>Ga0187772_10000887_pt1 | contig 13736 bp, 12 predicted proteins | sample 0116_SJ02_MP15_2_FD_133137 | JGI IMG/M metagenome (GOLD analysis project Ga0187772, IMG submission 133137) | Tropical peat soil microbial communities from peatlands in Department of Meta, Colombia - 0116_SJ02_MP15_20_MG | ecosystem: Environmental > Terrestrial > Soil > Wetlands > Peat | place... | reverse complement strand
TAGGTTGTGCGGGTAACGGTTTCGCTCTTTTCTGCATCTATTACAGCAAGAAAATAGAAGCATGAAGAACCGTTTATAGGGCGCAGCAAGTTAGCAGGCGTGGGGCAGCGGCACGAAAACGGCGCGGCGAATCGAGCTTCAGGGCAAAAACTAAGAGCTTCGTGGAGGACTATGTTCCTCTGTATGCCGGTTCGTGGCTGTCTCTGTCCGCTCTAGGTGAAGAGGCGTAGGTCAAGGCGCGCAATCTAAGCGTGCGGCATAGCGATTGAAAGAGCGGGAGGCATGTTGTGGCGGCTACGGGATTAGAAGAAAAATATGATGCGGTAAGGCAGCTCATTGCTATTGGCAAGGAGCGCGGCTACCTCTTATACGACGAAGTAAACGATTCCCTTCCTGCCGAAGTGCATTCTTCGGAAGAAATTGATGACCTTCTCACCACATTCGAGCGCAATGGCATTGAGATTTACGAGGACGCGGCTTCGGCCAAGGCGGCGAGAGCCGTGGAGGTATCCTCCGAGCACGGCGATCATGACGTTGTGAAGGAGGATCTCCACGGGGAAGAAAGCGGAAGCGACCTGGACCTGACACCTGGTTCGCTCGAGAAGACCAACGATCCCGTGAGGATGTATCTGCGGGAAATGGGCACCGTGCCCCTGCTGACGCGCGAAGGCGAAGTGACTATCGCCAAGCGCATCGAGCGCGGGCAGTTGGTGGTCATGAAGGCGATCACCCGCTCGCCAATCGTGATCAAGGAACTGATCGCGGTGGGCGAAGACCTGCGCAAGGGCGCGCGGTCGATCAAAGAGATCGTCCAGTTTGACGACGAAGAGCTGACCGAAGAGAAGATCGCCAACAAAACCAAGCAGACCCTGAAACACATCGACAAGATTGCCAAGCTGTATGAGCAGGCGCTGAAGGAAGCAGTCAGGCTCGATAAAACGCCGAAGGGGAAGAAAAGACCTTACGTTCGGGCGAAGTGGGCGGTGGCGCGGACCCGTGTGGAGATTTCCCTCGAAATTCGCGGCATTGACTTTAACCCGTTTGAGAAGAAGCGGCTGGTCGACAAGATGCGCGGGACCGTCGAGCGGCTGCAATCACTCGAGCGCGAGGCGGGTCGGCTGGAGCGGCGTGCTGATGTCTCCAAAGGAGAGAACGCCGCAGAGGCACGCCGGGAGTTGCGCACGCGACGGTCGGAGCTAAAGGATATCGAAGAGGCCAGCGAGGTCGGGCTGACCGAGCTGAAGCGCACGCTGACGATTATTCAACGCGGCGAAGCGGAGGCCGAGCAGGCCAAGAAGGAATTGATCGAGGCCAACCTGCGCCTTGTGGTTTCCATCGCGAAAAAATACACTAACCGCGGATTGCAGTTCCTGGACCTGATTCAGGAAGGCAACATCGGCTTAATGAAGGCAGTAGACAAGTTCGAGTGGCGCCGGGGATACAAGTTTTCGACATACGCCACGTGGTGGATCCGCCAAGCTATCACACGTGCGATTGCCGACCAGGCGCGCACGATCCGTATTCCGGTGCACATGATCGAGACGATCAACAAGCTGGTTCGCACCAGCCGGCAGTTGGTGCAGGAACTTGGGCGCGAGCCTACCAGCGAAGAGATCGCCAAGCGCATGGACATTCCAGTGTCCAAGGTGCGCAAGATCCTGAAGATCGCGCAGGAGCCGATTTCGCTCGAAACGCCGATCGGCGAGGAAGAAGATTCGCATCTCGGGGATTTCATCGAGGACAAAGCCGTTGTGTCGCCCTCAGATGCGGTCATCAACCTGAACCTGAAGGAGCAGACTTCATCGGTGCTGAAGACGCTGACGCCGCGCGAGGAAAAGGTCATCAAGATGCGGTTTGGGCTGGACGACGGCAGCGAGCACACGCTCGAAGAAGTCGGCCAGTCTTTCGCCGTGACACGCGAGCGCATCCGTCAGATCGAAGCAAAAGCATTGCGCAAGTTGCGTCATCCGTCGCGGTCGCGGAAGCTGCGCGCGTTTTTGGAGGGGCCTTCGCGGGACTATCTATAGAAATTAGAAATTGTAAAATAGAAAATGGTAACGCCCGGTGAAAGCCGGGCGTTTTTTATTCCATATCAATGCGTCGATGACTGGGAATCGGGGACGTTGTAAAAATGGCGCAACAGGTGAATGATCCAAAGCATCGTGAAGAGCAAAAAGCCGCCGAGCGCGTAACGCATGCCCTGCCAGTCGAAATAGCCGATGCTGGGAAGATTCGCGTTGACCGCCTGCGACATCCCGTACAACAGAAAAAAGAGGAGAGCGCAGCCCCACCAGGCCATCTGTGCGCGGAAGAAGCGCCAGGTCTCCTCGCGGCGCTGCGGGGCAAGCCAGTAAGACTTATTGGGCAGATTGATTTTGTCCTTGGGCATGGAAGGAAGCCGGCGAGGCACGATGAAAGCAGGGATTGTGCAGACCACAATGACAATTCCGAACAGCAGAAAGAACGCCGGTTTAGGCTGCCAGCCGTTGGGCACGCCGCGGCTGGTAAAGTGAGAGGCCATAACGTCGGGCAATTGCGGATAGACATGCACACACTGCAGGACGGCAAAGAGCACCAAAACACAGAATAGGATTGTGGGAAGACGAGAATCGTTCATCGGGCTACCTGGCAGCGTATTGCAAATCCTGTCCGGGCGTAATCCGTTTGCAGCGACGATCGAACAATCAAGAGGGACTCTTCACTTCGCAGACACCGTTCAGAGTGATGAGGCACGGTTCGATGCGACCTTCTGACAAGAGGCTAATCCCGCTGACAATGGACAGCAAGAATCTTGCGTGCTGATGTGCTCAAGAAGTCCTTGCGTTTCTGGCACGAATCACCCAGATTGGAAGCATTCCCAGCCAAACTTGACGATAGGATGTGAACTGGGAATTTCCCTATGAAACGAAGACAGCTGATTGCCGCGCTCGTCATCGTGTTGCTGGCGGGACTCACCATTTATGGACTCTGGCAGACGCGGGAACCGCTAGCGCCGGAGGCGGTGGGAACGAGTCCCACGGCGTCTGAAAATGAGCTCGTGGACCAGAGCCCGCTAAAAACAGCACAGCAACTGGCGCCGCTGGCCACCACGCACGACGAAAGAGCGCTGGCTCAGGAAGCATTGCGGCTGGCCGATTTTGATGTGGATCAGGCGTTTGATAATGCCCTGCGCCGGGCGCGCCTGCATCCGCCTCCGCTCTCGGCGGACGCCAAAGAAGCGGAGTCGCGATTACAGAAGCAGGAAAAGCTCCTGGATGCAGACCAGGCGCGGGTGAAACTGCTCACCGATGAGGTGGCGAAGGCGAGCGGAGCCAAAAAAGACGCACTCCAGGCGGACCTCATTCAGGCGGGAGCCGACGTCGAACTCGATCAGGACGAAGTGGACGACGCGAAGGAGGATCTGATCCGCGCCGGCGGCGACCTGATCGACCGCATCCAGGCACTGAAGAAAGAGCACGAAGAAACAACCCATGGCACGCCGAACGCCGTTCCCACGGGGCCGGAGTCGGCCGACCAGGTCGGCTTGATCCACCGCATGGAGCAGTGGCGTGAGCTTCACCAGAAACAGATGCTTCTATGGTCGGCGAAAGCAGATACGGAAACGGCGATAGCCGGGCTGGTAGCCAAGCACAACGCTCTGGACGCTCAGGTCGATGCAGAGAAGGCCACGGAACCGGAACTGGCGCACCATTCAAAGAGCACGAAATCGGAGAAGGCGGCAGTGCATGTTTCAGCCGCACAGAAAAGTCAGGACGAAACCGCCGCCCTGCTGAAGAAGACGCAGGATCTGGCCAACAATCAAAAAATCCTTTCCGCCTACGACAAGCGTATCGAAACTAAGAAAGAGCTTGCTGCCGGCTACGCGCAGTGGATCATTCTGGTGGCGGACCACCAGAGAAGCGTGCTCCATCGCGGCCTGATTGGGGTCGCCATCATTCTTGTCATCTCGCTCATTGGGCTTTTCTTCAGCTCGTGGATGGATTCGCTGGTTAAGAAGTTGCCCATGGACCGCCGTCAGATGGAATCGCTGCGGACGGTGGCGCGAGTCTCCTTGCAAATTTTGGCGATATTTATGAGCTTGCTGGTGTTCTTCGGACCTCCGGGACAATTGGGGACGTTCCTCGGTCTTGCGGGCGCTGGCCTCACCGTGGCGCTGAAGGATTTCATTGTAGGTTTCATCGGCTGGTTCGTGCTGATGGGGAAGAACGGAATGCGATTGGGCGACTGGGTAGAAATTAACGGTGTGACAGGCGAAGTGGTGGAGATCGGACCGTTTCATACTGTGTTGCTGGAGACAGGAAACTGGACGGACTCCGGCCATCCGACCGGCCGCCGGGTGACATTCACGAACAGTTTTGCAATTGAAGGTCACTACTTCAACTTTTCGACCACCGGCCAATGGTTGTGGGACCAGATTCAGGTCGTCCTTCCAATCGACAAGGATCCTTATCCTCTAGTAGACGCTCTTCGTAAGAAGGTGAGCGAAGCGACGCGGGAAGCCGTGCTGCAGGCGGAACAGGAATGGCGAGGTGCCATCACGTCCCGCGAGCTGAGCAGTTTGTCCGCCGAACCAGCGATCAGTGTGCGGCCGATCGCAGGCGGCATTGAAGTGGATGTGCGATATGTAACGCGCGCTAATGAACGCTATGGCATGCGCTCCAAGCTGAACCAGACCGCCGTTGAGTTGCTGGGAGGAAAAGTTCAGCCGGTGACAACCTAAGATCTGCCGCGGGCGCGGACCTCTTCGGAAGTGAGGCCGTACAGAGGTGGCGTAGGCACGCCGAGGATCCCGAGGTAAATATAGAGTTGTCCTCGATGGTGGATTTCGTGCTCGACCATGGAGCGCATCCACTTCCACCTGGCGATTTCCACTCCACCGACGTTCGCGCATTTTTCCTGCAAGCTGGCGTCGCCCAGTTTCGAGAAAATCTCCCTCGATTCCGTGTGCAGGCGTTCCATGAGAGAAAGAATCGCGTCAAGGCTGGCAGCGAGTTCCTTGCCGTGCGTTGTGTAGCGGCTGGGGTTTCCTTGAATGTTTTCGGCAAAGAGGTAGCGTTCCGCGACAGCGATATGACGCAACAGATCGCCGAGCGTGAATCTTCCGGGCGCACAGCTCCAGTCAATTTTGTCCGGAGGAACACAGCGGGCCACCCGCATGGTGCGCTCTCGGACATTTCCGAAATATTGCAGAAAGGGCTGAACCGCGCGGATTTCCATGGAAGGACCTCCCATCCGGACAAAAAACAAATTTAGCAGGTTGACCGGTGGGATTGGGCCTGTTTCAAAGAATTCGCAGGGCTCGCAAAAGGGGCCTGCTGTGCGCTACAGGAGGGAGTGGAGGTCAGATGGCAGAAGCGTGGAGGAGCCTGCGGGCCCGGCCGGCGGTCAGGGTTGCGCCAGAGTATATGAGCGCGAGCAGAATGAAGCCGATAGCGATGCTGAATCGCTCGGCGATCAAGCCCAAGGAAAACGTGATGGTCAACTGAAGGACCGTGGCGAAAATGGCGAATGTCGATTGTGTGCGTCCCATGAACTGCTTTGGGACGATGGACATGAGTGAGGATTGCGCGACGATGCCGGCGAGGGCGCGGCAAAATCCGAAACTGCCTTGCAGAAGGCTCGCGCCCGGCAAGAACACCACGTAAGGCATGGCCACATGGCCGAGCGCCATGGCTGCCATGGCGCCAACATACAGCGGCAGGCGGAAACGCTGTGGCAACTGGCTCGTGATTATGCCGCCGATGATCGCGCCGACGGCCCAGGACGCCTCAATGAAGCCCAATCCGCGCGCACCCGCATGCAAAATTTCGCTGACCAGCGCTACCAGAACCACGTTCGAGCTGACGATGCTTGCCATCAGCAGAGCGTGCGTGACGCCGAGAGCCATTACCACGGGCTGCTCGCGCAAGTAGGCCCAGCCTTCTTTCATATCCGCATAGATCGCCAGCGAAAGCCCCGCTTCCGCCACTTCCGGATTTTCGCCGGCTTCCAGGGCTTGCGCGGTGGCTTCCGCGGACTCCGAGAATTTGCGCGGATACTGGCGGTGCTTGAGGGGGGAAACATAGCCGCTTCGCAACGAATAGAGGCAATAGGCGGAAACGAAATAAGTGAGGCCGTCGATGCACAGGATTCCGGCGATGCCCGCGTTGTCGTACATAAATCCGACGAAGATGCCGGCCAGCAGCATGCCGGTCTGCACTCCCACCAGAACGGTGGCGTTGGCGCCGGTGAACTGGCTGGGTGGAATCACTTCCTGCACCAGGGCATTGACGTTGGCCCAGTACATGGCGGAGCCGGTGCCGGTGATGAGGGTCATCAAGTAGAGGTGCCAGAGATGCAGATCGCCGCGCCACGCGATGTAGGAAATGGCCAGCACTGCGAGCCCGCGCGCGAGGTCGAGCAGCACGCCAAGGTAACGCCGGTCGTAGCGGTCTATGAGCACGCCGCCAAGAAAAGGAACGACCAGGCCGGGCAGAGTGACCACGATGACTTGCCAGCTCACCGCCACGGTGGAGTGCGTGGCGGCCATAATGTACCAGCTCACGCCGATGAAGTTCATCCCGCTGCCGAATAGCGACACAAACATCGCCGTGAAGAAAAAGCGGAACGAGCGCTGCCCCAGGAGCAGCCGCCAGTCGACACGATGAGTGGTCGCGGTGGCCATGGAGCTTATTAGCTTACTATCGCAGGACCCTTGAACGCGTGAACGGTTGCTGAAGGCGAAAGGCTGACGAGACATGGTGAGTGACACAGAGAAGAGAAAAGCACAGTTCTCAAGACTCGCCATTAAGCAGACGGAGGACGGTGGCGTAAAACCGTCGCTACTCGAGTAAGAAAAACCCGCAGACTCGCCTGCCCTACAGGGGCGTTAATGGATTACGACAATGAATTCACGACCCTCAAATAGGTTGCGCACGATGCAATGTTCTTGGAGGGGTCGAGAGGATCGTAGAAGATGGGGATGGTCATGTCTTCGAAGATTGCATTGGTCAGGTCGCGAGAGGAATTGCGAACGAGTTGTCCCGTGTTGGACTGAAATTCGTAATCGATCCGGCTATAACTTGTCCTTCCTTGCTGAACCGTTTGCTGGGATGTCACACGGCCGAAGGCCAGTTCTCCATCGCGAAGCAGGGGGAGATTGCGCCTTTCGCGGAGAATAGGCACGACGATGAAGATCGCAAACCCCACGAGCACGAAGATAAAGGGAAGAAGTAAGGGGAAAAGGTCCCGATTCTGAGGAAAATCACCCCGGTGCACCTGGGCTCCTGCTAGAAAGAACGTCACGCAGCCCAGGACCGCCACAAGCACGATGGCAATCACTGCAACGCTGCCGCGAAAACGAAAGCGGACACGGCGTGGGCGAGGCAGGGTTTGGAGCATCTGCATCGAAGGATCGAGCGGAGGCTGAGCCATCGCCAGGCTGGCATTTGCGGTGAGTTTGGCCGTCGCAAGGGCCTTCCGCGTGGAATGGTAATTCCAGACTGGAGCGAGTGCCAGGAGCGCAAACAGGGCGGGAATTATGAAGACAAAAGGCGGCTCTGTCCGAGAAGCAGTGACAGCTGCAAAGAGAACCGCTCCAGCGATGACAAGAGGGATCAACTTTACGACGGTGCTTTTTGTATCCAGCGCCGCTTCGGCGTGCTCGACATTCCAGCCGCAGCGTGTGCAAAAAGGCTTGCTCGCAGGACTGAGGAAGCGACGCAGCGGAACCTGGGAGCCGCAACGAGGACAGGTGATGTTGGCCATTATCTTGATTTTAGAGGAGCAGCGTTCATTTGCTGTGTACGGTTAGGGCCGGCTTGCAGTATCGGGAAACGGAGGTTTTCACCAGGTCTGCGTTATGGTTCGAGGGTGGCGCCGGAGGTCGAACGGACGCGCCAGCCGGTGCTGCAGAAGGCGACGTAGCGGGAGATATCCTGTGGGTCGTAGAAGACGAGGACAGGTTTGTTCGATTTGTAGTTTCTGGTCCAATCGGTTCCGCGGCCCATCATGGGCTTGTGCCCTCCGACAGGAAACTCGTAAATGATCACCGTCGTCTTGAAGCTCCAACTGCCGATTCTCTGCTGAGAAAGAACTCTGCCCCAGGAACTAGCCCCGGTTCGAAGAAGTTCCCGTTCCCAGAAGGCTCGGAAAGTCGCCTTCAAGGCAATTGGTATGGCAATGACGAGCATTCCGGCGAAGAAGATCAGATTGACCGGGCTGACTCGCGCGCCGCTGCGAATTACAGGGAGGCAACTCCATAAGAAGCCCCAAAGAGCGACCAGAAGAGCCATAGCAGCGAACTTGCCTTGCAGTCCGAGAGTGACCTTTCTTGGAGGCGCTTCGACCCTTTCGTTGCGAGAGGGCAAAGGCTCTTTAGGGATTGCCGTTGCTCCAAGAGGCGGATTTTCGTCAGGAAAAAGGACGCTCATGACGCCGAGTATAAACCACCGGCGGAAATCTTGCGGCGACGCGCGCTGTTGCGACTATGATCTTGATGTGAGTGATCTGCTTCGAATCGACCATTTGGCGGTTCAACTGCCGACGGCCGCGGGCTGGGTGACGCCTGTAAACGATGTGTCCCTGGGGCTCGCGTCGGGAGAGACGCTGGGACTTGTGGGCGAATCGGGCAGCGGGAAGACGATGCTGTCGTTGGCACTGATGGGGTTGCTGCCACCAGGGGCGAAAGTGAGCGGAGAGATTTGGTTGGGCTCCGGCGGGACAGCCAGAAGAAATCAGAAGATAGAAGAACCTAACGCAGAGAGGGAGAGTCCGCAGAGAATCGCGGAAGCAGAGGAGAGGAACCTTGTTCGATTGAGGGAAGAGGAGTGGCGCGGAGTGCGCGGGCGAGAGATCGCCATGATTTTTCAGGAGCCGATGACATCGCTGAATCCCGTGATGCGGATCGGGGCACAGATCGAGGAAGCGATTCTAGCGCACGAGCCGAAGATTGGTGGTGACGCGCTGCACCGGCGTTTGCTAACCGCCATGGAGCATGCAGCGCTGCCTAAACCTGAAACACGGGCTCAACAATTTCCGCATCAATTGTCGGGCGGGCTGAGGCAGAGGGCTATGATCGCGATGGCGCTGGCACCCCAGCCAAAACTGCTGATCGCAGACGAACCGACCACGGCACTCGACGTGACCGTGCAGAAACAGATCCTCGAATTACTCGACTACTTGCGCCGAGAATTGGAGCTGGCGCTTCTTTTTATTACCCATGATCTGGGTGTAGTCGCGAAAGTGGCGGATCGCGTCGCGGTGATGTATGCGGGGCGAATCGTGGAGGAAGGGTCGGTGCGGAAAGTGCTAACTTCCCCGCAGCATCCGTATACGCAAGGGTTGTTGGCGGCATCACCGGCGCTGGAAAAGCGCGCGCTGAAACCGATCCCGGGGAGCGTGCCGCAGTTGACGGACTTGCCTGCCGGTTGCGCATTTGCCCCGCGTTGTTCCTTCCGGCGCGGCGAGTGCGACAAGGCAGTGCCTGAGTTCCGTCAACCAGAACCTGACCATGGCGCCCGGTGCGTGCTGGTGTGATGGAGTGCCGCGCCTACGGCACCTGGCGCGTGGAGCCGCGGATTTCCGAGCCCTTCGGGCTCGGCGAAGGTCTGGCGCGCCTCTGGCACTCACTAAGGAGAAAAACGGCGGGGCTTGCTGACATAAAAACCAGAACTACAAGGAAAAGGAAGAGAGAAGGAAAAGAGATGCGGGTGCGGCGATGAGAGCGTTGCTGGAAGCGCGGAATCTGCGGAAGAACTATGTGCGCGGCGGGAGGCTGCTTGCGAACGAGGGCAGAGGCCAGTGCTTCGTGGCGGTCGATGACGTCAGCTTTGAGGTTGCGCAGGGGGAGACGTTCGCGATTGTTGGAGAAAGCGGCTGCGGGAAAACTACCCTGGCGAGGATGATCCTGCGTCTGATTGAGCCAGACCAGGGCGCCGTTCTTTTCGAGGGGAGCGACCTGCTGAAGCTGAGTGGAGCAGAGTTGCGAGCGCAGCGGCGGCAGATGCAGATGATTTTTCAGGATCCGTTCGCGTCGCTCGATCCGCGCATGCGGGTAGGAGAAATTGTTGCCGAGCCGCTGGCCATCCACGAGCCGCGGCTTTCGAAAGCAGACCGAATGGCGCATGGAGCAGAAATGCTGCGACGCGTCGGCCTGGACGAAGGAGCGCTTCGGCGGTATCCGCACGAGTTTTCCGGTGGCCAACGGCAACGCATCGGCATCGCCCGGGCGCTAATCCTGCGGCCGAAGCTGGTGGTAGCGGACGAGCCGGTTTCCGCATTGGATGTTTCTGTTGGGGCACAGGTACTGCTCTTGTTGAAGGAGCTGCAGCGGGAATTCCAACTGACTTATCTTTTCATCTCACACAGTCTGCCGGTAGTGACACAACTGGCCAGCCACATCGCGGTGATGCGCGCCGGAAAACTCATTGAAACTGGCCCGGCGGAAGAGGTCTTGCGGCGACCTTCCCAGGCCTACACTCGGGAGTTGCTGGCAGCGGTGCCAGAGATACCGCAGGCCAGCCAGGTATGATATTTTCTCCACGGGTCTCGCGTAGTATCCCCTAGAAGAACGTCCCTGTAATCCTGTGGTGAAGGAGTCCTCGATGGCAACCGAACCAATGCCGGCCCCTATGCCCGGGGAGGAGCCGAAGGCCGCGATCTCCCCTGTGGGAAGAATTTTTGGCGTGCTTTTTTCGCCCAAGCCTACGTTTGAAGACATCGTCCGGAAGCCTAGTTGGCTGCTTCCGGTCATCGTGCTGGTCATTCTGAGTGCGGCCGTCGCGTTCGGAATCAACCAGAAAATGAATTGGCGGGAGTATATGAGCCAGCAGATCGAGAAGAGCCCGGCTGCGGCGCAGCTCTCCGCTGACCAGAAAGAGCAGAGAATTGAAGCAGGAGCGAAATTTGCTCCGTACAGCGCGTATATCTTCGGTATTCCAGCGCCGGCAATCGGCCTGTTTGCCGTCACACTCATCCTTTGGGGTGCTTACAATCTGCTTGCGGGGGCCAATGTGAATTTCAGCACCGCCCTGGGGATTGTCTCGCACGCCTTCGTGCCGGCTCTCGTCGCAAATCTGATTTTTCTGCTTGTGCTTTTCTTGAAGCCATATGGAACGCTCGACCTTGATAACCCGGTGGCCACAAACATAGCCGCCTTTTTTCCCGAAGACTCTGCGAAATGGCTGATGGCGGCGGGAAAGAACATCGATATCTTTGTCATCTGGATGACCGCGCTGATCGCCATCGGTTTTGCCGCTGCCAATCCCAAGAAATTGAAGGGCGGAAAGGCGTACACGATCGCGTTCGGATTGTTGGCTGTTTGGATCGTTTTCCGCGTTGGAATTGCGTTTGCCTTCTCTTGATACACTGAAGGAGTGAGTTTTTCTTTTGAAGTTCTGCAAAACGACCGGACGGACGCGCGGCGCGGGCGGCTGACGACGCCGCACGGAGTGATCGAAACCCCGGTATTCATGCCGGTGGGAACCGCTGCGACCGTGAAGGGCCTGACGCAGGACGCGCTCGAAGAGCTCGGCGCGAGCATCATTCTCGCCAACACTTATCATTTATATCTACGACCAGGGCACGAACTGATTCGAAAGCTTGGCGGCCTTCATGCATTCATGTCGTGGAAGAACGCGATCCTGACGGACTCAGGCGGTTACCAGGTCTTCAGCCTGTCCGAACTGCGTAAAATCTCGAACGAGGGCGTGCGATTCAGTTCGCACCTGGACGGCTCCGAGCACCTGCTCACGCCGGAAAAAGCGGCGGAGATCCAGCTTGCGCTGGGTTCGGACATCGCCATGGTGCTGGACGAGTGCATCAAAACGCCCGCCCCGCGCGACGTGGCACAAGCCGCGCTGAAGCGAACCACCGAATGGGCGCGGAGAGCGCGACGCTATTTTCTGGATTGCGCAGAGCGCAGCGGAATTCCTCCACAGTGGCAATTCGGAATCGTGCAGGGAGCCACCTTCGCGGATCTGCGGCGGGAGAGCGCCCGTCAACTGCTTGAACTGGATTTTCCGGGATATGCGGTGGGAGGCCTGGCGGTCGGCGAGCCACACGAAGTGACCTGCGAAATGGCCGAGGTCGTCACCGAGTTGCTTCCCAAAGATCGGCCACGCTACCTGATGGGGGTAGGCCGGCCGGAGCAGATTGCCGGTTACGTGGCGCGGGGCATCGACATGATGGACTGCGTGCTGCCGACACGCGCCGCGCGGCACGCGTGCCTGTACACGAGCGAGGGACGTGTGCTTATCAAGAACGCGCGGTACATAGAGGACCAGCGGCCGATCGATCCGAACTGTTCCTGCAGCGTTTGCCGGCGCTACACACGTGCATACCTTCGGCATCTGTTCGCTGCTGGGGAAATCACCGCAGCGATCCTGGCGACCCACCACAATGTGCGGTTTTACCTTGACATAATGGGCCAAATTCGAGAGGCTATCACTTTTGGACACCTAGAGAATTTCGCGTCAGAACTGCGCGCCCGCTACGCGGCGGGGCCAACTTGAGGCGAAAAAGCCGGGCGGACGAAGCAGGAAAGCGCCGCCGTGGCAACCCGCGTTAGGTCGACTCTCACGGCGAGAATCGGGCGGGCAGGGCAAGCGGGAAATTCCCGCTCGCGGCGAGTGTTGCTCCCGTCACTGAAACCTAAGGGGCTTTGGGCCCAAGATTTAGGATGACGGGGAGTTGCGAAAGGGTACGGTAGGAACCAAGCTCATGAATTTTGTAGCGTTTCTGATGTGGCAAGCGGGGGGTATCGGTGGATTAGGCGGGTTTCTGCTTCCCCTGCTGTTGATGTTCGGCATTATGTATTTCCTGGTGATTATGCCGCAGCAGAGGCAGCGCAAGAAAATGCAGGAGATGCTCGGCGCCATCAAAAATGGCGACAAGGTCATCACCACATCCGGCATCTACGGCACGATCAATGGAATCGACGGCGACACCTATATTTTGAAGATCGCCGATAACGTAAAAATTCGCATTGCGCGAGCAGCGATAGGCCAAGTGGAGACGACCGAAGATGCCAAGTAACTCCACGCTGGTCTCTGTGCGGCTGCGCCCAATCTTCTAACCATGAATCCCAACTTGAAGTGGAAAGTAATTTTCATCCTCGCGGTAGTTGTTCTTTGCTTGTATTCCATCTTCGGAATGCCCTCTTTCCCTACATCCCTCGTACAGATCAAGGATAATTTCGCGCGCCAGATCAAGCTTGGGCTGGATCTACAAGGCGGCACGCACCTGATTCTGCAGGTGCAGGTGCAAGAAGCGGTGGCGCAGGAGACGGATCAGGCCATCGACCGGATGACGACGGCGATGCGCCAGAAAAACATTCATTACGAAGAAGTGCGCCGCGTGGATGACGAGCATTTCATCGTTCGCAACGTTCCTCCCGACCAGTTCACACAGTTCCGCGACCTGTTGCACGACCAGTTCGAAAACACCTGGATTGTAGGCAGCGCTCCGGGAGAGGCGAACTCGACGCTTCTGACCATGCGGCCGACAACGAAGGCTGCGATTGAGGAAACGACAATGTCACAGACGCTCGAGACCCTCGAGCGCCGCATCAACGCCCTCGGCCTCACCGAGCCGACGATTCAGCCACATGGCCGGGTGGGACAGGACAACGAGATTCTTGTGCAGCTTCCGGGTGAAGGCGACCCCGCTGCCGCCAAGCGCGTCATTCAGGCGGGCGGCCAATTGGAACTGAAGCTCGTCGAAGATCCGCAGACGTATCCCTCCGAAGCGGGGGCGCT
>Ga0187772_10000886_pt1 | contig 13737 bp, 14 predicted proteins | sample 0116_SJ02_MP15_2_FD_133137 | JGI IMG/M metagenome (GOLD analysis project Ga0187772, IMG submission 133137) | Tropical peat soil microbial communities from peatlands in Department of Meta, Colombia - 0116_SJ02_MP15_20_MG | ecosystem: Environmental > Terrestrial > Soil > Wetlands > Peat | place... | reverse complement strand
TTCCTCAAAGGCGGACACGCGGATATAACCGATGCCGGGCTGTAACTCGAACGCGCGCTCGACGCTGGAAGTCTTCATCGCTTCGGGCGTCAGCGTCAGATCGATCAGCCTCACGCTCCCCGGCCGCCGCACCACGAGTTCCGCCGGCTTTTGTTTGGACTGCGTCAGAAGCTGAACGATCTGATCGGGATCGAGACGGTCGAGCCGATCGTCGGAAGGGGAGTCCTGCTTGATGTCGCAGCGAGCAAGGGCGTCGAATACCTTCCCAAGCACTATAGAGTCAGCGCATTGGAGTTGCAGAAATGCGCGGATGTGGAGGGGGTCGAGGTTCGAAAGGCCGATGTCGTGCTCGTAAGGACGGGCTACGGAAGATTCTGGAAAGAGGCGGCCAAATACGAAGAAGCCGCGGGCGTCTCGCCTGATGGAGCAAGATGGCTTGCTTCCGTTGGAGCGAGGTCGGTCGGGGCTGACAATATGGCATGGGAGGTCGACGACGGGACGGTTGACCCCGAGCTCGGGGTGACGCTCCCGTGCCATGCATTGATGCTCGTCGACCACGGCATACACATAATCGAGAACATGAACCTCGAGCAGCTGGGGGCCGAGAAGGTTTACGAGTCCTTCTTCGTCTGCACACCGCTCAAATTCGTAGGCGCGACGGGTTCCCCCGTGAGGCCCATCGCCATAACCGGAATCTGAACCCCCGTTGGGCTTTACGCTTCGATCTGGTGGGCTACTTTCGTGAACGCCCTCTGCTCCGGGATTTCATAGAAACTCGCAAGAGAGGGGAACTGGAAGAAACGGAGCGGACGCACGAGGGAGCGGTCCGGATGCTGGACCCAGACTTGCACACTAAACCGGCCGAATCTCCCCGGTTCCACGCTTCGGGTCCTCCAACGTAAATTAAAAGAACCCGTATGAGGTCGACCCCGTCCCGCCCGCTGCAATACGGTTTCTTTCACTTTACTTCCTGTGAGGCCACCACTTCGACCCTGATAGAATGAGCAATTTTCGATGTAACTGAATGGGCATGCGAGTCTCGGGGGGAACCCCTGCAAAGGTCTTGTTCAAGGGCTTTGCTTACGGCCCGCTGACTGTCTCGGTAGGTGCTTCCTTCCTAATCCTTGTTTCCCACCTTAACAGCGACACCAATCCAACCAAGAGGGAACTAGATGATATGATTCCAGCAACGCTTAGCAGCGGATATGAAGCGAAAGACGTCCCAAAAGCAAGAAAGACGGCGTCAAACACAGTGATGAAGCCGGACACTAGAAAAGCAAGCGACATTAACCCAAATACTCTGTGCATAATGTCCCCTTCGTAGAGCTTCAGGGCCTTGTACGAAAAATAGAAGCCGGCAAAGCCGAGGAAACTGTAGGCTAGCGTCAGACCCAGCGTCAGCAGATCGGCCATGGGGAAGGTCCACTCACCGCCGCATTTAGCTCCGACGCCTACAGTGTAGCGAGATTGATACAAAAGGCTACACTTGGTGCCATTAGGTTCTCTGTTCACACTCTTCGACACAGAGTGTAGGGCAACCCAAGCCGGAACGACCCCGAAATACCAATAGGACTGCCCCCGCACGGGAGAGCCTAGTGCCTTCGACTGCCTTCAACGAACACGGCAGGTGGTCCAGGTGATAGGTCGTCGGCCCGACGAGAAGGAACGAATGCGCCATTCGTCAATTCATCTTCGAAGAGAATGATTTCGCACGTTCGACATTCAAAGGCCCGATCATGCTTCGACTTCACACTGAAGCCACGGACCCTGTCCGCCAGTTCCTGATCGAGCAACCGGACGGGCCCGCCGCATCCTTGGCATGTGAAGCTGATGGAGTCATAAGGTCTAACGAGGGAAGAGGAATTCCCCGATCGGTTTCGCCAAGACGAAGGATGCGATTGCGCAGTACTCTCGTCGTGTCCTCCGGGAGAAGTATGAGGCACGTTGGAGTAGATCGGGTGGTGCGGATCAGTCGACACCCCGATGCTCGGAACTCGAAGAAGTGCAGGAAGCTGACCGGACATGACGTAATGTCTCAATTCGAGATACTGTTGCACGGCGACGAGCCCTTCGTGTGTGGGTGAGAATACACGTCGTTTCCCTGACCACTCTGACCTTACCAACCCTCCTTCGACCAGAGAAGCGAGAAGCTCATTGAAAGCCGACCATTTCAAACCCAGCCCCCTACTCAGGCAGGTCGGACCCCCGCATCCAACGGCCACGAGTTTATGGAGTATCGAGATTGAGTGTTCAAAACTGGCGCATTGAATCGGTTCCCGTTCGATGCTTACGCTGGCCATTTCGACTTTCGGGAGCGATTTTTGCCCAGATTTTGACATACCAGGCAGGCACACTTGAAGACCCAGTGCAAATAAGGAGGACGGCGACAACGCATTATTCTTGCACATGAAGAACGCACGTTGTCCCTCCAATCACATCACTTCGCACCATAGAGATAGGCTGGCGTCTTTGTAATCAACTGTAACACACACATACCAAACTCATGCGCGAGAATCTGCAAGTTCAACCTTGAAAACAGGAAGAAACATGACAATAGAGGGCAGAAAATGCATTACTTTTACGATTCATAGGACCTGCCGTCTCCTCCCCCCTACTTCTTAACCGACCTGAATCAAGGTGCACCAATTCGATGCCCCACGTTTCGCTGTGGAGTTCAGTCTGCGAATTGCGAATGTCAGTTCTGCGGTGTCTAGCGAAGTTCACCGGAGGAGGCAGCACACACTGCGGTTTAACGCTCGATTATCGGTGAGCCGAATCAATGCCCTCTGTTCCCACCTGGATCGATGGGATACTGCGGAGACGCCTATGTTCTGAGAGCCGCTTGGCTTCGGAGAACTGGCCTAAAGCGATTGTTTCCATTTCCCCACACGAGTTAGATCTAGTTCCTCGAAGAATCCTTTCACAGATGATTCTGGTTTCACTCTTGAACGTCGGATAGGGTTCCAGATGCCAAAGGAATCGTAAGACAAAGGACGTCCTTTCGCACAGTGACCGGACCCAGCGAGCTAACACGCTCGTCAAAGCGAGAGTCACGGGCTGGTTTGAACCTTCTATGGTATTGCGAACTCCAGGGTTACCGTGCCTTCAGTGACATTGGTGACGGGACCAACTCCTAGGACGGATTTGACCGCGCCAGCAAGATAGTGCGACAGGAGGATTGACCAGTTCTTGCCTAACTCGTGATGAGCAATCACCTTTATTGTCCTGCCGACATGAATAACTTCCATTTGGGAAAACTTCTCGTACTTCGAAAGAAGGGAGAGCCAGTTGAGAAGGGATTCTTGATTCACCTGTTTGAACCAGAAAAGCATTATCTCCTTAGGCAGCTCGGCCCCCAGCTCGTCGCCCAGGCTGACAATTACATCCGGGCTGATTTGTTCAAAGACTCTTCTTACCATCTTGCTGGGCACCTCGAGGAAGGAGAACTTCTCCACCATCCGGTCCCATTCTTCGTATTCCTGCAATATGGAGCTGATTAATGCATTTACGCTGATTTTCCTGTCACCTGCCGAAGCCTCAAGCGTATCTGCAACCTTCTTGCTTATCCTTATGCTCTTCAGTACACTCTTCTCTGGGGATTCCATCAAGTGTGAAGCATCTCACACACACCACTCCTAAAAAGCATACTTCTCTAACACTGAATGAGGAATGATTCTTTCGTTATATTTCAAACGGCTTGTGTAATCTTGATGCAGAAATTGTCAATGTATTCAAAAGTAATCAACCGTAATCAGACGTCACTTGAGTGTTACACTGCATGAAAGAAGCGCGGCTGACCTTTACGCGATTGGAACGGCCCGTGGGACATTTTCTAAGTTTACCCTTCGACCTAACCCGTTCGGTATCATCGACCATCCGTGAAACTCGTCAGCCCCAAGGAAAAGCCTCGGCCGCCGCTACACGGATTTTGGCTGGCAGATCAGGGGTTTGGGTGGAAGGGATTCGAAACTGCGAAACAACGGGGAATCATTTCGGGTTGGCCACAGACTTGCATTAATCCGGTCAAGTCTCCCTCGCCCAATGGAACGGGCTAGCCTCCTTTCCTGATTATCCTAACTTACGAATCCTGTCCCGCGTGTGGTCCTTAGGACTCTGCCCCGCCCTGGCCCAAACTCTTATGATGAACCCGCCCAGATTGAGCCCGTTGACGCCGCCAATGGACGGCAAGGTTGTCTTGATTACGGGTGGTAACTCGGGAATTGGCAAGGCCACGGCACTGTCGCTGGCGAAGATCGGGGCGGACCTTGTCCTCCTATGCAGGAACCGCGAGAAAGCCGAGGCCGCCGCTGCCGATATTGCATCAGCATCAGGGAAGAGGGTCGAGATAGTCATCGCCGACATGCTTGTCCAAGAGGAGGTGCGACGGGCTGCCTCTAAATTCCTCTCCAGCCACTCGCGGCTCGACGTCCTTCTCAACAACGCTGGTTCAAACTTCACGAGCTACGAGGAGACCGTGGACGGGATAGAGCGGACCATGGCGTTGAACTATTTCTCGCCGTTCCTCTTTACGAATCTGCTGCTCCAAACAATCACGATGTCGGCTCCTGCAAGAATCGTGAACGTCTCGTCCGCGGGGCACTATGGGGCGAAGCTCGATCTCCAGAATATCAACGGCAGAGGCAAGATGGGTTCCGAGGGTTTGGGCGCCTACGGGCGTTCTAAGCTCTCGCTAATTCTCTTCACCTACGAGCTCGCGCGCCGCCTGGAAGGAAAGGGCGTGACAGTGAATTCTCTGCACCCGGGGGCCGTAAGGACGAACATCTGGTCGCACGCAGGCCTCTTTAGCCACCTCACGATCGCGGCGTCGCGGTTTATGCTCAGCCCCGAGGAAGGGGCCAGGACTTCAGTCTACCTGGCGTCGTCGCCTGAGGTCGAAGGTGTAACTGGGAAGTACTTCGTAAAGTGCAGGCCGAAGAGATCCTCCGAAGAGTCATACGACGAGGTAGTGGCCACTGGGCTGTGGGATTTGAGCGAGCGCATGACGGGGCTCGTGGCACCAACGGTTCAGTCGTAATCGACACTCCCCCTCGATTGCGTACGGGAAGAAGTACAGTCAAGAAGCTTGGCTCGCCATGCGAGTGCCCCGAGGAGACCTGACGGCCCTGCCCGGAAGGCGACGCGGACCTGAAACACCCTCTGATTGCATCCACCACAACGTCAGGGCCGAGGGAGAGTCGCGGCAGGCACAGCCGCTGCGCCCGCCCTCAGGTCACTTTCTTTGAGACATCGACGCGATTGAAGTATGTCCGTGCGATAACCAGGGCGCAGATGGCGTACCCTGCTATCAACACCACCGAAAAGACAATCGACTTCTCGTCAGACCCAACCCCTACGGCCTGCAGCAAAGACAGCGCAGCTGTCGGCAATTGGGGTTGTCCTGCCAGGAGCGGTAGAGCGCTGACCGGCGTCGAGGGGAGATAGTTCGACGCGCTTTGGTACAGTGCATCTCCCGTGAGCTGGAAGATGAATCTGAGGTAAATCCCGACGATGTAGCTGGTGAGGAAGACCGCTGATGCGGTTACGTAGGAGAGGGAGGATCGCCTGATTAGTTCGCCCGACAGGAAGGCCACCGAGAGGAAGACCAGGGAGGAGTAGACTTGGGCAAGCACCACCGTGGGCAAGACCTGCAGAGAGAGCTGAGGGCCGAACGCGAATGTTGCTGCAGATACGCTCAGCACTGAGTTGAGGAGGATCACCACAGCCATAAGCAGCAGACCACCCAGGAACTTCCCAAGCAGGAACTCATCGCGACTTACTGGCTTGGACAGCAAGACTTCTGCCGTTCCCTGTTCGTATTCTTCTGACATCGAACCTGCGGCGATGAGTAGAGCGATGAAGGGGAAAAAGAAGCCCTGCAAAATGAAAACCCCGGCAACCCACAGGTATGGGTAGTCCGAGACTGGTAGCAACGAAAGCCTGGAGGTTCTGAGGAGGTAGTAGGGGACCGTGTCCAGCAGAATGGTAAGGACGACCAGGGCAAGAACCTTCTTTCTAGCCGCCGCCCTCCGCACCTCGTAAATCGCGAACGCCCAAACCTTAGCGAGTTTCAATCTACAGGCCCTCTCGTCGCGCTGACATACGCGTCGTCGAACTCGCTTCTCGAGTAGCTGATTGACAGGAGGTCCACGCCTGACTGCACGACCGTCTTCGAGATTTCGCCCCTCAGGTCTCGCCCTTTTTCCAGCGCGATGTCCACGCCCTTGGGTGTCTCAGTAACTCCCTGCACCCCTGGTATCTGACGAAGCCTGCCGAGCAATTCTTTCGAATGCTTGCCCAGCTCAAGGTGAACAGAACGCGCGTTGAGCGAGGCCTCGATGAACTCTTTGATTGCGCCTCTGTACACAACTCTGCCGGAATGGATTAGCATGACGCTGCTGCAAAGAGACTCGACCTCAGACATTATGTGGGACGACATGATGATCGTACCCCCGTTCGCCAGGAACTCTCGGAACAGATCTCGGAAGTGAACTACCCCCGCGGGGTCGATTCCAATCATGGGTTCGTCCAGGATGAGGAGGGTGGGAGACCCCATCATCGCTTGCGCCACGCTCAGTCTCTGGACCATCCCCTTGGAGAGTTTCCCGATCTTGGTGTCAGAGTAGGCAAAGATTCCAATGGTTTCGAGGAGCTTGGGAATCTGTTCCCTGATGTCCGCCTCTCTAATAGACAGTTCCCGTCCCACGAGCTTTAGGAGTTCGGTTGGGGTCAGAAATGTCTGGAGGTTCGGAAGCTCTGGGGAATAACCCACCTCCTCAAGGGCCTTCTGGTGAGAGCGAACGGGGTCAAGCCCGCGGAGCCTCACTTCACCCGACGTAGGCCTCATCAGGCCGAGCATCAGGCGGATGGAAGTCGATTTCCCCGCGCCGTTGGGGCCAAGGAGACCGAGAATTTCACCTCTCCCGACGGAGAAGGTAAGGGGCCCGATCACCTTGGACCCGTAGTCCTTGACTACACCTTTGAAACTGACAAGTTCTTCCATCTCCGGAGCCATAGAGCGGCGCATTCGTCGGTTCAGTCTACCCAATAGGCGGGTTTGTTTTCTGGCATCTGCTTCTGTCTGTGTCTGCTCCTAACTCCGAGGGAAAGCGCCAGGACTGACACCGCCGCGCCTGCGCCCAGGCCAACGGAAGCAGTCTGAAGCGCGGAGTTGGAACCACCCGAGGTCAGAGGCAACGATGTCGCCAGCAGTGTGACCTGCACCGACGCGGTTCCGTTGAATTCGGCATTCAAGGAGTAGAGCAGACCAGATGGGAACGTGGCGAACGACCCTTCCCCCGAGCCCTTGAGCGAGTCGGAGGACACGCTCGCGGTGAAGGCGTAGCTGGTGAGTTCATAGCTGCCACCGTGAAACGTTATCGGGGTCGTACCATTTTGGGCCAACTTGGCCGTGAGGGATGATCCCTGATATGCTAGGCTGAAGTTCTGATTCGAGAGTGCGGGTACATAGGGAAACGGCTGAATAGTGGCATTCACCTGTCTGGAATAGTTGAAGCTTCCACTGCTCCAGATTACGCTGAGGTCCAATACCTCAAGGCTCGGGCTCTGGCCGGCAGAGACACTCTCGTTAACTGTCACAGATTTCGAGACACCGTTGGCTTGAAATGTCAGCCCGTAGGTTGCAAAGCCTTCTGTGGACGCGAACGCGGCCCCCACGAGTCCCCCGACGATCAGGAAGACCGCCATCGCCGACAGGGCCATTCCCGCTGACCTCATAGCAGCAACGAACCCGCCTCTCTATTAAAAATCTTACCGAACAGAGCGACGCAATGCTTCTGGTGGCTGGCTTTTCTCTCAAAGGCATCCCTCAGGTTATATAGCTCAAAGGGGGCGGGGTTCTCGGACGCCCAGGTCGTATAGAGGCTCGGCCGTAAATCGGTCTAGTATGCGGGACTGTCACTCCCGTGACCCGGGTTCGAAAATGAAAGTCGAAAATCCCGGCCTGGGCGCCTTAAATTCGGCGTCATCCGAACCAGGGTTCCTCTCCCGGGGCCTTGGACCACTCTGACCAGACAGCCGCTGCGGCGGAATCCTGGGACCGAGGCCCGACGTGGGTGGGGGCCTTGGGTTGCACCCGCCAGCCGAATGCGGCTCTGGCTTTACGAGCACATTCATGCATTTACGTGCACCATGTTAAAGCTCGGCCTAGCAGGTGTTATTTGATGGCGGAAGACAATCGCGAGAGGACTGCCGAAATTGCGGGTGTAGCTCCTCATCTTTCGCGGCCTGCACAGTATTCGCTGGAGCGGTGACCTGCCTCTGGCCAACCTGCCTGCCACGGTTTCAAAGATTGCGCTCGCAGTCATCATCTCCATTCTGCTGACTTCTTGTATAGTCTCCCCAGCTCACTCGGTGACAACCCTCACGGCCTACCGGTCGCTGCACGGCGTCTCTCTCGACGGCGTCGTTCAGACGGGAGAGTGGAGTGACACCCAGATGTTCTCTGAACCGACGACGGGGATGACAGTAGCTTTCAAGCAGAACGGCACCGGGCTCCTGTTTCTGCTGGTCTGGAGCCAGATGCAGACCTATTGCACGGACAAGTATTGCTACGGAGGACTCGAACTCGGCCCGCTTACCAACATTGGATACATGGGGACAGCTAAGACCCCGACACTCATGATTCTGATCAGCCAGTCGTGGGGAGGCGTGGATGAGTTTGTGTCGAATGGCAATCTGAACCCAACTCCGGTGGAGAAGAACGGCTACAAGACTCAAACCACATGCGGGTTTGCGGTCGCTTCAGGGAACTACACGGCTGAGTGTTACCGTCCGTTCACGCTCAAAGACGCATGGCCCCAGGATTTCAACCTCAGCATCGGCTCCACAGTTGAAATCGGCTTCGCAGTCGGAGAATGTTACCCGACACCCGGGATTCACCTCGCGACCGACATGTCGACATACGTTCTTTCCCTAACCAATCAAACGTACACCGCCGTCCAGACGACCACCTCGACTACCACTTCGTCGAGCGCGACATCCAGCCTCACGCCGACTTCGTTCACCAACTCTTCGACGGGCACAACCACGGTCAAGACAACGACCGTGTCCACCAGTTCGTCTATTGCCTCGACAACCACCTCAACGACCACCTCGACAAAGAGAGCGCCCGTTCGACCTGTGTCTTTGTACGCAGAGGTGCAGCAGTATGGTCCCTATCTCCCGTTGGCCGCCATCATAATCGCGGCTGTTCACTTCGTAAGGCGCAAGGCTTGGACTGGTAGATCGCCATGGTGACCAACGAGAACCAATCCAAGGTTGTCGTGCAGAGGCAGACGATGGCCACCGTCGTCGTTCATTGGGTGCACGTCGCGATCATAGCCACCTTCATCGCGACCGGTTTGAGCACGTATCTCGGTCTCTCACTTTTCGCACCCAACACCACTACTATACACATCGTCTGCGCCTTTCTGATAGCGTTTGTAGACTTCCCGATACACTTCTACGTTATGTGGAAATCTAAAGAACTGAAATATCTGGTAGTGGTGAAGAAGGAGGATCTCGCGGAGGTGTGGGAGCAGGCCCTGAACTTCGTCGGCCTGACCAAGTCCTACCCAGAGCACGCAACGTACATTCCACAAGAAGGAGAGTACTATCTCGGCAGGAAATATTGCGCATTCCAGAAGCTTCTATTCTACTCCGACGTCGCCTGCGTCATCCTTTTCGGAATCACAGGGTTTTCGATGTACTACATAACCGCCTTCCCCTACATTGCCAACCTGGTCGGGGGTTTCGTCAACCTCTTGGCTCTGCATCTACTGATCTTCTACTACTTCACCGCGACTCTAATCGGGCACATCTACCTCTCATTCATACCCGCGAACTGGGGAAGACTTCGGGGGATGGTCCTAGGAAAGGGAAGTCTGGAAATCCACAAGGAGTGAGAGGTTTCGCGCACGCGTACGGGCATCGTGGTCCCCACCCTCATAGAACGTCCGCCGCGGGCCTGCGAGCACACGCGTGCACTTGAGTGCAGGCGTTTTTAACAAGACGTTGGGCATCTGAACCTGGAATGTCAACAGAATCTCATAGCGAAAGCTCAGAAAAACAGGAAGACACCAAGAAGGTTTCTCGTAGGCAATTCATCACGGGCACGGTGGGCGGTCTGGTTGTCGGGGCAGCTGTCGGTGCTGTCGCCGGCTCGCTCGGTTTTCCGAAGACGGTCACTGAAACGAGCACTAAAACAACCACGTCGACTGCCACTGCAACGATTTCACAAACGAGCACGGCAACCGTCACGGCGACGCCGTGGATACCTGAGACCTGGGACGACACGGCCGACGTAGTCGTCGTTGGTTACGGCGGATCAGGCGCAGTGACGGCGATAACCGCTTCCGACGCAGGAGCTAAGGTTATCGTGCTCGAGAAGACACCTAGCTACGCCAGCATGGGGGTGGCGAACCCTCCCATCTCAGGAGGCGGCGGAAACACATGCATGAACGCAGGCTTCGCCAACAACGTGACCGATCCTGTAGCCGCAGCGAATTACATCTATCAGGCGGGGTGGGGGAACACACCGATGGACGTCTGCCAGGCTCTCGCCCAATCGGAGACCGACACGACCAGTTGGCTCGATCAGATGGGAATCAAGTACACCCTGTTTCCCGGATCGTCCACGCCGGAGTTCCCTGCCTTGGGCGGATCCAATGCGTTCGGAACCCTATCTTTAGTGAGCGGCTTCGCCTTCTTCACGGCGCTCGATGGCCTCGTCCAGAAGAGATCCATAACCGTTCTTTTCAATACCGCTGCGACTGATCTAATCCAGAACGGCGACACGAAGGAGATTATTGGGGTCACTGCTACGAGCGGTGGGAACACAATCCACATCAAGGCAAACAAAGCTGTCGTCCTGGCCACAGGGAGTTTCGAGTACAACGAAGCAATGAAGTCGGACAATCTTAGGTGCTACCCCCTGCACGGAGAGGGTTGGCAGTTCTGTACCGGAGACGGAGCAACCATGGCCTCCAGGGCCGGAGCTGCAATGTGGCACATGACCTCCATGTCGCTGGGACTGGTGGCGTGGTTCCCCGAGTACCCCATCGCCTACAGCTCTCCAACCCCAGGCAACAACGCGTGGATCTACACCGACGTCAATGGCGAGCGCTGGATCGACGAGACTCAGGCAGGATTCACTGGGCACCCGTGGAACTTTGCGCTCAAGCTAACGGACTTCGACCTCAACGTGCCAGGGTACACACGCATTCCCACGTTCATGATCTTCGATTCGACCTGCCTCGCGGCGGGCCCCATTTCCAGCGGCCCGACGGCCCCTCTTCCAACGCAACTTGACCCCCGACCAGCATGGAGCAATGACAACAGCGCCGAGGTCAGCAAGGGCTGGATATTGCAGGCGAGTACCATCGCCGATCTGGCGACAGCAATCAATGGCCAAACCTACGTCGGTGTCCCGCAAGGCACCAATAACACGGGTCCCGCTGCCCAGATAAAGGTCAGTATGGACCCAAACGTGCTAGCCGACACCATAAACACATGGAATGCCGACTGCACGGCAGGGACGGACTCGCAGTTTGGAAGGCCTTCGTCCGCACTGGCTCCTATTCAGACTGCACCATTCTATGCGATGGCGCTTTGGCCTGGCGGTCCCAGCCTCTACGGGGGACCAGTCCGCAACGCGCAAGGACAGATTTGCGACGCAGAAGACAACCCAATTCCACGACTCTATGGCGTTGGGGAGAGTGGCAACCTCGCGGGCGGATTCCTCGACGTAATGACAAACAACGGCCAGATAATCGGCCTCGGTCGCCTCGTGGGGAAGAACGCAGCAGCAGAGACGCCCTGGTCCTAGCAGGGCAAGCATTAGTTGGGGAGAACCAGTTTCTCCCCTTCTCTCCCTTTTGCCCGCTTATTTGCGAGCAAAACCCGGCTGCAGACTCCAGAATCGCTAGTTTTCTGGCACGAAGGGCTCTCGGGTCTGCACCGTTGCGTACACCGGGAGCTTGATGCTCTTCGCGGTGTTCTCGAGTATCTTTCTCTCGGCGTTCCTAAGCACCTCACTTAGCGTCGAGGGCTTTATGGCGACCTTCTTGCTCAGTTCGGTGAGGCTGATCTTTCTCGGGAAATCGAAGTAGCCTAGGGAAATCGCCATCGCAAGTATCTCCTTCTGCCTCCCAGTCAGAAGCTCTTCCTGATTGACTTGAGAGATTGACTTCACAGTCGCACTAACGCCCCGCCTCTGCAACCGCGAGATGAGCTCTCGTATGTCGTCCGGCCTGCTTACGAGCACCTGCCAGGTCGGGTTAACTTCGCCCTCGTTGTAGGGGCATTGCATACAGACGATTCCGGTGCCCAACGAAGCGTCGCACAGGTTCGGCCTGTCGAGCACCGTGAGGCATAGCGTCTTGCTCCCGTTGACCCCGGTGTCGTAGAGGTGCCGCACGCCCTTCAGCTTCCTGAGCCCCTTTACTGCCTGCTGCATCGCCCGGCGATCCCCCTCGAGCTGCAGAAGCATAGACATGCCCTTGAGGTTGAAGTCTCTGCAGTCCGCGACCGTAAGCCGAACGCCGCTCTCGTTGGCGACCTTCTTGAAATGGTTGACCATTCCCAGCTCCAGTGAGACCAGTCTTAACATTGTCTAACCTTACCAAGAGCCCTCAGACCCTAATATATAACGCCCCAAGCTCTTTTCCAAAGTTGAGAATGAGAGTCGTTCGGGCCCTAAGGGAAGGCTCCTAAGGGCTTAGGGAGACGTCTTATCCCTAATGAGACTGACTGCCAGGCGACGAAATTGAGCACGATAATCGACCAGGCGGAGAGCCTCAGATTCGCGCTAGGCGCGTCGAGTGAGTTCGGCTGGCCCGCCACTAATCCTCGTGCGATGAACCGCATCGCAGAAAGCCTCGGTCACGAGGTCGCAAAGACCGCGCGGGTCAAGAACATAAGGGAGGCCTTCACCGCCTTGGCACTCTTCTGGGAGGAGAACGATCTGGGGAGAATGAGCTTCCAAGTGGGGAACCACGCGCTTATCAGAATGAAGCAATGCTATGACTGCACCGGCTGGCGCTACGGGTTTACCAGCGTTCCGTGCTCCTTCAAGACCACCCTGCTAAGGGTGGCGCTCACAGATATGCTAGGTTGCGATGTCAGGGTCGCGGAAGTCGAATGCTGCCGGACCGGCGCACGGGGATGCACCTTCACGGTGACCCGGATTCCGCCAACCTAAAGCAATAGGGCGCGGTCTTGGGCCGCAAGGGCCACAACCAAGTCAACGTTAGCGGCCAGAGACGTACCGTCCAGTACGACCAGTACTGGAGGAACCTCCCTTCAGTGACCAGTTATTCCTCGTCAACTGCGTCCTCTCTCCGAAAGTACCCGGGTTTGGATCCTAGAAGACAGCGTTTCACTGTGGCGTCTTCATGAGATGCTGAGCGAGCTTGGCCTCGGAGACTCTCTGTCACGGCTGTCAAGCGAATTCATAGCCCCCTGGAATGAGCACGAGATGGTAGCGCTGCGGATCGACTGTACCGCCTTTCTGAGCCTGGCCATCTCAGACCGCGGGATAAGCGGTCAACATCCGGGCACGATGGGTTGCGCGATTTCGACTTCTATCGATGGTTCTTGAAGACGCCATGCGCGAAGGGGCCACTAGCACCCCGTGCAGATGCAGGGCGGCCGAAGCAAGCCTGAGAACCCCTTATCGGAGGGCCCGCGTGCGCGCCCATCCCGCAGAGGTGTCATTCAACCGCCCTGGAGGGGCCCGCC
>Ga0187772_10000885_pt1 | contig 13739 bp, 11 predicted proteins | sample 0116_SJ02_MP15_2_FD_133137 | JGI IMG/M metagenome (GOLD analysis project Ga0187772, IMG submission 133137) | Tropical peat soil microbial communities from peatlands in Department of Meta, Colombia - 0116_SJ02_MP15_20_MG | ecosystem: Environmental > Terrestrial > Soil > Wetlands > Peat | place... | reverse complement strand
TGATGATGGCATCCGGCTTTGCCGCACGAATTCGGGTGAGATAGGCGCTGAAGTCGGTCAGCCCCGGCTGGTGAGGCTCCTCGGCGACAATCGTCCCTCCCCACTTGGTCCACGTCGGGATCACGGTATTTTTCATGGGCATTTCACCGGATGGGTCCGAGAGGTACATCAAACCGAGCCGGCGTATCCCCATGTCCCAGAAATATTTGATCATGGCGGGGAGCAACTGCTGCTGGGACAACCGGGTGGTGTGCAAGAAAGGCTTGTCGACCAGTTTGGGACTCCATGCACCGCCGTTGATCATCACGACCTTCGCTTTCTCGCAAATCGGCTGGGCTCCCAAAGAAGTTACGCTAAAAGATGCCAATACCACCGGGATCTTGTCCACACTGATCATCTTCCGCACGCCGGTGACGCACAAATTCACATCCACATTCTTGAAGTCCGTAATGATCAGGTCCATCTTGTAACCGTCCACGCCGCCAGCCCCGTTGATTTCATCGATGGCCGTCATGGCGCCGCGGCTCATCACTCTGCCATAATAGGCCTGCGGACCGGTCATCGGCCAGAAGGCTCCGATCGGAAACGTCTTTGTCCCCTGCCCATAGGCCGGCAAACACCAAACGAACACGGCCATACAAACCAACAACATTCTTGCATGCTTCATAAGCGTCCTCCTTTCTCTTCTCTTAAACGATTGATTGACACTCGCCCCCCTTCACCCTCGCCCTCTCCCATCAGAGACTGTGTCGCAATAATAAAACCCGTTCCAGACAAGACGGAAGAGATGGCCGGGTGGAAAAGTTTTGGAGCGGCAACCTTTAACATGTGAAATTCAGACGCTCCATGTCCTTGAGATGATTCCATTTTCCACAAGCACCAAATAGCCATTCCTATAAAAGACCGCCTTCTAAAACTTTGGAACCCGACTGTCTCTTCCGTCAACGCTGCCATCATGACACAGTCTTGTACACGGGAGGAATGTGATAGCCGGAATAGGCTGGCATAGGCTCTCCTCTCTTGAAAACCATCCTCGGCTCCAGCAACCGGTCCCCCTGCATCCTCTCGCCGCCTGTCCCGTCGACAAACCAAAAATCTCCCTCCGTCAGCTCGAGGACCGTGATATCGGCAGCCATGCCCGGCTTCAGGCTGCCGCGCCTGCCTTCCTCCCCCAGCGCCCTTGCCGGGTTGATCGTCGCCATTTCGACCACTTGCTCCACCGTCAGTCCCAGGTTGATGAATTTGGACATCACCACGGTCAGCGATTGCGCCGCCGACCGGACGGTGGATACCATGTCGGTGCTGATGATCGAAGGGATCAGGCCTGACGAGACGGCGTGGCGAGCGATCGTGAGACTGAAGTGATTCAGCCCGTGGCAGCAATCCAGAAAGACCCCTCGTTTGCGCGCGGCATTAAGCTCCGGATAGACTGTTCCATCCTTTAAGATCATGCCACCCGGCTCCCAGGTGAGATAGTGGCAGAGAATATCCCCCTTCTCCAGGAGGGCAACGGCGGCCCGGGAAAAATCGTCCATCTTGTCCGCAGGAACGCGCTTTCTCGTTTCGCCGATATGGAGCATCAAGGGCATGCGGCAATCGTTCGCCAGTTTCTTCGCTCCTTCGATCGCCTTGATGCCCGGTCCCTCGGCCAATGCCTGCACGCACCGCACCTTGATCCCCTTGATGAGGTCAGCGTTCGCCTGGACGGTTTGCTTGCACCGTCCGATATCGAAATCGTGCTCCGAGCAGATCTCGGGGATCTTGACCAGGCCGGTTTTGGACAAATTGAGAAAACAGAGGATATCGGTCTTGGCCCGTTCGACGATGAACAATCGCAACGCCTCGAAGTTCGCCGGACCCGCGGATCCTGCGTCACCTAAGAGCGTGACACCGGAATTCAGCCCGAATTCATCGGCCCGAACCCCCAGCTCCCAAAATCCTTCCACAGGGTGACAGTGGATATCGATCAGGCCGGGGACAATGATCTTCCCCCTCATGTCAAATATCTTCGTCGCCTCACTGTCCGGAAGATTCTTCCCGACGGCACGGATCTTGCCGTCCTGGATCGCCACAGATCCCTCGCCATGCATCGCCTGTGAAGGATCGATGATCAACCCATCTTTCAATAGTATGTCAAACATGGTTTTCGCGTCCTCCTAACTATTGCTCCTCTTTTAAGCGGCCGCCACATCGCCTGCCGCCCTCTTCTTATACACAGCGTCATATACCACGGCGAAGGGCGTCATTCCTGCGAAAGCAGGAATCCAGAAAAAACTGGATTCCGGGTCAAGCCCGGAATGACAACCCTGTAAAACTTATGTCGTCAAGGATAGCTCTCTCTTACCGCACCCGATACTCCGATGTCCTGATATCCATTCTTATGGTTGGCCTCCCTCCGTATTCCATCAAAAGAGATCCCACCATTCGTTCCGTTTGAGAAGCTCTGCTCCTGGCTTTTCTAAAATAATATGCCCCGCCTTCATCACATAGACTCGTTTGCTCAGCTTGAAGGCTACCTTTACATTCTGCTCCACAAGCAGAACGGCTGTCCGGAGGTTGCTGTTAATCTCCTCAATAATCCTTGTAACATTCTGGAAGAGGACAGGGGACAATCCGCTGGACGGTTCGTCCAGCATGAGCAGTTTCGGCTTTCTCAGCAAGCCCATCCCGATCCCCAACATCCGCCTCTCCCCGCCGCTGAGGGTACCCGCCAGTTGATTCTCACGATCCTTCAATACGGGAAAAAACTGATAGACCTCGTCCAGTCTCGATTGAAAAGCCGTTTGATCTCTCATCGTAAAAAAGCTCATCTCCAGATTATCCGCAACCGTGAGGTCGCTGAACATAAAATTCTCCTGCGGAAGGTGGTAGATCCCTGCGTCCAATTTGGAGGACGGGGATGCAAACGTGAGATCCCGGTTCATGTAGAGTACCTGTCCACCCTGAGGGGTTAATAACCCGAAAATAGACTGGAGCGCTGTGCTTTTACCAGCCCCATTGTGGCCAATCAGCCCCACAATCTCGCCGGGAAGCACGGACAGAGAGAGATCATACAGAATTTGCTTCTTCCCGTATCCCGCCTCAAGGTTTCTTACCGCAAGCAACATGAGTAAACCTCAGTCTCCTTCCCTGACCTAATCGATTCCAAAGTACACCTCGGCGAGCTTGGGATCGGCCATCAGGCTTGCCGGGTCGCCGTAAGCCAAGACACGGCCTTCGCCCATGAAGTAAGCTTCCTCCACCAGCCCCCTGACCACGTCCAGATTATGCTCAATCAGAAGAACCGTCTTCCGTCCCTGCTTGGCGATGTTCCTTATCAGCTTTATGATTCTTTCCACGGACTCCGGGTCGAGTGCAGTTGTCGGCTCATCCAGAAGCAGCACAGGACATTCCGTGGCCATCAAACGCGCAAGGGCCACCAGTTTTTGTTCGGCTGTGGAAAGATTCCCGGCCAGGTGTCCCGCTTTATTCAGCAAGCCCACCATTTTCAGGTATCCTATCGCTTTTCCGTAATTATCCCGCTCTTCCCGAGCCACCTGCCATGGGGAAAAGAACAGCGACACGATTTTTTCCCCGCTCTGTGTTGGACGGGCAACCCGTACGTTGTCCAACACGGTCATGTCCTTAAAGGTACGGATATCCTGCCATGAACGAACGAGCCCGTCATGCATCAGTTTGTAAGAGGCCCGGCCGGTGACCTCTTTGCCGCGAATGTAGACCTTTCCGCTGTCCGCATCCAAAAAGCCGGTGATCAGGTTGAAAATGGTTGTCTTGCCGCACCCGTTAGGACCAATCAAACCGGTAATCCTCCCCGATGGCAGCGTGAGCGAAGCATCCTTTACTGCCTGCAGCCCGCCAAAAGATTTTGAAAGCCCCTTAATTTCGAGAATGGGAGTTGGAACTGTTTTCCCATCGGGGAAAGGGACACTCCCTCCATCGCCTCCACTTTCTTTTTCTCCATCGGCCGGTACATCGGTTGGTACCTGATACTCTTTCGCTTGCGCTGCATATTCTGGCAGGATTCCTTGCGGACGGAAAATCATCATTAGCATTAAAATAAGGCCGTAGAAGATTTCGCGGAGCACATCAACGACACCTGCTGCACCCGGGAGAAACCGCAAAACTTCCGGCAGGCCCACAAGAATGGCCGCCCCCACCAGGGGCCCCCAGAAATTCGCCTCTCCGCCGAGAATGACCATGACAATGATGAAGATGGAAATCTCGATGTTGAAGGAGACCGGACTGATGAAGGTCACAAAATACGCCAGACTGCTTCCGGCGATGGCGGCAATTCCCCCGCTCAGGGCGAAAACCAGCACCTTGAACTTAAGCGTATTTTTCCCCAGGGCTCGACAGGCACTCTCATCTTCCCGGATGGCTTTAAGCACCCGACCAAAGGGCGAGTGGACCAGCCTCCAGACAATGGAATAACATACGACACCGATAACAAAAGCAAGGGGGAGAAACCTCAGAGGAGTATTAAACTCGAACCCGAACAAGCGCGGGATGGGGATATTCGGAATCCCTCCTTGCCCCTCCGTAATCCCCCGGGCCGTCAGCATGAATTCATAGGCCACCATTTGGAAACCGACGGTAAAGACGATGAGATACTCATCTCGAACCCTGAGGGAAGGAATCGCCAGGAGGGCGCCAACAACGGCGGCCAGCAGGAAACCCGCAGCCATCCCAATAAGAAAATTATACCCGAGATGGATGCTGATCAGGGCCGCCGTATAAGCCCCGATGGCGCTGAACACCGCATGGCCCATCGAGATGACACCCACATAGCCCATGATCAGGTTCAGGGATTGGACTAAAACCGCGTAGATGAGAACAAATACCAGAATATTGACGACATAGTCCATGGACCGGCTACCCTCGCCCGAGACCCATGAGTCCCTCGGGCCGAATCACGATCACCACAAATAAGATGGCAAAAGCGATCATCGTCTTATACTCTCCCGGCAAGAAGAGCATGCCGAGGTTCTCCGCAAACCCAAGAACGAAGCCAGCAAGTGCATGCCCTGGTATGCTGGATACGCCTCCCAGGAAAACGGCGGTAAAGGACATAAAAAAAGGATGAATTCCCATGGTCGGATAGGCCACATTCTTGGCCGTAAATAGAAACGACGCGGCCCCAAACAGGCCCGATCCGATCGCAAAAACAAGCAAATAGACCCGATCGATGTCTAAACCCAAATTTCTGGCCATTCCCACATTGCTTCCCACGGCGCGGATCGCTTTCCCATACCTCGACCTGGCCAGGAACAAGAGCAAAAATCCAATCATTGCCCAACTCACGATGACCATGGTTAAATCAGCCACACTGAAAAATGCTTCTCCGATCGACAGCACCTTTGTCGGAAAACCCTCGAGGCGCCGGGGACTGGACGTAAACGCCAAGAGAAGGATGGCCACTCCTGCTGTTCCAAACCCCAGGGAGGCGAGGAACGTTGTGGCCTGAGTGGCTCCTGCCCTCCTCAACCTCCGGTAGAGAAAGGCATCCATGCCGCAGCCAAGGAGTCCCCCGACCCCCACTGCCGCACAAAATCCGAAAAGAAAGTTTACATGAGTCCGGGCTGTGAGCAGAACAGCCGCATAACCGGCCGCTGCAAAAACCAGGTGATGAGCGAAATGGAAGATATGGGTCGTCCTATAGACGACTCCCCAGGTCACACCCGCCAGGGCATAAAAGCTACCGGTGATGAGGCCGTTAACCAATAATTGAACGATTAAAACACGCATCCACCCTTCCCCATCAAATATTCTGTAAACTAATCGAACATCGACCGGATGTCAATCGAAAAGTATACGCCAAATCCTTTCCTCCATGAAAGTTCTGTTGAGTTGACATGACCGAATCTCCAAGTTAAGTAGGATGAGAGGTTTGACAAAACGAGGCGCTTTATGCTCAAGAATCTATTTTCTCCTATCGAGATTGGAAGGGTAAGAATTTCAAACAGGCTCGTCGTGCCCGCCATGGTGATGAATTATTGCCATAGAGATGGAACGGCCACTGAAAAGTACGTTGCCTATCATGAGGCGAAGGCCAGGGGCGGCTGGGGGCTTATCATTACCGAAGATTATGCAGTGGACCCCAAAGGCAAGGGTTTTTCAAACGTACCGGGGTTGTGGAATGACACCCAGGTGGAAAGTCACTCGAAATTGGCAAGAAGGATCCATGATCTCGGAGGCAAGATATTTGCCCAGATCTACCACGCCGGGAGACAAACCAGCAGGGCTCTCATAGGAGACCAGCCGGTCGCTCCTTCCCCCATCCCCTGCCCTCGCCTTCAGGAAATCCCCCACGCCCTGAGGGCCAACGAGATTCGGGAAATCGTGGAGGAGTTCGGTGACTGCGCGCTGCGAGCAAGGAAAGCCGGGTTTGATGGAATCGAAATTCACGGAGCCCATGGGTATCTGATTGCCCAATTTATGTCTCCCTATTCCAATAAGAGAATCGATGATTACGGCGGAAATTTATTGAACAGGATGCGTTTCCCTTTAGAAATCGTGTCGAATGTCAGATCGAAGGCGGGAAGCGATTTCCCGGTCCTTTTCAGGATATCGGGGGATGAAATGGTGCCGGGTGGAAGGACGATAGAAGATACCAAAACCATGGCGGCGATGCTGGAAGAAGCTGGAGTGGACGCCCTTCACATTTCGGCCGGCGTCTATGGAAGCGCCTATGCCATCACGCCTCCGGCTGCCATTCGCCACGGATGGATTGTGCACTTTGCAGAAGAGGTTAAGAAAGTCGTCGATATTCCCGTGATCACCGTCGGAAGAATCAACGACCCTTTTCTTGCAGAAACGATCATCGCCGGCAAGAAAGCGGATTTGGTAGCCATGGGCAGGGCTTCCCTGGCAGATCCCGAACTTCCAAAGAAGGCCGCTGCCGGAAGGTTTGCGGACATCAATTACTGCATCGGCTGCCTGCAGGGCTGCATCGGAATGATCAGTCGAAGCCTGCCCGCCACATGCCTCGTCAATCCGACCCTGGGCAAGGAGAAGGAGCTCAGAACAAAACCGGCAGACCTCAAAAAGAAAGTATTCATTGCCGGAGCCGGGCCCGCAGGGATGGAGGCCGCAATGGTGGCGGCAAAGAGGGGCCATGAGGTTCATCTTTTTGAAAAAGCGGACAGGCTGGGCGGGCAATTTTACACCGCTTCCATTCCGCCATCAAAGGGTGAAATTGCCGGATTTATCGTATGGCAGAGAAAACAGCTTGAAGAAAACCATGTCTCCGTTTATTTAAATAACAAGCTTACCGAAGAAATCGTAAACGAACAGAAGCCGGACGTTGTGGTGCTGGCCACCGGAAGTGCGCCTGTATCTCCCAATCTGCCGGGTGTGAAAAGGGCAAACGTCGTCACGGCCCATGAGGTGCTGGAGGGAAAGACAGATGTTGGACGGAGGGTAGCGGTTATCGGCGGGGGCATGGTAGGATCCGAAACGGCAAACCATCTGGCGAACCACGGCAAGGAGGTCAGCATTATTGAGATGCTTCCCGAAATTGCAACAGACGTCAATGCTCGTTCTAAGCCATTTCTGTTGAAGGATTTGACAGAACATAGCGTCAGACTGTATTTGAATTCTACAGTCAAAGAGGTATTAGCGGATGGGTTGAGAATAGAAAAGGAGGGCAGGGAAGAAGAAATCGGGCCTTTTGATACCGTTATCCTCGCCGTTGGACTTGAACCCTGTAACGAATTAAGATCTAAGCTAGAGGGAAAAGTTTCCCGATTGATCACCATAGGCGATGCAGTGAGCCCCAGAAAAGCCCTGGAGGCCATCGCAGAAGGATATCTGGCGGGTCTCGAAGTTTAAGACGATGGCTCGGGAAGAAACTGTCCAGGAAGGTTGGGCTTAAACTATAATGTCGCAATTCTAAAGTTTCGGAAAGCGGCCCAACCCTTTGCTGCTGAAGCTACATGGAACCGATTCTTTCATGCCTTCTCAAGTCTTAAGATTTTTCTGGCATCGGATGGCGTTGTGATCTCCCGGCCGAACTCTTTAGCAATCCTCACCACCCTCTCCACGAGTTGGGCGTTGCTCCTGGCCAACACACCTTTCGAATAGTAGATGCTGTCTTCCAACCCGACCCGTGCATGACCTCCCATGACCATTGCCATCATGGCCATTGGAAGTTGGCCCGGACCTATTCCAATCACGGACCAGGTCGAATCTTTCGGGATAATCTCACAGAGGTGAAGGAGCGACTTTGCGGTCGCTGGCATTCCGTTAGGTGTACCCAAGACAAATTGGAAGTGGAGCGGGGGTTTCAAAAGATTTTTTTCCAAATATCGAAGACAAGTATAAACCATCCCAACCTCAAAAACTTCCAACTCAGGTTTAATCCCGCTTGAGAGCGTCTCTTTGGCAAGGACGTCCAAAAATTCCTGTGGATTAAGAAAAACATTTTCTCCCATATTAATCGACCCTGCATCAAAGGAGACCAACTCCGGATAAAGGGTTAAGGGTTGCAGTCGATCTGTGATCGGAAGGTTTCGCCCCGGAATACCACTCGTCGTCAAACAGAGAATCGCATCGGTCTCACTCCGGATGCGATCCACAACGTCTTTAAAGATCGCACCATCTTGTGTCCCAAGACCTGTTTTGGGATCTCTCACATGAATATGAAGAATTGAGGCGCCAGCCCTCCAGGACTCGATCCCTGCTTGAGCAATCTCTTCCGGAGTAATTGGAATATAAGGTGTCTGCTGTCGGGTGATTCGAGAGCCAGTGACACCGACTGAAATGATCATTTTTTCCATCTCCACCTCGATGAAGGCTCCCCATAGAACCTTCGAGCGATTCTGCTAACCCTGTAAATCCGGGATGTCGCCCTCCCCCTCATTCTTTTAGAAAACTGTTGGCGATGATTAATTTTTGAATTTCGGATGTTCCTTCATAGATCCGGAGGGCCCTGATCTCACGATAAAGCCGCTCCACCAGAGATCCTTGTATCACCCCGATGCCGCCATGGATTTGAAGCCCTTGGTCCACAGCACGAAATCCGATTTCTGTCGCATAAAACTTTGCCATCGAAGCGAATCTGGAGACATTCGAATCCCCTCTATCCTTCAGGATAGCCGCCCGGTAAACGAGTGCCCTGGCCGCATCCAATTCCGTCGCCATTTCGGCTAATTTAAGTTGTATTGCCTGAAACTTGGCGATGGCACTTCCAAATTGCACCCTCTTTTTGGAATAGGCCAGAGCCGCGTCAAACGCAGCCTGGCCGATACCGACAGCTGCTGCACCCACGGACATGCGAAATACGTCCAGGGTCTTCATCGCAATCGTGAACCCTTCACCCGCTTTGCCCAAAAGGTTTCCTCTCGGCACAAGGCAATGATCAAACTCCAGCTCCACAAGATCGTGCGGCGCCATCGCCTTGAGTCTCTTAGAGACCACAAGACCCGGCGTTCCTTTCTCCAAAATAAAGGCGGACATTGCTTTCGGATTCCCTTCGAGAGGCGTCTTTGCAAAGGCAATCAGGATATCCGCCGCATACCCGTTCGAAATGAATCTTTTCGACCCATTCAGAATAAATCCTTCCGGCTCTTCTTTTGCTCGACTCTTCATCCCGTTCACATCACTTCCCGCCTCCGGCTCGGTGAGGGCATAGGTGGTGAGCCACTCTCCCGATCCTATCTTGTCTAAAAACTTTTCTTTTTGATCTCTGCTACCGGCCAGGAATATCGGATAACTCCCCAGTCCCTGCATCGCCAGCGTGACATCGGCGGGACAGTAGACGCCCGCCAACTCCTCCCTGGCTAGGCAGATGGGCAGCGCCTTGACACCCTTTCCCCCAAGATCCTCCGGAAGAAAGAGCCGGAATAATCCTGCCTTAGCCATGGCGATCACTAATTCTTTCGGGATTTCATCTGTCTCCCCGTATTTTTCGGCAATCGGGATCACTTTCTCTCTGGCGAACTTTCGGCAAGTGTCCTTGAAATTCTTTTCTTCAACCGATAGCATCAGATCCATCATTCACTCTCCTGTGGGTTTATTCACTCTCTTGGAAGCTCTTTTTTCATAATCTTGCCTGTCGTATTCTTGGGGAGTTCATCCATCAATCTGATTCTGGGAATCTTGTAAAGGGCCAGGTTCTTCCGGCAATAGTCAAGCAGTTCCTCTTCCGTCACTCGAAGGCCTGATTTCAAAGCGACAAACGCCTTTGGGACCTCCCCTTTGATCGGGTCTTGGACGCCGATCACAGCCACTTCGCTCACCCCTGGAAAGCCATGGAGAACTTCCTCTATTTCCCTTGGATAAATATTATAGCCTCCGGAAATGATGAGTTCCTTCTCCCTGCCTACGATGTAGAAATACCCGTCTTCATCCTTCCATGCATGATCACCCGTATAGACCCAGCCATCCCTGACCTTCTCGGCCGTCTCCTGGGAAAGTTTGAAATATCCCCTGGTGGCATTCGGTCCCTTAAAGATCAACTCGCCAATTCCTCGTGGAGGTAGCTCATTTCCTTCTTTGTCCACCACTCTCGCGGCAACCCCGGAAACCGTGATCCCGATGGACCCAGGCTTTCGGATCCCGTAAACCGGATTGGCTGTCACAAGACCGGTCGATTCTGTCAGTCCGTAAACCTCGATCACCATCGCCTTAAATTTTTCCTCCCATTCTTTCAAAACCTCCACAGGAAGGGAGGCTCCCCCTGACAGCCCCATTCTTAAGGAGGATAAATCCTGCCTGTTTTCTGACAGCGCATTTAACAGGTAAATGAACATGGTTGGAACGCCGGGGAACCAGGTTACCTTATACTTGGCGATTGCCTCAAAGACCAGTTCTGTCTTGAACTTTTCGAGAACCACCACACTCCCCCCTGAACTCAGACTCCCGAAAAAAGGACTGGCAACACAGAAGACATGGACGAGAGGGAGAACGGCGATGGTGACATCTTCTTCTCTGAGTCCATAATTCTGAGCCACGTTCGGTCCGCCAAAACAGAAATTGCGGTGTGTTAAAATGACCCCTTTCGGGGAACCCGTGGTGCCAGAGGTGTAAAACATGATCGCGGCATCATCCGGATTAAGATCCACCTCCATCATCGCCGACAGTGGAGTTCCGACCGTATTTTCGACGGCAGTCTCCATTGTTTCGTCGCCTTTTCTGACGATGATATGTTTCACCAAAGGTATTTCATCCCTTATTTCTTCAATGACGGGCGAGAAATCCTCATGGAGGATCAGCGCCTTCGCCTCGGAGTTATTCAGAATGAATTTTACTTCCCGTGGTGTGTAAACGGTATTGATAGGGATAACAACGCCCCCTGTCTTGATAATTGAAAAATAGCTGAGAAGTGTTTGAACGCTATTCGGGTGAAGAACGGCTACGTGGTCACCCCGTCCAATACCCAATCGATCCAGGCCAGCGGCGATGCGGTCCGTCAGTCGATCAAAGGCCCAATAGCTTATAGATGTTCCTTCGCCGAATAGGAATGGCTTTTCGCCATATTTCTCAGCCTGGATTTTGAGGAACCTCAACAGATCCATTCAGGGTTTCATGCTCCATTCAAGGGATGGTTCTTCTACCATCAAGAGAAATGTCTTATACCATAAGGGGTGCATGATGGCAAGACGGAAGAAAACCAAACACCCAAATCACCGAGATCTTTTCAGTACGTTTTAGCCACAAAAAGGATCTGAGGGACTTCTTTATCCTGTATCATCGATAAAAGGAAGTGACCGGGACCTTTTTTCTTTCTCTAAAATCAGGAAATGCAATTGCCTGTCAACCCCGATTTATTGTATGATGGGCACGTTCCTCTTTAAGGGAGGGCAAGTGAAAAAGAATTGCATTGGGGTTTCGTATAAGAGTTATTTGGTCTCCACTTTAATTCTCCTTGTGATCATTGGAGCAACAGTGTCCTATTGTTATGGGGAGGAGGAGGAGAGAAAAACGAAATGGGGTTTTTCAATTCTTTGGGGGACGGGTGACGTATTCTACACTCGAACCGACATGAAGGTATATGGATTTCTTCCTCGGATGAGTTTTCCTCTCCGCAAGGATTGGAAGTATTGGGACTTAGAATTCGAAGGAAACTTTTTTTACTACGACATCCAGAAAATGCATAATGTCTATTTTCTGGGGCTTAGTCAGAATACCGTTTTCAAGCCTATCCAGGAAAAATGGGGTTCGTTGTTTCTCCTGATTGGGGGAGGGCTCGGTTATGATAGCGCTGGAAAAAGACTGTTCCGTGGCAATTCAGAACCGCCACTTCTGGGAGATCAGCATTTTGCTGGATTTGTCAATGCAGGTGCAGGGATGCTCTTTAACATCGGTCGAAAAACCGCATTGAGAGTGGAATATCGTTTGCGCCATATCTCCGAACCTTTCGATACACGCGACAGGGGATTGAATACACACAACGTTCTTTTGGGGATCTCCTTTTGAGAGGTCTGCTTGCGTTACACAAAAGCTTCCTTCTAACCCCAGGCTTTTTCCTCTGGAAGCGGAAAAATATCTACACTGCCACCTGCGACTGGAGTATATTTACTTTACGAAAACAGGATTCCTCACCTCATGGATACACTTCTTCGGTATGCCATTGTCATTCCTGCTTATAACCATGGAATACGGGTGCGTGGGGTCGTTCAAAAGTGTCTCCAACTTCGGCTGCCTGTGATTGTGGTGGATGATGGATCGACAGACTCCACTCGTGATGTCTTGGCTTCTCTTTCCGGTGTGATGGTGATACGCCATGAGAGGAATCAGGGGAAGGGAGCTTCTTTACTTACAGGGTTTGCAGAAGCCCTCCATTTCGCGGACTGGGCGGTCACAATTGATGCCGACGGACAGCACAATCCGCAAGATATTCCTTCCCTAATCTCTCTGATCCGCACATTCCCGGAGGGGCAGCGACCTCTTGTGATAGGAAAACGGGAGGAGATGGAACAAGGGAATGTACCTTGGACCAGCCGCTGGGGTCGAAGATTCGCCAACTTCTGGGTCTGGACATCATGCGGAAGATGGCTCTCCGATGCGCAGTCCGGATTTCGCGTTTATCCCCTTCCTGAAACCCTGCGCCTTGGGACCAGGGCCAGGAGATACCAGTTTGAGGTGGAGGTTCTGGTTCGGGCAGTTTGGCGTGGGATTCCCATCATCGAGGCGCCTGTGCATGCCATCTATGGGCCTCGGGAAGACCGGGTTTCCCATTTCCGGCCATGGCTTGATTTCTGGCGTAACACGAAGACTTTTACCAGGCTAATCGCTACAAGGATCTTAATTCCCTCAAGACTACGGAAGTAAAAGATTCCGGTCGAAGCACCAAATTACAAACACCAAATCCCAAACAATATCTAAATTCAAATTTCGAATGACTTAAACAGATTTGAATTGAAACTTGGTCATTTGGTGCTTGGAAATTATTTGGAATTTGGGATTCGGATATTGGGATTTTGATGCCGGTTTGGTTGAGGATGTGCCCTTCGTCCAAAGAATCACGGAAGAGTTTGGGATGTTGCGAGGGAGGCCGTCGTTTAGACCAACCTCAAAACCAATGAAGTATTGACTCCGCCAAAGGCGAAATTGTTGCTGGCGGCAAGACGGGGCCGCTGCTCACGGGATTCACGAATCACATGGTTTAATGGCGGCAGGGCTGGGTCCGGGTTCTCGAGATTTAGTGTGGAGGCGATGAAGCCTTCTCGCATCATAAGAAGAGTGGCAATCGCCTCAATCGCCCCGCAGGCCCCCATGGTGTGACCCATGTAGCCTTT
>Ga0187772_10000883_pt1 | contig 13752 bp, 12 predicted proteins | sample 0116_SJ02_MP15_2_FD_133137 | JGI IMG/M metagenome (GOLD analysis project Ga0187772, IMG submission 133137) | Tropical peat soil microbial communities from peatlands in Department of Meta, Colombia - 0116_SJ02_MP15_20_MG | ecosystem: Environmental > Terrestrial > Soil > Wetlands > Peat | place... | reverse complement strand
CCTGTTCCGAGCCCGAGACGCAGGGATCCCCACGGTCCGGCGGACGAGCGGCGGGAGCGGGGTCCTACACCTCGAGGGGGACCTCCTCTGGGCGGTCGTCCTGCCGAGGAACGACCCGCGCGTTGGAGCGGACTTCACCCGGGCCTACGGCCGCCTCGGGCGAGGGGTCGTGACGGGCCTCGCGGCCGCCGGGCTCCGCGCGGCGTGGGTCGCGGCTCCCGGCGTGGCGGACGACTACTGCTTCCTCTCCTCCCGCGGGGAGGTCCTCTCGGTCGAGGGGAAGGTCGTGGGAGGCGCGGCCCAGCACCTGACGTCCCGCGCCCTCCTTCACCACGGGAGCGTCGCCTGGGAGCTCGACCGACCGGAGATCGACCGATTGTTCGACCTCGCCCCCGGAGGGCCATCGGCGTGCCTAGGAGGGCTGGCCGAGGCGGCGAGCCGCCCGGACCCCACCGCGATCGCGCAGGCGCTCGCCCGGGCGCTCGACGCCGAGCTCACGCATTAACGCTTCGCGCTACGCCCGTCCCCGGGCGGCCCAGAGCGCCTCGCTCGAGCTCTCCGCATCCCGGCGCACTTGGTCCCAGTCGGCGCGAACGAGCGCCCGGTGGCGAACGACCGGACGCCCGTCCACATAGACCGAGTCGATCGCCTCGTCGCTCATCGCGTAGGCGAGGTGGGAGACCAGCGCCTCCGGGCGCGCCGGGACCAGGGTCGGGTGGTCGAGGCGGACGACCGAGAAGTCCGCGCGCTTACCGACCTCGAGGGAGCCGATCTCCGCCTCCCGACCGAGGAGCTTCGCCCCGTCGATCGTCGCGAGGTCGAGGAGCTCCTGGGCCGAGAGCACCGAGGCGTCCCACCGCTGGTTCTTCTGGACGAGCCCGGCGATGTGCATCTCCCGGAGCATGGAGAGCGAGTTGTTGCTCGCGACGGAGTCGGTCCCGAGGCCGACGGTCGCACCGGCCGCGCGCAGCTCGACGACCGGGGCGACGCCCCCCGAGGCGAGCTTGAGGTTGGAGCTCGGGCAGTGGGCGATCCCGACCTGGCGCCGACCGAGCACGGCGATCTCCTCGCCGGTCAGCCATACCGCGTGCGCCGCGACCTGGCGCGGGCCGAGGGCACCGATCTCCTCCAGCCAGATCGCCGGTCGGCGCCCCGTCCTCGCCTCGTGCTCGTGGACCTCGCGACGGGTCTCGGAGAGGTGGTAGTGCAGGAGCGCCCGGTGCTGCTCGGCAAGCGCGCGGGCGCCAAGCCACGTCTCTCGGGAGCAGACGTAGACGCCCTGCGGGGCGACCAGGGGCTCCACCGAGCGGTGGCCGCTCCAGCGACGGAGGAACCCTTCGGCGTTGTCGAGCGGGGAGCCCTGTTGCGTCGTCTTGTCCGCGTCGAGTACCGCCCAGCCGAGGAACCCTCGGGCGCCGAGCGCCTCGGTGGCGCGGGCGACCGCGTCCTCGTAGTAGTAGAGGTCGAGGAACGACGTCGTTCCCCCGAGGAGCATCTCCGCGATCCCGGCCCGGGCGCCGGCCTCGACGTCGAGCTCGGTACGGGCGGCGTCGACCCGGAACAGCGTTTCGAGGAACCCCGCGAGCTCGACGTCGTCGGCGATCCCCCGGAGGAGCCCCATCGCGACGTGGGTGTGCGCGTTGACGAACCCCGGGACGAGCGCGAACCGATGTCCGTCCACGACCTCCGCGCCTTCCCGGGGGGCCCGGGGACCGACGTGGACGAACCGTCCGTCCTCGACCCGGACGTCGCCGCGGACGACGCGCCGTCCCGCGTCCTGGGTGACGAGCAGGGCGTCCGTGACGACCCAGGGCGCCGCGTCGGTCACGGCCACGCCGCGGCTACGGGCCGTCCCGAATAAGCCGTTCGCCCTCCGACCCCGTCCGGGGCCGCCGGGGACGCGCCGTCGGGTCGGTATCGCCGCTAGATGTCGAGGTTCGTCACCTCGACGGCGTGCCGCTCGATGTACTGCCGCCGCGGCTCGACCTCTTCGCCCATCAGGATCTGGAACATCTCGTTCGCCTTCGCCGCGTCCTCGACCGTGACCCGCAACAGCTCACGCTGGCCCGGACGCATCGTGGTCTCGGCGAGCTGCTCGGCGTTCATCTCGCCGAGCCCCTTGTACCGCTGGATCGTGACCCCTTTCATCCCCCCGACCTCCGCGACCGCCTTGTCGCGTTCCTCGTCGGAGAAGGCGTAGGTGGCCTTCGGTCCCTTCTGCACGCGGTAGAGCGGCGCCTGGGCGATGAAGACGTGGCCCTCGGTGATGAGGACCGGCATCTTGCGGTAGAACAACGTCAGGAGGAGGGTCCGGATGTGCGCCCCGTCGACGTCGGCGTCGGTCATCAGGATCACCTTGTGGTAGCGGAGCCGGCCGATGTCCTGGTCGTCGCCGATGCCGATCCCGATCGCCGTCAGCAGGGCCCGGATCTCCTCGTTCTGGAGCATCTTGTCGAGACGGGCCTTCTCGACGTTCAGGATCTTCCCCTTGAGCGGAAGGATCGCCTGGAACTCGCGGTCCCGTCCCTGCTTCGCCGTCCCGCCCGCGCTGTCCCCCTCGACGATGAACAGCTCGCACTGCGCCGGGTCGCGGGAATGGCAGTCGGCGAGCTTGCCGGGGAGGCCGCCACCCTCGAGCAGGCCCTTGCGTCGGGTCAGTTCGCGCGCCTTGCGCGCCGCCTCCCGGGCCTGGGCGGCCTGGAGCGCCTTGGCGACCAGCGACTGGCCGACCGACGGGTGCTCCTCGAGGTACTCGGCGAGCTTCTGGCTGACCGCGCTTTCGACCTGTCCCTTGACCTCGGAGTTGCCGAGCTTGGCCTTCGTCTGGCCCTCGAACTGGGGCTCGAGGACCTTCACGGAGAGGACGCACGTCAGCCCCTCCCGCGTGTCCTCGCCGGTGAGGCCCTCCTTGTCGCCCTTCACCCAACCGCGGCCGCGGGCGTAATCGTTGAACGTACGGGTCAGCGCGCTCCGCAGCCCGATGACGTGCGTTCCGCCGTCGACCGTGTTGATGTTGTTGACGAACGCGAGCGTCGTGTCGTTGTAGCCGTCGGTGTACTGGAGCGCGACCTCGATGTCGGTCGAGTCGCGCTTCGCGTGCAGCGAGATCGGGGGCCGGAACAGCGGCGTCGAGTTCGCGTTGAGGTCCTCGACGAACTCGGAGATCCCTCCCGCGTGGTGGAACGTCTCCTTCGCCCCGCTCTTCTCCGACCGGAAGTGGATCGTCACGCCGGGGTTCAGGAACGAGAGCTCCTTGAGGCGCCGGGCGATCGTCTCGGGGTCGAACTCCGGCGACTCCAGGATCGTCGGGTCCGGCTTGAACCTCGTCTCTGTCCCCGTCGTCGACGCGGGCCCGACGACCGACAGCGGCGCGACCGGGGCGCCGCGTTCGTACCGCTGGAAGTACTCGTGGCCGTCCCGGCGGACCCGGACCTCCAGCCACTGGCTGAGGGCGTTGACGACGTGGACCCCGACGCCGTGGAGCCCGCCGGAGACCTTGTAGGTGCTCCGGTCGAACTTCGAGCCGGCGTGGAGGACGGTCATCACGATCTCGAGCGTCGGGCGCTGGTACTTCGGGTGGACCTCGACCGGGATCCCGCGGCCGTTGTCCCGGACCGCGCAGGAGCCGTCCGGGTGAAGGACGACCTCGATCTCGCTGCACGCTCCCGCCAGGACCTCGTCGATCGAGTTGTCGACGACCTCGTTGACCAGCTGTTGCAAGCCCCGGGCGTCGGTCGAGCCGATGTACATTCCGGGCCGTCGTCGGACCGCCGCGAGCCCCTCCAGGATCTGGATCGAGCTCGCCGTGTACTCAGGGGCGTCGACCGCGGGCTGCGCCATCGGAAAACTGGGGCTGGAACCTGCCCGTCATTCTGACCTGAACATGCGTTATAACCCTTGTACTGGACCCCTCCGGACGCTCCCTCCGGGACCGTTCCACCCACCCCCGTTCGACGGCGTACGGAAGCCGTTTCCGGGCCCGTTCTGGCCGCCTTGGGGCCCGTCCCGGAGCGTCGCCGGGGCCTAGGCCCGGGAGGGGGAGCGCCGACCGGTCGGACTCGGCCGGTGGTCCGGCCGGACCGCCCCAAGCGCTATGAGTTCGGCTACGGCTCCCCCGACGGAAACGATGCCGGACGAGACGCCCGCGCCGGGGCCCGAGGCGTCCTCCCCGAGCCCGGCGCCCCCCGCGCCCTCCGAGCCCAAGGAGGACTGGGAGACGCGGTTCAAGTACCTCTTGGCGGACTTCGAGAACTTCCGCCGGCGGACCGCGAAGGAGCGGGAGGGGGCGACGCAGCAGGCCCGGGCGGCGCTCCTCCGAGAGCTGCTCCCGTTGATCGAGGCGTTCCGGGCGGCCACCGGCTCGGCGGGCCACCTCCCAGCGAACGACCCGATGCGACAGGGCCTCGAGCTCCTCGACCGGGAGTGGACGACGTTCCTCCGCCACGAAGGGGTGGAACCGGTCGCCCAGGTCGGGGGGCCGTTCCAGGCGAGCGAGGCCGAGGCGGTCGGCGAGGCGGCGGCAGGCGACGGGGCGCCCGAGGGGACCGTCCGGGAGGTCGTCCAGCAGGGATACCGGTTCTACGGCGGGCTCCTTCGTCCCGCGAAAGTGATCGTCGCGCGCGAGGCGGCGTCGTCCCGGAGCTCGCGAGCGGAGGTCGCGGAGGACGGGCCACCGGGGGCGGAGTCATGACCGGCTCCTCCGAGCTCCCGGGGTTCTACCGCCGCTCGACCGCCGAGCGACGCGAGCTCCTCCGGACCTGGGCGAACCTCAGCGCGGACGAGCTGCGAGCGCTCGAGTTCCCTCCGGGGGTCGACCCGGCCGTCGTCGAGCGGATGATAGAGAACGTGGTCGGCGTGATGCCGGTCCCGGTCGGGATCGCGACGAACTTCCAGGTCAACGGCCGCGACCTGCTCGTCCCGATGGCGATCGAGGAGCCGAGCGTCGTCGCCGCCGCGTCGAACGCGGCGAAGATCGCGCGCGCTTCCGGCGGGTTCCACGCCCAGACCACGGCGCCGGTGATGATCGGGCAGGTCCAGATCGTCGGGGTCTCCGACCCGACGGCGGCCCGGCTTCGGATCCTCGACCGGAAGGACGCCCTGCTCGCCGCCGCGAACGCGAAGGATCCGGTCCTCGTGCGGTTCGGAGGTGGAGCGAAGGACCTCGAGGTCCGGCTCCTCCCGTCACCCCGGGGAACGATGGTCGTCGTCCACCTGCTGGTCGACGCGCGCGATGCGGGGGGGATGAACGCCGTCAACACGATGTGCGAGGCCCTCGCCCCCGAGCTCGGCAGCCTCGCCGGCGGCCGCCCGGTGCTCCGGATCATCTCCAACCTCGCCGTGCACCGGCTCGCCCGGGCGCGCGCGACGTTCCCGGCCGGTCTCCTCGCCACGGAGAACGCGACAGGCCCCGAGGTCGTCGAGGCGATCCTCGATGCCTATGCGTTCGCCGCTGCCGACCCGTTCCGCTGCGCGACGCATAACAAGGGCATCATGAACGGGGTGTCGAGCGTCGTCCTCGCCACGGGGAACGACTTCCGGGCGATCGAGAGCGGCGCCCACACCTATGCCGCCTGGCTCGCCGCGGCGGAGGGCGGCGTCGTCCGCCCGTTGACGACCTACGAGAAGGACCGCGCCGGGGACCTCGTCGGGTCGATCGAGCTCCCCGTGGCGGTCGGGCTCGTCGGCGGCGCCACCGCCGTGCACCCTACCGCGAGGACGCTCGTGAAGGTCCTCGGGGTGAAGAGCGCGCGCGAGCTCGGCGAGGTCCTCGCCTCGGTCGGGCTGGCGCAGAACTTCGCGGCCTTGCGCGCCCTCGCGACCGAAGGGATCCAGCGGGGGCACATGGAGCTCCACGCGCGGAACTACGCGACGACCGCCGGTGCTCGGCCGGACGAGGTCGACCGGGTCGTCGAGCAGATGATCCGCGAAGGGACGATCCGCCTGGACCGGGCGAAGGAGATCGTCGACGCCCTGCATCGCCCCCCGGCATGAAGGTCGGGGTCCTCGCGCTCCAGGGGGACGTCCCGGAGCATCTCGCGGCCCTCGCGCGGCTCGGGGCGAGCGCGACCCCCCTCGCGGTCCGGAGCCCCCGGGACCTCGAGGCCGTGGACGCGCTGTTCCTCCCCGGAGGGGAGTCGACGACGATCGCCCGCCTCCTCCACGAGTCCGGCTTGTGGGGGCCGCTCGGCGATCGGCTCGACCACGGCCTCCCGGTGCTGGCGACCTGCGCCGGCCTGATCGTCCTCGCGAAGCACCTCGAGAGGAGCCCGAGCGGCCCGAACCCGCCGACGCTCGGTCGCCTGGACGTCACCGTGCGCCGGAACGACTACGGGGCGCAGCGGGAGTCGTTCGAGGACGCGGTCGCGGTCGACGGGCTCGAAGGACCGGTGTTCCCGGGGGTGTTCATTCGCGCCCCGAGGATCCTCAAGGTCGGCCCCCACGCCACGGCGTTCGCCCACCGCGGCCAGGAGGTCGTCGGGGTCCGGGCGGGAAACGTGTGGGGCCTGACGTTCCACCCGGAGCTCTCCGGCGACCCTCGGCTCCACCGGATGTTCCTGGCCGACGTCTCCGGTCGGGGCTAGCTCGGACGGCCGGTGACCGGGGCGTTCGCCTCCGTCAGTGGTAGGTGTCGAACCGGTACGGCTCGAGCGGGAGCTCGCCGAGGGCCATCAGGAACTCTGGGGGCGTCAGGACCGGCTTGGGGTAGTTCGCGCTGTCGTCCAGCGCGATCCTCGGACACGCGGTGCAGACGAAGGCGTCGACGTCCCTTCCGAGGAGGTCGGACGGGTCGATCCTCTGCGAGAGCAGGATCTCCGCGGAGCGCCCGCGGGCTCGGGCCCGCGCCTGGAGCGCGAGGGCCGTCGGAGAGCGGCTCTGCCCGCTGAAGGTCGAGACGAGGATCCCCCAGCGGGAGGCGTCCCGGACCGACGCGACCAGGAGGAGGCGGCGGCGGATCAGCGCGGAACGGTCGATCGGCGCCTCGAGCGTTCCCTGGAGCGGGTCGATCGACCAGACCGGTCGCTCCACCGCGAACGCGAGGCCGAGAGGGTGGAACCGTCCGGTGCCGACGAACAGGTAGGCATCGACCTCGGAGGCGACCTCCTCCGCTCCGGTGTAGTTGCATCCGAGCGCCTGGCCCGGGTAGGCGAGGCGCCGGTCGCCCCGGCCCACGCGCGGCGTGAAGCCGGCGTCCCGGAGCGCCCCCTCGAGGGCTGGGAGCAGGTCGAGGTGCTGGACCGAAGCGACGAGCCCGAGCCGCTTCGGGACCCCGGCGGAGGCGAGGGTCCTGGCGAGCGCCGCGACGTCCCCATGCGGTTCGCGCATCTCGACGAAGATCGTCGTCCGAACGCTCGCGACGTTGGGGATCGGCGCGTGGCCCAGGACGACGGCGACGTCCGCCCGAGGGGCTTCGTCGGCGGTCGGAGGGTCGCAGGCGCCGAAGCAGGCGCGGCTCGCAAGGTCGACCGGCACCGCCGCCTCCGACCGGAGCCGGCCGGCAAGCTCGGCGGCGTTCCGGACGAGCCCTGCCGGGACCTGCAGGACTACCCGTTGGGGCCGGGCGGCCCGGACGGCGGCGAAGAGCTCGGGGCCGAACGCCGGGACGACGACCTCCGCGCCGACCTCCGGAGCACGCCCTTCCGACCCCATGGGTGGGAGCGGAGCGGAGGGCGCCGCTAAACGTTTCGCGCGCCCGCGAGACGGTCGACCAGGCGACGCAAGGCTACCTGGCCATCGGGGTATTGGGGGGCGGCGGAGAGCCTCTTCCGGCGGCCTCACAGCGAGGCGGCATGCTCGTCGCTGAGCGTCGGAGGGTCCGCCGCCCGAGCTTGACCCCGCGCTCTGGACGAAGCCCTGGCCTCGACGCACTCGCGGGCGACCGGTCCGAGCGGCTCGCTCAGCGACCGCCCTGCGTCAGGATCCTGAGGATCGCTTCCGCCGGCGCGCCGTGGGTCGCCTCGAGCGCCGCCACGGCCTCTTCGCGCGAGACGTTCGCCTGCTCCATCACGAGGCGAACGTCCTCCTCCGGCGGCCCCCGCGGTTCGGCCGGCGCCGCGCCAGCCGAGCCGGCGGGGGGATTCGCCGTCCGGGGCCGGACCTCCGGGGTGCCGACGACCTGGTAGGTACGGACCCCCTGGACCGTGAGCACGGTGACCTCGGGCGCCTTGAAGACGTGCTCGTGCGTCCGCGTGCGGACGACGACCTCCTCGACCCCCGGCACCGCCTCGCTCGTCATCCCGAGGCGGCGCATCATCAGCTCGACCTGCCGCGGGTTCTTCGGGCCCCCCGGCAGCATGGCGGCCTCCTAGTCCCCGGGCTCCGCGACCGCGCGGATCCGGCGCTCGAGGTCGGGGTCGTCCAAGGGGGCGTCCTCCGTCTCGAGGGTCCGGCGGCCGGGGCGCGGGCGTCGGCGGCCCTCCTCGCGGCCCCGGCGGGTCTGGGCCTCGAGTTCCTCGAGCAGGCCGGCCACGCCCGCGAGCAGGTTCCAGCCGGTGTGCGAGGCGTAGAAGATCCCGCCGTCGGTGTGCAGGCGCGCCTCCACCGTGAGGTCGTTCGTCCGGTGCGTCGCGTGGGGGACGAAGTGGAGGGAGAGCAGGCGGGGTCGGACCGAGCGGTTCAGCCGGCGCAGCCCTTTGGCGACCAGGTGGTCGATGTCGGCGAGGAGCGCCGGGTCCGCCGAACCCCGGAGCCCCGAGATCTCGACGTAGACGTCCTCGACCCGAGCCGGGGCCCGGGACGGCCGGGCGCGGGCGACGACGAGGGCGAGGAGGTTCGTCTGGCCGAGGACCCGGACCGGACGGCCGTCGGCGACGACGAAGACGCTGGAGACGCGCTCCCGCGACATCCGCCGGGCGGCCGTCGCGACGTCCGTTCCTGCGGGGACGGTCACGGGGGGGGTCCGCATGATCGAGCGGACCTCGACGTCGAGCGCGGTGTGGGCGGAGCGAGGGTCGCGCTTGCCCCCGAGGACCGGCCGCCAGAGGACCGCGCCGAGGTCCCGGACCCCGACCGCCCCGACGAGCCGGCCCTTGCGGTCGACGACCGGCAGCGGGTGGTCCTCGAGGAGACGGATCTGGCTGACGAGGTTCCGGCACAGGTCGTCCTCGTGGGCGACCTCCGAGGTCGGGCTCGCGATCTCCTCGACCGCGGGGGCGCCCGGACCGGAGAGCTGGGGCAGGGTCGGGAAGACCCGGACGAGGTCGGCGCGACTGATGATCCCGAGCAGCTCGCCCCGCCGGCCGACGACCGGGGCCGCCCGGAGGCCGGTGGAAAGCAACGACTCGACGATCTCCGGATAGCTCGACGCGGGCGTGACGAGCGGCGGGAGGATCAGCAGGTGTTCGACCTTGGTCGAGAGCGCGCTGTTGACCCGCCGGGCGATCGACTCGAACGTCACGAGCCCGATCAGGCGGGAGCGTCGGAGGACCGGGATCTCGTGGATCCCCCGGCTCCGCATCAGCCCGAGGGCCTTGGAGACCGGCGCGTCCGCCGGGAGCGTGACCGGGTCGCGGGTCATCAGCTCGTTGGCGGTCGGCCAGGCGGTCGGGGGCATGGGGCGACGCGAGTACGGGGAGGTCTTAGCGGTGGCGGACCGCTCGCCTCACAGTTCCACCGCCATATGGTAGCCGTTCTCTCCGTCCGAATAGTAGGCGCGCAGCAGGTCGATCACCGAGTAACGGAACCGGGTGTAGAACCGGATCGCCCCGACATTGGAGACCCGGACCTCCAGGGTCACGCGGTGGAACCCCCGCTGGCGGCACCGCTCGAAGAACGTCTCCATGAGCACGGTCCCGACCCCCGTCCCCCGGGCCCCCTGCTCCACGGCGAACATCAGGACCCGGGCCTCCCCCGGGACCTGGCTGACGCCGAGGAGGAACCCCGCCGGGGCGTCCTGCGGATCGGCCGCGACCAGGAACCCGGCCGGCCACTCCGCGCTCAGCGAACCGTAGAGGCTCGGCTCGTAGTGCTCGCGGAGCGCCTCGGCGACGATCGCCGAGATCGCGGGCACGTCGGACGCCCGGAACCCCCGCAGGGCCACCCCCGGGACCGTTGCGCCGTCGCCCGGCGGGGACGGCGCCGCTGCCGGCTCAGCGATACATCTCACCCGGCCCTTCGGTCTCCGCGGCGCGGATCTTGGAGACCGATTCTCGGGTCTGCTGCAGGGTCTTGCGGACCTCCGCCTCGATCTGCCGGGCCTTCTCCCGGAGCGGCTTCGTGTCGAGGACGAGGAGCGGGACGAGCGGGTTCACGGTCTCGATCACCTTCGCGGCGGCCCGGGCGTCCGGGTAATCCTTGTGCGCCTGGGCGACCAGGCACAGGACCGGGGTCACCCGCCCCAGCGCCCCGAGCATGATCCCTCCGGCGAGCCCGGTGACGACCCCGTTCGCCGCCTGGAACTTGTACCGCTCCAGGAGGGGGGCCGCGGCGCGGTTCGCCATCGCGACCACCCGGGCGTCGCCGTGGACCTCGCTCTCGAGCGGCTGGCCCTCGATCGCGATCACGAGCTGCACCCCCTTCGACTCCGCCCAGTCGAGGAGGACCCGCCCGAGCTCGTTGAGCATCGCCACCGGGGGCTGGATGTCGGCGATGACGACGACGAGCTGGTCGCAGGAGCGGTCGACCCCGCAGACGAGCTTGCTCGCGTAGAGGCGGACGGGGGCGTTGACGACGCCCTCCTCCATGATCACCGTCGGCGGGAACTGTTCGCTCGTGATGTAGGCGACCAGCGACATGTCGAGGGCGTGGACGAGGTACGAGGCGGCGACCGAGCCGACCAGGCCGTGGGTCGGGAACCCGACGACCATCATCGCGCCCTTGAGCGACTCGTCCCGAGTGTCGATGACCCGCACGTCCGCATCCCGGCCGTCCACTGGCGCCCCTCGGGGTTTCCGAGCCGGTGGGGGCTTATGCGGCTTGTGCCGTGACGGTAGCGCGCGCCCGGGGGCGCAGAACGGCCGAGACCTACCGGGCCGGCCGCGGCGGGAGGACGGCCTCCGCCCGGATTTCCGCGGCCCGCCAATGATTAAGATGCGCGCGCCCTTACCGGTGCACCGTCCCAATTCCCGGGTCCGTCGCCCCGCGGATGGAGGAGGAATCCGATGAAGCGGCAGATGGTCGATATGCTCGCGGAACTGGTGAAGATCCCGAGCGACCCGTTCTCCGACAAACAGGAGGTCCTCGACTACGTCCAATCGTTCACCGACCAACTGAGGATGCGCAACACGCTCTTCGGCGACGCCCAGGCCCCCGCGCTCCTCGCCGAGTACGGCCAGAGCGGGGTCGTCCTCTCCGGCCACCTCGACACCCCGCCGATCGGGGACTACTGGAGCTTCTCCCAGAGCCAGCTGGCGTCCGGCCGGATGTACGGCCGCGGCGCGGCCGACATGAAGGGGACCGTCGTCGCGATGCTCGAGGCGGCGCAGGACCTGGTCGCGCGGAAGATCCCGGTCGTGCTCGCGTTCACCACCGACGAGGAGACCGCGATGCAGGGGGCGGTCGCCCTCGCGAAGACCCTCCCGCTCCGCCGCGCCAAGGCCGTCATCGTCGGGGAGCCGACCGGCCTCCGCGTCGCCTACGCCGAGAAGGGGGTGCTCGACCTCGCGATCGAGACCCGGGGGAAGGCCGCCCATGGCGCCATGCCGCACCTCGGCGAGAACGCCATCGCGAAGATGATGCGGATCCTGCGGGGCCTCGAGTCGTTCAAGAGCCGGATCGCCCACCCGGAGCTCGGGACCGTCACCCTCAACATCGGGACGTTCAACGGCGGGACCAGGATCAACGTCGTCCCGAGCAAGTGCACCAGCGAGGTCGACATCCGCTTCCCACCCCCCTACACTCCCGACCAGCTCTACCACGAAATCGAGGAACACCTGCGCCGGATCAAGACGCCGTTCACGCTGCGTCGGATCGTGACGATGCCGGCCGTCCAGATCAGCCCGACGGCCGAGCACGTCCGGATCCTCCAGGAGGTCGCCCAGGCCGAGACGACGGTCCTTGTCCACGCCTCCGAGGCGGTCCACTACTCGCAGGTCAACCCGCGGGTCGTGATCTACGGTGCCGGCGAGGAGGAGCTCTCCCACCAGGCGAACGAGTACGTGAAGACCGAGGCCGTCGCCCGGGCGACCGAGGTCTACAAGAAGTACGCGATGCGCCTGGCGACCGCGCGCTCCCTGAGCTAGACGTCCGGCGCGCGCCCGGGCGCTCCCTCGCCATCAAGTAACCGGGAGCCTACCCGCGTCGCGTGAGGGTCGCCCAGCTCGCCACGCGGTATCCTCCCGCGCCGGGGGGCGTCGAGCGGCACGTGGCGGAGCTCGCCGCCCACCTCGGTCGACGGGGGCACGAGGTCGACGTCCTCACCACCGAGCTCTACCGAGAGTACCCCTGGCAGCCGCTCTCGCCGTCGGTCCCCCGGGAGGAGCGGACCCCGTTCGGGTCCGTGCGCAGGCTTCGAGCGTGGTCGTTCCCGGGGGAGCTCCACTACACGTTCCTGCGCGGCCTTCCGGAAGCGCTCGAGCGGGCCCGGCCCGAGGTCGTCCACGCCCACACCTACGGGACGCACCAGGTGACCGTCGCCTCGAGGTTCCGCCGCCACACCGGGGTCCCGTTCCTCGTGACGGCCCACTACCACCCCCCCTGGTCGATCGAGGGCGGCTGGTGGCGCCGACGCCTGCGAGGGTTCTACGACGCGATGCTCGCCCGAGGGGTGCTCGACGGGGCGTTCCGTCTCGTCGTCCAGACCCGAGAGGAGGAGGGCCTGCTGCGGAAGCTGGGGATCTCGCTCCCGCCGGTGGCGGTCGTCCCTCCCGGCTACACGCCCCCCCCGCCGACGCCGTCGCTCCCGTCGTTCTCCGGGACCTACGGCGTGGAGGGGCCGTTCCTCCTGTTCGTCGGCCGGCTCGCGTCGAACAAGGGGCTGCTCACGCTGCTGGAGGGGTTCGCTCCGCTCGCTCGTCGGCAGTCCCCCGCCACGCTCGTGCTCGTCGGCGAGGACGGCGGGATGGCCGGGGCGGTCGACGCGAGGGTCCGGGAGCTCGGCCTCACCGGCCGCGTTCGCCGGCTCGGCCACGTCGCCGACGAGAGCCTGCTCGCGGCCGCCTACCGAGAGGCCCGAGCCCTCGTGCTGCCGAGCGACTACGAGGCGTTCGGTCTGGTGCTCGTCGAGGCGATGGCCCAGGGAACGCCCGTGATCGCGTCCAACGTGGGGGGGATCCCGGAGATCGTCAACGACGGACGGACCGGGCTGCTCGTGCCTCCGGCCTCGCCCCAAGCGCTCGCCGTGGCGATCGAACGGCTCTGGGACGACCCCGAGCTCGGCCCCCGGCTCGGGGAGGCCGGCCGCACGACGGTCGTGCCCCGGTACAGCTGGGAGGCGGTCGCCGCGGCGATGGAGCGGCTCTATCGGGAGGCCCTCGGCGCGTGAAGATCGTCCACGTCACTCTCCGCTTCGACGCCCCCGGCGGAGTGGAGACGAGCGTCCTCGAGCTCTCCCGGCGGCTGAGGGCGGTCGGGGAGGAGGTCGAGGTGTTCGCGAGCGACCTCTACGACGAGGCGTCGTGGGACCGCCGGTCGAACTACCGACCGGAGATCGACGGGGTACGGGTCCACCGATTCCCCGTGCGCAGGCGAATGGTACCGCCGCTGACGATGCCGATGATGGTCGGCCTGATCGACGCGCTCGCGGAGAGCGGTGCGGACGTCATCCACGCCCACTCCCACCGTTACGGGCACGTCCTCCAATCGGCCGCGGTCGCACGG
>Ga0187772_10000882_pt1 | contig 13752 bp, 13 predicted proteins | sample 0116_SJ02_MP15_2_FD_133137 | JGI IMG/M metagenome (GOLD analysis project Ga0187772, IMG submission 133137) | Tropical peat soil microbial communities from peatlands in Department of Meta, Colombia - 0116_SJ02_MP15_20_MG | ecosystem: Environmental > Terrestrial > Soil > Wetlands > Peat | place... | reverse complement strand
GGATGACCCTGCCGATGAATCGCACGATCCTCGCGGAGAAGGTGATGACCCTCCGCGGCCTTCGCGCGAAGCCTGACACCCTCGAGAGGGGGAGAACTTCGGGGGCATGCTCCCGGCGGTTGGGTCCAATTCCCGCCGGCCGAGGGCCGGCCCTCGCCGCTCGGCTATGGACACTCCAGGATTCGACCGCTGCAGAAGCCGTGCGACGCCGTCAATGGGTTTGGACACCGGAGACCGAGGGTTTGGACTCTAATGGACACGGGGGGATTTGAACCCCCGACCTCTGCTTTGCGAAAGCAGCGATCTTCCGCTGATCTACGTGCCCGCGCTGGCGGGGATGGGGGCTTCCGCTTAAGCCCTTTGGAACGGGAACGTGAGCGCACCCGAACCGAGAGTGTTCGACGACCCTAGTGGCAGACCGGCGTCCGCTCGGAATCTAGGCGAGGCCCGCGAGTCGCGCTTCCGACACTTGGGTGGAGGTTCCGCTCGTCTTCGACGGAACTCCCGTACCCTCCGCCGAAGTCCCGGGCGACGAGGGCGGGTGGGACGAGCCCGGACCGGACTTGCCACCGGTCGAACGACGGGTGAGGACCAGGCGTTGCTCGTCGGAGTCGTAGCGGAACAAGTCCGCATACCGTCCCCAATTGACGATGTTCTGGACCGCCTCATCCGCCGGTGCGGTGGTGAACGAGATGATCTGGCCGAGCTCTTCATCGGAGAGCGAATGGTCGGGAGCGCTCTCGAGCGCTCTCAGGAGGGTCCGGAACAGAGTGGTCTTGCGGAGCTGCTCCCGGATGACCGCCTTGCGGTCCCGGATCGACCCGCTCACGAGCTTCTTCCCGACGTCGGTGAAGGTGGCCCGTCCGTCCGCCACCTTGACGAGCTGCAGCACTGAGGCGAACTCGAGTGCCGGGAGGATCTCATCGATCTCGAGATCGAGGTCGTCCGCGAGGAGCGCGACGTCCTCCGAACCCTTGTGGGTGTTCAAGAGGACGAGTAACCCCATGAGCTCGGTCGGGTTACATTTCGGAAAGGTCGTCGGCACTTCGTTCCTCGTCGGAGTTCCCTACTGGGGTCCGTTCTATAAGGATTGCTCGGGCGGCGTCGGGCCCTCCGGTCCGTGACCCTTCGACGGGAGCGCGCCCCCCTCGGTGATGAGGGAGTACACCCGGTCGGTGAGGTCGTAGAAGGCGGCCGATTTGCGGTCGCGCGGTCGCGGAAGTTCGACCTCGACCTGAGCGAGGATCTGACCCGGACGCCGGGAGAGCACGATCACGCGGTCCGCCAGCTGGATCGCCTCTTCGATGTTGTGACTGACCAGCAGCACGGCATCCGGAGGGAGCTGGGGGTCTCTCCACAACTGGAGCACTTCCTCACGAAGGCTCTCGGCCGTGAGGGGGTCGAGGGCGCTGAACGGTTCGTCCATCAAGAGCACGGCGGGTTCGACGGCGAGCGCGCGGGCAAGGCCGACCCGCTGACGCATTCCTCCCGAAAGCTCGCGGGGATACGCCTCCTGGAAGCCCTCGAGGCCGGTGACCGAAATGTACCGTTCCACCTGCGCGCCAATGCGCTCCGATGCCCAGCCGAGGGCTTCCAGGCCGAAGGCGACGTTCTGCGCCACCGTGAGCCACGGGTAGAGCGCGAAGCTCTGGAACACCATCGCCATCTGCGGGCAAACGGTGTCGACCTGCTTGTCCTGAAAGTAGATCTCTCCCGAGGTAGGGTGGTCGAGCCCCTGGATCAACCGGAGCAGCGTCGACTTCCCGCACCCGGAGGGGCCGACGATCGCTACGAAGTCGGAGTCCTTCACTTCGAAGCTGATGTCCTGCATGATGGCGATCGAACCGTGGCGGGAGCTGAAGCTCTTATCGACGTGCTCGACCCGGATGAGCGTCACGTTCGCTTCCCCTTCGCCTCGCGATCAGTCGTACCGGTACCGTTCGACCGCACGGCGGTAGAGCGGTTTCCATATGAGCTCGTTGATGGCGACGACGGTCGCGATGAGCGCGAACAACGCCGCCACCATGAGCGGGTATCCTCCCGCCCCCGATTGCGCCTCCACCCACCCCAGGTCGAGGAGCTGACCGACGCCGAGCACGCTGAGCGTCTGGCCCGATCCGGCGTTCAGGTATTCGGCGACGATGAGGGTATTCCAGCCGCCGCCGAACGCGGTGATGGAGCCGGTGATGAGGGCGGTAAAGGTACCCGGCACGAGCACCCGTCGGAGGAACTTGCGGCCCTTCACACCGAACGAATGGGCCGCCTCCTCGAGATCTGGGGGAATGGAACGGATGCCCGAGAGGAGGTTGAAGAACAGGTACCAGATCATGCCGGTCATCAGCATCAGGATGGAGGCGCCCTCGGGGCTGATGACAGGCACGAGCTCGAAGATGATCACCGGGAACAGCGCGGTGGCCGGGAACGATGCGACCACTTCCACGATCGGTAGACCGACATTTCGGGCCCGCCGCCCGCGCGCCATCCAGATGGCGAGGGGCAGGGAAATGGCGAGACATAGAGCGTACGCCGCCGCGAGACGGCCCCCCGACGCTGCCACCGCGAGCGGGAGCTCCAGCATCTGCGCACGGATCGGTGGCGCGATCGTGCCGCTGAACACCGTGTAGACGGCCACGACAATGGCGATCAGCATCAGCCAGACCAGCACGAGGATCGTGCCGAGCGAAAGGTTGTAGATCAGCGACTGTCGGCGGGGATTTGGTGGTCGGCCCGGTCGGACCGTGATCGCCGCCAGCTGGGTGAGGGGCGTGCTGATGCGCGAAACCCCGGTTCGCACCCCGCGGGTCACGTAGGCGGCGGCTCGTCGGATGCGACCCTGGGCTCCCACGACGGAGATGAGTCCCGTCTCCCCGGAAGGCGCCTGGTCGTACCGGAATCGTTCGGCCCATCGTCCGAGCGGTCGCCACAGGGCAAAGTCGAGCACGGCGATCACAATGACGAGCACGATGAGGCCGGCGAGGAAATTGGGAGTATTGTGGTGCTCCGCGGCGAACGAGAGCAGGCTGCCGACGCCGGGCAAGGCGTGGGTCCCGTTGGTGGTGAAGATCTCGGCCTCCACGAGGAAGAACCAGCCGCCCGTCCAGGAGAGCACCGAGTTGTAGACGAGCCGATTCACCGTGGCCGGGAACAGCAATTTCCGGAATCGGAGCCAGCCTCGAAGCCCGAAAGTGTCCGCCGCTTCGCGTAGATCGGACGGCACGGTCTTCAGCGACTCGTAGACCCCGAAGACCATGTTCCAGGACATCGACGTGAAGATCAGGACGACCGACGCAAGATTCGGGCCGAATCCGGACGGCTGGATGGAATACAAGACCAGCACGACAACCGGGAAGAATCCGAGGATCGGTACCGATTGCAGAATGTCCAGGATCGGGATCATCACGCGCTCCCCCGTCCGGTGGACGGCCGCATAGTAGCCGTAGGAGAGGGCGAACGCCAGCGAGAGGACGTACGCGGCCGACATCCGGAGGAAGGAGTAGGTGACCGCGATTCCCGCGTTCGGAAGGTAGCCTACGAGGCTCCCCAGGGTGATCGACGGGTCGGCGGCAGCGGTGACGCCGACCGCCAAGGGTACGGCGAGATAGAGCAGGGTCGCGGGCCGGCTCCAGCGCAGCCGCTCGGGCCTAGGCGAGGACGCGGACCTTCCCGTCGCTCCGGAGTTCGCCGGGTTCGTTGCGCTGGTTACGGAATCCACTGGGCCGCTCAAGTGGGTCCCCCCCGCTCCCACCATGCGAATCCTCCGGCATGGTCGGGCGGGGCACGGCCCCTGTCTATTTGTGCCGTGTGGTCGAACTTGGGGCGGACGGGGTCGGGAGCTTCCCCGCGCGGCAACGTTTATCAACGGCCCGAAACTGGCCGACGTGTAGCCCCGTAGTGTAGTGGCCAATCATGCGAGACTCTGGATCTCGCGACGCAGGTTCGAACGCCGTGGAGGTCGGATTCCCCGACGGCCGGAACTCCTGCCGGGGCTACTCTCACCAGCGTAGTGTGATCACCGTGCGGGGGTGCTCCAGCTCGGCCAATCCGCCCGACCGAATCGGGGGGGCTACCGAGGCAGGGCTTAGAACCCTGTTGCCTAGGGCATTCGCCGGTTCAAAGGGCCGACCGGTCGATCGGGCCGGTCGCCGGGAACTCCGGCCCCCCGCACCTTCCCGGGCTTCGTAGGCGGCCGGATGTCCGAGCCGGTTTCGCTGCGGTCACCGTCGGAACTGCTTACGATCACACCGTCGCAGGCCGACGAGCTGCTGACCTTCCTCGAACGGCACGTCCCGGTGCGCCCTCCCCTCGTCGAGATCCCCGAGGAGGGCGCGACGGAAGCGATCGTCTTCGGAGACAGTCACGGCGATTGGCGATCGGTCGAGGAAGTGGTCCGGCGGTACCGCGAAGGAGACCACTGCCTGGTCGGGCTCGGCGACTATGTCGACCGAGCTCCGGACGACTGCGGCGCAGGGTCCGTCGCCAACGCGCTGTATCTGCTCGAACTCGTCGCGGAGAGGCCCGGACGCGTCACCTTGATCCAAGGGAACCACGAGATAGTCCGGCGGATTCCCGCGGTGCCCCATCTGCTTCCCGATGAGGTGGATGAGCTATGGGGGCCCGAATCGGCCCGTTACGACCGGCTCGTGGGTCTGCTCGAGAGAGGGCCTTACGCAGCCACGACCTCCAACGGGGCCTACCTCGCCCACGCCGGATTTCCGCGCGGCAAGTTGCCGATTCCGTGGACCGCCGCGTTCACCGATCCCGACGACGACCGCCTCGCCGAAATCACTTGGGCGGAGTGCGAGGCCTCGCACATTCGCCGGGGGGCGACGCGCGCGTGGGGCGAACGGGATCTGGAGCAATTCTTCCGCGCCACCGGGCTATCGGTGATGCTGCGCGGCCATGACCCGGACCTGACCGGCCGTTCGGTCTACGGGGGCCGGTGCCTCACCCTGCACACGTCCCGGCTCTACGCACGCTACGGAGGCGTGCTCCTCGCGCGGATGCCGTTGCAGTCGCCGCTACCGAACGTGGGGGCGATCACGGTGGAGCACCTCGCGATCGAGGGGAAAACCTTCCCCGTTCCCGATTGACCGTCCGCGTGGATCCGCACCGACGGGACGCTAGGTTCCGCCGAACAGCTCCCGCTCGGCCGAACGTATCTCGTCCGGGCCCGCCGCGAGCCGGTACCGCTCCAGTCGGCCCCGATTGATCTCGAAGAACTCGTCGCCACCCGCGAATCCTGCGATGACCGTCCGGGCTTCGATCTCCCGGCCGAGGACCGAGAGCGCCCCGCAGAATGCCTCAACGGTCGTGAGCTCTGTGACCCGTCCGTAGTGCTGAGGATTGGCGGCGACGAGCACGGGCAGTCTTCGGTGGATCCCGCCAATCCGCCGCCGGTCCCCCTCGCCCGGGAACGTGCCCCGTGCCGAAAGCCGGTTCCACGAACAGTCCACCACGAGGAGCCCGCCACGCCGGACGCTGTCCGCGTCGGCCCGGGAGAGTGGCGTCGGGGCGTACGGGTCGAGAACGACCGCCTCCGCGGCCCCCGGACCGCCCGTCGAGAACGGTCGTGCGCGTCCCCAACGGAGCAGGCGACGACCGGTGCACGCCTTCGGGTGGTCTTCGCCCGTGAGAACGACGAGGAGCCGTACCGCCGTGGGGCTACGGCGACTGGGCGTACTCCCGGAAGATCGCATGCACTTCCCGGGTGAGTCGAAGCGCGTCCGCCTTGGGCCGTTGCCACATGTTCCGACCGAAGATGATCCCGGTGGCTCCCGCGTCCATCGACGAGCGCACCTTCCGCATCATCTCCTCGTCCCCGATCTTCTCGCCGCCGGAGACGAGCACGAGCGACCGGCCCGCGCTCTGCACGACCTTGCGGAACGCCTCCATGGCCGGAAGGTGAAGGGTGTTGTACGGGGCAGGGCTCTCGGCGTCCTTCTCGGAGGCGACGGGGTAGTTCAGTTTCACCACGTCCGCCCCCAGTTCGTGAGCGACGCGGGCGGCGTAGTCGACCGCGTAGAGACTCTCCTTCCCGCCTTTCTTCGAGACCGCCTCGCCCCGTGGGTACGCCCAGACAATGACGGGCATACCGAATCGCTGGGCCGCCTGGCGGACCTCCAGGAACTGCAGGAAATCGCGGTCCTGCGCCGGAGAGCCTACGTAGATCGTGTAGCCGACCGCGTCCGCGCCCAGGCGGACCGCGTCCTCGACGGTGCCGGTGAGCGGACTGAACGCCTGGGAATCGCTCGGGATCGTGGTCTTCCCATTGAGCTTCAGGATGAGCGGTACTTCACCCGCGTACTCGTGGAAGTACTTCTCCGCGAGACCGATGTGCAGGGCGATGGCGCTGAAGTTCCCGTCCCGAGCGAGGTCGTACTGGTACTGGGGGTCGAGCGAGTCCGGGTTCGGGAAGAAGTCGATCGGTCCGTGCTCGAGTCCCTGGTCGATCGGCAGGACGAGGAGGGTACCTCCACCGGGTCCGTGGGAGTAGAGCAGGCGCTTCAGCCGCGTCAACTTTCCAGGCCCGAGCCCGAGTCGGCTCAGGTGCGGGCGGGGGTATCGCTGGGAGCTCGCCGGGGACGGGACGGAGCCGGCTACGGCCGGCCGGGCGGAAAGGTCGCTCATCGAGGCACCACCCCTCAAGGACGGGCCGCCGCGATTTAAGACTTGGTCTCCGCCCGAGAATCCACGGGTTCGTACCGGGACAAAACCCTTTATGGGCGGTCCCAGCGTCCTACCTCTCCTCCGCGGGAGTCACCGGGACCGATGCGCTCGCAAGTCGTCATCGTCGCGACCCTGATCCTCAACGGGGCGTTGTTCGCGCTGAACCTCTATGTCGCCCTCCTCTCGGCGAGCCGGGCGGTGCTGGCCCAAGCGATCTACAGCGTGACGGACCTCGCCGGGGGAGTGCTCTTGCTCTGGGGCCTCTACGCGTCGCAGCTCCCCGCCGACTATCGGCACCCGTTCGGCCGGGGAAAGGAGCGGTTCTACTGGGCGTTGATCTCGATCGTCGTGACGTTCACGATTGCGGGTCTTCTCGCACTCTCCACCGGGGCGGACCAGTGGGCCAATCCCGCGAAGGTGACCCACATCGGCCTCGCCCTCATCGTGATCGGCGCGACCCTGCTCGTGAGCGCCGTCAGCATCGCGGTCACGCTCCGGGAGGTCCGCCGCGCGCAACAGACGCTTCAATCGTTCCTCGAGTCCCGGCGGATCGGGCTCAAGTCGGTCTTCTACCAGGACGTGGTCTCGATCCTCGGCTGCCTCGTGGCGTTCTTCGCGCTCATCGTGGTGTATCGGACGGGACACTACGCGGCCGACGGTGCCGCGGCGATCGTCGAGGGAGTGCTCCTCATCATCACCGGGCTCGTCCTCACCGTGGAGAGCCACGGGCTCCTGATCGGGCAGGCCCTCGACCCCGGCGAGGCGCGGGCCATCCTCGGCGTGGTGGAACGGGACCCCCGCGTCCAGAAGGTGCGGGCCTTGCAGTCGATGGTGCTCGGACCGGAGGACGCGCTCCTCGCGATCCGGATCAACTTCCACGACGGGCTCACCACCGACCAGATCGAGTCGGCGATCGATGATGTGCGCCTCGCGCTCCAGCAGAGTCATCCGGTCCTACGGCACGTGATCATCGAGCCGGAGTCGTAGGCCGGTCCGGCCCCCGGAGTTCGGCGATACGGGCGATGGTGAGCACCGCCAGCGCGACCGCCAGGCACGAGAAGAAGATGTAGAGCCCGAGGTTCCCGAGATGCGAATAGAGCTGCGAGGAGGCCAGCAGACCGATGAACATCCCCACCGAAATCGTCAACGAATAGATCGCCATGGTGGTCGCTCGGCCGACCTCGAGCGATAGGTCGGTGAGCGCCGCCAGCGCGGCCGGTCCGTACATGAGCGCGGCGATGACGCTTGCCCCGACGCCGACCAGGAGCGGCAGGGCCGGCCCGTACGCCACGATCAGCGAAGCGAACGTCATCACGAGGACGAACCCCGTGGCCCCGGTCGTCATAAGCCGCATGCGCCCGAAACGGTCCGAGAGCCGGCCAAAGAGCGGCTGAGTGACGACGAGCAGAAGACCGCCCACGGCGATGATCGCGGCCAGTTCCACCGCCGGGATCCCCGCACCGCTCGCCGCCGGGCGGAAGAAGACGAGGACCGTCCCGATCAGCATGTAGATCGCGAGCCAGGGAAGGGTCACGAGGAGGACGCTCTTCCGGAAGATGTGGCTCGCGACGGACCCGAACGAATACGCCCGGCTCCCGCGTGGAACGCGTTGGTGTCGTACCAAGACCGCGGAGAAGCCGAGGCCGCCCGCGAGGATGGCGGCCCCGATCAGGAACGCGACCCCGAGCGAGTGATTCCCCACCACCGCCTGAAGTCCCAGCCCGAACGCGAATCCGGCGATCCAGCCCGAGAGGTTCATCGCATCGAACCGGCCCATCTCGAAGCCGCGCTCGCCGGCGTCCGAAAAGTCGGCCACGATCGCTAGGCTCGAGGCCAGGATGGCACCGCTCGCGACGCCATATCCTAGGTTCGCGAGGGCGAGCAGGAACGCGTCCCGGGTGAGGCCGATGAGCACGAAGATCAACGCTGCGGTCCCGATCCCGATGAACAGTACGGGGAACCGACCGAACCGGTCGGCCGCCGCCCCGGAGAACAGCACCGTGGAAAACTCCCCGACCGGGGAGAGCGCGGCAATGATACCCACGGTACCGATCGTCGCTTGGCCGATGGAGCTCGAGGAGCCGGAGATGTAGCTCGCCAGGACGGCGACCGTGATGCCGAAGGCGAAGCGCACGAAGAACGTCGCGGAGAAGACGGCGAGGAGCGGTCGTCCTTCGTGATGGGCGTGGAGCTCGGGCGCTTCGGCCACGGTCCCCCGTCATCCGGACGCGGGCGCACGCTCGATCAGCTCGATCCACACATCGTTCGGGTCGAGCACGAACGCGATCCGCGACGAGCCGCCCGAAAGGCGATACGGTTCCTTCGCGACCCGGACGTTCTTGCTGCGCAACCGCATCAGCGTCCGGTCCAGATCCTCGACCTCGAAGGCCAGGTGGTCGAGCTGTTCGCCGGGCTCGAAGGAGTCCTTGCCGTCCCAGTGCGTGAGCTCGACCCGCGCTCCCGAGACCGGGTCGCGCACGAACGCGATCTCCGCATGGTTTTCGGGAATCGTGCGTCGCCGCTCGAACTGGAGCCCCAGCATCTCGGTGTAGAAGGCGAGGCTCTCCTCCATGTTGCGGACCGTGAGGGACGTGTGCAGGAACTTCATGGTTCGTTCATGCTAGGAGCGATTCCGCGTACAAAAATAGCCCGCCCGAGACGCTACGGATGACCGTAGACAACCCGAAGTGGCTTCGAACCCGGGACCCAGTCGGTCTCGACCCGGACAAAACCCACGCGTTCGAACTGCACGACGTCCCCCGGTCGGGCCCCGGCCAGCGCCGACTCCCCGAGACCCGACGCATGGTCCCCCTCGACCCCGAGCAGGTCCACGGGCACGGCACCGTTCAGTCCGACCCACTGGAGTCGAGGCAGCTTGCGGTTCTCGCGGCTCGTGAACGTCGCCCGCACCACTCCATCAGCGGGCACGGGTTCGTCCGCGAGACGGAGGTTGACCAGGTCCTTGAGACGGATCTCCTCGCCGACGTGGGCCGCGAGGTCGCGACGCGCGAGGAAGAAGAAGGGCCCGGCAGGGGCCGATCGCGTTCCGAGTTCCGGGCGATCGGGGTGGTTCGGGAGCCGGACCTCGCCGAGGTCGAACGGATACCCTTCGACGTCGACCCGGACCGGGTCGGCGACGAACGCACGACGGGGGGTGCTCGCGTCGATCTGTTTCCGGTTTTCCGCGTAGAGCGTCTCGGCCGGTACCTCGATGTCGGCGAGGGACATCCCGAACGAGAGGATGAATTCCCGTAGCGCGTCCATCGAGATCCCGCGGCGTACGAGGGAGCGGAGCGACCAGGTCCGTGGGTCGGCGTAGCCGTCGTAGACCCCGGATTTGATCTCGCGGTATCCCTTGCTTTTCGAGACCTTCGCCTCGCGCACCCGCAGGATTCCCCAGTGGAGGAAGGCGGGCCCGGGAATGCCGAGCAGGTCCCAGATGTATCGTTCCATCCGGTCCTCGATCACGAGGTCCTTCCCGCGCAGGACGTGGGTGACGCCGAGGTCGACATCATCGACCGCCCACGAGAATTCGAGCGTCGGCCAAACGCGGTACTTGCGGCCCACCCGGGGGTGGTCGAGGTCGCTGATCCGCAGCAGGACCCGGTCCCGGAACGCCGGGTCGGGGTCGGCCATGTCGGTCCTCAGGCGGAGGACCGCCTCGCCCGGCCCGTAGGTGCCGCCGAGCATCTTCTCCCATTCCTCGAGCGTCTCGGGAACGGTCTGCAAGCGCTCGGGGCATGCGACCCCGGCGGCGCGGTTCTGTCCGAGGAGCTCCTGTGGACAGCGGCAGACGTACGCGGCTCCCTTCTCGATGATGCGCCGGGCCCACGGGTAGAACAGCGGGATGCGGTCCGATTTGTAATGAATCTCGTCCGGGTGCACGCCCGCGAGCTCGCAATCCCCGAGGATCAGGTCGAAGAACTGGGGCTCGACCCGCTTGTCGGCGGAGCCGACGGTGTCGTCAAACACGAGGAGCAGCTTGCCATGGTACCTCTCCCGGTAGAGCTGGTTCACGAACAGCATCCTCGAGTTGCCGATGTGAAGGACGCCGCTCGGGAACGGGGCGAGCCGGAGCACGACCTTGCCCGGCACGGCACCGGGCAGTTCGGGAAAATCGGGAACCTCGCTGTGGGGGGCCTTTCGGCCGGACGCCACGGCCCCACCGAGTTCGGCGAGGCGGTCTTCGAGCTCGGCCGGAGGGAGAGCGCGGATCTCCACCACGATTTCGGAGACCATCGAGCGCACCGCTTCGGCCTGACTCCGTAACGACGGGTCGGTCGCGAGGAGGCGGGCCATGACCGGACCGGTCTCGGCGTGGCCATCGTGGGCGAGTGCGTTCTCGAGGGCCGTCCGTCGGGCCCGGGCGATGACCTCGGGAGCGAGCGCCACGGACCTCGCGACCGTTCGTTGGATTAAAGGGGTTCGCGGGGGGTCGCCGGCTCGCGGCCCGGTCTCGGTTGCAGGGGTCGTGCCATCGCCTCGGCCACGGCCTCGGCGAGCGTGAGTTCTCCCTGGAGCACTCGGTGCGCGCTCGAGCGCGATATGGTGAGCCTCCCTCCGCTGCCCTCGCGGCTCAAGCGCTGCAGGTTGGCGATCTCGCCCGGCGTGACCGTGAGCGGGAGCGGGTCCCGGACGGGCCGACCTCGCAGATGCGCGATCGTCCGCGCAGCCGCGGCATCCCGCGGGCGTCGGTGGCCCCGAGGCGTCGTTCCCTGCTCGTCCACAAGCTCGACCGAACGCTGGTGCGCGAGCAGGGCGTTCACGATCCGATTCCGGGCGAGCGGGTCGCCCCGGCCCACGCGGAAGAGCACCGGGCGGGCGGGGAACCGATGGCGCAAATGGTTCGCAAAGGTCCCCGCGGACTCGGGCGATTCCAACACCCCCTCGGCGAGGATCGTGGCACCCGCGAGCACGGAGTAGCCCGGGCGAGGTCCGGGGTCGATGCCGACCACGATCGCCTCGTTCACATCCGCCGACTCGAGCGCGTGGTGGATCGCCGCCACCAGGCTACGCCGATCGACGCTCTCGCCCACCGCGAGAACATTGGCGTGCGTGATCTCCCTCGACTCTGTCGTGGAGGTCAGGACGACTGCGACCTGGTCGGGAATCCGGTCGCCGGGAAGCAGGCTCACGGTCGGCACGCGACGCTCACGCAGGAACCCCGCGAGCTCGTGGTAGAGCCCCGGGTCCCGCGTTACGAGAGCGACCGACCGACGTCTCACTGAACCCCTGACGGTGATATACGCCATTAACCTTGCCCCCTTGAATGACCGTCTGCCTCCACTGCGGGGAGCTTGCGAGCGAAGGGGCGCTCTTCTGCACCAAGTGCGGTTACACCCTTCCGCAGGTCGACCCCTCTGTCAAGACGACGACCCCCGCTTCGGCCGCCGGACCGCCCCCGTCGGGGGCTCCGCCTCCGACCGGTTCCCTCCCTCCCGCTCCGGTGATGCCCATCGTAGCGGCCCCGATCGCGTTCGGCTGGAACTACACCCCGACCGGCTACGCGGTTCTGGCTCCACCGCCCGTCCCCGGGGCGGTCGGCCCCATGCCGCCTCCGCCGGCCGGAAAGTATTGCATACGATGCCGCACGATCATCAGCCGCGTCGCGGTGTATTGTCCGGTATGCCAGCAGCCCCAGTCCTGAGGCGCACGGGCCGACGGGGCCGGCGGACCACCGCGATGGTCCGCATCGCGCGGCGGCGCGTGGCGGACCTCTTCGGCCTCGCCGAGCGCGAGTCGAAGGGAGGTCAATCGGTCCTCGCGGACCGATACGTCACGCTCGCTCGCCGAATTGGAATGCGCTACAACGTCCGCATTCTCGGGGAATACCGTGACCTCTACTGCCGTTCGTGTTCCGCCTACTGGGTCGAGGGTCGAACCGTTCGAACGAGGTTGCGCAGGGGGAAACGTGTGCGCACCTGCCTACGTTGCGGAGCCCAGAGGCGAACTCGGATTTCCGGGCAATCCTCGCCCCCCGGAGCGAGCATTCCCGAGCTGCGTCGCGACGAAGGCGCCCTTTCGGTTCCCGTCGCGGATGAGGTCGATCTGGCGGACGAGGAAACGGAAGAGGAATAAAGTCGGCGTTTCCTCGCGTTCCGTGCGCCGGGGTGGCCGAGCGGCCAAAGGCGGCAGACTCAAGATCTGCTCTCGCAGGAGTTCCCAGGTTCGAATCCTGGCCCCGGCAGCCAACTCGAAGTGGACTCGCAGTGTCGCGCGGTCTCGAGCAACCGAGCGCCGGCCGTCGTGGGAAACCTTTCGCTTCGGCCGGGAACGACCACTGGGGAGATTGGAGCCTGTTCAGCTGTCCCGCCGATTGCAGGTGAAGAGGAGAAAGGGTTACCGGTAGTCGATTCGGGTCAGGGCAGTTCGGCTGGGGGTCCACCGTCCTTAGGTCGAGTAAACGTAGAGGATGCCCGTGGTCACATCACCCACGTAGATGTCACCGTTCGCGTCGTCGTAGGCGCTCCCGGCGATGCCCTTCGCAACCGAAATATTCTGCCCGGGGGTGACGGCGACCGTATCGAGCTTACCCGAACCAAAGTTGGCGACATAGAGTACCAATTTGGCCTGCGACCATGTCACGGAGGACGGCTCGCTGAAACCACTGAACGAGGACGTGTATGTCCCGAAGGTTCCCACGCACAACTCCGTGACGTTATCCGACCCCCAGTTGGCAATGAAGTCACAACCCACAGCCGCATCATAGGCGACGGCGTCAGGTTCGGAACCGACCGAGTAGCTCTGACTATTGGTGACCCCGCTAGCATACACGGTAGTTACGTTCGCGCTCGCGAAGTTGACCACATCCAAGAGACCGGTAACCGGGTTGTAGTCGATACCGTCAGGTCCCAGGCCGACGGGGTCGCTAAATATACCGATCCGCAGATCGTTCACCAGGCTGAGGTTGTCGCTCGCGAAGTTCGCCACGACCATATCGAGCTCGCAGGGGTCGTAGGCGATAGCATCCGGTTCGTCAAAGCCGTTGATCGTAGCCACGAGCTTCGTTCCATGAATCGCGTAGACCGCGTTCGAAAACTCCCCCGTCACGTACACGTAGTTGTTGGAGGGGTCGAACGCCACTGC
>Ga0187772_10000881_pt1 | contig 13754 bp, 10 predicted proteins | sample 0116_SJ02_MP15_2_FD_133137 | JGI IMG/M metagenome (GOLD analysis project Ga0187772, IMG submission 133137) | Tropical peat soil microbial communities from peatlands in Department of Meta, Colombia - 0116_SJ02_MP15_20_MG | ecosystem: Environmental > Terrestrial > Soil > Wetlands > Peat | place... | reverse complement strand
TGCCGCTCGTGGTTGCGAATCCGGGACCGATTGTTGGCGGTCTGCTGCTCTTTGGCATCGGCCAGGCGTTCGTGTATCGCTGGCTCGCACCGGCCTGGCCGCAAGGAGTGGTGCATCGGGGGGTGCGCTTTGCCCTGTTGCTGTTTTTTCTGACCTTCATGTTCTGGGAGTTTTTCACCCCGTTTAATCAGTTCGGCGAGCCTCTGGCGCTTGTGCTGCTCGAACTCGTGTTCTGGGCGGTGATCGCCGCCGCCGATGGGTTCGCGATTGCGGCGGTGATGGAACGCCGTTGACGCTGAGTCGCGCCGTTGATCGCGCCGGCTTCTCCGGACTTTGCGCGCGGGCCATTGCGGGGTGTCCGGTGCGGAATCGTTCTCCGCGATGCGCGCGAAAAAGCCGCGCCCGCGCTTTTTTTTAGTGTGCGGCCGCGCCGCGAGCCTCCGGGCCGGACGCTTCGGTCGAGGGATTCGAGGCGCTCGCAGTCGGGCCGTGGCCTGCGCGTTCGCGCTCTGCGAGGGGCACTTTCACCACGGTCACGGTACACACGGCCTGTGCCACGACCTGGGTTGAGACGCTGCCCAGGTAGCGGCGCAGCGAAGAGCCTCCCCGCGAGCCGATGACGATGTGGTCAACCCGATTGCTGTGCGCGTAGTCGAGGATCGCGGCGGCTGCATCGGGCGCCTCGAGCACATGAAAGCTCACGCGCCGGCCAGTCTGGGCAAGCGGCCGCGCCCAGTGCTGCAGTTGCACCAGGCGCTGCACATGGCGATGGGTTGCCGCGACGTCCGCCGGCGCCTCGATGGCCAGACGGGGTGTGCGCAGCACCGAGACGCACGCAAGCCGCGCCTCGGGTGCGGCCTGCAGAACCTGTCGTGCGGTCGCACGCAACGCCTCGGCAAGGTCCTCCCACTCCTGGGTGAAGTCCACGGCTGCCATGACGATCGGTGCGCGGTGCAGCTGCTGCGATGTCGAGCGCACGGTCGGCTTGGCGGCCAGGCGCCCGACGAGGCGCCGAAAGCGTCGCCAGGGCGATTGCGCCTCGGCCACCTCGGCTCTGTAGGTGAGCGCCACCGCCTCGGGGTGCGTGAGATCGAATGCAAGCTGCGCGGCGCTGGCATAGCGCTGCTCCGGGTCGACCTCGAGGCAGCGCAAGATGATCTCCTGCAGCCAAGGGGGGAAATCCGACCGGTGCACGCGAGGCGGCACGGGCTCTTCGTAGAGCCGCCGGCGCAAGCCCCGCACGCTGGTCGGCGCGCCGAAGGGGCGTGCGCCCGTGGCCAGGTGGTAGAGAATGACGCCCAGTGCAAACAGGTCGCTGCGGCTGTCAGTGCGGTTGTGCAGGACCTGCTCCGGGGAGATATAAGGGCCGGTGCCCATGGGAAGGCGAAATTGCTCGGCCAGCAAGTCGGGCAGGCGATCGTGCCGCGCCAGGCCAAAGTCGATGAGCACGGCGGTGCCGTCCTCGCGAAACATGATGTTGCTGGGCTTCACGTCGTGGTGGATGACTTGCTGCTGGTGCAGGTCGTGCAGTGCCTCGGCAACCCGGGCGCCGATTTCGGCGACTTCTTCGGGCGGCAACGGCGCCTCATCGAGGCGAGCGCGCAGCGATCGACCCTGGATGCGTTCCATCACGATGTAGGGCTGCGCCTCAAATCCACCGGCGGCAATCCAGCGCGGTACGTGCGGGCCGTGCAGCAGCGGCAGAATCATCTGCTCGACTTCGAAGCCGACGATGGCCGTCGCGTCTTCCCCGAATAGCGGAATCTTCATGATTCCGGGCACGGGCAGCTCGGGTTTGTTCACGCGCCACAGCGCGGCCATGCCGCCGCGATGCAGCCGCTCAACGAGCTCGAAGCCGTCGATGACCTGGCCCGGCTCCAGCGCGTGTCGCGGCGCTGCGTCAGGCCCCATGGAGCAACTGCTGCGCGTAGCGCGGCGGCAGACCGGCAGCGCGCACCTTGCGCGCTGCGCTCTGATTGTCGTAGGGCACGCGCCAGAAGCACAGCATGTCGGTCAGTTCGTCGAAGATTGCGTAGCACGCCGCCGGGTTGCCATCGCGGGGCTGGCCAACCGAGCCCGGAAGCGCCAGCCAGCGGCGCGCGGCGCTCAGCGGTATGGGTGTGCCAGGAACCGGCGAAAACGTCTCCACGCGCTGCGTCAGTCCCATGTGGTAGAGCATGGGTTCGTGCATGTGCCCGCAGAAAGTGATGCGTGCGCGCACAACCTGCAGGTGGCGTGCCGCCTGCATGGGTCCGAGGATGTATTCGAAATTCTTCGGATCCCAGCCGTTTGCATGTACGTAGAGGCAAACCCCGTCCTGTGCGGTGAGGGGCAGCTCGCGCAAGAACTCGAGCTGCGTGGGCGAGAGTACCTTGCGGGTCCAGTCGATGCACTGGCGCGCATCGGCGTTCAAGCGCACGTCATCGGCGCCTGCGGCAGCTTCGTCGTGGTTGCCTCGAAGCGCGGTTGCGCCCCGCTGCACGAAGCCCATGACGGTTTCGACGACCCATGCGGGGTCGGCGCCATAGCCCACGTAATCGCCCAAAAAGACGTACTGCGTCGCGCCGTGCTCCTGCGCGTGCGCAAGACACGCCTCCAGGGCTTCGCGATTGCTGTGAATGTCCGTCAAAAGCGCGATCGTCATGGCAACGGGTCCGCGGCGGCGGCCACGCGAGGGCCGCTCACCGCCGCGTCGTGGCACCAGCGATCGCGCCAGCGAGCGACGGCCAGCTCCTGAAACCGGCCAATGCTGCTAGCTCCCGTGCGCGCAAACCCCAGGTGCTGCCAGGCCTGCTCGAGTTCCTCCAGCGCGTGGGACGGATCGACCGCGGGGGCATGAGTCTGTTTGGATAGTTTGCGGCCGGCCGCATCGCGCACCAGCGGCAAGTGCAAATACCGCGGCGTGGCTAACCCCAGAGCCCGCTGCAAAGCGATCTGCCTCGGCGTGTTGTCGAGCAAGTCGGCACCACGGACCACATGCGTGATCTGCTGATAGGCATCATCGACGACGACGGCGAGCTGGTAGGCCCATAGGCCATCGGCGCGCCGGATGACAAAATCGCCCACAATTTTTTCGACGTCTTGCTCGAAGTGCCCGCAGCCGCGGTCCTCAAACGAGACGCTGCCGCCCTCAACCCGAAACCGCATTGTCCCCGCACCCGAGGATCCGCGCGCGCGGCACGTTCCCGGGTAGGGCCGCGGGCGGCCCTTGTCCGATGCGCTGAGCCCGGAGCGGGTACAGACGCAACAAAAGATCCTCCCGGCGCGCTCGAGTTGCTGCATAGCAGCAAAATAAGCGTCCGACCGTGTGTCCTGGAACTCGACCGGTTCGTCCGAGCTTAGTCCCAAGGCTGCCAGAGTCGAGAGTTGCAGCGCAGCGATCCCCTTCTGTTCCCGGGGCGGGTCGATGTTCTCTATTCTTATCAACCATTTACCGCAGTGCGCACGGGCATCAAGCCAGCTTCCCAGGGCCGCGACCAAGGAGCCACGGTGCAGGGGTCCGGTCGGCGAGGGGGCGAAACGTCCGCGGTAGGCAACACTCATCTTCGGGCATTCTTGCGCACCGCCGGCGTGGCTGGCGTGGATTGTCTCGGATTTGCCGTTGTCTACCGGTTATACGGGAGTGATAATGGCGCAACCGCAACCCGGGAATCGCTTCTCGATCCGGCGTTGCCGCGCAAAACGGTGCGCTTCTTTTCAACGTCTTGTACCCAATTTGGCTCGATGCCGTGACTTTCAACGATTTACCCGCGCCCGCTTCGGGAACTAACAAGCAAATTGCCGAGGTGCGCGGCAACGGAGACTCGTTTTCGGAGCACTCTGTACAAAACGAGAGCCTTTGCGCAGCGATTGCTGCTCGCAAGTGACAGTACCGCAATCATGTCAGCGTGGGATGCACGATCAGCCAGCAGCGCGCCCGTTTCGAGCCTAGCATCACATGATCACGTTACCGATCGTAGAACAAGACGCACGCCTTCACGGGATATGACGAGACCCACGACAGGCGACGACGGCGCCAACACCTCGCACTGGCATCTGGCTCCTGCGAGTTTTTTGATCTTGGGTTTCGTGGGCAGCGGACTTTCGGGGCACAACGGCGACTCCTGGTTCTGGATCGGCGCGCTGGCGCTCAACGTCATTGTGCGGCTCCTGATTCCGGTCGAGCCGGTGTCTCCCCGCCGACGAGCGGATCCCGCAGTGAGCCGAGCCGTACGCTGGCGCGCCGCCTCCTATCTGCTCGACGCCGTTCTTTGGGCGGGCCTGGTGCTGTCGATCAATCCTCTGCCCACCGTGATGGCCACGCGCGTCGGCGGATCGCTCGCCGGAGCCATGTTGCTCTCCGCCTTGTCCTCGGCGAGCCGTTCCACGCCATTGGGTTTGGCAATGGCGTGGACCATCCCGGCGCTGGCCATTGCGGTGCATGCCGACAGTGGCGGGGCGATCGCGGTGGGCCTGCTGCTGTGGATGGCCAGCGTCGTATGGCTGGGCGCGACGCGGCCGGTTGCGGCGCCACCCCAGCGGCGCACGCGCATCGAGCCCACCGTGCCCCTGTCGGGAGGTTCGACTCGCCGCGGCGTGCAACTCGCCATCCAGACCTCAACGGCACCCATGATCGCGGTGCATGAGGGGCGGGTCTTCGAAATTAATGCGGCCGCCGCGGCGATGCTCGGGCAGATTTCCTTTGATTGCATTGGCCGGCGTATCGAAGAACTCGCCGTTTTCGAGCCTCCGAATGCCTTTGATCTTTCGCAGGCGGCGCGTGAAGGCCCGGTGCGCGCGACAATGCATCCGGTCGCATTGCCCGACGCGGATCCGATCACGGTTCGAGTCAAGGCCGGCCAGTCGCGAAGCGGCGAGTTAATCAGTGTATTGGCGCTCGAGGCGCCGGTTCTGACGGTCGTTGCGCCGCCAAAGCCGGCGCCGCAACCCGTGGAAAAGGCCCCCCGGGCGCCGTCCCCGCCGGCCCCGCCGGCTGCTCCCTCAGGCGTGCAGGTGGATCTTCGCCTCGAGAGCGAGCCGCTTGTGTCGGCCGGTCAGTTTGCGAGCGTGCCATCGCCGGAGAGCGCGGCCGCCGCGGGCGCGGCCGCGGCCCGCAGGCCGCCCGCGACGCGCCCGGAAGCACCGGCTGCCAAGGCTGCGGTTGCGGCCCCGTTGGCCGGCATGCCTCTTGGCTTTGCCTCTGCGGCCGAAGAAGGTGCGCAGGCTCTGGCCCGGTTACCCAACTTGTTGCCCAAGCTACCGGTGCTGGCCTGGGTCGTCGACGGCGACGGTCGCGTCGTTCATACCCACAGTCAGGAGGTACGCCGCTGGGGCATGAAGATCGGCCCCACGATGCGGCCGCGATGGTGGGACGCGTTCGTCTATCAGGCGCGCTCTCGCGATGCCTTTCTCAAGGCGCTCGAGTCCGCGGTGCTCGGCCGACCGACCTACGACCTGCTCGTGGAGCGGGCGAGTCCCTCGGGCGGGCGACTGGCCCTGCGCTCCCACATCGTGCCGGTGCACTGGCCCGATGCGCAGGGACGCGAGCAGCCCTCCGCCCTCGTGCTCGACACGATCGCTTCGGCCCATGAGCTCTTGGAAAACGATCGCGTGCGCCGGCGCAAGGAGCACTACAAGTCGCTCGTGGAGGCCAGCCCGAACCTGATATGGGCCTGCGACGCGAGCTTCCGCTTTACCTTCGTGAGCCGGCGCGCCTGCCGCGAGCTCTATGGATACGCTGTCGATGAACTCATCGGCGCTTCGGTGGTGGTGCTGCTCAACCCGGGCGCCGACCAGACGGCGGCGCGTCGCGCGCTGCTGGAATTGCGCGACGGGCGCGTGATGCGCGACGTGGAGATGTCGCACATCACCAAGGACGGCAAACGCATCGTCGTCGCGGTGAGCGCGGCGGCGCTGGCCGGATCGGGCGGTCGCTTCTCGGGGGTGGTGGGCATCATGGTCGATGTCACCGCGCTCAAGCAGCGCGAGGCCAGTCTTGCCGAGGCGCTGCGCCTGGAGCGTACCGTGCTCGACTCGGCCGGCCAGGCGCTGGCCGTGATCCGCGATGGCGTGGTGGCGCGTTGCAACGAGGCGTTTTTGAAGCTGTTGCAGCGTAGTGCGGCCGAGCTCAAGGGCATGCGCATCGTCGAGATCTTCGCCGATCGCGCAGAGTGGGCCGCGGCGGCAGCCGCCGCCGACCGCGCGGCATTGTCCGATCAGGCGGTGGTGCGCGAGATCAAACTGCAGCGCTCGTTAAAGCCCGCGCCCGACGAGCAGACCGTCTGGTGCCAGCTCACGCTGCGCTCGGTCGAGCGCGGCGAGTACGTGGTGGCGCTTGCCGACATCGACTCGATTCGACGTCGCGAAGCCCATGCGCTGTTTGACGCCCGCCACGACGAACTCACCGGTTTGGCAAACCGCCGGCTGTTTGCCGAGCGTGCGCGCGCGGCGTTGGCCACGAGCGCGTTGCGCAACTCGGGCTGCGCCATCGTGGTAATCGACCTGGACCGCTTCAAGCAAATCAACGACCGCTACGGGCATCAGGCAGGCGACGAGGTACTGCAAGAGATGGCGCGGCGGCTGCAGCGTGTCGTGCGCCCGCAAGACACGGTCGCGCGCTACGGCGGCGACGAATTTGCCCTGCTCATCCCCGATGCGGGGGCGCGCCGCGATATCGAGGCGATCTCCAACCGCATCCTCGATGAATTGGCCCGTCCGGTGCGCTTCGGCGGCCGCATGGAGGAGTCGCTCTCAGCCTCCGTGGGCATCGCGCTCGCGCGCGAACAGGGCCGCGAGCCTTCCTGGCTGCTGAGCCTGGCTGATCGCGCGATGTACGAGGCCAAGACCTCGGGCGGCAATCGTGCTGTGTTCGCCCCCTCGGCCGACTACATCGAAGACTCGACGGTGCTGGGTGCACCGCCGTCGGCCATCGACCGCGCCGCATAGCGCGCGTTTTACGTCCGCTGCGCGGCCTTGGGCCGGTAGGCGACGACGATGTCGGGGTCGGTCTCCATATACGGACCGCCGATGAGCTGGATGCAGTAGGGCACCGCGGCAAAGATCCCGGGCACGACGATTTTGCCCTGCGCATCGCGCAGACCCTCGAGCGTCTGCGCGATGGCCTTGGGCTGCCCGGGCAGATTCAGTATCAGTGCGCTGTGCTCCGGCGTTTCGCGCAAAACGCCCACTTGCCGCGACAAAATGGCGGTCGGCACGAATTCGAGCGAGATGCGCCGCATCTGCTCGCCAAAGCCGGGCATCTCGCGCGTTGCCACCGCGCGCGTTGCCTCGGGCGTGACGTCGCGGCGGGCAGGTCCCGTTCCGCCGGTGGTCAGCACCAGGTCGCACCCGCACTGATCGACCAGCTCCAGCAGTGCGCCTTCGATCGCAGAGGGCACGTCGGCGACCAGGCGCTCGAAGGCGCGCCACGGCGATCGCAGCGCACGCGCCAGCCACTCACGCAGCCCCGGCAATCCAAGGTCCGCGTATACACCGGCGCTGGCGCGGTCGGAGATCGACACCAGACCCACCAGCAGTTCGTCGGGGTGGCTGCGCTGCTGCTTCGGGCTCATCCCGTACCCCGTGTCTGGTGGTCCCGAAGCACGCCCTGCAGCCATCGATACAGTTCGCGCGCATGCCGCGGGGCGCGCAGCGCTGCGCGCTCCTGGCGGGCTGCGCGCACTTTTGCGCGCAGCCACTGCGCGTCCACACCGGGGTGATCGCGCACGAAGCCCTCGAGCGCGGCCTCTTCCGCAATGAGCCCATCGCGCAAGCGCTCGCAGCGCTGCATCAAGGCCACCGAGGCGCGCGATGCGCCCATGAGGGTGTCGTAGGCGCGGCCGATCGCCTCATAGTCGGCGGTGCGCATCAGCTTTCCGATGTACTGCAGCTGGCGCCGGCGCGCCTCGTGGCCTTTGATGCGACGCGCGGCCCAGATCGACTCGTGCAGTGCCTCGGGCAGCGCAAGCTGCGCGAGCTGCTCGGCGTTGAGCGCCACGAGCTTTTCCCCCAACGCCTGGCGCGCGTGCATCTGTCGCTTGCGCTGCGTCTTGCTGGGCCGCTCCTCGTGCGGCTGCGCTGTTTCGTTCATCGTGTTCCGGTTGATGGGGCTCGCCTGCGCGGCGCTGGTGCGTGGACGGCTATCATAACGATCCACCGAATAACCCCAATGGGCCCGGCCCAACGAAAGCCGATGAATTCCCCTTTTTCGATTGACGAGGCGCGACTGCGCGAATTGGCGCGCGAAGTAATTACCCATGCGCGTTCGCTTGGCGCAAGCGACTGCGTGTGCGAAGCCAGCGAATCGACTGGTCTGTCGGTCACGACGCGCAAGATGCGGGTGGAAACGATCGAAAATACCCGGGACAAGGCGCTCGGGATCACGGTATACGCGGGCCAGCGGCGCGGGCATTCGTCGACCTCGGATTTCTCGCTGGCGGCCATTCGCCAGGCCGTGCAGGTTGCCTACGATATCGCGCGCCACACCGCGGTCGATGACGCGGCCGGCCTGCCCGACGAGGAGGAGCTCGAACGTAATCCTCGGGATCTCGACTTGTTTCACCCCTGGGACCTCGACTCCGAGCGCGCCATTGCGCTTGCGCAGCGCGCGGAGCAAGCCGCTTTTGCGGTGAGCTCGCAGATCGTCAATTCGGAGGGTGCCAACGTGCAGTCGAGCTGCGACCAGTTCGTGCTGGCCAACTCGAGGGGTTTTTTGGCGGGCTATCCCCAATCGCGGCACGCCGTGTCGGTGACCCCGATCGCCCGTGGCCGCGGGGGAATGCAGCGCGACGATTGGTACAGTTCCACGCGCGCGCCCGAGGATCTGGCGCTCGCGCCCGACATCGGACGGTATGCGGCGCAGCGCGCGCTTGCACGCCTGGGGGCGCGCAAGTTGGCAACACGGCAGTGCCCCGTGCTGCTGGAGGCGCCCGTGGCCTGCGGGCTGCTGGGCAATTTCGTTCAAGCCGCCAGCGGCAGTGCCCTGTATCGCAAGGCCTCTTTTCTTGTCGACAGTCTGGGACAGAAGATCTTCCCCAGCCACGTGACGGTGCGCGAGGATCCATTTATCGCACGGGGTCTCGGTTCGGGACCTTTTGACGAAGAAGGCGTCCGCGGACGTGTTCGCGACGTTGTCGCCAGCGGAGTGCTGGAGGGCTACTTCCTTTCGTGCTACTCGGCGCGCAAGCTCGGCATGAAATCCACCGGCAACGCCGGCGGATCGCACAACCTCGAGCTTCGCTCTTCGCTTACGCGCCAAACCGATGACTTCGAGGCGATGCTGCGTACGCTCGGAACGGGGCTGCTGGTGACCGAGCTCATCGGCATGGGCATTGACCTCGTCAACGGCGATTACTCGCGCGGCGCAAGCGGTTTTTGGGTCGAAAACGGCGCGATTGCCTACCCCGTGGAGGAAATCACGATTGCGGGCAATCTGCGCGCCATGTTTGCAGGCGTCGCCGCGATTGGCGCCGATACGGTCGTGCGCGGCAGCAAAATCAGCGGCTCGGTGCTGATCGACGCGATGACGGTCGGGGGCAGCTAAGAGGCCGAAGCCAGGCGAGACCGCCAGTAGGCGATTTGCCGCGCCACCTGCGCGGGCGCGGTACCCCCCAAATGATCCCGGGCGGCCACCGAACCCTCGAGGCTCAGCGCCGGGCGGGCATCCGCATGGATGAGCGGCGCGAAGCTGCGCAGCTCCTTTAGGGGCAATTCGTCCAAATCGCAGCCCAGTTCGGTGGCCCGTCGCACGGCCCTGGCGACGGCCTCGTGCGCATCGCGAAAGGGCATCCCCGCACGAACCAGGTAGTCGGCCAGGTCGGTGGCGGTGGCAAATCCCCGTTGCGCTGCGCGGCGCATGGCCTCCGGATGCACAACGATCCCCGGCACGAGCTCGGCAAACGCCTGCACGGTATCGCGCAGCGTATCGACGGCGTCGAACAGGGGCTCCTTGTCCTCCTGGTTGTCCTTGTTGTACGCGAGAGGCTGGGCCTTGACCATCGTGAGTAACGCCACGAGGCTGCCGATCACGCGTCCCGTCTTGCCGCGCGCGAGCTCTGGCACGTCGGGGTTGCGTTTTTGCGGCATGATCGAAGAGCCGGTTGTGAACCGGTCGGGCAGCTCGATGAAGCCAAACTGCGGGTTCGCCCACACGATGAGCTCCTCGCAAAAGCGCGACAGATGGACCATCGTGAGCGAGGCGGCGGCACAAAACTCGATGGCAAAATCCCGGTCGGAGACCGCATCCATCGAATTGCGGCTCACCGCCTCAAAGCCCAGGCGACGCGCAACGGCCTCGCGGTCGATCGGGTAGCTCGTGCCGGCAAGCGCCGCGGCGCCCAGGGGAAGACAGTTCACCCGCGCCCGCAGCTGGCGCAATCGCTCGACGTCGCGCTCGAGCATCTCCACATACGCCAGCAGGTGGTGCCCAAAGACCACCGGCTGGGCGACCTGCAGATGCGTGTAGCCCGGCAGGATCGTGTTCACGCGGGAGCTTGCGAGCTCCACCAGCGCGCGTTGCAGCCGCAGCAGCTGCGCCTGCACCAGGTCGATCTGGCCGCGCAGATACAGTCGCAAATCGGTGGCAACCTGGTCGTTGCGGGAGCGGCCCGTGTGCAGCCGTTTGCCGGCCGGACCGATGAGTTCGGTCAGTCGCGCCTCGATGTTTAGGTGCACGTCTTCCAGGTCCTGGCGCCAGGCAAATTCGCCGCGCTCGATTTCGCCCCGCACGACGCCCAGACCTTGCTCGATGGCCTGAAGGTCCTGTGCGCTGAGCACCCCGACCTGCGCGAGCATCCAGGCATGGGCCAAGGAGCCCTCGATGTCGGCCGGCGCCAGGCGCCGGTCGAAGCCGACGCTGGCCGTGTAGCGCAGCACGAAATCGGCAACCGGTTCGGAAAAGCGCCCCGACCATGCCTGTTCTCGGGCATGCAGGGAGGAGAGGGATTGCGCATCATCGGCACCGGGACGCTTGTCTGCGACGGTGCCAGGGTCGCGCCGCGGCTCTCCGGCGGCCGTGCCGCGGCCGCGGGCCTTGTTCTGGTTCATGGATAAATTCTAACGCCCGGCGCCTGCGCTCTCGTTTGCTAACAAACCATGCATAATCGTGCCTCGTGCCTCAGACCCGACAACTGATCCCCGACGGTTGCAATGCCGGCACCGTTTTGCGCATCGGTGTCGGAGTCAATCTCGCGCTGGCCGTTGCGGTGATGACGGGTCGCGCCATCGAGTATCCCTCCGTGCCGGCCTCGACGCAGCATGCGGCGGCCTTTTTGGAGCTTGCGGCGATCGTCGAACCCACGACGCTGCTCACCTTGCTGGGCTGGTGCCTCCTGCGCCGTAGCGGCCCCGCGCTCTCGGAACCCATGCAACGGGTCGTTGCGTGGTCGCTGCCCGCGCTCATGGCCTATCTGGTCAATCGGCTTGCGGTCGGCGCAGCGCTGCCGCCTTTTGCGCGGGCCGATGTCCTGGCGACCGGCTTGGGGCTTTTGGGCGGCGCCGCGGCGCAGCACTACCTGGAGCTGCGGTCGCGGGCGTTTTCACCCGCGATCGACGAAGCGAAGTTCCAGGCGCTGCAATCGCGCATTCGGCCGCACTTCTTTTTCAACAGTCTGAACGCTGTGTTGTCCGTGATCCGCGACGACCCCGTGCGTGCCGAGCGGATGCTCGAGAGCGTGGCCGAACTTTTTCGTGCGGTAATGGGCGACGTCAAGCGTCTTGTCCCCCTCGAGCAGGAGATCGACTTGTGCCGGCGCTACGTGGAAATCGAACAAACGCGTCTGGGAGAGCGGCTGCATGTGAACTGGAATATCGGGGCGGTGCACCCCAAAGCGCGCGTGCCGCAGCTGCTGCTGCAACCCATCATCGAAAACGCGGTGCGCTACGGCGCCGAGCGAGTTGCCGGCCCCTGCGACATCGAGGTGCGCGTGCGCCAGCATGGCTTTAAGCTGGAGATTTTTGTGAGTAACCCGATCGCACGCGAACCGGTGCAGCGCGAGGGCAACCAGATCGGGTTGAACAACATTCGTGGCCGACTGGCGCTGGTTTACGATTTGGAGGCCAGCCTCGAGACCCGGGTCCGACGTGAGCGCTTCGAGCTCACGCTCACGATTCCGGTGGAGACCAAAGCCAGTGCCTGAGGCCGGCGACGGCGCCGTGGATCGATCGGGACGCGCGAAATCATGCTCAAAGTGCTCGTTGTAGACGATGAACCACCCGCGCGGGCACGACTCGCGCAGGTGCTTGCCGACTGCGCGCGTCAGATCGCGCTCACCCAGGTCGGGGAGGCCGACGGTGGGATCGCGGCACTGGAGGCGGTGGCGCGGCTTCAGCCCGATGTCGTCTTGCTCGATATCGCAATGCCCGACATGAGCGGCATCGAAGTGGCCCGGCACCTGGCGCAGTCGCAGACGCCGCCCGCAATCATTTTTGTGACCGCCTTCGATGAGCATGCGCTCAAGGCCTTCGAGGTGCAGGCAATCGACTACCTGCTCAAACCGGTGCGAGCCGACCGCCTGCTCGCGGCCCTGCAGCGTGCGCGGCGCATCTTGCCGCACGAGGAGCGATTCGATGCATTGGCGCGGAGCCTCGGCGCCACCCGCTCGCAGCTCAGCGTCTCGGAGCGCGGTCGGCTTGTGCTCGTTCCGGTCGACGACATCGTTTATCTGCGCGCGGAACTCAAGTACGTCACGATTCGCACGTTGGCGCGCGAATACCTGACCGAAGAGTCGCTCACGGCGCTGGAGAATGAATTCGGCGAACGGTTTGTGCGCATCCATCGCAACTGCCTGGTTGCGCGGCGTTTCATTGCCGGCTTTCAACGCGTGAAGGCCAGATCCGACGCCGACGGCGAATCGCCGGAGGGGCATTGGGAGATCTTGCTGCGCGACCTCGACGAGCGCCTGCCCATCAGCAGGCGCCAGTGGCCCACCGTCAAGGCCACCGCGGGTATCTGAGCTTGCTACACTCGACGCTCCATGCCCTTGCCTTCTGCAGCGATTCGCATCGCAACGCGCGCAAGCCCGCTGGCGCTGTGGCAGGCCCATTTCGTGCGTACACGGCTGCTGCAGGAGGATCCGGCGCTGCAGGTGGAGTTGCTCGAACTCACCACGCGCGGCGACCAGATACTGGACCGCACCCTGTCGAAAGTCGGGGGGAAGGGGCTCTTTGTCAAGGAGCTCGAGGTGGCGCTGCTCGACGGCCGGGCGGACATTGCGGTGCATTCCCTCAAGGATGTGCCCATGGAGCTCGAATCGGAGTTCGCGCTGGGCGCAATTCTGGAGCGCGGCGATCCACGCGACTGTTTCGTGAGCCCGCGCTTTGCCCGCCTGGAGGATCTGCCCGAGGGCGCACGCGTGGGCACCTCCAGTTTGCGACGCGAAATGGCGCTGCGTGCGCATTTTCCGCACCTGCGGATCGCGTCCGTGCGGGGCAACGTGGGCACGCGCCTGGCCAAGCTCGAGCGCGGCGACTTTGACGCCCTTGTGATGGCCGCCGCGGGTTTGCAACGTCTGGGGATGTCCGAACGCATTGTCCAAGTGCTTGCACCCGAAGTGTTTTTGCCTGCGCCGGGGCAGGGCGCGCTGGCGATCGAGATTTGTGCACGCAACGAGCGGCTGCGTGAGCGCCTGCTTTGTCTGGAGCACGCGCCCACGAGAGCCTGTGTGACGGCCGAGCGCGCCGTCTCCCGCGGCTTGGGCGGCAGCTGCGAATTCCCGCTGGCGGCCTACGCGCAAATTGCACAAGGACAAGTGCATCTGCGCGCGTGTGCGGGCAATGCC
>Ga0187772_10000880_pt1 | contig 13761 bp, 10 predicted proteins | sample 0116_SJ02_MP15_2_FD_133137 | JGI IMG/M metagenome (GOLD analysis project Ga0187772, IMG submission 133137) | Tropical peat soil microbial communities from peatlands in Department of Meta, Colombia - 0116_SJ02_MP15_20_MG | ecosystem: Environmental > Terrestrial > Soil > Wetlands > Peat | place... | reverse complement strand
GCTCAAATTTGTAGGGGATGTTCTTCCACCCGGGCTCCTCGGCCGAAAACCAGCGCACCTCCTGAGACCCGAAATCCCAAAGCGCGGTGCCGATCTCGCCCACGACCTTGCAGGTGCGCGTGTATGTCCTTTGCACAAAATCGAGACGCAGTTCGGCGCGCCGGCGCTCCGGAAAGGTCAGGTAGATCCAGGCCGAGTCTTCCACATCCAGCTCGAGGCTGCTGAGATGTTCGGCGCGGCAACTCACTTCGGTTGGGCGGCCCAGCAGCCAGCAGATGTAGTCCAGCTCGTGAGAGCCATCGAGTATGATGCCGCCGCCCAGTTCCTTGCGTGCGCTGTAGCTCTCGCGATAGTTCTGCCAGGGGCGCCAGTCGGGAAGGTACTGCCCCGCCTCGACGTTCAGCCAGAGCACGCGCCCGATCTTGCCGGAATCGATCAGCTCCTTCAAAATCTGCAGGCCGGGATGAAATCGCATGTTGTAGCCCACCTGGACGTTGCGGTCGCGGCGCCGCGCTTCGGCGATCAGCGCCTCAATCCCGCTCGATTCGTGGGAAAGCGGTTTCTCGATGAAGACGTGGGAGCGAGCCCGCAGTGCAGCCAACGCCTCCTCCACGTGATACACCGGCGGCGTGCAAATCAGCACTAGGTCGGGCTTGAACCGCTCGAGGGCTTCGGCGTAGTCGGCGAAGAGATCGCCCTTCACTTCCTGGGAGCATCGCAGCAGCGCTTCGCCATTGGTGTCGCAAAACGCGAGCCGATGCAGCCCCAGGGACTTGAGGTTTTTTGCATGGCGTCGGCCAATCGAGCCGCAACCGACAATCAAAGCCCGATATGCCAGCCAGTCGGAGCTTCTCGCCATGCCCTTATTCGGATTGCCTCGATTCGAGAGCATCGACGGGCTCTCCCTTGGCTGCGTAGTTGCTAACCACTTTGTGCACCGCGCGGATCACATCTTCCGCATCGTGCGCCGTCATGGAATGGAACATGGGCAAGCTGATCAGGCGTTCGTAAGCGTTCTCGGCAACCGGAAAGCTGCCCGGCCGCGATGTCGCGGGAAAACGCCCGCGATAGTACGGATGCCGGTGAACCGGAATGTAGTGGACATTCACGCCAATGTTTTCCGCACGAAGCGCCCGAAAAACTTCCGCTCGCCCCACCGGCAGCGACTCCAAATTCAGGCGGATGGGATACAGATGCCACGCCGGAATCACATCGGCACGAGTCGCAGGCAGCGTGATCGCCGAGCAAACTTCCGGTACGCCTTGGAATGCGCGCGTGTATTGCGCTGCAATTTCACGGCGGCGCTCCAGGTTCGCTTCGAGCTTTCCCAGTTGTGACAATCCCAATGCACAGCCGATGTCAGTTAACCTGTAGTTGAATCCGAGGAAAGACATTTCATAAAACCACTGTCCCGATTCCTGCCGCTGGCGGGCTTCACTGCTGATGCCGTGATTGCGAAACCGAGCCAGCGTCTCGGCCAGCTGCGGATTGTCGGTCGTAACCATGCCGCCTTCGCCGGTCGTGATGTGCTTGACCGGATGGAAGCTGAACACGGTCATGTCGGCGATGCTGCCGACGCGTTTTTTCTTGTACTCGGCGCCCAGGGCGTGGCAAGCATCTTCGATCAGGACCGCGCCGGCTCGATCCGCAATCTGCCGCAATTCATCAAGCGCAGCCGGATGGCCGGCGTAGTCAACAGCGATGATGGCTTTAGTATGCGATGAAAGTTTTCGGCAGACTTCGTCGGGATCAAGATTGAGCGTGTCGTCGCAAACATCGGCGAACACCGCCGTCGCGCCCTGGTACAAAACACAGTTGGCGGTCGCGCAGAATGTCATCGGGGTGGTGATGGCTTCATCGCCCAAGCCTAATTCCGCAGCAAATGCTGCACCGTGCAAGGCAGCCGTGCCGGAGCTGAAGCTCACGGCATACTTCGCCCCCACCCAATTCGCAAATGCTTCTTCAAACTCATGAACCTTCGGTCCGGTAGTGAGCCAGTCGGATTTCAGAACGTCGACGACCGCTTGAATGTCATCCTCGTCGAGGCTCTGCCGTCCATAAGGCAGCAGTTTCTCGCGCACAGGCACTCCACCCTGTATGGCGAGCGTCTCCAGTTTTGTCAGTGAGGAACTCATGTCAGGCGGAGGTCGATACGGTCTCCGCTGCTCCGACTTCGGGCTCGATTAGCTGCTCCAATTCGCGCCGCGTCAGCCACTGTTCGTTGCTGTCGCTCGAATAGCGGAATCCGTCGGGAAGCGGCTTGGCATTCACCCAATTTTCTGACTTCCACCAGGGATGCGCGGGTTGAATCACGAACATCTCTTCGGTTGCCAGCGTCTGGCGCGATTCATCGTCGGAGACCAGCACTTCGTGCAGCTTCTCTCCCGGCCGAATGCCGATGTACTCGACCTCACAACCAGGAGCAATGGTTTCGGCAAGATCGAGTAGTCTCATGCTGGGAATACGGGGAACGAAAATTTCGCCGCCATGCATCTGCTCCAGGCAGCGGATGACAAACCTTACCCCATGGTCGAGCGTGAGCCAGAAGCGCGTCATGCGCGGATCGGTGATCGTAATCTTTCCGCGGCGCCGCTGCTCCAGGAAAGTCGGAATCACGCTGCCCCGGCTGCCGACCACATTGCCGTAGCGCGCGCAACTGAAGCGCGTCTGCTGCGCTCCGGCGTAGGCATTGGCCTGCACAAACATTTTTTCCGCGCACAGCTTGGTCGCGCCGTACAGATTAATCGGATTGACGGCCTTGTCGGTGCTGAGCGCCAGTATGCGGCGGACGCCCTGATCGATGGCCGCGTCAATGACGTTGCGGCCACCCATGATGTTGGTCTGAATCGCCTCGAACGGGTTGTACTCGCAGGCCGGAACCTGCTTGAGGGCAGCCGCATGCACCACGACCGTGATTCCGGCGAAAGCGCGCTTCAACCGGTCGGCGTCGCGCACATCGCCAATGAAATAGCGCAGGCTGGGATGATCGAAGCCTGCCGTTCTCATCTCGTGCTGCTTCAGCTCATCCCGGCTGAACACCACCAGCCGGTGCGGCTGATAGTCGCGCAGCATGATTTCGACAAACTTCTTCCCGAACGATCCCGTCCCGCCGGTGACCAATATCGATTCCTGCGACCAATTGACCATTGTTTTCCCTAGAACGTTTTCCTTAGAACCTCTCCTTAGAACGTTTTCCTTCGAGTGTTTCCTTCGAGAACTCCTCCGGCGCACCGGGGCGAGCTTGCGGCCGCCCTCAGCGTCGGTCCGACGGTTTGGATTTCAGTAGATCGCTGTTTGGCAAGTTCTTGTGCCCGATAGTATAGCTGAGGAAGGGCCGGTGAATATATTGCCGAGGATGGCTCTCAAGCGCCCACCACTGCGTTGAGTTCATCTTCGCCGAGCAATCGTCTGCGCATCGAGCGGTAAAAGCCGGAGATGTGGGCCTCAAACTCTGCCAAATTCATGTCGGCGGTGACGTGAACCCGAGGCAGCGCAAAGCGCCGGCTCTCGGCGGCGGTCCCGTTGCTGCCGGCAACCTCGGCGCCAAACCCGCCTCCGACATTCATGAAGCCGCAACGGAAACCTGCCCGCTCAGCCAGCCGAATATCACGCCGAGTAACTGTGTCGGCGTTGCCGAAGGGATAGGCGAACGCCCATACAGCGCGGTCGAGAGTTTTCTCCAGTACGCGCTTGCCTTCGCTGATCTCCCGCCCGGCAAGGTCGTCGGGCAAACAGGCAAGAACGGGGTGCGAAAGCGAATGCGCGCCAATCGTCATCCCCGCAGCCGCCAGTTGTCTCAATCCAGTTCGGTCAAGAACACGGAATCTTCCGGCAACTGCCTTGTCTTCCAGAAGGCGCGCCGCCCAGCAATCGGCAAGGCCTAGCTGCCGGCGGATTCCATCCAGTAATCTTCGCCGGGCTTTTCCATCGAACGGCGAAAGTTGTTTGACCAGCTTCCACCAGCCGGCGTGTTTCTCGTTCGGCGTAATTCGATCAATGCTTATCCCCGCCTCTGCTATATCAAGAGAGGCCGGCCCGTCAACGTCTAAGAGCATCCGGTAGATCTCTTCATACCAAAGCATCGACGGCGTCTCTTCCGCCGACGCGCCCGTAGCAAAAAAAAGGCACGACAAACCCGAATCCTTCAGAATCGGCAGCATCTCGGTCAACGTGTTTTCGAGCGCATCATCACAGGTCAACAGCACCGATCGCGGAGGAAGCGATCGTTGTCCGTCCGACCACTGCAGAAAATCCTCGGGAGTGATGACGTGATAACGCTTCTTCAAAAGATCCAGCTGACGTCGCAGCGAGTCCGCCCGCACCAGGTTGCCATCCAACGTCGAATCTCTAACTTTGTATCCCTCGGGGAACACACCGTGGTAGGTCACGACCGCGGGGCCGGCACCGAGATTGTGGCGAAGATATCCGGTTCGCGATAAAGCCGGAAAAACAATGTGCCTGAGGGCAGGACTGACGAATTTCACACGACCTCTTTAGATCGCGAGAATGAGATCGGAAAAATTGTACCTCAGCGCCGAAAGCCTAATAGCCGCCGTCGCCGTCAAACAGCTGAAGACTCACCGGCGACACCTGGCCCATCGCCGCGCTCGGGTCGTAGAGTCCAATCGGCTCCTTGTACTGGCACCAATACCCGTTCCAAGCGAGCGCGCGAGTCAGCACCGGCAGCGACGAAAGGGCCCTGATGCGTGACACCTTCGTGTCGCGATGAGCAGCCTCGGTGACCACCGCAACCGCAAAATTCCAATCCTCCGCGTCTTCCGTATCCACCATCAGATCGAGCAGCCTCGCCTCCCAATCCACCGTGCCGAGTACGAAATAACCGGCAATCTCGCCACGGCGCCGCAACAGGAATCCTTGCATCTTTCCGTGCGGACATTGCAGTAGATAGTTCAGATCGGCGAGCGTTCGCTGGCAAAACGCCCATGATCGCCGAACGCAGTTCAATACTGGTGCCAGCGAGTCATCAAATCGATTCACGGCCAGCCCATCCCAGCCCGCGCTTTCCGGCGCTCGCTTGCGCACGGGCCGTGCCAGTCCGTGGACGAGCCGCAGAGGTGATCTGACAGTAAAGGGCCGGCAACGGAATTCTTGCCACGGGCGCAACCATACCGAGTAAGTCAGAGCCTCACCCACGCCTCGAAACCCTATGCGCGGCAGCATCGCGCGAGTGTCGGGAGCGCCGCCAATCGCTAAACACGTGGGTGCCATCCTCATCAGCTTGAGATACAGCCCCGTGCCCACTCCCGGCGCAGACGGGTCAGCAGCCCAGTCGAGCAGGATCATGCTGTCGAGCGTCTTTCCGTCAGGCAGCCGAAGAACCAACGGGCAAACGCCGCAATGGGCCACGATCTGCCCCTTGCTCTCCAGCAAATAGCTGCGCCCGCCCTGCCAGCCCGGCCGCGGATCGAGGTACTTCCACTCCAGCATCCGCGGGTCGACGTGAAAATCGGAAGCGTCAAATCGGTAAATGCGCGTAAGGAATTTCACCAATTCCGGAAGATCGTTTTGTTCGGTAGCTCGAAACATCGTTGCCGCTCGAAACATCGTTGCCGAAAGATTGCCTCACGCCATGGGCAATATAACTTTATAACCGCTTGCCGCCGTCCTCGCTCCCATACAACCTTGCCCAGGGAAGCGCATCGATAAACAACGTCGCGCGCAAATTTTTGGCTGGTTCCCAGTCGCAGGGATGCTAAAATCATGCAAATTTCAGATCACAGCCCGCTTTCGTCTATCCGGTTTCGTGTCGATCCGGCTGGAGTTGAGGACTGCGTCTCGCATGCGATCAAAGCAAATAGACGACTAAGGGAGTAGCGATGTCATTGGGCCCCCTGGTTCCAAGAAACGACGACCCAAGAAATGGCGACAGGTTGCGCGAGTTGCAGCCGAACGAAGCGGCTGAACTCATCAAACCGTTTGGGTCCGCGCTTTATAACGTCCTGCCCGCACAGGAATCGACCCTGCGCGAATATCTGCGCGTTCTCATCAAGCGCAAATGGCTGGTGATCTCTTGTATCGTGGGTATCTTTACCGTCGTCGCCATCGCCAGCCTCAAGCAGACTCCGGTCTATGAGGCGATCGGCCAGATCGTCGTCAACAAGGCCGATCCCAATCTCATTACCTTCAAGGATTCGATGCCGGTCGTCGACTACTACGACCAGAGCGATCTCGATACTGAAGTTCGCATTCTGCAAAGCGATCTGCTTGCGCTCCAGGTGATTCGCTATCTGAACCTCGACAAGCGTCCCGAGTTTGGCGGCCATCCCGAGCAAAAACAGCCCAATCTGGTGGCCGATCCCTTGCAGACCGATTCCATTCGCACTTCGGCCCTGCTCGCGGGCTTTAAAGGCAACCTCCACGTCGCCCTTATTCCCAACACGCGCATCATCGAGATTCACTACCGCAGCACCAATGCGCAGCTCGCCTCCGATTCCGTCAATGCGCTGGCCAACACCTATGTCGAGCAGAATTTCAAAACCAAGTTTGAATCCACCATGCAGGCTTCGGACTGGCTCTCCAAGCAACTCGTCGACTTGCAGATGAAGGTGGAAACTTCCCAGGAGAAGCTGGTTCGCTACCAGAAAGAACACGAGATTCTAGGCATCGACGAAAAGCAGAACATCACCACCGAAAAGCTCGACGAACTCAACAAGGAAATGACGCAGGCCGAATCGGACCGCATGCAGAAAGAGGCCATCTATCGTCAGACTCAGTCGAACGATCCGCAAGTGGTGGCCGCGGCCATCATTGCCGATACGACCGGGACTGGCGGCGGAGCCGGCTCTGCCCTCCTCGATCACTTGCGCGAACAGCAGGCGGGTTTGAAAATCCAGGTCGCCGAACTGAGCACACAGTTCGGACCCTCCTATCCCAAGGTTTTGCAGCTTGAAAACCAGCTGAAGGAGATCGATCACCAGCTTCAAGCCGAAACCAACAAGGCCGTCGACCACCTCCGCGGCCAGTACCAGGCCGCCTTGCAGCGCGAAACCATGCTGCGCGACGCCTTTGATAAGCAGAAGCAGGAAGCCAATAAGCTGAACGAAAGCGCCATTGAGTACAGCCTGCTGAAGCGCGACGTCGAGTCCAACCGCACCCTCTATGAGGGCCTCCTCGAAAAACTGAAAGAAGCCGGCGTGACGGCCGGCTTGCGCTCCAATAACTTCCGCATCATTAACGCCGCCCGCGTACCCACCGCGCCCACCGAGCCAAACATTCCCCGCAACCTCGCGTTTGCGCTGGTGCTCGGCATGATCTCCGGCGTTGGGCTGGCGTTTCTGCTGGAGAATATGGACAACACGGTCCGTACCCCGGAGCAGGCGCAGGCCATTTCCGGGCTCCCCTCTCTGGGCATGATTCCGCTCGGTTCCAAGACCAGCAACCGCGGACCAGCCGGGACTCGGCTGGCTTTGACCTCCTCCAAAGAGGCGGTGGAAATGGTCACGCAGGTGCGTCCGCAGTCGCAGATGGCCGAATCCTATCGCGCCTTGCGCACCTCGCTGCTGCTCTCCAATTTAGGAGCGCCGCCGAAGGTCATCATGGTGACCAGCGCCCGTCCGCAGGAGGGCAAAACCACAACCAGCATCAACACTGCGATCGTGCTCGCGCAAAAAGGCGTTCGTGTTCTTCTCATCGATGCCGATTTGCGCCGCCCCAGCGTTCACAAGACCCTCGGCATGGGTCCGCGCAGCGGCCTCAGCAACGTGCTCACCGGAAGCGCTACCGTGCAGCAGACGGTTACGCCCTCCTCCGTGCTGCCCAACCTTTCCATTCTGCCGGCTGGAACCCCGCCGCCCAATCCCGCGGAATTGCTTGCTTCCTCCAACATGCGAGATTTGCTCGCCGAGTTGCGAGAGCAGTTCGACCACATCGTCATCGACACGCCGCCCACGCTTTCCGTCACCGACGCTGTTGTGTTGTCACCCCGCGCCGACGCTTCGATTCTGGTCATCCGTTCCGGGCAGACAACCAAGCAGGCCCTCCGCCGGGCTCGTGACATCCTCATGCAGGTCAATGCTCACGTCGCCGGCGTGCTGCTCAATGCGGTCGATCTCACTTCCCCGGATTACTACTACTACTACGAGTACCAGGGAAAATACACGCAGTACTACGTAGAGGATCAGGGTGAGGCTGGGGAGGAACGCGGTTCGAAAGCCGTCTCCGGCAGCGCTTAAACGCGCGCAGGACGCGACGCTTGGATTTGCATCTGGCAAGCGATGGCCATTCCACTTTCACAACGACGACGCTTTCAATTAGCCGCCAGTCTGGTGCTGCTGGCGTGTCTCTATGTTTTGCTCGCCGCCAAGGAGTTTGCCGCCAGCGCTTTCGCCTCTCATTCCGACCTGCCCAAGCTGAAGCTCGCGGTCCGTCTTTCCCCGGGAAATGCCGACTACTGGCACCGGCTGGGGCGCTATTTTGCTTACGCTCTCGGTGATCCTCAATCCGCCATCGACAGCTATCAGCCCGCCGTTCGCCTCAACCCCCACGACGCCAGCTACTGGTTCGATCTCGCTGCCGCCTATGAAGTGACCGGCGACATTGCCAGTCAACGGGCCGCGCTTGAGCACGCGCTCGTGGCCGAACCCACCGCCCCTTCGGTAGCCTGGGAGGCCGCCAATTTCTTTCTTGTCGACGGCGATATCGACCGCGCCTTGCGCGAGTTTCATGTCGTCATCGCCAACGATGTCTCGCTCGTCGAACCATCCCTGCATGCCTGCTGGCGGGTTCGGCCCGACGTCGATGCCTTGCTCCAGGAAGTGGTCCCTGCCCGCACCGATTCCCTGCTCGCTTTTCTGGCCTTGCTGATCAGTAAACAGGAAACCGCCGGCGCCATCAAGACCTGGGACCGGCTCACCGAGCTGCATGAAAAGTTCGATGTCGGGCGTCTATTCGAATATGTCAACTTTCTCATTCAGGTCCATCGCCCCGACGCTGCAATCACGGCATGGGAACAGGCCTCCGCTCCTCTCGGACTCACCGCCTATCTGCCCTCCGACGACAATTTGGTCATCAACGGCGATTTCAGCCTCGACGTGCTCAATGGAGGCTTTGACTGGATTTATTTCAACCGCATCGGAGTCAAGCCACTGTTGGACCCGAGTGATTTTCACCAGGGGCGCCGCTCGCTCTCGCTGACCTTCGAAGGGCCGGGAATCGCCGATGCCGGCATTGAGCAGCTCATTCCCGTCCATGGCTCGACCACCTACGATTTCCAGGCCTACTACAAGTCCGCCGACTTTGAGGGAGCGGGCGGTCCGCAAATTGTGCTGCGCGACGCTTACACCGGTGCGCCGCTCTTTGCCAGCGAACCGCTCACCGATGCCGATTTCTGGAAGGAGGTCCACGCCACATTCACCACGCCTGACTCCACCGCCTTGCTCCGGCTGGCGGTCGAACGCTTTCCCCCCGGCAGCCCGATTCGTGGCAAGCTTTGGCTCGACGATTTCCAGCTTTCACCAGATAATTCCAAGGACCATCCTTGAGTTCCGCACTGGCCGTACAACCCGAACCCGCGCCCGTCACCAAGGCTTCGCGGCCGAAGCTCACCAATTCGGCCCTTTTCGCCGGCACGGGCATCGTGCTCTTGCTCGCCCCGCTGGCTTTTGGTGCGGTTGAACCGTGGTCCATTTTTGCCCTCGAAGTAGGTGCGGTTCTTCTGCTCCTCGCCTGGGGCTTCCGCCAGTGGAGCAATCATCAAATCGACGTCGTTAACAACGTCCTTTACTTGCCCATGGCGGCATTTTTTGTGCTCGCTGCCCTGCAATGGATAACCGGTGCGACTTCCTATCGCTATGTCACCTACACCCACCTGCTTCTCTATGCTGCCTATGGAATGCTGGCCTTTGTCGCCAGCCAGTCGCTCCGCCGATCCTCACAATTTGACTTGATCGCCAAAACCGTCACCCTCTATGGAGCGGTGGTGGCTTCCTTCGCCGTGCTGCAGGGGCTCGCGCCCAATGGAAAGCTCTACTGGATTTGGACCTCCGCCCAGGGCGGCGCCATCTACGGGCCCTACGTCAATCGCAATCATTACGCCGGCCTGATGGAAATGCTCACGCCTTTCCCGCTGGTGCTGGCGGCCACTCGCTTCACCGACGGCAACCGCCGCATTTTCTTAACCGCCATCGCCGCCCTCATGGCAGGCAGCATCTTTCTCTCCGGCTCCCGTGGCGGAATGCTCGCCTTCTGCGCTGAGGTCGTTGTTTTAGCCGTTCTTCTGCTGCGCTCCCGCCAGGGCAACTGGAAAAAACCCCTCATGCTGGGAGTCTTCATGCTGCTGGTGATCGTTTTCTTGGTGTGGTTGGGCGGCAATGAACTTACACGTCGCCTGGCCAGCATTCACTCCGAAGCTCGCACCGAACTCAGCGGAGGCCTCCGCCTTACCATCGATCGCGACTGCCTGCACATGCTCCTCAAGCGGCCCTTGCTCGGCTGGGGACTCGGCACTTTCCCCATCGTCTATCCCCAATTCCGCAGCTTCTACACCACCTTTTTCGTCAACCAGGCACACAACGATTACCTGCAGTTGCTGGTCGAGACTGGTCTTGTCGGATTCGCCATCGCCATCTGGTTTCTCGTCCTCGTCTTTCGCCAGGCAATCGCCAAACTCAAGGATTGGCCTGAAACCAGTACCGGCACGCTGACGGTGGCTGCTTTGCTTGGCTGTATTGGCATTCTTGTGCATAGCCTGCTTGACTTCAACCTGCAAATCCCCGCTAACGCTGCGCTCTTCTATGTTCTCTGTGCCATCGTGGTAGCTCAACCTCTGCAGGAATCCCAGCGCCGCCGAGTGCTCCGCCGTCACACCCTGATGGTCGACGTCACCCCGGAAGCCTCTTCCTCGACGCCCTCCTGACGCGTAGGGACAGCCGCCCTCGGCTGTCCCAGCGATCTTAGCCGTGCGGTGCCAGACCGATCGACTTTTTCCGCAGCTTTTTTAGGCGCTGGTTCGAAAGATCTCCGCTTCTGCCACGGACTCCTGGACAATCAAAAAGCGACGCTCATGCCGCTTTGGCCCCGGGGGAGGTATCCAATTGCTACTGTATTACTTAGGTAACGAAGCTCTTCTTTTTCGGGTAATTTCCGTGATATAACGCCGATAGCTGCTCATTCAGTGCTTGAACCGAAGGTTCCGTGAGTTTCCCCCTTTTGTTCGGTATTTCAAGGGAGAGCAGAGGAGGCATCGTGACTGAAGCACGTACCGGAAAGAGATTTCCGCTGCATCTGCCGATTAAGATTCATACCGAGGATTCCGCCGCCGACGCCCGCGGCATGACCGGTAACCTGAGTGCGGCCGGCGTTTACATCCGCGCCGATGCGGCGCTCGAAGTTGGTTCGCCCGTCGAGTTTGAGATCACTTTGCCGCCCGAAGTCACCGGCGGCAAAGAGGACGTCACCATTCAGTGCCGCGGCCGCGTTGTGCGGACCGACGAACCTGCAGGCGCGGCTTCCGGCGATAGCCGGGGCGTCGCCTGCGTTATTGACTCTTACGAATTTGTGCGCAACTCGTAACCGGGAGCGACATCCATGTTGAAACTGATTCTGGCCGATAATCAGGCTATTTTTCGTGCGGGCATCGCCAAAGTCCTGGCTGTAGAAGACGAAATGCGAATCGTAGCCCAAGCCCAGACTGCCGAGCAGATGTTCATGGCGCTCGACAAGTTCCGCGCCGCCGTGCTCGTCATTGCCGGCGGTTTTCACTCCGATTTCAACTCCGTGCTCAGCGCCGCCAATCGAAATAAAACGCGCGTCGTCGTCCTCGCCGATACCGGCGAAAGCGCCCAGCGCTACATGGCGGCTGGCTCCCACGGCGTCGTCTATCGCAACGTCACCAGCCCCGCGCTGGTCGACTGCGTCCGCAAAGTCGCCCGCGGCGAGACCTGGGTGCAGGACATGGCCGTGCCCAGCGAACTGACCGAGAACGATATGGTCGGTCTGCGCGTCCGCGATCGCCTCACCGCTAAAGAGCTCCGCATCGTCGCGCTCATCGTGCAGGGATACAAAAATAAAGAAATCGCCACTCAGCTCGGCACCACCGAACAGGTGATAAAAAACTACCTGCGCAACGTCTACGACAAGATCGGCGTCTCCGACCGGCTGGAGCTCGCGCTCTTCACCATCCACCATCGCATCCTGAACGAAGCCGCAGCCGCCACCGCCGCCGCAGCCAGTCCAGCGCCAGCGCAAAGCGCAGGGGTCACCAACTAAACCCGTTCCTGCTCCACAACTTCTTCTCGAACAAGAAGGCCGCCCGCAAGGCGGCCTTTTGCTGTGTAAGCCGGACACTCCTGTCCGCCCGCTGCCAGCAACCAACTCGCATGCGACTTAACTCTCATTCTCCTAACCGACTTGACTTATCAAATCCTAGCCGCAACAATGTTCGCGTCCCGGCACCCATAAGAAAATGGATAGCTCTTAGCTTGAGAGAAGGAGACTCTTATGGCAAAGATTACGCGAACGTTCAGTTGCCTCTTGGTCTTCTCCGTACTGATCGCCATCGGCAGCTACGGAAGGACGCCCCACCATCTCGTTAAAACAAAGATGCCCGTCAAGATTAATGACTGCACTACAACCGATCCCATTCAAGTTAAGGTCGGCGACCCCGTGACTTGGGAGGGAACCGACTCGGATTACACAATCATTTTCGAGCAAAAAAATTACTACCCCGGAGGAAATCCGACCGCTACCCCGCAGAACATTACGCCATTCCCCGGTAGTAATCCTCCCTACACCATCGCCGTGCAAAAAGGAAAGCAAGCTACCTGGGACACAACCTATATCGACCCGTCGACTAAGAAAACACAAACGCCCACCAACTGCAGCAACGCGAAACACCCGGATTGTTATTTTAAGTACAGCATCGTCCAGAACGGAATCATCTGTGCAGACCCCGGCGTCCTGGTCCAGCCGGATGGCCCGGGTCTATCTTCACGACGCGACGGGCAGAAGAGCCACTAGTCTCGGGTTGCCGCGCAAATGGTCGAAGTCTGGCGTATCTCGGATTTGCGTCCGCGAAAGCCCGGCCTCGACGGCGCGGCGCAGGAACACCAGCGTATTTTCCGTATCGCCAAAATGGTTGTAAAGAATCGCGGCGCGGAACAGCACGTCGGCGCTGTTCGGCGCCAACGCTAACGCGCGATTAAGGTGTGCCCGCGCCTGCTTCTCCTCGTCAAGCATCGCATAATAATCCGCCGTGAAAGCCAGAACGCTCGCGTCGCGCGGATTCACCTCCAGTTGCGCCTCCGCCAACTCGATCGCTTTCCGATAAGCACTCAGTGCATCGGCACGCCGCGCAGGAATCTGGTATCGCGCGTCCGCTAGATTCCCCCAGTTCTGCCAGTTCTTGTCGTCCAGCCTTACGGCCTCCTCCAAAGTCTTAGCGCTGTCTTTATATCGGCGCAACGAAAAGTAAGCCGCGCCCAGGTTTCCGTATGCCAGAAAACTCGGCCGCAGTTCAATCGATTTCTTTAACGTCTCGACAGCTTCCTCATACCGCCCTTGCAGATTTTGAATGGCGCCGAGGTTTGAGTATCCCTTATAGTTTTCGGGCGCCAGCTCGATTGCCTTGCGAAACATCGCTGTCGCGTTATCGTAGCGGGCTTGGTTGTAATAGAAGTTTCCCAGCCCACTGTACCCGCCGTAGTAATTCGGCCGCAGCGCAATCGCCTTGCGCAGCGTCTCTTCCGCCGACGCGGCATTCCCCGTCTTTCGATAAGCCCCCGCCAGGAGGCGCAACGTCTCATC
>Ga0187772_10000879_pt1 | contig 13777 bp, 17 predicted proteins | sample 0116_SJ02_MP15_2_FD_133137 | JGI IMG/M metagenome (GOLD analysis project Ga0187772, IMG submission 133137) | Tropical peat soil microbial communities from peatlands in Department of Meta, Colombia - 0116_SJ02_MP15_20_MG | ecosystem: Environmental > Terrestrial > Soil > Wetlands > Peat | place... | reverse complement strand
GCGCTTCGTCGCAGCTGCGCAATCGGGCGCGTGCGTAGACGCGAACCTGGCAGACATGGTCCTACCCCTGCTGTCGCTCGCTCACAAACAGTCTCGTGCAGCGGTCCCAAGAGTGACTCCCCATCTGATGTCGGGGCTCGAATTGGCGAGGCAGTTCACAGGGTGCAGGTGGTCGGTCGAGGAGGGCGGAGGGGCTACCACCGTCACCGTCTCTCCTGACATGATCGGATGAGAAAGCATGGGGCACAACGTCTAAAAGGACGGGCCTTCGCGGGCCGCCTGAATTCTCAATGGCTTACGAGCAATTTATGCCTGGGGCCACCGCTGTAGGCATCGCCTACAAGGACGGAGTCGTGCTTGGAGCAGAGCGGCGTATAACCCTCGGCAACTTCGTAAGAAGCAAGTCAGGAAAAAAGGTCTTCCGCGTCACTGGAAGCGTTGGGGCGGTCTGCGCTGGCATGGTGGCTGACATGCAGAACCTCGTCAGGGAGGTTGCCGTCTACTCAAAGCTGAAAGAACTGGAGACAAGGAAGACGCTGAAGCCCAACTCTGTTGCGAAGCTGATGTCCACTCTCATGTTTCAGAACAGGTACGCTCCTCTCCTGACGCAGGTGATACTTGGCGGAATGGGGGACAAACCTGTCGTCTATGTGCTCGACCCCTTGGGGAGCGTCATCTCGGACCAGTACGCCACGGTGGGGACGGGGGAGGAGACGGCAATAGGCGTGGTAGAGGCGGGTTACAGCCCCACCATGACCCAGAAAGAGGCGCGAGACCTGGCGGTTTCGGCGATAAAGGCAGCGATAGCCAGGGACGCGATGAGCGGCAACGGCATAGACATCCTGACCATCGACGGGTCAGGCATTAGTGAAGAAGGGGTCGATCTCTAGGAGGGTTCGGGTGTGTGGACATACAGAGGAATCAGGGTCCACTGGCTCGGACACGACTCGTTCGTTCTGCAGGGTTCCAAGACTGTAATACTTGACCCGTTCAAGGCCAAGGGGGACTACAGGGCAGACATCCTGCTGATATCCCACGAGCACTACGACCACCTCAGCGACGACGACATCAAAAGGTTCACCACCCCTGCCACGACCATAGTCGCCGCGAAGATGTGTGAAGATCCTTTGAAGAAGTATCGCAACGAGAAGAAGTTCATTTCTCCTGGCTCGAAGATAGAGGTAAAGGGGGTCGGCATCGAGGCGGTGCCGGCCTACAACATCGACAAGTTCAGGGAGCCAGGAAAGGTATTCCACCCAAAGGCGGACGAGAAGAACGGCTACGTGGTGACGCTCGACGGCGTGAGGTTCTACCATGCGGGAGACAGCGATGCCACTCCTGAGATGAAGGCGCTGGACGTCGATGTGGCGTTCCTGCCTGTCTCAGGGACCTACGTCATGACTCCCGAAGAGGCTGCCGAGGCCGCCAAGGCTATGAAGGCAAAGGTGGTAGTCCCCATGCACATCGAGTCAATCGTCGGCACCCTGGCCGACGCTGAGAAGTTCAAGAGACTCGTCGGCGGCGTCAAGACAATCGAGATACTCCAGAAGGAGTAGTCCTTACTCCGGCACGCTCTCCGAGGCGAGCTTCCCGTTCTCCAGCTTGACGAAGAGGTATCTGTTGTCGGCGAAGACGAGCGTCAACTCGTTCTCCTTCTCTTCGACCGTAAGCAGCGCCTTTCCTATTATCCCGTCGAACTTTGCCATGCTTGGCTCTGGGCCGTCCTAGTTCGTATTTCTGTGTTATCAGTTCAGCTCTTCAGGTATTTGGTCAACTCGTCCGTCTTCGACGCCGGGCGAGCCTCCTCTACGGGCGACCCCGTGGAAGTCCTGATCATCTCGCGGATCACCTCGTCGATGCTCCGGCTCCGCCGGCGTGACTTCAAGATCTTCAGCGCCCGATGGGTATCGTCGTGGACGCGCACCGACTTTGTCATGGATTTTTCCTTCGTTGCCTCAATGACGGCAGTTCCTACGTCTGGGACCTTCCGCAGCTCGGGCACCAACGCTCCTCGGGTGACTTCGGCGCTCCACAGAATTTACATGTCATCCCATACCCGGACAAACCCGAATCTTTGGTTGGCTCTGTCTCGATTACCACGTGCTCCGATATCCCCGTGACCTTGGAAAGCGCGACCTGCGAGTCCTTCCCATCATCCCCCTCCACGAGGAAGGCGACACCCCCGCCCAGATCGAACATGACGTCCTTGACCTTCCCTTTCACGGCTCCGGAGGTCTCGATGACCGTCTTGCCGACCACGTCCTCTTTCCTGAACGACCTCATTCCAGTCGCTTTTGAGCCGGCCTTTGGATAAAGCTACCGCCGCCGTTGGTGCGCACCCCGTGCCCGCCTGTGGTTCTTGGTAGACTCAGTTTCGTCGCGAGTTCATCATCTGCCCGGGAGCTTACTCCGGGCTATGACTGGGACGGCGTTCACCTCATCGTCGTGCTTCGGGATTCCCCCTGCGATTTAGGTTTATTTGCGGAACCCAGGCCCGCCGGGTGTGGGGTTCCTCGACGGCATCAGGGTGATTGACTCCACCCGTCTCCTGCCCGGAGGTTTCTGCACCATGCTCCTCTCTGACATGGGGGCCGAAGTCATCAAAGTCGAGCAGCCGGGGCTTGGCGATTACATGCGCGCCACCCCTCCCACCAAGGACGGGAGGAGCCCCGTGCACTCCACCGTGAACCGGAACAAGTTGAGCATAGGGATCGACCTGAAAACTCCCCTTGGTAAGGAAGTGATGCGGCGCCTTCTGAAGAAGGCGGATGTCTTCGTCGAGGGGTTCAGGCCGGGCGCAATGTCTCGCCTCGGCTTCTCGTTCGACGAGGTGAAGGGGATAAGCCCCCGCATCGTGTACTGCTCCATCTCTGCCTACGGGCAGAAGAGCAGGCTGAGCTCAATGCCTGGCCACGATATCAACTTCCAGGCCATGGCAGGGACGCTGGGTTACTCCCCTGGGCCGGAGGTACCCCTTCTCCAGCTGAGCGACATGACTTCGGGAATGTACGCGGCACTGGCCATAGTAGGAGCGTTGGTGGGCCGGAAAAAAGCCGTCCACATAGACGTGCCCATAGTCGCTTCGCTCCTTTCGTGGATGGTCCTCCCTGCATCCGCCTACCTTGCCACCGGCCGCCCGCCAAAGGAAGGGCACAGCCTGATTTTTGGTTCGACCCCATACTACAACCTGTACGAGACTTCGGACGGAAAGCACATGGCAGTAGCCGCCATCGAGGGTGAGTTCTGGAGGAACTTGGTCACGCTCCTCGGGGTCCCTGAGCTGGAGCACAAGCGCTTCGGGACAGCAAGGGAGAGGAAAGATGTCACAGCAGCTCTGACGCGCATCTTCGCGGCGAAGAGCAGAGACGAGTGGGGCCGGCTCCTGATGGACAGGGATACCTGCGCCACCCCAGTCCTCACAGTTGAGGAAGCGCTGACGAGCGACTGGGCACGAGGCCTTCCCATGCTCGTCAACCTCCCTGACGGCGAGACTCTCCTGAACGGCCCCGTGACGACTCGTCCTCCCGCCCGGAGCCGAGCGTTCACGAGAGCCCCTTCACTGGGTGAAGACACATCGTCAATAATGAAATCGCTGGGATACTCCCTGAAGGAAGTGGCCGAACTCAGGGCCGGGGGCGCGGTCGAATGACCGAGCGTTATGCCCGTGGTGCCTGCGCCTAGGCACGCTGGAGAAGGATAGCAAAGCCCTGGCCTCCCCCGACGCAGAGGGTCGCCATGCCGTACTCCTTCCCTGTCGCCTTAAGCTCCCTTGCAAGAGTGCCGACGAGGCGCGCTCCAGACGCCCCGAGAGGGTGTCCGATGGAAATGGCCCCCCCATGGATGTTCACGCGCGAGGGGTCAAGACCAAGCTCCCTGATTGCGTACAGTGGCACGACGGCGAACGCTTCGTTGATCTCCCAGAGGTCCACGTCGTCCACCGTCAGCCCGGCTTTCGTGAGCGCCTTTTGGGAAGCCGGGACCGGCCCCTTCCCCATCACGCTTGGATTGACCCCCGCCCAACCCATGGAAGCGACCCTGGCCAGTGGTTTGACTCCATGCTCTTCGAGCTTTTGCTTCGAGGCCAGTACTACCGCCGACGCTCCTGCGTTCAGGGGGGACGAGTTTCCGGGAGTGATTAGTCCCCCAGTCTTGAACGATGGCTGGAGCTTGGCGAGCTGCTCCATCGTCGTGTCCCTCCTTATGCTCTGGTCTACGTCTATCACTTTCTCACCTCCTTCAAATTCCACCTTCATCTCGAGAAGCTCCCCCTTGAACCAGCCTTCGTCAACGGACTTGGCCGCCTTCATGTGGGACTCGTACGAATACCAATCCATCTCCTCTCTTGGGCAGGCCATCTCCTCTGCGAGCTTTTCCGCTGTCAGGCCCATGGAATAGCCGACGCTCATCTGGTATTTCATGAACTCGGGCCGGGTCAGGAGCCTCGTGTTGGGGACAAGAGCGGGGTTGTTCGCCATCGGGATGTGAGTAAGATGCTCCATCCCCCCCGCAATGACGACGTCTGAATTGCCTGTCATTATCTCCATGGCGCCGTCTGCGGCGGCGTTCATGGACGAGGCGCAGGCCCTGTCCAACCCGTGTGACGGGACAGAGACGGGCAGCCCTGCCAGCAGCACTGGGTGCCTCCCGCCGTAAAGCCAGTTCTCTCCTGTCTGGAATGCGCACCCTGTAATTACGTCCCCGACTTCTTCAGGGTTGAAAGTTGTCCTGTCCAGCAACTTCCTGATGAGCTGGCTGAGCGCCTGGTCCATGCGGATCGAGTTGTAGACGTCCTTCTCCGGCTGGTTCGGCCTGGACCGGGAAAATGGGACCCTCACATAGTCGGCGACGTAGGCTCCCCTGAGCTCAGACATTCGCCTTCACTTCCCCTTGAACTCGGGCTTTCTCTTTCCCAGCATGGCTGATATGCCCTCCTTCAGGTCTGCAGTGCCGTATAGAACCCCCGCTGCCATGGCCTCCATTTCGAGCCCTACATCGGAGGGGACTTCGCCTCCCTTGTTGATCAGCCTCTTAGCCATCATCACAGCCACAGGGGCCTGAGAGGACGCGAGCTCCGCGCCCCACTTCAGTGCGGCCTCGTCTGGGTCTCCAGCGGTGACGAGCCTGTGGACCATCCCGATTTCTAAGGCTCTCTTCCCCCTGATTTTCTCGCTCGTTAGAATCATGGAAGAGGCAAGCGAGGTCCCGATCATTCGGGGGAGCCTCTGGCTTCCAGACCAGGCAGGCACGAGCCCGATCCCGACCTCCGTGAAGCCCAACTCTACCCCATCGGTGGCGATCCTGAGATCGCAGGAAAGAGCGAGCTCGAGTCCCCCGCCAAGAGCGTAGCCCTTCAACACGGCTATCGTGATCTTCGGGATTTCGGTCAGCCTCCTGAATGTCCTCTCGCCCTTCCTCGTGAAGTCCATGAACGCGACTGAGTTGCTAATGTACTTCGAGAGATCTGCTCCGGCACAGAAGACTCCTCCCTCGCCCGTCAAGACGACCGCACGGACCTCCTGGTCCGTCCAGAGCTCGGTCAAGATTCCGTCAAGGCCGTCCATTACTTCTTCGTTGATCAGGTTGAGCCGTGGCCTGTTCAGCACGATCCTCGCTACACCTCCTGCCAGCCTCTCAAGCCGAACGGGGACTATGGCACCCCCGGCTCCGCGAGCGGGCTTCGCCGGCCCCGCTGTTGCAGCCGACGGAGTAGGGGTGAGAGTCGGTGGAGCGAGCCTCCCCTCGATCGCGTCCCTCATCCTTCCCTCCTCTATGGAGCGCGTCGGCGCGAAAATCTTACAATCGAACGTCTTGGAGAGTTCTTCCAGCTTCGCCTTCACCTCGGCATTGCTCAAATCCTTGGCGACGGAGATCGGACCGAAGGGCCTGTTCATGCCCAGAGTCACTGCTTTTTCGACATCATCCGGATGCGCGACCCCCTCCTCGACCAGCTTCACAGCTTCGTTTATCTCCGCTGCGAACATGTCCATCACGGAGACCTTCTCGGTCGGCTCTACCTTGGGTATCGCCGCTCTTCCAGCGGACCAATCGTAGAACCCCATGCCTGTTTTCTTTCCGAGGTGCTTCTCCTGGACCATCTTGTCAAACGTCTTGGCCTTCCCATACTCAGGGGAGAGGGTCTTTGCGAAGTACGTCAGCGATTCGGCCGGGATGTCAATCCCTACGAAGTCGATGAGCTCGTAGGGACCCATGGGAAGCCCCTGGCTCTTGAACAGAGTGTCCACCTCGGGAGGCGAAGCGATCCCCTTGTCAGCTATCAGGCAGAAGAAGAGCATATCGACCCCGTTGATCCTGTTCGCGATGAAACCGGGGCTGTCCTTCAAGACTCTGACCGGGATCTTTCCTATCTTCGTGCTTATGTCGGCGATTTCGTCCACCACCGTCGGGTCGGTCTTCTCGCCTGGTATCACCTCGACCAGCTTCATTGCCGTCGGAGGGTTGAAGAAGTGCATTCCGACCACTTTTTCGGCCCTCGGAATAGCCGTGGCCAGTTCGGAAATCCTGATGTTGGACGTGTTCGAAGCGAATATCGCGCCATCGGGGGCGTACGCAGCCGCTTCGCTCAGAACGGATCTCTTCAGCTGGAGGGACTCGGGGACAGCCTCCACCACCAGGTCGGCAGCCGAGACGGCGGCGGCCATGTCCCCCGTGTATGTGATTCTAGAAAGGGTTGCTTCAGCCTGCTCCTTGGTCACCTTTCCTCTCTCCACCCATCTTTGGAGGCTGGCAGCCACCCTTTCTTTCGCCTTTGACAGCATCTCGGGGTACTTGTCCTCAAGCACCACGCCGTACCCGTTCGAGGCGAAGAGTTGGGCTATGCCATGTCCCATGTCGCCTGCCCCGACCACAGTTACGTTCCTAATCGCCATGGTCTAGGAATGCCGGACCGTTCGCTTTACGTTTTGTGGGACGCAGGAACCCTGAAACCGAACCCTAACCCGTACGAGATGTACGTTCAAAGCTGCCATCCCTCCCCCGAATAATCGGCCGGGGGAAAGGTTATCTCACTGGAAGGGGTGGTAACCGCGAGGTAACTGGCTTGGTGGACATGTTTCGATTCGGAAGAGCGGTGGGCTGATGTGAGCACAATCACCCCCAGCTCCGCTGATTACGAGATTACGATTACGGAGGAACAGGAGGCCTTCAGGCGGGCAGTTAGGGAGTTCGCAGAAAAGGAGCTCGGCCCTGTAGCTCAGAAGATCGACAGGGAAAACCAGATGGACATGAAGCTGGTCAGGAGGGCTGCCGAGCTTGGCCTCTTTGGAGTCCCATTCCCCGAGCGGTATGGTGGGGGAGGTGGGGACGACCTCTCCCTCGTAATCGCAATGGAGGAGGTCGCCCGCTTTTCGGCTGCCTTTTCCGCGGTAGTGGGGGCCACATACCTCGTCTCGACGCCCATCTTTACATTTGGCAACGAAGAACAGAAGAAAAAATACCTGACTCCCATAGCAAGGGGCGAGAAGATTGCGGCTCACGCCATGACCGAGCCAGGGACAGGCTCTGATGTGGCCGCCATTACGACATCGGCAACCAAGAGCGGAGACAAGTACCTGATCAACGGAAAGAAGATGTTCATCACCAACGGCGACAAGGCGGAAACGTTCCTCATCTTCGCCAGAACGAGCCCCAAAGAGGCGGAGAAGAGGCACCGCGGGGTTACTGCTTTCATTGCCGAGAAGGGAATGCCCGGCCTTACCGTGGGACAGCGCACCGACGTCATTGGTCTCAGGGGCGACCAGCCCGTTGAACTGATATTCGAGAACCTCGAGGTCCCCGAAGCGAACGTCCTCGGGGAGGTAGGCCGAGGGGTCAACATCGCCCTCAACACCTACGACCACGGGAGAGTGGGGGTCGCTGCCCAGGGGACCGGACTTGCCCAGGCAGCCCTGGAGGCCGCCCTGAACTATTCGACTCAGAGGCAGACGTTCGACCAGTACCTTCTCAGCTACCAGCAGGTCCAGTTCAAGATAGCCGAGATGACGGCCGCGGTCCATACGTCAAGGCTTCTGACCTACTGGGCCGCCATGCTGACCAAGAAGGGGAAGGACTTCATCAAGGCATCATCCATAGCCAAGGTGACCGCGACCGAGGCGGCCGAGAAAAATGCACACATGGCCATGATGATCATGGGGGCCTACGGAGTTTCCACGGACATGAACGTGGAGAGGATACTGAGGGACTCGCAAATCATCAAGACATACGAAGGAGCCAACGATATCCAGCGCCTTGTCATAATGAAGGAAGTCGCCAAGGAAATGGGGGTCCTGTAGCGGGTCGCGCCGCCATTCCCAGGTTGACACGTCGGTAAGCGGCGGAAGGGCAGAGGCCATGGAAAAATGAGCAGAGTCGCAATCGTCGGGACGGGTCACAGCAAGTTCGGCAGAAGGACAGACGTCAATATTGGAGAGCTGGCATTCGAATCGATAAAGCAGGCAATCGACGACGCTGGGGTCGACAAAAAGGACATTGGGAACGTAGTGGTCGGGAGCATGGGAACTTGGTATGAAGAGTCCCTCCCGGCGGTTGTAATCGCAGAATACGCAGGCCTCAGCGGCGCTGGAACCATGAGAGTCGAGGCCGCCTGTGCCAGCGGAAGTGCGGCGCTGAAATCGGCGTACAGCAGCATACGGAGCGGCGAAGTCGACGTGGCAATGGCCGTGGGCGTCGAGAAGATGACAGAGGTCGACAGCTCGACATCTGTTGAGCTGATAGGCAGGGCAGGCTCCTACACGTGGGAGTTCGAGAACTACGGGATGACATTCCCCGGCTACTATGCACTATACGCGGTGGCTCACATGGACAGGTTCGGCACTACGGAGGAAGACTTGGCCAGAGTCTCCGTCAAGGCTCACCATTACGGGGCGATGAACCCCCTCGCCCAGTTCCAGAAGGAGATAACGCTAGAGAAGGCACTCGGATCCCAGGTCGTTGCATGGCCACTGAAACTATACGACGCGTGTCCGCTTACCGATGGCTCTGCAGCCGTCGTGCTCGCCTCGGAGGAGGCGGCCAAGAAGCTCACCGACACGCCAGTCTGGATAAAGGGGGTTGGCTCCTCTTCAGACACAGCAAACATGAGCCGTAGAGGAAGTTACGTCGGACTGGAAGCTGCCGTTAGGGCCGCCAGGAGCGCGTATGCAATGGCGAAGGTCTCGCCTGACGACATAGACGTCGCAACAGCCCATGACTGCTTCACGATAGCGGAGCTCATGGCCTACGAAGATCTTGGCTTCTGCAAGAAGGGGGAGGCGGCAAAGATGATCCGCGAAGGCCAAACCGAGATAGGAGGAAAAATACCCGTGAACCTCGACGGCGGGCTCAAGGCGAAGGGCCACCCGGTAGGGGCCACGGGCGTCTCCATGGCCGTGGAAATAACGAAACAACTGAGGGGGGAGGCAGGCAGGAGACAGGCACCCATCAAGAAGGGAATCGGGCTGGTCCACAACATAGGGGGGACCGGCCACTACGCCTATGTTACGATACTCTCGAGGAACTAGCATGTCAGAGGCACCCTCCCTCCACTCGCGCCGCTCCATCACTCTCAGATTTGACATCCCGATATCCAAGACTCACGAGTTCTGGGACTCACTGAAGAACGGAAAGTTCGTGACCACGAGGTGCGCAAAGTGTGGCAACGTGTCATTCCCTCCTCAGGTCGACTGCCCCAAGTGCATGAGCAGCGAGTCCCAGTGGTTGGACCTCGGCCGTGACGCCACCCTGGTGACGTTCACCCATGTCCGTACCGCCCCAGCTAGTTTCGTCGGGCGCGGCCCTTACATCATAGGCATTGGAGAGCTGGCAGGGGGCACGAAGGTCCTCGCCTGGCTCGAGGGGGTCGAACCAGGGGACGCAAGGCCAGGAATGAAGCTGAAAATCGAGTTCCGCACCAGCGAGGAGGGGAACCCCTACTACGTCTTTGTCAGACCCTAGAACTCTTTCGGTACTTCCTTCATCACGTCGGCGACGCGGTTCAGCTTGTCCCTGAGGGAGAGTATCTTCACGAGAGATCCCTTGAATTTCATCTGGCCCTTTAGGACCGCTGATTGCAAGTCTATCTCTCCTTTACCTATCCTGCACCATGCTTCGTACGTGCCTTCGAACGTGAACTCTGAGGTCGTCCCCGGTACTACCTTCTGGAGGGTGGTCGTCCCGTTGTCGACTCCGAGCAGATAGTTCTGTCCAATGTCAGTCACGTTCAGCGCCACGCTCGTCTTTATGCTCTTGGTGCTCTCCGCCCATTTCGCGTCCTGGGTGAGAGCCGCCTGCACCTGAGAGAAGTATTCGTCGCTAAGGTACTTTGCCATTGGCCCCATCCTTCGATGCTCGCTTTTTGAGGTTACCTATGGCACCGGAAGTCAGGACGGAGACGAATTCAACTCCACCCACCTTGATTCCTGGTTTGATGTCACGCAGGTATGTGACGGTCTGGTTCGTCGTCTTTATGATAACTGCCCGTGGGTTCCGCTTTACGGTTATGATTCTGGCCCCCTGATGCCATCCCCTGATGACCTCCGACAGACGACGAAGGTCATCCTCAGACAGATCCGACTTCGAGTAGAACAATATGTATCGTTTTGACATCTATTTTGCCATCAGCTGTTCAAGGAAGAAGCTCTTCGCGCCCCCGTGCATGAGATACGCCCTCGGTTTGACCTTCAACCTGACTGCCTCACCATAGCCGGATGCGACCTCACCCTCCACCAGACGTTGCTTGTCGAATCTCAGGTAAAGTGACGAGTGCTCGTCGACGAATCCGTCGATGTCCCTCGCCACAGACTCCCTCAGAGCCCGGGGCATGCTCGCGACCAAACGGGTGAATGCGGTCCCGGCGTCTTCCCCGTGCATGTGGATGCTCATCTTCCTGATACTGTTGCCGAAGTGTCCTTCCATTTCCTCTGATTCGAATGGAGTTACGCCCCCGACCAACCCTCTTACTGCGGCAGCGACCTTGCTGGCGTCCTCCGTGGCGTGCAGAAGGTAGGAAACCTCCAAGGTCTGAATTGCACTCTTCACACGTGGCCGCCGGAGGCGCTTCGACTATAAGGCCATCGCGCCCCTCCGAACAGAGAACAAGGAAAGGCCACTTGAACGACAGAAAGCGAATCTAGGCGGGGCTCAGAGAGAAGATTAACTACACCCTCTGGGCACACCCTCCCAAGTTGCCGAAGAAGCTGACGGTCGAGGACATTCTCTCGGATGAGCTGAAGCGGGAAATGAACATGGACACGAACACCTTCGCTGTCCTGGACGACTGGGACTCGGTCATGCACAGCGTGTACCAGATGCCCATCGAGTTCGCCGGCTATACGAACAAGATTGCTGACCTGAAACTGCTCAAAGAGATGGTGAACACCCTGGCGGCCCAGGACTTCGAAAACGTGAAGCGAAGCGAGAGCAGGAAGAAACAGCTCGCCCAGTTCACAAAGACGCTCAGCATGTATTACAATCTCGTCTTCACCAAAGGTAAGAAGAAGGTAGGCTATGGTACCCTCTTTCATTTCCCCAAGCTCAAGGCCAACCCCGACAGGAGCGGGGGTATCGTCCTGGCGGCGAAGATAGTCGTGGATGGAAAGAAGCACGAGGTCACTTTCGAGAGGGGGAAGTTTGATGACTTCCTAGTGGAGGTCATGCCCTATGTCAACCTCCTTGGCGACCTCTACCGTCAGACGCGCAAGCTGTAGGCCCACGATGAGACGCTACGTCCTCGGTGTCGAAAGCACCGCCCACACGTTCTCTGTGTCCGTCGTGTCCTCAGACGGGAGAATCCTGTCCAACACCAAATCCGTGTATTTGCCGCCGGAGGGGAGTGGAATACATCCTTTCGAGGCCTCCCAGAAACACCTGGGGGCCGCTCCAAAGGTGGTGGCGGACGCCCTCGAGACCTCGGGGGTTTCAGTGGGGAGGCTCTGCGCGGTCGCCTATGCGATGGGGCCGGGGCTTGGGCCCTGCCTGAGGGTCGGAGCCGTGGTGGCCAGGACTCTTGCGTCGTCCCTCAGAGTGCCTCTCATACCTGTAAATCACGCGGTCGGGCACATTGAACTCGGTTGTCTGCTTACAGACTCGAAGGACCCCGTTGTCCTCCTCGTGTCCGGGGGGCACACGATGATTCTGGCCTATTCAGACAACAGGTGGCGTGTCCTCGGAGAGTCCCTCGACCTGACTCTGGGCCAGCTGCTGGACCAGTTCGGTAGGCACCACGGACTAGCCTCTCCCTGCGGGCGGGCCATCGAAGAGGCGGCCGCTTCCTCATCCAACTATCTCAGGCTCCCCTATTCGGTAAAGGGGAACGACGTCTCCTTTTCGGGACTCCTCACGGCGTCAAAGGTCCTCTTGGACGGAGGGGTGTCGTTCTCCGATGTCTCCTACTCGATACAGGAGACAGCTTTCGCCATGGTCACCGAGGTCACCGAAAGGGCCCTCGCATTTACAGGGAAAAAGGAGGTGATGATCGTTGGAGGGGTGGCAGCAAACAGGCGGCTCAGCAGCATGATGTGCGACATGGCGAGGAGGCACTCGGCGGTCGTCGCCATGACCCCACTCGAGTACAGCGGGGATTGCGGGGCGCAGATAGCATGGACGGGATGGCTCGCCCACACCTGTGGTATCCAGATCCCAGTCCCCGAGTCGAATGTCATGCAATCGTGGAGGCTCGACCGTGTCGATATCCCTTGGCGTAACTGAGCACCCCCATGGGCACCTCCTCTACAGGGGGGCCGAGGCGGACGTGGTCTTGGGAGATTGGCAGGGGCTAGAAGCTGTGTTCAAGATCAGGAAGCCTCTGACCTACAGGCTCCAGGTCCTGGACGAAGCCATACGTCGGCAGAGGACTGTGCATGAGGCAGAGATGATGCATCTGGCGAAAAGTGCTGGGGTCTGCACCCCTTTTCTCTACAACGTAGACATCCAATCTTCTACTCTCGTCATGGAATTCGTGAGGGGGGTCCGAGTGAAGGACCTAGTGGCATCCCTTTCCGGCACTCAGCTGGACGGGACGTTCTTCGAGTTCGGCGGGGACGTCGCTAAGCTGCATCGCTTCGGCATCATGCACGGCGACCTGACCACGGCGAACGTTGTGAGGAGCGACGGAAGACTCGTCTTCGTCGACTTCGGCCTTTCCGTTCGGACGACGAGGATAGAGGACCACGGGGTCGACTTGAGGCTCATCAAGGAGACGCTCGTCGGCGCCCATCCAGGCGCGTCAGCCAGGGCACTTGACGCCTTGAACAGAGGGTACGCCTCGGTGGTCGGACAAGCGCGGTCCCGTGCGGTCCTGAAACAGCTGCAGAACATAGAAAGAAGAGGAAGATACGCACGCGTCACGTGAAACGACTCTCTTGCGGGGAACCTTTATCAGCCCAACTCTCAGGACTCGCCTGAAAGATTGCGGTATGGCGCGGATTCATTCGCACAGGCATGGCAAGTCTCATCAGACGAGGCCCCCGAGCAAGAGCGTCCCAAGCTGGGTCTCGACCACCCCTGACGAGGCAAAGGCAATGGTCCTAAAGCTCGCAAAGGAAGGGGTAACTCCCAGCAGGATAGGGCAGACGCTCCGAGATGATTATGGTGTCCCGTTGCTGAAGCCTCTCGTGGGCAAGTCCCTCGGCAGGGTACTGGCGAACGGGAAGGTTGCGCCCAAGCTCCCCCAGGACCTGCAAGACCTTATCGACCGGGCGCACCGAGTCCAAAAGCACCTTCAGGTGCACAAGAGCGACAGGAAGAACGTTCACTCACTCGAGCTCGTTGAGGCCAAGATCTACCG
>Ga0187772_10000878_pt1 | contig 13779 bp, 11 predicted proteins | sample 0116_SJ02_MP15_2_FD_133137 | JGI IMG/M metagenome (GOLD analysis project Ga0187772, IMG submission 133137) | Tropical peat soil microbial communities from peatlands in Department of Meta, Colombia - 0116_SJ02_MP15_20_MG | ecosystem: Environmental > Terrestrial > Soil > Wetlands > Peat | place... | reverse complement strand
TGCGTCTCGACCCCGCCCGTGCGCACCGCGGCCACGGTATCGTCGTCCGTCGTGAGCGGGTTGGAGGCCGCGAGCCGGACGGTCGCGCCCCCCGCCTTCAAGGCGAGCGCCAGCGCGCAGGTCTTCGCCTCGACGTGCAGGACCGCCGAGATCGTCAGCCCGTCGAACGGCCGCTCTTCCGCGAACCGTGCCCGGATCCCTTCGAGGACCGGCATGTGCGCCCGGGCCCAGCCGATCTTCTGCTGTCCGACCTCGACGCTGCCGGGCACGACCGACCTCGGCCCGCCAGCGACGCGGGAGGGTTAAGCCTGCTGGAGTCCGGGAGGGGGCGTGGCCCGCCCCCGGGGCCGGGGCGGGCCGCTGCGGACCTGGTGGGACGCGGCCGCTACTGGGTGACCGACCCGCAGAATGGGCAGACCAGGTACTCCGGCGGGATCTCCTTGCCGCAGTTCGGGCACGGCTTCATCGCGCCCGCGGCGGGAGCCGGGGTTGGGGCCGGTGGCGGGGCGGCGGCCGGCGCGGCCGCCGCGGCGGGGGCCCCGGACGGGGGCGGAGGCCGGGCCGGCGGGGCGGCCGCAGGTCGGCGGCGGGGCGGCGGTGCTCCGGCGCCTCCGCTCGGCGGACGGGACTGCGGCGGCGGGGCGGTCGCGCCCGCCCGCGGGGTCCCGGCACCCTGCTGGAGCTTCCACTGGCTGAACGGAGTGTAGGTGGACTGGCGCTTCCACCAGTCCCAGAACGCCCCCTCGCTGTAGTTCTCGCCGAGCTCCTTCTTCGCCTCGGCGCGGAACCGCTCCGTGAAGTCGGCGTAGGCCTGGCGCTCGGGGTCCGGCCCGCCCTCGCCGGGCTTGCCCAGCAACTGGGCGGCGCACTCCGGACAGTACTGCGAGTTCGCCGGGATCGTGGAGGAGCATCGACTGCAGCGGACGACGTCCGACTCGAACTCTGCGCCGCACTTCGGACAGACCTTCGAGTCCTCCGGGACGAGGTTGCCGCACTCGCCGCACTCGACGAGCTTACCGGCCGCCTGGCGCCGCGAGAACCACAGGAACCCGACGATGCCGGCCGCGATGGCGGCCGCGATGACGATCCAGAGCCAGAGGTCGAGGCCGAGGAACTTGTGGAAGAGGAAGCTCGCGGCGCTGGGCCCGGGTACCGAGTAGGACCCGAGGGATTTGTTCGCGACGACGCCGTTGTAGGATGCGACGACGTAGATGGTGTAGCCCTTGCCCGGTGTGAGGACCGCCGCTTTCCACGCGATGATGAACGAGGAGGGACCGCCCTCCTTCGCGGCAGGAGTGACCAGCGACTGGCCGAGGACGACCACCGGGCCGCTCCCCGGGATGGCGAGCACCTTGACGAGCGCGTCCTGGCTACCGTTGTAGGTGACGATGCCGCTCGTCACATACGAGCCGTCCCCCGCTAGGGACGCGGACGGCGGGAGCGTGAGCCCGCTCAGCGCGACGTGACTGGGGTCGAACGTGACGGAGGCGTTCGTCGTCAGGAAGCCGCCGCCTCTCGAGGCGATGTCCTTGTTCCAGACGATCTGGATGTAGAGGCTGTCCGCGACCCCCTTGCCGTGGAGCCCGACGACCGTGTCGTTCACGGTCCAGCTCATCTCGACGGAGGATGTCTGGCCCGGCGCCGTCAGGGTGACCGGCTTGAAGACCGACTGCAGCACGACGTTATCGGTCGCGTTGTAGTACAGCGTCCCGGTCAGGTTCGTGATCGGCGCGGGACCGGCGTCGTCGACGGTCACCGTGACGTTCATCAGGTCGCCGATGAGGATCGTGTCGGTCGCGACGCTGTCCGCGGTGACGACCACGCCTCCGGTCGGCACGGTCGCCCCCGCGAAGTAGAGCGGGAACTGGACGAAGCCCCAGTTGTCCGGGACCCCGTAGCCGTCCGAGCCGTTGGAGACGCCCGCCGGGTACGGACGGACGGACCAGTTGTACGCCTTCGCGGTGCCGCTGTTCGCAGGCGGCGTCAGGATGACGTGGTAGTTGCCGAGGAAGTCGCCGTCGGGGCCGCTCGCCCCGTAGATGTCGTTGGAGGCGAGGAGGAGCGACGCCACGCCCGCGACGTTCGACAGGCCGTAACCGGCGAACCCGCGGAGCGTGTCGTAGTACTGGAGATAGTCCCAGATCGCTGGATCGTTGGTCTGGAAGTCGTTGACCTTCTGCGCCGTCGCGTTGTCGGCCTGCGTCGAGCCGTAGGCGTACGGGGCCGTCAGGGTCGCGTTGGGCACCGCCAGCAGGCCGCCCTTGCCGTCCAGATGGACGTCCGCCCAGCGGAACAGGTAGGCGTTGCTCGTACCGAACGGAACGACCGCCCCGTAGCTCGCCTGCGAGGTCAGGTTCTGGAAGATCCCCTGGACCGTGAGGTTGGCGAGGTAGGCGGTGGCGCCGTCCTTGAGCGTCAGGTTGTGGGTGTACCACGCCGGCGTGCCCGCCGGGGCGAAGTTGAGGCCGATGTAGGTGTTCACGGTGTTCAGGACCGTGCCGGCGCCGCTCGCGTTCAGGCCAAAGTCGAGCGGGGACTGCAGCTCCAGCGAGGCGTTGGTGTTCGGCACCGCCGGGCCGGTCGTGACGTCGAAGGCGACAGAGATCTGGCGCGAGGTGTTGAAGCTCCCGGTGTGGTTGAGCCAGCCCATCATGCCGCCCGCGTTGATCGCGCTGACGAGGGCCGCGGAGAACGGCGTCTCCACCGAAGCAGAGGTGCTCTCAATCAGCTTGACCGGGGTCGGCAGAGGGTAGGCCACGCCTCCGTACCAGACCGTGATGACCACGGTGGTGTTGGCGAGGTTCTTGTCGACGTAGTTGAGGGTGACGTTGCCCCCCGCGATGCCGGCAGGATAGAGGTAGTCCTCGATCAGGCTCGCCGGGTCCGTCGGGGTGGAGAAGTTGGAGGCGTTGGTCCCGGTCGCGACGTCCAGGTAGGTCGCGTTGTCGGGAACAGGGTAGGGGGTGCCGTTCTCGCTGCCGTTGTCGCCGTAGAGGTCGCGATAGACGCTGGAGAACAGGTTCGCCTCTCCCCCGCCGGCCACGCTGAGGGTCGGCGCGAACCGCAGGTCCGGCTCCGTCCGCTTCTCCAGGGTAACGTTGGCGGCGTCCGGGTTCGGGGCGAGGCTCGACTGGTTGAGGGTGAGGTCGCCGCCAGTCCCGACGTTGAAGAATCCCGCGCTCTCTACGTTGGAGTTGACCAGGGTCAGGTTGCCGTCGTCGACGATGGCGATCTTCGGGTACGGGTTGACGACGAAGGCGTCGGTCGTGATGGTCGAGTTCCGGAACAGGGCGATCCCGCCGGCCTCGATGGTGAACTTGAACAGGTGCGAGAGGCGCTCGAGGGGGTTGCCGATATCGCTGACGAACTGGACGAAGGACAGCGTCGTGTTCTGGACGATCAGCGTCCCTCCGGGCTCGACGGTGATGTTCCCGCCCTGGTAGTAGAGGGTCGGGCTCGCGGGCGGGCTCTTCTCTGGGATATAGTACGTCTCCCCCGGGGTGACCACCAGGTCGCCGTGAGTGACGGCGGGCGTAGCGACCGCGGGGGCCGCAGCGACCGGAGCGGCTGCGACGGCGCGGGGCGCCGTCGCGTGCCCGGCGGCCTGCAGGCAGGACCCTGCCAGCAGACCCACGATCACCAGGACCGCAAGGAACCAGAAGCTCGATCGCCGCGCCGCCAGGACCGGGCCTCTCGAAGCGAGAGGCTCGTGCCGGTAAGCTGTCACGAACGAAAACAGTCGAGGTTCGACTATTTAAAACACACCATGCCAAGAGGTGGGGTTTTCGGCGGCGTCCGGCGTTGCGCTCAGGCGCCCGGCCCGAGGAGGACGACCTTCCCGAACAGGTCCGGGGCGTCCAGCCGCGCGAACGCCTCGCGCCCCTGCTCGAAGGGGAAGGTCCGGTCGATGACCGGGTGGAGCTCCCCCCGGGCGAGGCGCGCGAGCACGGCGTCGAACTCGGCCCGACCGGCCATGGTGCTCCCGCGGATCGAGGCCTGGCGCCAGAACAGCGTCCGAAGGTCCAGCTCGACGGTCGGCCCGGCCGTTGCGCCGATGACCACGACCCGTCCGCCCCGCGCCACCGAGCGGAGCGACCGCCCGACCGTGGGAGCCCCGACCGAGTCGAAGACCAGGTCGACGCCCCGCTTCCCGCTCCACTCCCAGAGGCCCCGGTCCATCGGCCGGGTCTCGTCCGGAACGACGAAGGCGTCCGCGCCCAGCCGCCGCGCATCCTCCTCCTTCGAGCGCGACCGGGAGACGACCGCGACCTCTGCCCCTAGGAGCTTCGCGACCTGGACGGCCGCGGTGGCGACGCCGCCCCCGGCGCCCACGATGGCCACCCGTTCGCCGGACCGCAGTCCTCCTACGGTGACGAGCGCGCGCCAGGCGGTCAGGAATACGAGGGGAGCCGCGGCCCCTTGAGGGAACGACCAGCCTTCGGGGAGCGGGTGGACGTTCCTCCGGGGGAGGACGACCAGGTCCGTCGCGGAGCCCTGGGTGTGCTCGCCGAGGATGCGGTAGTCGCGGCACAGCGCTTCGTTGCCCGCGCGGCAGGCGTCACAGCTCCCGTCCCAGAGCCCTGGGTTGAGCAGTACACGAGCGCCCGGCGCCAGGTCGCGCACCGACTCGCCCAGACCGTCGACGACTCCAGCGCCGTCCGAGCCGAGGACGTGCGGCCGCTCGACCTGGACCCCGGGGATCCCGGCCAGGGTGAACCGGTCCAGGCGGTTGAACGCGGCGGCGCGTATCCGGACGCGGACCTCATCGGGACCGGGCTTCGGCTCGGGGACCTCTACGTAGCGCAGGCGGTCGGGACCCCCGTGCTCCTCGAACCCGAACCCCCGCACGGCCCGCCCGTCACCCTCCGCGCGCGGCCTTCCACCGGGTCCGGCCCGCGCCGTCCTCCAGCGTGATCCCCGCCTTCGCGAGGTCGTCCCGGATCCGGTCGGCCTCAGCGAAGTCGCCTCGGGCTCGGGCACGGGCCCGGGCCGCGAGCGCCGTCTCTACGACGGGACCCCAAGCTCCGGCAGGGGACGGCATCCCGTCCTCGAACAGCCCGAGGACCTCGCGAGCCCACAGGTACGGCGCGCAGAGGCGCTCCAGGGCCGGCCCGTTGAGCGTCTCCAGCAGCTCGGGCTTCTCCAGCAGGCTGCGGCTCCAGACGAACAACGCCGCCACGCTCCCCCGGGTGTCAAAGTCGTTCGCCAGGGTGGTGTCGAGCCGCTCGACCAGACCGTCGGCCTCCGAGCCGAGGGCCGCAGGCGCTTCGGCACCCGGGCGGTCCGGCCCGTCCCGCGCCAGGATCTCCTCGATCCGGTCGAGGGGCTGGCGGAGCCGGCGGTACGCCTCGGTGGCCTCCGTCAGGCTCGTCTCGGCGTCGAACTCGAGGGGGCTGCGGTGCTGGGCGTTGACGAAGAAGAACCGGACCGGTCCCGGTCCCCATCGGTCCAGGACCTCCTCGAGGGCGACGATGTTCCCCAGCGACTTGCTCATCTTCTCGCCGGCGAAGCGGAGCATGCCGGCGTGCATCCAGTAGTTGACGAGCGGGACCTTGCCCGTCGCTGCCTCCGCGAGCGCGATCTCGGCCTCGTGGTGCGGGAAGACCAGGTCGATGCCCGCGCCGTGAAGGTCGTAGCGAGCGCCGAGCAGCCGCTCCGTGATCGCCGTGTCCTCGATGTGCCAGCCCGGCCGCCCGGGACCCCACGGGCTCTCCCAGGACGGCTCCCCCGGTGTCGCCGCCTTCCAGATGACGAAGTCCTCCGGAGCGCGTTTGCGGGGATCGACCTCGAGCCGCGCGCCCGGCCGCAGCGCCTCCGCCTTCTGTCCGGAGAGCTTGCCGTAGTCGGGGAACTTCGCTACCGAGTAGTAGACCGAGCCGTCGTCCGAGCGGTAGGCGTAGCCCCGGTCGACCAGCGCTTGGATCTGCGCGATGATCTCGGCGAGGTAGTCGGTGGCGAACGGGTAGTAGTTCACCGTGCGGACCCCGAGCCGTTCCATCGCGGCGCGGTAGGCCGTGAAGTGGCGCTCGGCCAGCGCGAGGGGTTCGACCCCTTCCTCGGCCGCGCGGGCGATGAGCTTGTCGTCGAGGTTCGTCACGTTCTGGACGTAGAACAGGCGGTACCCCCAGCGGTCGAGCGCCCGGGCCACGACGTCGAAGAAGACGAACGTCCTCGCGTGCCCGATGTGCGCCGGGGCGTACGGGGTCAGCCCGCAGACGTACATCCCGACGCGCGGCGGGTGGATGGGCGCAAAGACCCGGACCTCCCGGGTCATCGAGTCGTAGACGGTGAACCGGCGCACGCCTACGCCCTCCGGAGGGCCGAGCGGACGTCGTCGACAAGGTCGGCGGGGTCCTCGATCCCGCAGGAGAGCCGGACGAGGCCGTCCGTGATCCCATGCCCGAGTCGGTCAGCCTCCGGTACGCTGGCGTGGGTCATCGTCGCCGGGTGGTCGGCAAGCGACTCCACCCCGCCCAGGCTTTCGGCGAGCGTGAAGACCTTGAGCCCGCGCAGGAATCGGACGGCCGCGGCCCGGCCCCCACGGACCTCCACGCTCACGATCCCGCCGTAGCCGTCCATCTGGCGCCGGGCGAGCGCGTGCTGGGGATGGGAGGCGAGCCCCGGATAGTGGACCGCCCGAACCTTGGGGTGGCGCTCGAGCGCCCGGGCCACGGCCCGCGCCGCCTCCTCGTGCGCCCGCATGCGGACCCCGAGGGTCCTCAGCCCCCGGAGGACGAGGTAGGCGTCGAACGGGCTCGGCACGGCCCCGACGGCGTTCTGCAGCCAGGCGTACCGCGTCGCGGAGCGTCGGTCCTTGAGCACGAGCGCGCCGCCAATGATGTCGGAGTGGCCCCCGAGGTACTTGGTGGTCGAATGCAGGACGATGTCCGCGCCGAGCTCGATCGGCCGCTGGAGCGCGGGGGTGGCGAACGTGTTGTCCACGACGACCTTCGCCCCGGCGGCGTGCGCCGCGCGGGAGACGGCCCGGATGTCCGTGAGCTTCAGCAAGGGGTTGGTCGGGCTCTCGAGGTAGACGAGGTCCGCGGGCTCGGCGAGGGCCTGCTCCACGACCTCCGGAGAACCGAGGTCGACGAACTCCGTGCGGACGCCGAACTGCCGGCGGTGGTGGTCGAGGAGGCGCCAGGTACCCCCGTACAGGTCGTCCCCGGCCACGATGCGCGAGCCCGAGGGGAAGTTCTCGGCGAGGGTCGTGAGCGCCCCCAGGCCCGAGGAGAAGGCGAGCCCCGCTCGGCCTCCCTCCATCGCGGCCAGCGCGGCCTCGAGGACCGCCCGCGTTGGGTTCCCGGTCCGGCCGTAGACATAGCCCTGGTTCCGCCCCGGCGCGAACTGCCGGAACGTGCTGGACAGGTAGATCGGCGGGTTGACCGCGCCCGTGAGCGGGTCGACCGGCTGCGCGTCGTGGATCAGCCGGGTCCTAAGCCGCATGGGAACCTCCCGAGGGGGTGACCACCGCGACGAGGTCCTGTCGACCGAGGACCCCAAGCGGCGTCCCGCCTGGGCGGTCTCGGACCAGCACGGCCCGCACATCCCGCAGGACCCGCAACAGCTCGCCTACGCTCGCGTCCCCGGCGACCTCGGGCAGCGGGGGCCCGAGCGCATGGAGGACCGTCCGGTCGAAGAGGGTGGTATCCTGCAGGCCCCGCCGCAGGATGTCCTCTTCGTCCACGGTCCCGAGGTTCTCCGTTCCCCGCAGGACCGGCATCTGTCCTATCCCATGGGCGCGAAGCCGTGCCAGCGCTTCGCGGACGACCGTGGTCGGCTCGGCTGCCACCAGGGCCGGAGTGTCGTCCTTTCGTCCGAGGATCTCCCGCGCGGTCGCCCCCGCATCGAGGAAGCCCTTCTCGCGCATCCACTCGTCCGAGTAGAACTTCGAGAGGTAGCGGTCGCCGGAGTCCGGGAGGATCACGAGGACGGTCGCTCCCTCCGGCAGGGGTCGACGCGCGAGCCACTTCATCGCCCCTACGACGGCCGAACCAGAGGACCCTCCGACGAACAGTCCTTCCTCGCTCGCGAGCCGCCGGGCCATCCGGAACGACTCGGCGTCCCCGACCTCGACGAACTCGTCCATGACCTTGAAGTCGATCGTCCTCGGGACCATATCCTCACCGATACCCTCGACCAGGTAGGGCACCGCGGCTCCGGGGGTGCCGGTCCGGAACGCAGAGGCGAGCACGGAGCCGGCCGGGTCGACCGCGATGACCCGGACCTCGGGTCGATGCTCCTTGAGGTACCGCCCGACGCCGCTGAGCGTCCCCCCCGTCCCGACCGTCGCGACGACGGCGCAGGGCCCGGGCCCGAGCTGCTCGGCGATCTCGGGACCCGTAGAGCCGTAGTGGGCGTCCGGGTTGCCGTGGTTGACGTACTGGTTCGGATAGAACGCCCCCGGGATCTCCGAGGCGATCCGTTTGGCCACTGAATAGTGGCTCTGGGGGTGCTCGGGCGGGACCCCGCTCGGCGTGACGACCACCTGGGCGCCGTAGGCACGCAGCAGCCGGATCTTCTCCGAGCTCATCTTGTCCGGCAGAACGAAGACGAGCCGGTACCCCCGCACCGCCGCCACCAGCGCAAGCCCGACGCCGGTGTTGCCGCTCGTCGCCTCGACGATCGTTCCCCCGGGCTTGAGGCGGCCATCGCGCTCGGCCTCGGCGACCATCGAGCGGCCAATCCGGTCCTTCACCGACCCTCCCGGGTTCAGGAACTCGAGCTTCGCAAGGACCCGGTAGGGCAGTCCTTCGGTCACCCGACGCAAGGGGACGACGGGGGTGTGGCCTACCAGGTCGAGGATGCTCTCCGGAGTGGGGGACCGGCCTTCCACGGCGGACGCCGACGAGGGCTCGCGAGTTAAGCGTATCGCGGCCGGGGCTCCCCGCCGGCCGCGAGGCGTCCCGCCGTACCGAAAATTCGTACTCGTTCGTTCCCGACCGACCTCGGTTTTAAGGGTCCGGCCTGCCATCGAACCGCCGGTATCCCCCCGTGCTTGGTTCTCTCGAGACCGAGGTTCTGCTCTCGCTGCGCGAGCTGCAGGAGGCCCCAGCCCGGGAGGTCCGCCGCGCCCTCGAGCGGCGGGGCATCCGGGTCGCCTACACCACGGTCGCCACCATCCTCTCCCGGCTGCACACCAAGGGACTGGTACGCCGTCACCGCGAGCCCTGCCAGGGGGGCGAGCGGTACGTTTACCGCGCCGCGGAGGTGGAGCAGAAATACCTCAGGTCCCTCCTTCGCGGCGTCGTGGCGATGTTCGGTCCCGCCGGAGTCGTGCACCTCAACGAGGAGATCGCGAAGTTGAAGCCGTCCGAAGAGAAGGCGCTCCGGCGCCGGCTCGGGCTCGACTGACGCCTCCAACTCCGATGGACGGCGCTGCCGCCCCCCGCCCTGGCGTGCCGGCGGCCGACCTGCCCGCGTCCGGAGAGAGGCCCCCGGGCGCGACCGACTCGACCAGCCTGCGGGTCTACCACGCCGCCGTGATGGTGGTCGCGGCCTGGTCGCTCATCGCGACCACCCTTCTCGTCTGGTTCCTGGCGGAGGGGGGTACCGAGGCGGTCGTCTCCCTGTCCCGCGCCCCCTCCCTGCTCCTGTCGCCCAGGGCGACCAACGTGTGGGCCCTCGGTGCCGTGGGGGCGTTCGGGCTCTTCCTCGCCGCCTTCGTGCTGTCCCAGGCGGTGGGCCGTGGTCTCCTCCGACTGCTCAACCCGCGGCCGCTTCCCTGGCCGGCCTCGCTCGGGGATCCCGGTGTCACCGTTCGCCTGCTCGCGTTCCCCTCGTCCCGGGCGGATGCGTTCACCTTCACGCTGCTGTTCCCTACCCGACGGCTTCCCTGGCGTCGCGCCGAGGTGATCCTCGTGTCGGAGGCGCTCCTGACGGCTCTCGAGCCGGTGGAGTGGGCCGCGGTCGTCGCCCACGAGCTCGGTCACGTTCGCAGCTACGACGGGCGGTATCTCACCTTCCTGAGGACGTTCGCTCGCCTCATGCGCTGGGACCCGATCCTCGCCGCGGTCGCTTCCCGGCTGACCCGCCGGGAGGAGTTCCGGGCGGACGAGCACGCCGTGGAGCTGACCCACCGTCCCCGCGCCCTCGCGCGGGCGATCTTCAAGGCAACCCATCTGCCGGCCTCCCGGAGCGGTGCCCTCGCGGGCCTCCTCGGTCCTGGCGGAAGCTCCGGGCGTCGCCAGGCGCTGGAGCGGATCCGCCGGCTCGTTGCGCTCGCCGACAGCGGGCGTTTCGAGGAGGAGGGCGGTGCGTAGCCCGCACCGAGCCGTCCTCGCGCGAGCGGTAGCGATCGTCGCGCTCCTCGTCGCGGTCGCCGCGGTCGGCTCCGGGCCGGCGGCGCGGGCCGCGTCGTACCCCCCGGCCCCGCTCGCCCTCGACCGGCAGCTCCTCTCCAACCTCAGCGCCCCGTCGGTGGTCCCGGGTGGGTCGACCTCGGTGAGCTTCCGCCTGCACGACCCGCCCGCCTTCTTCCCGCTCTCCCACCTCCAGCTGACCCTCGAGGTCTACGCGCTGAACGGCTACCCGGGCGACGCGGTCGGGCCGGTGCCGGTCGCGAACGCTCCGGTCCTCGAGAACTCCACCTCCTCGGGCGGCGAGGTGAACCTGTCCTACGCGTCGCTCGCCCTCGGGTCGACCATCAACGGCTCGGTCCGTGTCGTCACCTCCTCCACTACCCCGGCCGGAACGTATGCCGTCCGGACCGCGCTCGGGTTCACCGCGAACGGGAGCGTCTACCGCTTCGAGTCCCGGGGCTGGTTCTCCGCCTCGGCCTGGGCGAACGCCACGGCGGGCGGGAACGGGTCCGCGACGGTGAACGCCTCGCGTCTGGGCGTTTCGGGGATCGTGCCCGAGACGGCCCTCCTGGTGGCCCCGTCCGGCTGGCCCGTCGCCTTGGGCGCCCTGCTGGCCGCCGGGTTGGTCGTGGTCGGCCTCGGGGCCTGGCTCTACTTCCGCAGCGGCCCGAGGTCGAGCTCCGGTGCGGCGAAGGCGCCTGCCCCGGGGGAGACGAACGCCCCCAGCGCCTTCGGGAGCAGGCGCACGAGCCCCGGCGACTCGCGCAACAGCTGACGCGCGACGTGGCTGGGGAAGTCGATGTCGCCGAAGGCGACGATCGTGCCGCCTAGGTTCCCGGCGCGGAGCACGTCGACGAGCGCGTCCAGCTCCCGGTCGGAGAGCCGGCAGAAGACGCGCCGCAGGTAGAGGGCGCGTCGGAACTCGTCCCCCAGCTCCGCGTCGAACCGCCGGGGGTACTCCTCGAGCCGTCCGGCCGAGAGGTCGTTCTCCGCGAGGGCGGCCCGAGCGACCGCCGCGGCGTGCTCCCCCGCCCTCATCCCGGTGAAGATCCCCCCTCCAGAGAGCGGTTTCACCTGCGCCGCCGCGTCCCCGACCAGCAGGACGCGGGGCCCGACGATCTTCGGGACCCGACCGATCGGGATCCCCGAGACCAGGAAGCCCGTGGGGTTGGGGAGGGGCCGGCCGAACCGCTTCGCGATCGAGGCCAGGAGGCGCTCGTAGTACCGGCGCGCGGGGATCCCATCGGCATCGGCGGCTATGCCGACGCGGGCCCCGCCGTGTCCGTCGGGGATCCACCATCCGAACAGGCCGGGGGCTACCGAGCGACCCAGGTAGACCTCGACCGTCTCCTCGTCCCCCGGGCTCGCCGGGATCTCGGCCTCGAACGCCGGCAGGATCTCGATGGGCCGTCGGAGCCGGAAGGCCCGCGCGACCGCGCTCGCGACCCCGTCGGCCCCGATGACCAGCCGGGCGACGACCTCGAGATCGCGGCCGTCCGCTCTTCGGCAGCGCACCCGGACCCCGTCCGGTCCCTCGGCGACCCGCGCGTCGAACCGGACCCCGGTCCGGTACTCCGCTCCGGCGCGACTGGCCCTCTCGGCGAGGTGGATGTCGAGCCCGGCGCGGTCGATGACGAACGCCCGAGGCTCTGTCGCGCGGAACTCCACGGGGCGGAGGCTCGGCCCGAAGACCGTCGCGCCGTGAACCTCCCGGACGACGGTCGACCGCGCGCCCGAGAGCTCCAGGACCCTGGACGAGACGAGTCCCGCGCACTGCACCGGGTGCCCGACACGAGGGTGCTCCTCGACGACGACCACGCGCGCGCCCGCCTCGGCGAGGCGGAAGGCGGCGGTGGAGCCGGCGGGGCCGGCCCCGACGACGAGGACGTCGACGTGCTCCGCTTCGGGCATCACGCGACCGGGAGCGGGGTCCGTTCGGGCGGGTCCGCCGAGGAGGCGGGCATCGCCGAGGTCTCGCGCCACGGGGTCGCGACGAGGTCCGTCCGCTGCCGCGGTTCGACCGCGGAATCCTCCACCGACGCGACGCATCCGGAGCGGTGCGCGAGGAGCCCGGTCCACGCGATCATCGCCCCGTTGTCGACGCAGAGGTTGCGGGGCGGCGCGAACATCGTCCCGCCCCGGGCCTCCACCATAGACCGCACCATTCCGCGCAGCCGCTCGTTGCAGGCCACCCCGCCCCCCAGCACGACCCCGGACCCCCGGAGGTGGGCGAGGGCCCGCTCGGTGATCTCGGTCAGCATGGCGTAGGCCGTGACCTCGACCGAGTAGGCGAGGTCCGGCCGGCGGACGCCCCGGCCGTGTAGGGCAAGCGCGGCGGTCAGGATGCCGGAGAAGGCGACGTCCATCCCGTGGACCGAGTAGGGCAGGGGATGGAGGTCGGCGCCGTGGCGGGCCTCCTGCTCCATCGCCGGGCCCCCCGGGAACGTGCCCCCCAGCGCGATCCAGAGCTTGTCCAGGAAGTTCCCGATCCCGACGTCCAACGTCTCGCCGAGGACGCGGTACCGACCCCGAGCGTAGGCGATCACCTGCGTGTTGCCGCCGCTCGCGTAGAGCAGGATCGGGTCCTCCAGGCCGCTCAGGACCCGGGCGATCTCGACGTGGGCGACGCAGTGGTTCACCGGCACGAGCGGTCGCTTCCACGCGAGGGACAGCATCCGGGCGACCGTCGCTCCCGCCCGGAGGCAGGGGCCCAGCCCCGGACCCTGAGCGAACGCCACCGCCTCGACGTCGGACGGTCGGACGCCGGCTTCCGCGACGGCCCGGCGCACGAGCTCGGGGAGGACCTCGACATGGTGGTTCGCGGCCTCGCGGGGGTGGATGCCGCCCTGCGCGGGTCGGTGCATGTCGGACGCGAGCGCGAGCACGCGCGCCCCTTCGTCGACGATGCCGACCGACGCGGTGTGGGCGGTCGACTCGATGCCGAGGACGACCATCGGGCCCGGAGGGAGCCGCGGAGTATATGGCGAGCGGCCGCGCGGGCGCGGCGGCTCACTCCTCGGTCGATTCGATGCGGAACGAGACGCGCGAGCCCCGGAGCGCGGCCTGGATGCGGTCGGCGAGCTCGAGCGTCTCGCGCACGGCCGCCGGTCGGCCCCAGTCGTAGACGAAGTCGTAGCCGTCGGTCTCCGGCCGGAACCCGAGGCTCTCCAGCACGTCCGCGACCTCGGAGTACGGGGAGCCCTCGCTGCTCAGCTGGAGGAGGAGGTAGGTCTGGGTCATCGATCCCCGGGAACGCCGGTGACCGTCGTAGCCCGGCGGAGGTCCAAAAGGTCTGCGCCAGATCGGAGCTGGTTCTGTCCGAAATCGGCCTGCCCAGCCTACGGCGCTAGCCCGCGGGCCGGCTAGGGGCGCCGGCCTCTCCCTCTTCGTCCTCGAGCGGGACCGTTGCCGCCCGATGCGAGGTCACCCAAGCCGCGATCCCGCGTCGGAGCCGCCCCATCTCGTGCGGGGCGAGCAG
>Ga0187772_10000877_pt1 | contig 13780 bp, 15 predicted proteins | sample 0116_SJ02_MP15_2_FD_133137 | JGI IMG/M metagenome (GOLD analysis project Ga0187772, IMG submission 133137) | Tropical peat soil microbial communities from peatlands in Department of Meta, Colombia - 0116_SJ02_MP15_20_MG | ecosystem: Environmental > Terrestrial > Soil > Wetlands > Peat | place... | reverse complement strand
GAACGGCGCGCTCCCCTAACCAAAGTCAGGGATTTCCATGAGAAAAACCCCTATGAATTTGGCACCGAGTCATCCGTGGCGCGGGGAACTAGGCGCGGGTTTCCAAGTCCATCAGATTGCGACGCAGCCGACGTTTCGCGCGGTAGATGATGGTTTTGACGGCAGGCAGACGGCGGTTCAAAGTCTTGGCAATTTCCGAATAGCTCATGCGCTTGTAGTAGCGGAGCATGAGGGGAACCTTGTAGTAATCGGGCAATTGGTTCAACTGTTCCCTCACCTGCCTCTTCGCTTCTTTCTGGAGAACTTGGGAAAGCGGAGACGGGGTCGAGGCATCGGGGATCACGCAGAGGTCATTTCCGTCGACAGCGGAGTACTTTTCGCGTTTGCGGCGGCGCAGCTTGTCGATACAGTGCCGGCCAGCAATCTGGCACACCCAAGGGCGAAACGGATGAGTCTCATCTTTCTTGTCGAGGACGGTGTGGAGTTTCAAGAAGACCTCGGCGGCGGCATCCTCCGCGTCTTCGGGCTGGCGAAAGAAGCGGCGACAGACCTGCAAGACATGGTGATAATGTGCGGTATAGACGGAACTCAGAACTTCCGGGGCTGGCAGGGCCTGACTCCAGACTGCGCCAAGCCCACCATCTTCGAGGAGGATTGCCGGCGATTGCGTTGCCATGACGACTGCTCCTTTGCATATAAGCTGGGCACACCACCAGCGCCGGATTCGAGAGAGCCACTTCCGAGACCCGGGGTGTGCAACCACTCAGCTATTTGGGACTTTGCCCTCCTCGGTCGCCATCCTTGGTTCGCGGTGCCGCGGCTGGCCGCCGTTGAGGAGCCGAAAAATCCTTTGTGCGCGAACGCGCTTGCTCGTTCTTGATGGTATCGCGGCGACGAACGACTAAAAGAGTCAAATCGTCTCCCGGTGAGCAGGAGTCCGCAAAATCAAGAACCGTTCCGAGCAAAGAGAAGAGGGCTTTGGTCGCGCTCGTGCCAACCACGCCGCGCGCTGCGGCCACCAGCCGTTCCATTTCAAATTCGAGGTCGGCCTTGTTGCGGCATTCGGTTACGCCGTCGGAATAGGCAACCATCATGTCGCCGGGTTGGAGGGAGACGCTTGCGCTGCGGAACAGCGCGTTATTGAGAGCGCCAAGCAGTGGTCCGCCTTCCGTCAGATGCTCAGTGTTCTTGTTACGCAGGAGCAAAGGTGCGGGAAGGCCCGCGTTGCAATATCTGAGCTCGTTCGTTTGCGAATCGATTCGGGCATAAAAAAGAGCGGTCAGCGGCGGCTGACTTTCGTCCTGGCAAAGCTCGCTGTTCACTTCGGCGACGGCGTCCGCCGGGTCGCGATGCATGCGGGCAGCGCGTTGAATCAAGCCCATCAGGTGCGCCTGCCAGATTCCTGCGGACAGTCCCTTGCCAGCGATATCGCCCAGAAGCACTCCCAGGTCGGGGCCGAGCTCCAACACTTTGAAGAAATCTCCCGAAAGATGGCGGACGGGGAAGATTTCGCCAGCAATTTCGAATTCGCCCCAGATCCGTTCGCGAGGCGCACAGAGGCGGCGCTGGATTTGGGCGGCCTCAAAGATGGCCTGCTGTAGCTTGAGTTGATCGCGTCGCAGAGCGTGTAGTTCGTCCGCCAGGAGCTGAGCGTGCTTCGCCAAAGCGCTGTGCCCGGCCGCATTGCCCGCTGGCACCGTTTCGGGCGCAGTACGGTTAAGAGTTGCCGTTCGCTTGCTATCCGGAGCTCTCTCGCTTATGGCCATCATGATCATCTCATCCTACGAATTTGTAACCGACTCCATGCACGGTCAGGAAATAACGGGGCTCCTCGGGAACAGGCTCGAGCTTCTGGCGAATGCGAACGATATGGGCGTCCACGGTACGAGTCGTGGGGAAATTCTCGTAGCCCCAGACCTCGTCGAGGAGCCTGTCACGGCTCAAGGTCTCGCCCGAATGACAGAGAAAATGCTTCAGCAGCTCAAACTCTTTATTGGAGAATTCGACGCGTTTCCCGCCTCGCGTCACCTGGTAATTCCGCAGATTGACCTCGACATCGCCGAAGGTATAACTCTCCTGGTCTTTTGGAAGTGTTTGCGTGCGGCGAAGAACTGCCTTCACACGAGCCAGCAGTTCGCGGATCGAAAAAGGCTTGGTGACGTAATCGTCGGCGCCGAGTTCCAGGCCGACCACTTTGTCGACTTCCTGTCCGCGCGCGGTGAGCATGATGATCGGGACGGAGGGCCGCTTGGCCTTTAACTGCTTGCAAACGTCCAGGCCGCTCATGCGCGGCATCATCACGTCAAGCACGACCAGATCCGGAGACTCCTTGAGGGCGAGTTCGAGCCCATCGACGCCATCGAGCGCGGTGATCACTTGAAAGCCCTCATATTCGAAATTGTCGCGGAGACCCGAGACCATGTTCGGCTCGTCCTCCACGATTAAAATCTTACTTGCACCCATGAGCTCTCCCTTTTTGCTCTTTTGGGACATGGCACCACCCACACACAGTCACTCTCACGCGATTGCCACCCCTGCCCGCGTGGACGGATCCAGGGGCAGTTCAATCGTGAACTTACTTCCCTTCTCCGGTGCGCTTTCCACCTGCACATCGCCCCCGTGAGCGCGAGCGATGTGGCGGACAAGAGAAAGACCCAAGCCTGATCCTTTGATGTTGTGAACCAGAGGATCGCCGCAACGGTAGAACTTTTCGAAGATCTTCTCTTGTTCCGTGGGGGAGATACCGATGCCGTGATCGCAAACTTCCAATTTGACGCTGCCATTGGCGCGGTAGAGATTGACGCCGATGTATTTTTTGTCTTTCGAATACTTCAATGCGTTGTTGACCAAGTTGAGAAGCGAGCGCGCGATGGCCTCGCGGTCAACGTTCACCGGGGGAATGTCTCGCGAAATGTTTTCCTCGAAGGCGAAGCCGTTTTGCTCGATCTGGAAGCGATAGGAATCCAAGGTGGAGCGGACCAAGTCAGAGAGGTTGGTCTCTTTGAACTCGTACTCCTTTCGGCCGGCCTCGATGCGGGAGAAGTCCAGGATATTGTTAATCAGGGCGCTCAGACGCTCGCTCTCTTCGCGGATGATGCGGTAATACTCATGATATTTTTCTTTTGAGTTGAGACGGCCGAGTTCCAGCGTTTCCGCATAGAGACGGATCAGGGCGAGCGGCGTTCGCAATTCATGGGAAACATTGGCAACGAAATCTGATTTCAGGCGGGCCAGATTCATCTCCTTGGAGATGTTGCGGTAAGTGAGGAAGATCCCGCCAATCATCAACAGAGAGAGTGCGCCGAGAATCGTGTAGTCATAGTGAAGGAAGCGGGCGCTAATGTCAGCGATGGTGGTCCCTGGATACTTGATAGACCACACCATACCCTGAAAAACGGACGAGAAGTTGTAGTCCACTTCCGGCTTACCGCCATCCCAATTCGCGGAGGCGGCGAGGGGGGTGGAATCCTTCGGAGGGTGGACCATGATGGCGGGTGGACTTGCGTCGTTTCGCACGCCAGGGTTCTTGCTATTCAAGACATCCTTGATGATGGCTGGAAAGACGTTCGCCTCGAGATAATTCACGTTGAAAGATACAACGCCGAGCACTACTCCGTCCTTGGGGACATCCGGAGGGATGAAATACGCGCCGCTCATGTACTCGTGCTGATTTCGCCTACTCATCCAATCCCCATAAAACGCCAGTGGCTCCTCTCCGTGTTCCGCCATCATCCGCAGATGTTCCGCCATCTCAGGCGCCTCAATCGGCAGCCAAGCATTCAGGCTATCGATCGCTTCCTGGGTGCGCATACAGAAGTCCTCATCATGCCCATTGCCGGATTGAATGCGGCTCACCAACATGTTGCTTTTCTTGTCGAACAGAACGGCATAATCGAACTCCGGATTCTCCATGAGAATGCGATCGAGCTGGTCCTTTATTTTCGCCGCACCATCGTCGGGTTTCGGGTACTGCTTGCGAACAGGGTCTGCGAGTTCGAAGGCCCTTTTCCAACTTTTCTTTTCGGCAATCTTAAGAACGTATTGAAAATCTCGTTGAATGGCAGCTTCGATGAATTTATCGCGCTGAATACCCTTGAGGTTCCAGATGCTGAAGGCCATCAAGGCCGCCGCGGGGAGAACGATGGCAAGTTCGATGGTAAGAAGCGTTCGCGTGCGCTCTGTCAATCGCCACTTCTTGAACATTCCGATGATTCTCCGACCGGATCTAGTGTGCCCGTACCCTGTTCAGACTATAAAGACCTCGCCGGGTAGAGGTGTCAAGCCGAGGCAAAGGATTGTAAAAAGTTGTAAAGGTGGGGTAGATCGGCAACTCAACAGAGACCCAGTAACTCAATTGTTTTCTGTCGACTAACAGAAACCGCGGGATGCCCGGGGTTAGCTGCCGGACTTGCGAACCCAGATGCGGGTGGTGGCGGTCTTGCCAAGATGGTGGATTTTGCCGGCGACACGGAGGGTCAGCGTCTCGTCATAGCCACGCTCCAGGACTTCAATTTTGCTGCCAGGAAGCAGGCTCAGGTTCTGGAGAAAATCGAGAAAGCCTTCGTCCTTTTCGTAGACAGAGAGAATTATGGCTGAATCCCCGGGATGAAGCTCCGAAAGAAGAACGCCTCCCTGTTTGCGAAGTTCGGAAACCCCGCCGCGTATGGGAACGCCATGTGGGCAAGTCTTGTGAGAAGAAAAACGCTTCAGGAGCAAGGCCTCGACTTCCGGAGAGATGGCGTGTTCCATTCGTTCGGCCTCTGCGTGAGACTTCGACCAGGGCAGGCCGATAACTTCCGTAAGAAGCATTTCGGCAAGATGGTGGCGGAGCATGAGATGTTCAGCAACCTTGCGGCCTTTGGGGGTGAGCAGGATGTGGCCGCCCCTTTGCACCTTTACGTGGCCATCGCGCGCCATGCGCTTGATGGCAGCAGTCACCGCCGGAGGAGTGACGTCAAGCTCTTCGGCCAGACGCGCGCTGATAGGAACCTGGTCTTCCTCGAGCATCTCCCAAATAGCTTTGAGGTAATCTTCTTGCGAAACGCTGGTTTTCTCGCGGCGCAAAGAGTCTCCAATGGAACTAAGAGCCGGTTACTCGCTGGCCGGCACGAAGCCGGCTGGCGAGCGACAGAACTCGAGATTCCAGGTCTTCTAAAATTCTCTGATAAGTGGCAGGGTCTCCGCCATAGGGATCTTCAACGTCCCAGTTTTCAACCTTCTGCGCGAGAAGAGGATCTCGCGACGAGTAGCCGCTGTCGAACAGATCGTCGAGCGAGTGTCCAGACATGTTGATGACGAGATCGGCGTCCTCAAGCGCATTCCGGCGAAGCGGTTTGGAGGAGAGCCCTTCGACCGAATAGCCCCGAGACTGGAGAGTTTGTTCGGTGGCTCCCACAAGGCTGCCGAAGGGATAGATACCAGCGCTGGAGGGTTCGATGACGTCCGGGGCAATTTGGCGTGCCACGGCCTCCGCCATGGGACTCCGACAAGCGTTGCCGACGCAAACAAATAGCACGCGGCACTTCTCTGATTGGGTCATAGGAGGATTGTAACGCTGCGACCGGCTGAATTACGGAAAGAGGGCTTGGATCATCCGGGCACAAGTAGAAAGGAACTCCTCGTCAGAGTTTGAAAAGGCATTGAGCGCGTCGCTTTCTACATCGATTAAACCGCGCACTTCGCCGCTCGCAGCCAGAACGGGAACGATGATTTCAGAGCGTGTAGTACCGAACGTGGTCAACCAACGTGGGTCCTCCTGGACATTATCCTACGTTCACGATGGCGCGCGCAGCGACAGCCGAACCACAAAGGCCTTTCGAACGCAGAAACCTCGGAAAAGCCGGTGGCGTCGAGCCTGTACACGCGATCATACCGATGTTGCTTTGCGTCACTTCGTAGAGACCAACCCATCGATATCGACGCACGACAGAGATGGCTTCCGCAACATGCTTGGCGGTCACGGAACGCTCAGTGGTCCCCGCGACTGACTTTGATAAGTTGGCAAAAACAAAAGAGAGGTCGAACATTCGCGCATGTTTCCCACTAACGCTTCGGATTCCTTCGAGAAGAGCCATTTGAAGCCAGCTTCAAGAAATATTCGTGGACGGTGGTGTCGCCGGTAAGTTCGGGGTGGAACGTGGCCGCGAGGATGTGGTCTTTCTGGACAAGCGTGGGCTTGCCTTCGAATTTGGCAAGGACCTTGATCTCGGGGGCCACTTTTTCGATGATCGGTCCCCGAATGAAGACCATTTCGAGTGGCTCTTTCTTGAGTGTGGTTGGTCCAAAGAAAACGTCGCTGGCAAGCTGCCGGCCGTAGCCGTTGCGGAGGATGGTCATATCCAGGAGCTTCAGCGAATCCTGCTGGGGATTTTTCACTTTGTTTGCGAGAAGAATGGCGCCAGCGCAAGTCCCGAAGATCGCTCCGCCTTTCTCGGAGAATTTGTGGATGGCATCGTAGAGCCCTTCTTCTTCGAGAAATTGGAGCTGTGTGGTGCTTTCTCCGCCAGGAAGGATGAGGCCGTTGCAGCCATCGAGGTCGGCAACCGTGCGGACTTCGACCGTCTCCGCGCCGAGCTTACTGAGGATTGCGGCGTGGGCTTCGAAGTCACCTTGGACCGCCAGGATGCCGATTTTCATTGTTCGAGAACCTTGATCATTGGTGCTTTGAGTTTGGGTTGAGATCCTTCGCTGCGCTCAGAATGACAACGAAATCATGAGTTCGATGGCTCACGCCGGGTGGACCAGTCTAAGGACTGGCCACTCCATGGTCGAGAAAGCGGCCCGCCCCAGAAGGCGGGCCCTACAAAAACAAACCGGTTACCAGCCGCGAGTGGCGAGGAGGTCCTTTTCCTCGAGTTGGCGAACATCGATGCCGGGCATTGCCTCGCCGAGCTGTTCGTGTGCTTCCAGGATGATCTTGGGATCTTCGAAGTGCGTCGTGGCCTTTACGATGGCCTTTGCACGCGCTTCGGGATCGCTGCTCTTGAAGATCCCGGAACCGACAAACACGGCTTCGGCGCCGAGTTTGCGGACCAGCGCGGCGTCCGCCGGAGTGGCAATGCCACCGGCTGAGAAATTCGATACGGGCAACTTGCCGAGGCGAGCCACTTCCCGGATCAAATCGAGCGGCGCGCCATATTCCTTGGCTTTGCGCATGAGTTCATCGTCGCGAAGCGTCGTGAGAGAGCGCATCTCGCTCATAATCGTGCGCATGTGGCGCACGGCTTCCACAACGTTGCCGGATCCAGCCTCACCCTTGGTGCGAATCATCGCCGCACCTTCGGCGATTCGACGTAGCGCTTCGCCCAGGTTGCGCGCGCCGCAAACGAAGGGCACGCGGAAGTCGTGCTTCCAGACGTGGTTCTCTTCATCAGCGGGGGTGAGAACTTCGCTTTCGTCGATGAAGTCCACCTCGAGGGCCTGAAGCACTTCGGCTTCCACGAAGTGGCCGATACGCACCTTGGCCATCACCGGGATGGTGACGGTCTTCATGATTTCGCGAATCACCTTGATGGAGGCCATGCGGGCCACGCCGCCTTCCTTGCGAATATCGGAAGGAACCCGCTCCAGCGCCATTACGGCGCAGGCGCCGGCCTTTTCGGCAATGCGCGCCTGCTCGGCATTGGTGACGTCCATGATGACGCCGCCCTTGAGCATTTCGGCCAGACCTACCTTCACGCGCCATTCATTGGAGCCCTTCGCCCCGTTGTCGTGAGCGCTGCCGTTTGGTTTCTTTGTTGCCATTTCCCCTCTCCTCTCAAAATCGAAATTCAGGATCTCGTTTCACTTTGCCGGAGCGCTTCCGCAAAATGCTCCGGATTGACCAGCACAAAACGCGCTTTGCCTCGCGCGAGCAAGTTGCCGTGCAGGTCCCGAATCTCCGCCACGCGGAACCGGTTTCTTCCTTTCTCCCCCTCCTGCCAGCCTTCTGTGACAATGGGCTTGTCAACCGGCACGGGCCTTCGGTATTCGATGTCCATTTCCGCCGTGACGGCCTTCTCGTCATTCAGGCGCGACAGCTTGCCCATGGCCTCGTCCAGGACTACCGCGATGATGCCGCCGTGCGCAAAACCACCTCCGCCGGCGTAGTTTTCGCCGAGCGTGAATGAGCCGCGCGTACGGCGCGCGTCTAGGTCCAGATCGAAGGTCAGCTTCATCCCCGCAGGGTTCGCCGCGCCGCAGCCGAAACAACGGTTCGTGGCCTTCGGTTCGAGTTTGAGCAGGTTGGCCATTTTGCGCTCGATATTAAACCAGAGCCACGTAGGCGCGCTCTGCGCGCCGCGAACCCCGCTGGCGCTTGCGCATTTCCACTCTAAGAAGTTCCGCGAGTATCGAAACCCCACGGGCAATCTGCTTTTCGTTCAGGCTGGCGAAGCCAAGCCGCAGGGTGTTGGGCAACGGCGACTGGACGTAGAAATAACGTCCGGGCGCAAAGAGCACGCCACGCTCCCGTGCGTGCATCATCAGTTCGCTGGCGTCGAAGCCCGGGGGGAGTTCGAGCCAGAAACACATACCGCCTTCGGGCCGAGTCCAACGCACGCCTTCCGGCATGAACTTGCGCACGCATTCCTCCAAAGCACTCAGCCGTTCGGTGTAAATCTTGCGCATGCGTGTGAGATGTTTTTGGAAAAGCCCGCGCTTCAGAAATTCGGCAAGGGTAGCTTGGGCGAGTTGGTCGGTGTGCAGATCGGTCATTTGCTTGACCAGACGCAGCCGCTCAATGGCAGGGGGCGGGGCTACAATCCAGCCCACGCGCAGGCCGGGGAACGCAACTTTGGCGAAGCTGTCGATGTGGATGACGACATTCGAGCGGTCGAGCTGCTTTAGCGAGGGCAGGCGCTCTTCCCTTGAATGTAACCGGGCGTAGATATGATCTTCGACAACCGGGACCTGGTAGCGGCTGGCTAGTTCCAGCACGCGCCTCCGCGAGGCGACGGGCATCGAAGTACCTGTGGGATTGTGAAAGTCCGGCGTAAGAACAAGGAGTTTCACCCGGTTCGCCGCCAGCGTCGATTCCAGCGCCTCCAGATCAATGCCCAGAGGGGTGCCGGGTTCGGCGTGAGTACGAACGGGAACGCCAAGGCAACGCGCATGTACGCCATTGAAGACAGCAGATGCCCCAGGGTAAGTGGGGTTTTCGAGAATGACCGTATCACCCGGGCGCACGAAGGCTTTGGCGATCAGGTCCAGTGCCTGCTGGCAGCCACCGGTGATCAGCAAGGAATCATCCTTCACGGAGAATCCTTCGCGGCGGAGAAGCTCGATCAGAGCTTCCTTCAACGGCGCGTAACCATCGGAGGCGCCAAGATTGAGAATCTCGTGGCCCTCGCGGCGAAGCGCAACCTGCGTGCAGACCTGCAATTCTTCCACTGGGAAGAACTCTTCCGCGGGGCGGGCCATGACAAAAGACAAGGCATTGGCCGGTGCTGACGCGGTCAGGCGAGTGAGAATTTCCTCGTTGCGCTCATCAGCGAACAATAGTTCCCAACGGAGTCCGTCGGAATTGCCATTCAGCGCCGGAGGGGCTGGCGGCGTGATCTTCAGGCCATTGCCGTTGCTGCGGATAAAGGTGCCGCGGCCAACATGGCCCTGGATCAGGCCCTCGGACTCAAGCTCCGCATAGGCGTTGGCCACCGTGGTCCGATGGACGCCGAGGATCAGAGCGAGTTCGCGGCTGGCGGGAATGCGGTCGCCTGGGCGAAGGTCACCGGCATGCACGAGGGAACGGAGCTGGTCGCGAAGCTGAATGTATAGCGGGATATGACTTTCGGGCTGAAGGTGTAATGGCAGCATTGTCTCTCACCCTGGGGCTATTTTAGCAGAAATTGGACTGTTACAAGAGCCAATATGTCTTTGGTGGAAGGGGGTGGTTGTTGTGGCGATCAACGATCAGGAGCGATGAGAGTCATCAGTAATCGGTAATTAGAATCAGATAGCAGATATCAGAAATCAGCTGGGAGGACCGACAGGCTGTCATCTGCTATATGTTTCTACGCGGCTGTGGTTATGGGTTTTCGGAAAAGAAGGGATTGTCGACGGGATGGTAGCCTAGGCGGCCATTCTTTTCGTCTTCGGCTAGGTCGCGGATGCAGATCTCTGTCAGGTCAGCGGCAGTGCACTGGAAGATCTGTTTCAGTGGCAGATCTTCGTCCTGTACATCGTAGGTGCCGGACTGCATGTCTTCGCTGTCGTCGACGGAGGCGGTGACGACGGGACTACCCTGCTGAACACGCACGCGGAACTGCCGCGTGGAAGGCTCGTAATTCGAAAAGAGAAAACAGTGGCCGATGCAGGCCCGATCTGGAATATGGAGATAGATGGTGCGGTAGTCATTCGGGGCAAAAATCGTGGCCAGAGCGCGCGTGCCAAACGGCAACTGTTCCGTGGCGCGTTCCGCACTTGCTTCCATCCGGTTAAGGAAGCTCGTGTCTTGATAGATAAATATGAAGAAGACGACAGCGCACGCTGCAGAAATAAGGAGATGCCAGGAACGCGCGGGCAGAGAGGCTAACCAACTCATCCCAAGGATTGCGCTGACCAGCGTCAGGCGCGTGACCAGAGCCCCAATCCACCCGCCGGTCGGGTCCGTGAGGAGATTTTCCGGCAAAAGTGCGGTGGAACAGAACGAGATGAAATAGAGCTCTATGAGGAGGCGCCGATCCTTCCAGAACTTCAGGCGCGGCGATGCAGCAAAACATGCCAACCCTGTGGCGGCGATGAAGAAGAGAGAAACGGCGCGCGTAAACCACGCGTAACGCTCTCCGAAGACGTGAAACTGGTCGCAGCCATTCAGCCGCCAGAGGGGCGAGTCTCGCCATTCCACCTCATAACCGGGATGATGGGCCACATACAAACGGGCAACAAACAGAATCACGATTGCACTTGCAGGGAGAATCAGTTTCCACCAGTCGCGCAGGCGCAACCAAAGGACGCGATAGAGAGCGGTGCCGAGAAACCATAAGAGCCCAAGCGGATGCGCGAGCAACATAAAGGGCGCGAGGACGCCAGCGACAATCAGTCCATTCCTGCGCACAGGCCAGGCAAACGACAAGCCCAAGCAGGCCAGCCCGAGAGACAAGTAGTAGTTCATGAAGCCCATGTGAAAGATGTAGCCGTAGGTCAACATGGCCAGGAATGGGGCAAGCAGCCAGGGAGAATTGCCGCTGACGGACTTCACAAAGGCAAAAACTCCCCAGAAGAAAACAAGCACGCACAGAGAGACGGCGAGCTTTCCAGCTACCACAAAGCCAAACGCTTTGGCGAGATAGAAGAGCACTAGATCGAAAAGCACATTGTTCCATTGCCAGACGGTGTAAACGCCCGGGGCTTTCCCCTGCTGAACGAGAAGAGCGAGCCAGGCGTTGTAGACATGACTTCCCAGGTCCCCGGCTTCGATGCGCGCGTGCCAAAAGCAAGGAATCAGAAGCAAAACTGAAATCGAGAGACAGACAAAGAGAGTACGCAAGGGCACGAATCTGGAGTCTGGTATGTGAGGTGAAGAGGAAGGAGCGGCCCGCCGTTCGTCGAGTTTTGGGTGCGCTGATATCGGCATCAAGGGCTATTCTAGCCCCCGATTGGATTGCTTGACGTAAGGAAATTTACGCGGTACCAAACGCAGCGTCGCCACGAGAGTCTTGTTGGGTGGTGACAAGTCGGTTGCGTATCAACGCCCGGCTTGGACATCGCCAAGACGCTTCAGCCGGTCGCGAAGTTTACGTTGCAGGGGCGTGGGGGTATTGGGATTGAACGCAACGAGGTACCAGAGTGGCTGAGTCTTATCACGGCTCAGGAAAGTCAGTGTAGTGGCATCTGCGTTGGGATGGCGAGCCACGTTTTCGCGAATGGCTCCGTAGGGGTGGTGAGCCAGACGATGAAGGGTTTTGGCGTTCGCACGCGGATGTTCGCTAATCAGGCGCAAGAGATAGAAATCTTCCTTCGGCGCTTGCTTCGAAAGTTTCTCCAGCATTTCCGGTTTAGCTTCGGCGCTCAGAACCAGGCCGATTTTTTCATCCCACGCAGTATTGATGTGGTTCAGTTCGCGGGTGCGGGCGTGAATCAGTTCCTCGAGCATGCGCCGCTCCTGCTGCATACGAGCAATCGGCAGACTTGTGCCTTCGAGGGAATCCAGGACGCGGAGCAGGTGTTGGCGTTCTCCAAAGACGATCTGAGAGGTGCGCGCAATCCGTCCGTTTTCTTTTTCCTTGTATTGCACTAGATCTGAACGTCGCATGGTTCGGTGCTCCCAATTCCCTTCGGGCCTGCTGCCAAATGGGACGTACTGACTTGCCACCTGCTCTGGAAGGCTCATGGTCGAAAACCGCTTTCTGGGCTAGCTCAAGTGGATTATGGAGGGGGGATAGGTTAGCGTAAAGTTTGGCGCCGGGACCCTGTGCCCGAAGTGCAACCGGCAAACATCAAGGTTCTTGGAAGGAAGTGCGTATGTCCGCATTCAAAGAGCACAAGGACGAACTGGAACGCTACGAACAGATGTTTGGGAGAGAGCGCGGGCGCCTGGCCGTGTCACTGGACCGAATTACAAATGCGCTGGTGCTGACGGGCCAGCACGGCGTTTATTGCACCAGCCAACGGAATCCCGCAGTGCCGGCGATGGACCTGCGGATGATTTCTCAGGAATTAGCTCACGCGAAAGAATTGATTCAATCGGTGATGGAAGAGATGCGCTTGGCGCGTCAAAAAGCTCAGAACGCGGGCTAGCGCTTGGACTTCGGCAGCACAAATTTCAGGGCTGTATGCGATTCGCTGAAGCCAACCACCTTTACGTCTACTAGGCCTGCCCTCAGGCCTGCGGAGCGGACATCGGATTCGGTGATGGACTTTTGTCCCTTGGGATAGACCAACCAGAGAGCGGTGGAACCTTGGATGCGCTTGGCCAGGGAGGGAATGCGTGCCAGTTCCGATTTTTCATCCGCCAACACAAATATCCAGGCGGAGCTTTTCTCCATCTTGCCTTTCGTGATGTTGGCTCCCAACTTCCTGAGACTTGCTACAAAATCCGTTGGGAAGTCGCCGAAGAGCGAAACGGATTGGCCTGATTTCACGCCGAGTTTTTCGAGGACGGATCTAGGGTTGGCAATTTTCTCGCGCCACCGTTCGGCTTGTGGTCCCAATTCGAAGACGAAACGACCTTCTTTAGTGCGGATGTGAAGTTCGCCGCCGTTTGCATCGACGGAAGTTATCGTATTGAGTGGGATCGTTAAGCGAGTCTCCCCCCGAAAGATGATCTCCGCGGATTCCAGGAGGGCTTTGCCCGACACGGTTTTGCCTTCGTAGCGTAGCGTGCAAGCCAGTTCTTTGCCCACGGATTATCCTCACTAGGCGGCGAAGATGGAGGCCGACGAACCCAGAACAGAGGAGTTACTTCAAAAAGGGGTTGCTGTCTCGTTCGTGGCCGATGGTCGTGCTGTCGCCGTGGCCGGGATGGACGATTGTGGAGTCGGGAAGCTGCAGGATTTTGCCTTTGAGCGAGGAAAGAATCTCGTCCAACGAACCTCCCCAAAGATCGGTTCGGCCAATGCTCCCTGCAAAAAGCGTATCCCCGGAGAAGAGCTGCGGCTTGCTCAGACTGGAATTAGCCCCATCGGTTGGCAAATAAAGCGAAACGCTTCCCGGCGTGTGCCCAGGGGTGTGCATCACATTTGCACTGAATTCGCCCCATTGGAGAGCATCTCCGTCTTTCAGTAACTGGTTAACTTCGACCAATTCCGGGGCCGGCATCCCGAGGAACGCGGCCTGGGCCTCCACGCCTCGGTACAGGGGCAGG
>Ga0187772_10000876_pt1 | contig 13800 bp, 10 predicted proteins | sample 0116_SJ02_MP15_2_FD_133137 | JGI IMG/M metagenome (GOLD analysis project Ga0187772, IMG submission 133137) | Tropical peat soil microbial communities from peatlands in Department of Meta, Colombia - 0116_SJ02_MP15_20_MG | ecosystem: Environmental > Terrestrial > Soil > Wetlands > Peat | place... | reverse complement strand
GCCGTACCTGTCGTTCGATGCAGCGACGTCGACGAGCGTGCTGGCGGGTGTGCTGGAAGCGGTCGAGGCGTTCGTCCCGTGGTACGCGGGCGCGTACCACGGCGTCGGTTACAAGTGTCAGGCTTCGGCTCTTGCCTACGAGAGCGCGCGCCTTGCCGCGCTCGCCTTCGCGGGGCGCGGGCCAAGCTCCGGCGATGTCGCAGTCATCTGCCAGAACGCGACCGATGCGATCAGCCACCTGGCCCGTTGGCTGAGGCTGAGCTGCGGCGATGCGGTGGTCACCACGGTGGCCGAGCACCACGCCAACCTGCTGCCCTGGGCGCGGGCGGCCACCTGCCGGTACGTGGAGTGCGGCCAGGACGGCACCTTCACCGTCGGGGACGTCGCAGCCGCGCTTGACCAGCGGCCCGTGCCGCGGCTGCTGGCGATGACGGGTGCCTCCCACGTGACCGGATGGCTGCCGCCTATGACGGACATCATTGCCGCCGCGCACCAGCGGGGCGTCGCAGTGCTCGTCGACGCGGCCCAGCTCGCGCCGCACCGGCCACTGCCTGCCGAGGCGGACTTCCTGGCCTGGAGCGGCCACAAGATGTACGCCCCGTTCGGCACGGGCGTGCTGGTAGGCCCGCGGCGGGTGCTGGCGGCCGGGGACCGGTTGCCGGGTGAGGGCGCGCGGGCGGCCGGCCAGGGCGACGCCGGACGGGCGGCCCTCCTGGAGGCGGAGGAAGACGGCTCCCGCAACGTGATCGGCGCCGTTGCCCTGCACGAGGCGATCGGCGCCCTGGAGGACATCGGCTGGCCCGCACTGATCAGCCACGACCGCCGCATCGCCGCACTGCTGCGGCGCGGGCTCGCGTCAATCCCCGGGGTTCGGCTGCTTGGGCCGGGACCTGACACCGAGACGCTGCCAGTCGCCGCGTTCACCGTGGACGGCGTCCCGAACGCGCTGGTCGCGGCCAGGCTCGCCGCGGAGGACGCGATCGGGGTGCGGCACGGGACCATCCAGGCGCGTCCCTACCTGACCAGGCTGCTCGGGTTCGGCCCCCCGGGGGCACGAGATCGGGCGGGCCAGGGCCGCCGCCGCGAAGTGCCCGGCGCGGTCCGGGCCAGCGCCGGGATCAACACCTCCGAACAGGATGTGGCCCGGTTGCTCGGCGCCGTGATACGGGTAGCCGCCGGGGACCCGCCGGTCCGCTACCGCCGCGACCCGTCAACCGGGGAGTTCTCCCTGCCATGACCGGTGCGCCGGAAAGCTAGCCGGCCTGAGCGGTCTCGTCCGCGGCTGCCTGGCGGTAGAGCTGCTCAATCTGTTCGTCCAGGTAGGGGCTGTACGAGATGGCCGCGGTGCTGCCGTCGCGGATGCACCTCAGGTCATGACAGTGATCATTCCGGCCGGAAGAAGATGGCCCGGACCTCGCGGGCGGCGTAGAAGACCAGCACGTATCCGGCGGCGGGATCGGCCCACCACCATCCCAGGGTGGCGTTCAGGACCAGGCCAGCCAGCACCGCAGTGGCCAGGATGCCGTCGATCAGCGTTACCCGGCCCTCGGTCCGCAGCACTGGATTACCCAGAGCCCGGCCGGTACGGGCCTTACCGGCCGCCAGCGCGAACATCACCGCCGCGGTCAGCGCCGTCCAGATGATCCCCGGCACCGAGTGATGGGGATGATAACCGCTGGCCAGCACCGCGGTGGACTGAACCAGCAAGTAAACCGCCAGGGCAGCGAACGCGTAACCGATCAGTCGCAGGCCCCGGCGCTGGCGTTCTCCGCCCGTGCCCGACAGCTCCCAGATCACCACGGTGGAGGCGCCGATCTCGATCAGCGAATCGAGAGCGAAGCCAGCCAGTGCCACCGACCGCGCCGAAATCGCCGCGATGGCCAGCACAGCGATCCCGGCCACGTTCCACGCCAGCGTCGCATACTCCAGGGCAAAGCCTCGCCGCAGCAGGGCCTGGCGGAGCTGGTCATCCGCGACTGTCACGGCAGAAGTCTGCCAGCGGCCAAGGCCAGATGTCAGGGGCCAGATCGATGGCCGGCCAGCGGGAGGCCGGACCGGGCATCGAGTATGGCCGGGGTGGCGGGGAAACTGTGGTGCAGATGGCCGGGTTGTCTTCCCTGGGTACGGGGTTTGCGGGATGGTGGGAGAGGGCGGTCCTGGAGTGGCGGCTCAGCCTGAGCGCGAGGCCGGGCCTGTCCGCGATCCGGCACGATGCGCGAGGAGGCCACGATGTGCTTCGTCCATTCGGGCAGCGGGGGCGGCGCCGGGCTAGTGCAGCAGGCCGCGGTGGGCGCGGCGGCCGCGGCGGCGTTCTCGAGCGTTGCAGCGGGCGGTGGGAACGCGGGCGGGATGGATGTCGCCGGCGGGATGGATGTGGTCGGCTCCGGCACGCCGGATGTGGTGGCCGGGCCCGGCGGAGAGCGAGTCCTGGACGGGTTCGGCCGGGTACTGCACACCCGCTGGAACCGAGACCTGGCACCGGTGGCCTCGGTGCGCCCGGGAGAGGTGATCCAGCTGCTGTGCCGCGACGCCCTGGACATCGGCGAGGCGGCCCGCACGCTGACGCCGGAGGCGAGCATGACCGTTGACCTGGGCCGGGTGCATCCGCTGACCGGCCCGGTTGAGGTGCAGGGAGCAGAGCCGGGCGACATCGTGGAGGTCGAGGTCCTGGACGTCAGCCCGCTGGTGGACTTCGGCTACGTGGTCATCAGCCCGGTCCTGGGCCTGTTCGGGTCGCTGCGCCCGGATCTGCTCTCCCCGCTCGCCCAGTTCACCGAGGCCTCCCAGATAAGCGATCCGAACCCGGGCCGGGTGCCCGGCGCGATTCCCGAGGACCAGCCCTACAACAGCGGCGCCCCGTTCGTCCAGCTGTTCACCTTCGAGCGGGGCCAGACCGGGGGGTTCGCCGCTTTCACGGGCGCGGACACCGGACGGCAGGCGCGGATCCCGATCGCCCCCTTCATGGGCATCTACGGGGTAGCGCCGCTGCGCAAGGGCATGTACCGCACCTTGCCTCCCGGTGTCAGCGGCGGCATGGGCGGCAATGCCGATATCCGGCAGTTCGTGAAGGGCGCACGGATCCAGTTCCCGGTCTACGCCGAGGGTGCGAAGTTCTCCGCCGGGGACGGGCACATGGCCCAGGGCGACGGCGAGGTGTGCGTGACGGCCATCGAAACCCTAATGGCGGTGACCGTGCGGTTCAGCGTGATCAAGAACACCGTCATCACCGCTCCCCGGGCGATCGTTCCCGCCGCAGATCCCACCCAGCTGGCCATGCCGGCTGAGATGCTGGGCCGCGGCTACTACCACACCACGGGTACCGGCCCGGACCTGATGGAAAACGCGAAGAACGCAGTCCGGGACATGGTCGACTGGCTGGTCGGCGACCAGCAACTGAGCCTGCACGAGGCCTACGCCATCTGCAGCGTGGCGGGCGACCTGAAGATCAGCGAAACGGTAGACCTCCCGAACTGGGTCGTGTCGATGACCGTGCCACGGGGGATCTTCAGCTGACCACCAAGGCCCACCCGCGCCAGGCACGGCCGGCACGACCATCGGGCCACCCCTGCCGCTATGGCAAGGTCCCGGACAGGGTACTTGCTGGTGCAGGAGGACGATTAATGTCAGGGCGGTGCAGCCGCGGGAGCGGCCGTCCGGGGCGTTCAGCGTGGCCGTTCCTGGTAGCGCTGATGGCCGCGGTGGTGCTCCTGGCCGCCGCGTGCACCTCACCGGGAGCCCGGGCGCCCGCGGGCCCGGCCAGCGCCGCGGCCTCCACGGGACCCGCGAAGGCCGCTGCCCCGCCCGGAACGCCGGCCGGGGCCCAGCTCCGGTGGCTCATCAGGGCGCTGGCCGTCCTGCCCCTGTCCGACGCGCAGGTACGCGCCCACTTCGACGAAGCCTTCCTCGTCCAGCTCAGCCCGGCCGCGCTCAACCTGGAGCTGCAGGCAGTGATCAGCATCAAGCTGCTCTCAATCGAGGTCAGCGAGCTGAGCACGCTTGTCGCTGTCGTCGCCACCGGCGGTGCAGGCCCGCAGGCCCAGGTGTGGCTCACCGTCGACAGCAGGGGCCTGATCAGCGGGCTGAGGATCAGCCCGGCCAGCACCGGCCCGACGCCCGCCACCTGGGCCGGCGTGGATGCCACTCTCCGCTCGGTCGCCCCCCGGGTCCGCCTGCTCGTCGCCGACGTCAGCAACGGCACGTGCCAGCCGGTGCACAGCATCGACCCCGCCACCCCGGCGCCGCTCGGCGCGGCCTTCAAGCTCTACGTCCTCGACGCGCTAGGCAATGCGGTGGCCACGGGCAAGGTCCGCTGGAACCAGCCGCTGACCGTCACCGCCCGGCTCAAGAGCCTGCCCGCCGGCGAACTCCAGAACGATCCGGACGGCACCCGCGTCTCAGTGCTGGATACGGCCGCGGCCATGATGTCCCTCAGCGACAACACGGCGACCGACATGCTGATCAACCTCGTGGGACGGTCCGCCGTCGAGGCGTCGCTCACCGCAGCCGGGATGGCCAGCCCAGCTCTGGACCGGCCGTTCCTGACTACCCGCGAGATATTCATCCTCAAGCTCGACCAGTGGCCGACGCTCGCGGAGCGCTACCTCGCCGCGGACGAACCTAGTCGGCGGGCGCTGCTCGCCAGCACCGTCGACCGGGAACCCCTTCCCCCCGTGGCCGCGGCAGGAACGTGGGTCACGCCACGCGACATTAATAGCCTCGAGTACTTTGCGTCGGCCAGCGACATCTGCCGTGCCTACGCCTCCCTGGCCGCCCTGGCCCGCCAACCGGGACTGTCCCCGATCGGCCAGGTGCTTTCGCTCAATGACGAGGGCCTCCAGCTCGACCCGGCCCAGTGGCGGGCAACCTGGTTCAAGGGCGGATCGGAGCCAGGGGTGCTGACCCTGTCCTACCTGGCCACCACTCGGACAGGGCACAGCTACGCCGTCACCGTGCTCGCCGAGAATCCGTCCCAGCCCATTGACGAGTCCACGGCGATCCCGGCCGTGCTCTCTGCGATCAAGGGAGCGTTCACGCTGGCGGCGCGCTGAACACGCGGGCGCCGCCAGGGTCCAGGCCAACCAGCGGGCGGAAGAATCGGCGATCCTCGCGAGAGTGTCCAGCGAACGGTGGAACTGCCGTCTACAGTGACCGGGAGATATCCTCTCACCTGCGGCGACGCACACCGCACCGCTCCGAAGAGGCCGGAAATCGGACAGTCCCATCCTCGCCTCGCGGGTACCCGCGGCCCGGCCAGGGTGCCTGGCCGGAGGCGAAAGTGATCGCTTCAGATCCACCACTACGTCACATTGCTTTCGGCAGGAACTCAGGTATTTTGCGGCTTTGCCTTGAGATGACCGAAGCTGTGTGGCTACCTTGGATGCGCGGGCTTGGTATGAGCGAGCTTGGCCTACCGCGAGCGGGCTTGGTATGAGGGAGCTCGCCGACCACGAGCGGGCTTGGTATGAGCGAGTTCGCCCACATGAGCGGGCTTGGTATGAGCGAGCTTGCCAGTTAACTTCGCGAGCTTGCCGTCCTGACTCCGGAAAGAGGCAGGGGGGCCTCGTGACCACTGTCCCGCGTGGAGGAATCATGGCCCCAACTGCCTCATCAGTCATGACGGTGTCCCTGGCCAGGGAACCTGAACAGCTTCCTGTGAATTCTCGTCAGGCCGCGGCGGACCTATGGACGCCCAGGCGGCGGGACAACCGCCCCCGTCCACTGGAGGTAGCCCAGTGCTCCCTGTGCGGCCTCGCGCTTCCGATGGGCCTGCTGGTACCTGACGGCGGCCATGCGTGCGCCGACATCCGCTGGTACTGCAAGGACGCCAAGTCGTGCACCGAACGCTGGACGACAGCCCGTCCGGCACGACGCGCCGCCATCTCGCCCACTCCCAACACCGCCTTCGCGGGGGCCGCGGAACCGGCGCCCGAGGCCGCGCCGACCGAGCGGCTCGACGGCAGGCCCGAAGAGGTAACCGAGCAGCCGGACAGCCGGCCCGAAGAGGCAAAGGCCGCGCTGTAGCGTTCCTGGCGGCCTGTAGCGTTCCTGGCGGCGATACAGGGCCGGGCCAGCCAGACCCGCCGGGCCCATGAGCCCCGAGGCGGCCAGAGGCGCGCTCGTCACGCAGAACGGCCCCGTCGTGCGGCCCTGGTCCACCGGCGTGATACCGGGAGTTGACCGGTGGGCGGGTGCGGGAAGAGGGCAGGCCGCGAACGGGGCCTGCCTATTCGTCGATGGCCGACAGGGAGAAAACGGGGCTGGTGAGGATGTCCATGGGCTCAATGCGCATGAGGTCATCCCTGCTCCGGCTCAGCTCCGGTTCGGTGGCCAGCCGGTGGGCGTGGCGGAGCCTGGCGCGTTCCAGTTCGTTGCGGACGCTGCGGGCGTTGGCGAATCGCGGCTGCTGCATCCGGAGGGTCAGGTAGTCGCGAAATGCCGCCTCGGCCTGGTCGGAAAGGTAGTAGGACGCGTGGTCGAGCATCGCCCGCCCGATGGCGACCAGCTCGTCCAGCCCATAGGCGGCGAAGTCAATGTGGTGAGCAATCCGCGAGCTCATGCCGGGATTGCACTCGAAGAACTCGTCCATGCGGTCTTTGTAGCCCGCGAAGATCACCACGAGCTTATCGCGGTCATTCTCCATCACCTGGAGCAGGATATCGATGCACTCCTGGCCGTAGTCTTTCGAATCGTGCGCGCGGTACAGGTAGTATGCCTCATCGATGAACAGGACCCCGCCCATGGCACGTTCAAGAACCCGCTTTGTCTTGGGTGCCGTATGCCCGATGAACTCTCCGACCAGGTCATCGCGCATGGCATGCACGAGATGTCCCGATTCCAGGTAGCCGAGCCGGTGCAGCAGATCTGCCATCCGCAGCGCCACGGTGGTTTTCCCGGTTCCCGGCGCACCGGTGAAGCACATATGCAAGTTCGGCCGGGGAGCCTCCAGGCCGAACCTCTGCCGGACCCGGTCCACCAATAGCAGCGAGGCGATCTCTTCTACTTTCTTTTTCACCGGGGCAAGACCAACTAGCTCGCTGTTCAGGGCAGCGAACACCTCGTCGATGCCTGCCGCCCTGCGCTCGTCGGAGAGGGTAACCGTGGCGCCCGGATCCAGCGGCTGGGTGTGCCGCCGCGCGCGGGCGTCGGCAGCCCGGGACTTCCGGCTGTGCGCTTGCGGCGCGGCCTTGGGCGGGGGAGCGGACCTGGGATCGGGATCCAGCCGGGCCGCCTGACGCCAGGCGCTACGGCCGACCACGCCCAACGCCGCGGTGCTGGCCGTGACGATGACAATCACCAAGAACACCAGATGCGGCAGGTAAGACCAGGCCAGCGACAGGCCAACCGTCACCGCGAACAGAAGCAGGCCTGTTTTGAAATACCTCAGCGAAAAGACCCACATGGTGCAGACGAGCGTAACCAGCGGGTAGCTAGGGGTCAAGCGAGCCGCGGGAGCCGGCCCGGCTGCTGACGCCGACGGCGGCGCGGACCATGGACGCGGGCTCGCCCCGGACGTGCGGCAGCGTCCGCAGGCGGTCGTCTCGTCACCCAAACGGCGCGCCCCGTTACCGTGCTTTTCGGTGTCAGGCGGTCGTCTCGTCACCCAAACGGCGCGCCCCGTTACCGTGCTTTTCGGTGTCGGGCGCGGGAGATACTGCTACGTTGTGACTTCCCGCCACGCCGACACGGAGGTACAGGGTTTATATGCTGCGCCGAATTTCCGTCCTCGCCGCTGCCGCCGCGATGCTCGCCATCAGCGCACTCCCGGCTTCTGCCGCGCCGCAATCTCCCGTGCACAAGCTGTCCTTCCCGGCCATGCACGGCGTCAAGTCCTGGGGTACTTATGTCCGGACCAGAAAGGGTGTCCGGATAAACGTGTGCAGCGAAGACACTGCCCGCAGTAACTTTGCCGTGGGAGCGGTCACCCTGGCTTCAAACGCGAGGTACACCAGGGGGACCAACCTGGGCGCGGTCGCCATCGGCTACAAGCAGACGGTCTGCCGGTCCGGCTTTATGCCCTATACCGGGCATCTGCGCACTTACACGTTCATCGGCACCAGTCACGGGACGATTTCCAAGCGCAGCCGCAACAAGGTCATTTACTGACCATCGTCGCTCAGCTGGCACGGGGCGTTAGGCAAAACCGGTTCGCGAGAGCACGCCTCCCGGGCCTGCGCGAGCGACCCGGGAGCCCCGCCCACCTCCCCATCCCCCTTCCCTGGACCGGCCTGGCGAGCACGGGCCTTGTGAGCCCGTGCGAGCGGCCGGTGCGACTGCTACGGCGAGAACCGCCGCGGGATCGCGATGACGCGAGCATCTAGGCGATACCGTGCAGAGAGCAGGGCCGCCGCCACAGCGGGTTCTTTGCCTAATGCCAACTTCCTGAATAACCCTCACAGTCACGACGATTAGGTGCCGGGCCGTGCCGCTACTGGGGGATGCCGGAGATCAGGTCGCCCGCGCGGGCCAGCAGGGAGGTACGAGGGGAGCGGCCCGCCGATTCCAGGCGGTCCGCCGCCCGGTACAGCGCGTAGAGGCCGCGGACCCCGGCCCAGCGCGCGGGCTCGGGCTCCCAGCGGGGCGAGCGGTGGCCCACCCAGGGCAGGATGGTGAGCGGGCTGGGCACGCCCCGGACCAGGTCGGCGAGGGTCCGGCCGGCCAGGTTAGCGGCGGCCACCCCGTGGCCGGTATAGCCGCCGGCCCAGCCCAGGCCGGTGCGCGGATCCATCATCACCGTGGCGCACCAGTCCCTGGGCACCCCCAGGACCCCGCACCACGCGTGCTCGATTCCGGCTTCGGCCGTCACCGGGAACATGCGGCGCAGGACCCGGCCCAGCTGCGCCACGGTCGACGGCACGATCGCGCCGTCGTGATCAAGCCCGGAGCCGAAGCGGTACGGGACGCCGCGGCCGCCGAGCGCGATCCGGCCGTCCGCGGTGCGCTGCGCGTAGATGTAGGCGTGCGCCTCGTCGCTGAGGGTCTCGAAGCCGTTCCAGCCGATGGATTGCCAGGCGGCGTCGCTGAGCGGCCCGGTGACGATCATCGAGCTGTTCATCGGCAGCAGCGTCCGGTGCTGGCCCGGCAGGTCCGCGGTGAACCCTTCGGTGCACCGAAGGACGTACGGCGCGTGCACGTCGCCTGCCGGCGTGCGCGCCCGCCCGGCCGAGATCGACGTCACCGGGGTCGCCTCGTAGAGCACAGCGCCGGAGCGGGTCACGGCCCCGGCCAGCCCGGCGACCAGATCGGCGGGCTGCACCCGCGCGCAGTCCGGCCAGTACAGGGCGCCAACCGCCGCCGTCGCCCGCAGCCGCCCGGCCAGCTCTTCCTCATTCAGGTACCGAACGATCCCGGGTCCGTCGCCCCAGGACCGTTCGTGCTCCAGCCGCTGCCGGAGCCTGGCGTCCTGCGCGGCCGAGGTGGCGACGGTGAGCGTACCGCCCTTGATCAGGCCGGCGTCGATGCCCTCGTCCCGGCAGACCCGGGCTACCTCATCGACGGTCTCGCGCAGCTGCCGCTCGAGTTCGCGGACGCCCTGCTTGCCGCGGGGATGGGCGGCATACCGGGAACGCGAGCCTGGCAGGGTGGCGGTGACCCAGCCGCCGTTCCGGCCGGAGGCGCCGTAGCCGGCGAAGGCCGCCTCCAGCACCACGACCCGGAGTCCCGGGTCAGCCCGCTTGAGGTAGTAGGCGGTCCACAGGCCGGTGAAGCCGGCTCCCACGATGCACACGTCGGCGTCGGTGCTGCCTGGCAGCCCCGGCCGCAGCGGCGGGATGCCGCGCGCGCGCCACCAGAACGACACCTCCCCGTTGCGCATGTGCAGGCCTTTCCGTGCTGTGCCGGCCCCAGGGGCGAAACGGTGCTTCCCGCGCACGCACCACCGTTCGTTCGGAATAAAATATCTGAAACGCCCGCGACGTCGCATCTTATGCGGACAGATCGCCGTCGGAAGCGACGGCCTGAGCGCGCAGCCAGGCTTTCTGGTCACCGGCAGGGTAGCGTCAGGGTATGCGACTTGGGGTCCTGGATGTGGGATCGAACACGGTGCACTTGCTCCTGGTGGATGCCTATCAGGGTGCCCGGCCCATGCCGGCCTTCTCGCACAAGGCCGGACTCAAGCTCGCCGATCATCTGGACAACGGAAGCTCGCTGTCCGGGCCGGGCGAGAGCAGCCTGCGGGATGTCGTCGAGGAGGCGCTGCGGATCGCGGAGGACAAGGGGGCAGAAGAACTCATCGCGTTCGCGACCTCGGCCGTCCGGGATGCGGTGAACGGCGAGCAGGTCCTGGCCAGGATCCGGGAGCAGACCGGCGTGCAGATCAACGTGATGAACGGCCAGGAGGAGGCGCGGCTGACGTTCCTGGCCGCCCGGCGGTGGTTCGGCTGGTCCTCCGGGCGGCTGCTCGTCATCGACATCGGCGGCGGATCGCTCGAGGTGGGGTCGGGAATCGACGAAGAGCCGGATGTCATGGCTTCGCTGCCGCTGGGGGCGGGCCGTCTGACCAGGGACTGGTTTACCGCCGATCCGCCGCCCGCGCCGGAGGTGCGTCGCCTGCGCAAGCACGTGCGAGCGCAGATCGCCCGGGAGGCAGGCAGCATGCTGCGGCAGGGCCCTCCCGACCACGCGGTGGGAACCTCGAAGACCTTCCGGCAGCTGGCCAGGATCGTCGGCGCGGCACCGTCCGGCGAAGGCCCGTACGTCAAGCGCGCGCTCCGGCACGCCGACGTCTCCGCCCTGGCCGAACGGCTGGCCACCATGTCGCAAGCCGACCGGGCCAGGCTGCCCGGCGTTTCGGACAGCCGGGTCGGGCAGCTGCCAGCCGGAGCCATCGTGGCCGACGCCACCTTCGACCTGCTGGGCGTCGATCAGCTCGAACTGTGCCCGTGGGCCCTGCGCGAGGGCGTCATCCTCAGGCGCCTGGACATGCTCGCCCAGGGCCTGGACCCGGTCAGCTGACCTGTCCGGTCGCGTTACTTATCACTGCCGGGCATGACGCGGACACCCTCGGTCTGCTCACCCGGATCGATGACGCCAGCGCGGGCGGCCGTGCGCCGCTCCTGAGACTGCTGGGACCCTCGGGGCGCCTGGGTCGGTTGGGACTGTGCTGACAGCGGGGGCTGAGGCGCGGCGTGGCGCGGCGCCGTGCCGGCCGACGCCGGTGGCTGCGCGGCCGGGCGCGGACCCGCCGACCCGCTGGTGGCCGTCCCCCCGCCCGGACCTGTCCCTCCGCCCGGGGCTGCCCCCCCGCCCGGACCTGTCCCTCCGCCCGGGGCTGCCCCTCCGCCCGGGCTGGCCGGACCGGGCGCCCCGGCTACAGCCCCTGCCGGGCGGGACGCGCCGGCGGGCTTGGTCGCGCCGACCGCCTTCGCGGTGGCCTGGTTGACCTCTTCCTCCAGCGGCATGCGGGTGGTCTCCGCGGTGACGAGCGAGGAGACTCCGTCGAGGATCTCGGTCAGCCGCTTGATCGTTTCCGCGTGCCTGGTGGAGAGCAGGTTCAGGCGGCGCTCCGCTCCGTCGTGGATCGCGGTGGCCCGCGCCGTGGCCTCATCGAGTGCCTTCTTGGCCTGCGCCTTCGCCTGGGCGAGGACCGCCTCGGACTTCTTCCTGGCCTCGATGGTGGTCCGATCGGCCTCGCCGCGGGCGGCGGTCAGCGTCTTTTCCGCCTCCGCCCGTGCCGACGTGATCGCCCGCTCGGCCTGTTCCTGGGCCGCGGTCAGCATGCGCTCGGCCTGCTCGCGTGCCTCGGCGCGGACCTTGTCGGCCTCCTGCTGAGCCTCACTGCGCTGCCTGGCGATATCATCGTGGGCCTTGGACTTCTGGGAGTTGGCCTCGTCATCAGCCAGCTTGAGGATCTGCGAGATGCGCTCGCTGACTTCCTCGTGCGCTGGCTTGGCGCTGAGCGCCTGCTGGCGGGCCGTGGCCAGGTCGCGCCGGAGTTGCTCCTGGCCTTCGAGGGAGCGCGCAAGTCTCTGTTCCAGGTCCCGGATCTGGCTGCGGCACCGGGCGATGAACTCGTCCACCTGACGGCGGCTGTACCCGCGCATCTGCACTTCGAACGTGTCTTCGCGAGCGAGGTTCGGCAGGAGATCACTGTTGTCATTCATCGGCTTTCCGAGATCATGTAGTCCGACGTAAGCGGGAACGGGGTCCGGAGCCTGCGGTGCTAACCGTGCGCAGAACCGCCTGAGTGACCAGCGGGACCTTACATGACGTAGTATGCGTGCCCCGGACGGGTTGGACGGGGATACGTGACGACTCTTGCCGCTTATCGCTGCGTGCGCAACCGAAACGAACTAGTGTCCAGTTTTATGCCTCTCTGTGCCCAGATGAGCAGTGTTGCAGTACCTGAGTTTTCTGGCTGAGATACCGCTGTGGCGCTTGTGACTCGCATTTACCGGATTGACGATAATTGTGCGACAGATTCGCGGAATCGTTACCGCCTGGCTGGGTAAAACCGCACGTGAAGGTGGTCAGCGAATGGCCCCGATGGGTCATGCGGAGGAGCAGTGTCGGCACGTAACCTGGGGCGCAAGCGAACGGAGTCGCAATCAGCGCCGGAGGTGAGCACGATTCCCAGGCAGTTGGACATTCGTGTTCACGACCCGGCCGCCCTTGACGAGATCGAACTTTACGCAGAGGTGCTGAGCGCGGTGGCGGCCACCGACCGGCCGCTGACTCCCGCCGAACTCGACGAGGCGCTGGGGATCAGAAGCAGCTAGCCCGCCGAGGGGCCAGCGGGCCGAGGGGCCAGCGGGCCGAGGGGCCAGCGGGCCGAGGGGCCAGCGGGTCTGGGGATGGCATCTCCGCCAGGGTCGGGGGATCGGGGGTCTTACGGGTCCGTTTCCCGGAGAAATAGCCCCCGGATAACCCGGCCCGCCGGTACATCGCGTCCGTTCTGGTACGCGTGAAGCCGAGTGCCTCGTACATCCTGACCGCGGGCACATTGTCCTCGTCCACGTAGAGAATCGCCCGGGCCAGGCCGCGGTCGCGGAGGTAGTGCAGCCCGGCCAGGGTCAGGGCCCGGCCGAGCCCGGTGCCGCGCTCGCCGGGGTCCACCCCGACGACGTAGACCTCGCCCACGCTCCCGGGCTCGGCCGCTGGCCCGTGGACCTTGGTCCAGTGGAAGCCGGCCATGGCTCCGTCCCGCTCCGCGATGAAGAAGCCCGCCGGGTCAAACCACGGCTCCCGCTCGCGCAGCTCGAGGTCGTGCCGGGTCCATGCCCCCTGTTCCGGGTGCCCGGCAAAAGCCCGGCTGTTGAGGCTCAGCCAGTCGTTCTCGTCCCGGCCGGGACGGAACGTGCGCAGTATGCTGCCGGGCGGGAAGCGGGGCGCCTCAACCGGGTCGCGCAGCGACCGGCGCATCTGCCACAACGCCCGGAAGCGGTCGAAACCCGCCGCCCGGGCGAGCCTGTTCGCGGCAGGCAGGTCCCCGTGCGCCCAGAGCCGGACCGGGTGCCCGTCCGCCTCGGCGGTCAATTCGCGGACCAGGGCCAGGCCGAGCCCCCGCCCGCGATGGCCCGGGTGGATCACCAGCTCGCCGCTCAGGTCCATGCTGAGGGCGTCCGAGTCCAGGTGCGCGTAGCCGACGATCTGGCCGCCCACGGCCAGCACGGCATCACGCTGCTTCATTCGAAAGTTCGCGTGCTCGCTAGTCGGTTCTGAATAACGCTCACGGGCTGGACCGGGATAGGGTTCGCGGTCGTCGTAGCGCAGGTGCAGCAGCGTGTGTTCGGACAGGGGCGCCACCCCGTCAGCGGCTTCCGCGGCCTCGGCCAGTGCGAGGACGCTGGTGATCTGGGCTGCGGT
>Ga0187772_10000874_pt1 | contig 13822 bp, 15 predicted proteins | sample 0116_SJ02_MP15_2_FD_133137 | JGI IMG/M metagenome (GOLD analysis project Ga0187772, IMG submission 133137) | Tropical peat soil microbial communities from peatlands in Department of Meta, Colombia - 0116_SJ02_MP15_20_MG | ecosystem: Environmental > Terrestrial > Soil > Wetlands > Peat | place... | reverse complement strand
GCTTTGGGGACACAATGCGGTTTCTCGACCTCCGTAGTGGGCAATCGGATCACCGTCGAAGCCGAGCGGCGCAAGCTTGAGGTGATCGCGCGCACCGCGGCGCGCGTGTGGCCGAACGGCTGAGACCGCCAGCGCAAGAAGGCTTGCCCAGCGAAGCCGGGGACGCGCCCGCCGCGACAGCCGACGATCAGCAGTCGTTCGAAGTCGCGATCGCCCCGGCGGGGTGCCACCTCACGTCTTGGCTGTTCATGGGTTCCTTCCCCACGCAGTGCGATCCAAGTCGGAGGCCGATGACAGGCGACTCCCTGCAACCAACTCAGTAGCGACGGCCGTGAGGCGGACTGCTGCTTCGGGTCCACGGGCACCGAGAGCGGCAGCCGGACGCCCAGAGCCGCGTCGGCGACAGAGCGGAAACGGCGATCGCCGGACACCGGCGAGTCTGGGCCATCGCAGGCCGGTCGCGGGGGTTGATCGGGACGCCTCCTGTTGGGCGATGCGCGCCGGCGATCGCGGTGATCGTCAGCTTGGACACATCGGACCTCAGTCAACGGTCGGTGATTTCCCCATCTGCCGCCGACGTTTGCTGGGACGCGGCGACTCAGCTAACGCGACAAGGTGCCTGCCGCTTAATGTGCGGCTGAGCGGGCAGTCTTAACGCTGCTCGGTGAGCAGACGGCTCCGTCTGCTCAGGACCGAGAGCCAGTCCCAGTTCTTCCGCATTCGCTGGACCGAGCAGCAGCGGTCGTCCGAGCGCGAGGTTCACAGGCGGTCCCATCCGAAGCACAACGGGTTCTCGGCGCGAGGCGCAATCGAGACTTCCGGTGTTGCCGCGCGGCGGTTTTGCTCGATGCTTTCGGACTAAAGCCGGCTCATCGCTCGCTGTTCTCGGCGACCAGCGCCGCGATGTCGAGTGTCGAGAGGATGCCCACCGGGGAGCCGTTGGGCGGATCGACAACGATCAGGTGGTGAACGCGGTGCCGTGTCATCAGCTTCGCAGCGCGGTCCAACGGCGCGTCAGCGGAGATCGTGATGAGAGGCTCGGTCGCCGCAGCGACTCGGGCGGTCACCGATAGCTTGCCGCTGCTGGCTGCCGCGACGACATCCAGCGCAGATACGACATCGATTGGCCGCCTTTTGTCGTCGATTACCGCGACCGCGTGGACGCGGTGCTTGGTCATGATGGCCGCGACCTCAACGAGTGGGGTGGCGGCCGAGCAGGTCAGCACTCCGAGATGCATACAGTCGGCGACCCGCAGGTGCTCTAGCTGCGGCCCGTGGCTTGATTGGTCGGGCATAGCAGTAGATTCCTTGTCTCGCTGACGGTCCGCATCCGGGTATCCACTTCCCGGCGCTGGGAGAAGTACGGATTCGAGTCTCCGCCTCCCTCGAGGCCCTCGAGGCGCCGCCCCAGCAAGCGGGTCCCCTCCCGTGACCGGGAACCGCACGGTCCTCGGCTTCCGGTGGGCGCTCTCGAATCGAGACGGCATCACGGATCTGCCCGGCATGCTGGCCCTTTATGACTTGCGGCCGGCGGACGGAGCCGGCCCCTCGCACATGCATCAACAGGTCGCGCTTCAGCGCCCCGCGTCTGGATGAGCGGCGTCTGGCAGATCGTCTCGCGCGGCACCCTGCTCGTGTTAGCCGATCCTTCCCTGGCCGAGCGAACGCTGGCCGGGAGATCGAGAGGACTGCCGATTGCTCGCTGATGATCGACCGGGATGCGGTTCAGGACGGGCCCACCGCGGCCGCTCTTGTTATCGCCCAACAGAAGAAATCGGGATCAAGGCCTGCGAACGGGCCTGCGAGGTCGCGACGAGCACTGGGCCGGGACAACCCAGACTGCCGCTCCCACGCTCAACCTGAGCAGCCCCTCCTTCGCAGCCCCCACCAGCTGCCCAAGAGCCTCCTGCACGCGCTCCGGGAGCACAGCCTCAGCCCTGGTCGCCTCAGCGACCGGTACGGTCTGATTCACGGCGGTTTCTCCTTCGGTCTTGGCAGATCCACCCGTCACGCTCCCACCGGGAGCGGACGGGCCGGAGGGACCGCCGTCACCTCAAAGTTCTACGAGCCCCGGGACAACCTCCGCTGAACCGCTGAGGACGAGCGCGGTCGCAGCCAGCATCGTGTGGGACCTCACCAGTAAGAAGGGCAACGGCAGCGCATGAGTTCTACGGGTAACCGCAACTACCGCTGCCTTTCCTCCTGCCCGTTTGATCGACAAGGAGCCGCAACGGCGTCGTGACCGCTTTGGGCGGTCGACGGGTTGCGCTTTGCGTCGGTGCTCTTGGTGGGAGGTGGGAAGCTCGCGCTGTCATGCAAGCGTCGGGGTCGTGGGCGTCGCCGTGGGCCGGGCCGATCGATTGGAGGACATCGTGTCCGAGCAAACGTTGGTGGATGTCACGGGTCGTCTACGGTCGCCGGCCGCGACGCCTGGTCACTGAGGCGGGATGCGCGCCGCCGAACAAGGGTCTGCGCTTTCCAGCCGATCCGCCGACGGTCGAGGAGATCATCCTGGTGATGCGCGCGGCCGGGCCGTGTTCGTATGCGGACCGGACGCGTGGGCTGATCGCAATCCTGTGGCGCGCGGGGGTTGCGGATCAGCGAGGCGCTGCGCTCTCCGAGTGCGATCTGGACCCGAGGACGGGGTCGGTGTTGGTCCGCGCCGGTAAGGGCGGGAAGCGAAGGATGGTCGGGATGGACGACTGGGGCTAGGAGCATGTCGCTCGCTGGACCGAGCACCGCGTGCGGTTGCCGACCGGTCCGCTGTTGTGCATCCGCGCCGGCCCGACTCGCGGCCTCGGCTGCTCAGCGACAGCCGCCCGCGGCGAGCTGCGCCGGCTCGCGGCGCAGGCTGGTGTCCGGCGGCGGTTCGCGCCGCACCCAACTGAGGCATGCTTACGCGATCGAGATGGCGCACGAAGGCATCCCGCTGCCGATCATCCAGCGGTAGCCCGGACGACGCGCACGCGGTAGGCGCTCCGCTCCGGCCGCCCTCGGGCGACCTCCGCTGCGCGCCCACCGCGCACCCAGCACCAGAGCTAAACCAGGAGCGACGAGGTCCACCCCGGGATCGTTGGCCGGGCTCCCACATCACCCGCATATCCAACACGCGCACCTCGGGATCACCTCTATCTACCTCCAGGGAATCGACACGCGCGAGATCGTCGACACCGTCCATCACCGGCGGCCGCCGGTGATCCCGGCGAGCGCCGGTCTACGACCGTAACGACCGCCGAGCGCGCGGGACCGGTTGAGCGGCGCATCACCGGCCCGCGGCGCTTGGCAAAGAACCCAGGGGACCGTGAAGCAACCAGGGGGCGGCATCACGATCCCGCGATCCATCGTGTCCGATTCCAGTCGTCCTGGGATGGGCAGTCGTCTCCGACGGCCGGTTCCTTCGTCGCCGAGCGGGAGCGCGGTCGGCGACCGGTCGGACTGCCGCGATCAATTCCAGCCCCGAGGTAGGTTCTTGCTCCGCTGGCCCCAACCGGAAACGGCGGGCGCATGCCTCGGCCGGGTTCGCAGCTGTGCGTTCTGTTCAACCCGGCAGTTGGGCTTGCTGGGTTTGAGCGAGCACCGATTGCGGTGCGGCGGCGCCAGAAGGCCGGGGGTTGGGAGGTCGAGGATGCCGTCGGTTCCCTGGTCCTGCGCGCGCCCGAGGACGCCCAGTTCCGGGTCGGCTCGGCGACCGGCGGTGGCTGGCGGTGAACGGCGACCGGGTCGAGGACGAGGACACGCGAGATCTCGCGGACGTTCCTGTCCTCGCTCTGGCAGATCGGCGAGCCCCGGCCGGCGGCCACGCTGTCTGGTGTCGGCGTTCAGTAGTTCGCCCAACTGGTCCGGGGCGACACCCCGATGCCCGCGATCGTCCGCTCCGTCACGCTCGCCGGACAAGCCACGACTGCGGGAGCATGAAATGAACGCAATCGTCGTCTATGAATCGGTGTTTGGGAACACGCACGCGATTGCCGAGGCAGTGGCCGAGGGGCTGGGTGGCGTGCCCGTCCTGTCGGTGCGCGAGGCGGTCGAGCGCGCCGCAGACCTCGATCTCTTGGTCGTCGGCGGGCCTACTCACGCGCACGGGCTGGCGACGGACCGAAGCCGTCACGCAGCCGTCGACCATGCGCAGGAAGGTGCCCATGTGGAGCCCGACGCCACCGAGGAGCCCGGTCTGCGCTCCTGGCTCGGTGAGCTTCGCTCCACCACGGCACGTCCCGCGGCAGCCTTCGACACTCGGGCAGACGGCGTGCCGCTGGTCACCGGTTCGGCTGCGCGGGGTATCGCGCGACGCCTACGGCACCACGGGTTTGACGTGCTCGCCACCGAGAGCTTCGTGGTCACGGGCACCGAGGGACCGCTCAAGCCAGGCGAGTTGGAGCGGGCGCGGGCGTGGGGCGAACAGCTCGCCGACTCGATGCCTGCTGCTACCGAGATACCTGCGCCACCCGCGTGATCCGACCACTCAGGGAGGTGCGTCGCTTCGGAAGCGACGAGGCGCTCGCTTTACCGGTGGAGGAGCAGCGCGGAGCGGCCGGGTGCCTGCATGGATCCAGCTACCTCGCTCATCGCAATACGACGAGGGACAGCGCCGGCCCGGACTGTCGGATCCTCGCAACATGGAAGTGCGCCCGCTGGTCGGGGCTGCTATCCGCGGGTGGGTCCGGCGATCACGCAGAACAGCGGTCCGACCGGTAGCGTGGCGCGCTCGGCCAGCCACGGCTGGAGCGCCGCCCATCCCCACGCGTCCATCCCGACTTCGCGGCGGCGGTCGTTCTTGCCATGTCTGATCAGGATCGACCCGCGCCGTTCATCCAGGTCGGTCTCGGTCAGCGAAAGCGCCTCGTTGATCCGTAGCCCGGCCCGCCAGAGCACGACGATCAGACCGTTGAGGCGGTTGCCGTACCGGGCGTGGCGCGCGTGGCGCATGACGGCGATGATCTCATCGACCGTGGGGGGGTCAGCTGCGTAGCGTTGGCCCCTGTTCCGGGGGGCCCTGGCGGCGTGAAATTCCGGCATCGTCGCCGGCGAGCGACGGCGGCCGGCAGCGTCGAGCAGGTGGTGAGCAGAGGACATGGCTCCGTCCTTCGAGAGCTGGACGTTGACCACCCAGCTCTACCGCCCGCCGAGCGGCCCGCCAAACCCGCGATCCAGATCGAGCACGATCCCCAGGACCAGGAACCCCGGCACCACCGCATCTTCAGAAAGGAGCAGCCAGCCGCCACTGCTCGGTGCGTGGCAAACGGATCGCGACCCCGCCAGCAACCAACGTGATCGAGATGTCACCTTTGCACTCATCCGGGCCGCTCGACCGCGGGCGACTGCCTTCGTGGCAGAGCGCTCGCCCCGCTGACGGTGTAGCGCATGATCACTGCGACACAGCGATCGTGCGCTCGGCGACGTTGGCGGCGAGCAAATGGCAGTCGTCCGCCGTGGCCGTGATTCGGGGCGGCTACGGGCGGAACCGCCAGCCAACGGCCAGTCGTTCCTCGGCACGACGTCGTCGCACCGAACTACGTTTCAGTGATGGCTTATTCGATCGTCAACGTCGATGACATCGAACCGGCTGGTCCTGGAGGTGCGGTGCGGTTTGTGCGCCGAGAACTGGGCGTCGAGGCATTTGGGATCAACTGGTTTGAGCTTCCGCCGGGGGCTGAAGGCAGAGAGCACGACGAGACCGCCTCTGGGCAGGAAGAGGTGTCGGTGGTCGTCCGAGGCTCGGGGCACTGGCGCGTAGACGGTGAGCAGATTCCCGTTCGCGTGGGCAGCTTTATTCGCGTTGACCCGGAGAGCGTGCGATGTCCGGTCGCCGGCCCGGACGGCCTGACCTTCGTGGCCGTTGGGGCTCGGCGCGGTGCATACGAACCGCGCGGGCCGTTCTGAGCGACCAGCGGTCAGGAACGTGGCCGGCGCGCCGTCTCAGCCGGCCGGTTCGTGCGGCTGCGAGCGCTGGACGCGTCCGCGCGGCGCCCGGAACGACTGCTTTTGCTCGCCGCAACGTCGCACGATCGGCACCCCACCCGGCCGATACCAACCCCCCGACAGCCTCATCGCCTTCCTCGAGGCACTCTGATTATGCGCACAACCCACCACCACAACCCTGCGCTCAGCAGGGAAGACGCGCGCCAAACAGACGCCGCTCAACATAATCGGAAGCCAGCCATAGAGGCTCTTATGCGCAGCTACGCATAACAGCATTGATGTTCCCGCCGGCATGCTTTCGTGACCGCCTAGTTCCGGGATCGGTTGTCTCGTCCACGCCCGGATGACTCATTTGCCCGCGGAGCAGCAACGCGGGTGGTGGTCAGTGCGTTACGCAGGAGCAGCATTCTCACGGCGTGGCTGCTCACTGTTACCTAGCTCAGCTGACCATCTCTCTTTTGTGGCAGCGGCTCTTCTCGGTTTCGATCAAAGGGGCAGTTCGATCAGTTCGTCCGCTATGACCCGTGTCTCAGGTCCTTCCGGGAGCGTTGGGCTCGTTCGCGCATGGCCCTTGCTTCCTCCGCTTGCTCGCGAGCGCGGCGTATCTGGTCCTGCGCGAGCTCAATGCGGGTTTGTGCGACATGCTGGATCAGCATTACGAGCTCTTCCGGGCCTAGCTCCTCTGGATCGCGAGACGCCCAGGCAGAGCCTCTCGGAGCGGTGAGCAGCAGCTGTGGTGCCTTCGGCTCGGTGCTCAGAGGCGCGGCCGGGGGCTCGAGGATCAGCCACCCGTCCTCCTGCCTGACCAGCGAGCCCCGCTCGGCAAGCGTGCGCACGGCAAGGGTCACCGTCGAACGCCGCGCGCCGACCAGCCCGCCTAGTACCTCATGCGACAGCGAGACCGGCACCCTGATCCCGGCTGGGGTGACGCGCCCCCAGAACTGCGCCAACTGCCACATCAGGGCCATGAGCCGATCCTCCACTCGCGGCAGTTGGCAGATGGCTAGCTGCGTGGCCAGATCTTCGGAGTGCTCGAGCATCCTGCCGTGCAAACCGGACACGATCCACGGCCACCGCCGCGCCGCGATCAAAAGCTCATCGCCGAGCAGCACCAGCCGGGTCGGGACCGGCACGAACAGCCGCGCGCCGAGGACCGGCATCGACGGCGCGGCGTCCGCCGGGGGAACGAACGAGCCCGGCCCGATCAGCCTCAACGTCGGAGCCTCGCCGATCTGCAGGGCCTCAATCAGCATCCCGTCGAGCACGATCGCGCCGAACGCCCCGGACTCCTCGAGCAGCCTAGCCACGTCCGCGCCCTTATCCACGTCCTCGACCGGCAGCAAGAACCGCCGCGCCTCGATCCGCTGCTCCTCGCTCAAGACGTCAGCCAGATCAGGCTGGATATCAAGCAGCGATACCGACAAAGACCGGCTCATCACCAGAACTCACAGCCCACCCCCGATCGGACGGGAAGCCCGGAGCTCGCTCTAGGCCTCTCGCTCCTCGAGCATCTTTAGCCATTGCGCAGACAGCGTACGAGCCCGCACCGCGGCCCCGTGCGCCCGCCGAGCCGCGCGACGCTCCTCCGCGGCAGCCTCCTTCCGCCCAGCCCGCTCGCACCGCCGGGCATTCTGCTCGGCCAACGTCGCGCTCTGCTCAAGTACATCTGCCGTTCCACCGAACACAGACGCAAAATGCCCCGCGCTCATCCGCGTCCGCTTCACGGCTCGTTCAGCTGCCTCTTTTGCCCTCCTACCAGCCTCAGACTCCATAGCGTCCACCATCCATCATCCCATGCAGAAAGGGACCTGAGCAACAGTGCCCGAGACCGCTCCTCCGGGCTAACAGCGTCAGCGGGGCGCGCTCCCAAGAGCGTGCCGATCCGTGCACCACGACACTGCCCGTTCTAGATATCTTTGGAGGAGCCAGCTGCTCTTCGCGGTTGGGTGTCGAGTTGTTGCGACAGCCAGAGCGAGTCAGGGTCAGATCAGTCACGCTCGGAGCGACCGCTCCGAAACGGTCCTATCTCGATCGAGCACCTCGGTCTCGCCAGTTGCGTCAGGCGGACACGTAGGTTAGCGCGGGGTACACCTCCGGATCTCCCTCGACGTCGGCCTCGCGCAGCGGCGGACGAGGATCTCGGCGAAGCGTTTGAGGGCCTCCTCGGACTCCCAAACATCGACAACACGGAAGGTACTCTCGCCCTGTCCCGCGATGTGCGCCAGCAAACCCTCCACGGGCCGGTCGGCTGGGGACTCCACCGGGTTTTTCCTCCGGTCACCTTGCGGACAGTTTCCTCGTACTGCTCCTGCGTGAACTCGGGGGGACACGACAACGATCGGCATTTGATTCCTCCTTGTCGCAGCGGGCGCATGCACAAAGCCGGTGGACCACGGGCGCCGCGATAGCACAGCCTGCCCCCGGGCTTTACCTCTCGCGACCGGCCTTGACAACCCTAAACCCGCGGGATGTGTGGCTCAAGCCGCTTGATCACCCAGCAGCTTGACCACGACTGATCGTGAGCGATCTCCGTTCGCGCCCGCTGGGCATCTCTCGCGTTACTTCAAGCCGCTTCGCGCGGAGACCTCGTAAGCGCGGAAAGCGTGCATCTCCGGAGCGACTGCATCGCCCCGGCTGAGCAACGATCCCGCCGTTCGAACCGGGCTTCGCCTGCCGTGCTACTGCTTCTGTAGAGCGTCGGACTCCTGCTTGGCGCGGAAAGGAGCGGCGTAGCAGCAGCGACCCGGCGCCGCTGGCGCGATCGCTTTCAGAGCCCGGCCGCGGCGGAGCATGTGATTGGTCTGCCGCGAAAGGAACAGTTCGGGCATCACCGATGCGGATCGGGAGCGCGAGGGGGTAGCGGACACGACCGGTCACGCCGAACCTTTCGGCGACTTTGCAGGGATCGCCCGGCGCTTGGTGTGAGTGCCAGCCGTTACCCGTCTGGGCCTGCACGGACGGTCTTGGGTGCGTGGCCGCTTCGGTATGGAAGGGGGGTGCGCTGGCGCATCGCCCGCTGGCTTCCCGGCGCCTCCTGTCGACCACTGCCGGAGCGTTCGGCGCGTACACAGGGTGGGGTCAGACGGGCGGATGCATCAAGCCGGGGCTCATAGGTTGAGCAGGCGGCGGGCGTTCCCGGCGAGGTAGAGCTCGCGCGTTTCTTCGTCGAGATCGAGTTGGTCGATCCCGTCGAGGGCGTGTGCGGGGGCGATCATCGGGAAGTTGGTGCCGAACAGGACTTTCCGCCGTCCCGTCCCGGTGTGCATGAACGCGATGAGATCGGGCGGGAGGCGTTTGATGGTGTAGGCGGATGTGTCGATGTAGACGTGCTCGTGCTTGCGGGCGACGGCGATCATTTCCTCGGTCCAGGGGTAGCCGATGTGGCCGCCGACGATCACGAGCTCGGGGAAGTCGAGCGCGACCTGGTCGATGTAGGGGATCGGCCGGCCTGTCTCCGAGGGGCGTAGCGGTCCGGTGTGTCCGACCTGGGTGAAGAACGGCACACCGAGCTCGACGCACGTTGCGAATAGTGGGTAGTAGCGGCGGTCGGTCGGCGGCGCCTCCCACAGCCACGGCACGATGCGCAGTCCCTTGAAGCCGAGCTCGGTTACGCAGCGCCGTAGCTCTCGGATCGCTTCCATCGGCTTGTTCAGGTCAACGCACGCGAGGCCGCCGAAGCGGTCCGGATGCGCAGCGATCCAGTCGGCGACCTCATCATTTGAGATGAGCGGCTGTTGATGCGGCGCCGACCACGCCGACAGCAACCCGTAGTCGACCCCGCCGGCGTCCATCACGCCGACCGTGACCTCGATGCCGGGCGCGTGCTCGGGCACTTCGGCGCCCGTCCAGCGGCGCAACGACCCGAACATGTCGTGGGCGAGGAACCGCAGCGTCGGGTGCTGCATCCAAACGTCTATGACCATTTGTGCACGTCTCCTGTTTCGAGTAGGCCGGCCCGTGCGCTGGCGTCGGTCGAGGACTACGTGCACGATCCTCCGCCGGCCGCCACGGTCCTCGGCGACGTCAAGCAGTCACCGTATCGACGGCAGGCACGTCCATGTGCGCTCCAGCACCCGGGACACAGGCAGCCACGCCAGCTACGTCAGGGACGTTCCCGCGGGGTACCAAAGCAAGGCTCAACCCCGCGGACCGCGCCGGCCCTCCTCGTGCCGCCAAAAGTGCGCATCTTCGTGTGGGCGACCGCGTAGCGCGGTAACCGGCCACATCAGCTGCCCTGCCATGCCTCGGCTGCGGGAGTCGCCGATGTGCTTGCTAGCGGCCCGATCCGCGGCGGCTTGCAAGCGCACCCGCGCTGTCGCTCGCGTTGACCGAGCAGCCACCGACGCCGATGCCCCCGTCGCTGCTGGATGGGACGAGGACCGGGCGTCTCGTCGCCAGCGCGAGCACTGCTGGTCGCTCCCGACGATCCGGAAGGCCGGGCTTGGTGGCATCCTCTTCCCGCGATGCGACGCCGGCCCGGGGCGACCGGAGGGTCGTCACTGCGATCGCGCGCCCAGCGCATGGGTCCCGATCGTGGAAGCGATCGTCCGGGACCCATGCGCTGTGCGCGAACGCCGGGAGACGGTGTCACCGGCCAAGACGCCGTCGAGTGGCGAAGCGTTCTCGTATCCGTTGCGTCGCTCGCTTTCCCAGGCGCGACCGACCGGGAGCTGCTGCATCGCGCTTGGAGGAGGCCCCACGTCCGCGAGGGCTTCCCGCATCGTTGAGATCGCTCCGGATGTGACGATGACGCCGCTCTGCGGCTCTGCGTGTGCTACCCGGGCGCCATGTCGGATACAACCGGTGGCAGCGCGGCGGTCAGGCCGCCGTCGACGACGAGCGTGGTGCCGGTGATGTGTTCGGATGCCGGTGAGAGTAGGAACAGCGCGCACTCGGCGATTTCCTCGATGAAGCCGGGGCGCTGCTTGGGAATGAGTTCGCCCGTGTTGAGCGCGGCGCCCAGGTCAGTGTTGACTATGGCACCGTCGCACACAGATTCGATGATGCCCGCCATCAGCACGTTGACGTTGATCCCCAGCGGTGCCAACTCGACCGCAATATGCCGTGCCCACGCATCCGTGGCGGCGTGTGCCGATCCAGCATTCGCTCCTCCCGGAAACGCGTACCGGCTGCCGTAACTCGACATAACGACGATGCGGCCACCCCGATCCATGAGCCGGACGGCGCACTGAGCGCCCAGCACAAACGCGCGCACGTTGACATTGAAACTCCGCTCAAGATCATCCGACTCCAGCTGCATCAGCGGTCTACAAGCGCTCGACTTGACGTTGGATATCAGGAAGTCGAGACGGCCAAAGCGCTCCTCGATCTCCGTAAACACAAACTCGATGTCCTGGGCGTTCTCTGGGTCGGCATCGATCGAGAATGTGCTGATGCCTAGCTGATGAATCGCGGCAACGGTATTACGTGCGGCACGTGCGCCCTCGTCGCCTGGGTCGTTACAGATGACCGGGATAGCACCGCGGACGGCGAGACACAATGCCAGCTTTCGCCCGACCCCCTGAGTCCCGCCCGCGATGAGCGCGATTCTGCCCTCAAAGCCGTGCCGCGGCGATGGTGCTAGATCCTCCGCCCCCCAGCAGCCGTCGGTCCCGTTCATCGCTCCAGCGCTCCGGGCACCTGAACGCGCCGGTTGCTTCGGGCGCCGGCGGCCCGCAATCCGCGACCTGAGAACCAAGGCCGATCCATCGCGTGAAAGGGTACTGCCACTCCAGAGCGCCGAAGAGTGACATTTAGTCGTACCGCCCGATGTTCGCTCACCGGATGCAGGCGATGACTTCCAACTTCCGCCCAATCGCCCTCATCGCCGGCCGCCGGTGCTCGCGGGTGTCGTCCTCAGCATCTCGCACACCTCGGCCAGTCGCTCGTATTGGACGAGCGGTGCCCTCCCGAGCGTCATCAGAATAACTTCGCCGACCCCGGCATCGAGATAGGACCGAAGCTGCTCGGCCACTTGCTCACGCGGCCCCAGCGCCCCCCACCGCTCGACGACGTGCAACGGCAGCTTGTACTGACCCTCGAGGTGATCGGCGGCCTCTCGGCGCGACCGTTCGAGATCGTCGTCAACATGGACAAGGATCAGCAACGTGATCGACGGCTCCGGCCGGCCGCTCGCGCTCGCAAGCTCGCGCAGCCGACCAGCCCGTTCGACCAGCTGCTCAGGCGACAGCCACATCGGCAGCCAGCCATCACCAAAACGGACGGTCCGCCGAAGCGCCACCTCACCCCTTCCACCAATCAGGATCCTTGGCAGCCGACGCATGGCCGGGGCAAGAGGGTTCGCGTGCACCGAGAGCGCCTCGCCGTCGTAGTCCACCCGGCGTCCCAACAAGAGGTCCGGCAGCACGGCGAGGGCCTCATCCACCCGCTTCCCGCGCTTCTCGACCGCGACACCGGCCGCCTCGAACTCCTCCGGATACTCACCCCCGACGCCAACGCCGAGCGTAAGCCGCCCACCGGACAACGCATCGATGCTCTGGATCTGCTTTGCCGCCCACGCAGGCGGGCGCAGCGCAAGCAACATAACGCTGAATCCGAGCATGAGTCGTTCAGTGACCGCCGCAGCCGCCGCGAGGGCGACGGTTGAGTCGAGCCACGGCGCATGTCCCCACAGGTGATCGCCGACCCAAGCCGTCTCGAACCCGAGCTCCTCGGCTCGGCGCGCGGCTTCGACGACTCGGGGCACCTGCCCCGTGTGCAGCGGATCAAACGTAGGGAGCAGGACCCCGAAGCGGGTCGACGCGGGCACGCGGCTATCGGTGAGGGTTGCGGAGTCCATATGTTGGTGGACATTTTCGCGCACTACAAGGACGGGAGCTCACGTCGCGGCTGCTCATCTCCGGCAGCTTGGGCTTCCGGCCTCCCGCAAGGCCCGAGTTCTGGCGCTGATTGGCCCGCAAATGAAGAGGAAGGTAACCGTCGTGGCCATAGGCGTCTGCGCGTCGTAGTGGCTCCGGTGTCCGGTCGAGGTCCGGGTGCCGATGACGCGAAACCTGTAAGCGCTCAACGCCCCGCAGCTGATCTCGGGGCCGCTCGGCAACCTCGGGTACTGCTTCGCTCAACCCACGCGCTCTCATGGGAGATCGCCGCATCCCGGCCGAACAGCCGGCTGGACAACCAAGGGCTCGCGTTGACGAGCGCCTGGGTCGTCGCCAAACCGCGCGTCCGGTACGCGCCGGCAAGCATGAGAAGCGATCGTCAGGCCGAGCAGCGTGGCGCCACTGCTATCCGCGCAATCCGATCACGCGGACCGGCCAAGGGGTGGCGTCCCTTCGCCGCTGTAATTCGCCGCGGCTCGGGTTCCCGGGCTGAGTCTAGGCGGCGGTCACCTCCTCGGGGGTCGGTTGTTCGGGTTGGTCGTATCTGATGCGGTTGAGGCGTTGGCGGTCGAGCTCGGTGAAGCGGATGCCGTTGGTCTGGTGGGTGATGTAGAGGTCGAGCACGGCCCACACGAGGGTGAGGCAGCTGGTCTGCCCGGGGAACCGGCCCATCACCTTGGTGCGCCGTTTGACCTCGCCGAGTGATCGCTCGAGCAGGTTGGTCGACCGCCACCTGCGGCGGTGCCTGGTCGGGTAGCGCAGGTGCACGACGAGCGCGTCTAGATCGTCGGCCAGGCATCGGGCGGCGGCGGTGTAGCCGGCCTTGTCGAGCTGACCTACTATGGTTCGTAGTCGTTGTTTGCCGTCGCGCTCGTTGAGAGCGTCGTCCAGCGCCTGCCAGTAGGCCACCTGGATCCGCTCGCGCTCTCGCTCGGGCAGCTTCGCGAGGACGTTCCTGAGGCGATGGACCGAGCAGTGCTGGCGATCAGACGCCGGCCAGCACTGCTCGATCGCCTTGATCAGCCCAGGGCGCCGTCGGCCACGATCAGCATCGGCGCCCCCAG
>Ga0187772_10000873_pt1 | contig 13845 bp, 13 predicted proteins | sample 0116_SJ02_MP15_2_FD_133137 | JGI IMG/M metagenome (GOLD analysis project Ga0187772, IMG submission 133137) | Tropical peat soil microbial communities from peatlands in Department of Meta, Colombia - 0116_SJ02_MP15_20_MG | ecosystem: Environmental > Terrestrial > Soil > Wetlands > Peat | place... | reverse complement strand
TCCTGCCCCAGGCCTCCTATCCAGGCGTGCTTGAAGGGCTCTCTGCCGGTGAGCTGGTAACTTTTCAAGAGAGTGTAGTAGAGCCAGGTCCTGACTATGTCCTTGCCCTGCATCCTGATGGTAGCAGGGTAGGTGAGGCTCTGGAATTTCGCACTCTTCGTGTACTTCGAAATGAACAAGGGCGAGAGGCTCGAATCCATCCACGTGTCGAAGGTCCTAGTCTCGCCGACGAACTTCACGTTCCCACACTTCTTGCACTTCTTGAAAGGCGCCTCATCCCTCCACGGCCTGTAGTAGACCCCGGGCTTGGGGAGGTGGGGTGTGTTGCACTTGCTGCAGTACCAGACCGGTATCTCCGTGGAGTAATATCTGCGCCTAGAAATCGGGTAGTCGGTTGTGAGCACATCTATCCAGTCTAGGAGTATCTGGCGATGCATAGACGGATGGAACTCGATTTTCTTGGCGATTTTCTTGAGGGCGGGCTTGAATTCTAGCTGCTTGAGATAATACTCCTCCATTGGGATTATCTCGATAGGTGAATGGCTTCGTTCGCAGAGTGGCGTCCTGTGCTGAATCTGCTCTACCTTCGTGGCGATCCCTGACTCTTGTAGGTCCTGGATTACTTGGGACCTGGCGTCTTTGATCGGGACGCCAGCGTACTTCCCGACGACCGCCGTCATCTTGCCATCCATGTCCACGGCAACTATCTCTTTCAGCTTGAACTCTCTGAACAGCATCACATCGTTGTAATCCCCGTATGAGCACACCATCACTACGCCGCTCCCAAACTTCGGGTCGACGCTCTTGTGAGCCTGAATGGGCACCTCCCTGTTGTAAATGGGGACGATGGCCGTTCTTCCGATGTACTTCTTGTATCTCACATCTGCAGGGTTGACCACGAGCATCTGGCAGGCTGCCAATAGCTCCGGCCTGGTGGTGGCAACCTGGAGTTCGGCCCTGCTGTCCTTCACCTTGAAGGTGTTCGTGACCAAGAAGGTGGGGAGTTCTTCATACTCGATTTCTGCATCGGCGATGGTCGTATTGCAGTCTACGCAGTAGTTGTTCGGTCTGTTGGCCAGATACACAAGGCCCCTCTTCCAGAGCTCGATGAACGACCACTGCGTCAGGGTCCTGTATTCTTCCGAGTCTGTCCTGTACTTATTGTAGTAGTCCCCCGAGATTCCCAGAGTCTTCAGGAGACCGATCATGTACGCTTCTAGGTCGTCCAAAGCGTGCTTACAGAGGTTGATGAATTCCTCGCGGGGGGTCTTCCTCATCTGCACCCGATACTTCCTTTCGGCAAAGATCTCTACGGGGAGGCCGTTCCTGTCTATGCCTATCGGATAGAGGACGTTCAGACCCCTCATGCGTGCGGCCCGGGCCGTCATGTCGATCTGGGTGTACTGGGTGAGGGCACCGGGGTGCCATGGCTTCCCCGAAGGGTAGGGGGGAGGGGTGTCTATCACGAAATTGCGATTCTTACTGTTTGAAGGCTTGAAATCAAAAAACCTTCTCTCACCAGCCCAAATCTCTCTCATCTCAGCCTCAAGTTTTGGGTCCCAGGAGGTGGCCTCAAGCTTGGCTGAGAACTGTGGTAACAAACGAATGCAGGCTGTCCCATGAGACAGTATATTAGGTTAAGAGAGGCTTTGGGCCCCGATGACGGGGTTTCTTGCGGTTGCCCTGTGGACGGCTCTGAGAAGGGGGTATCCGATGATACCAATTGGGACGATTTCGCTTCCTAGGAACTCGAGCCATCCCACCCAAGCTGGGACACCCGGTGCCCCCGCCAGAGCCACAACGTAGGTTCCTACTATTGCGGCGATCACAATCACTTCAACGCTCACCGCCAGAGTCCATGATCCCCGGAATTTCCTGCGAGTTATTGCCCATGCTAGCGTCGCCGCAATGAGGTTGGCCATGGGCCCTCCGACGATATCTATGACTCCGAGATTGGGACCCAGCGCGTTCCCTATGAAACACCCGATGGTCACTCCCACGATTGCCGCAGGGCCGAACAAGATAGACAGGGGGAGCAGTGCGTCAACGAGCCTGAACTGGAGCGGTCCGAAGCTGACGAATCCGAACAGGAGCACATAGGACGCATAGAGCGCGGCCAGCAGAGCGGCAAGTGCAACGTTGCGCGTCGTCCAAACTCTTCTCTTATTGTCCATTTCCTCCCACACCGGGATTTCTATGGCGGATCGGGTGGAGGTCACTCACCCGCCTTGGGAGCTAAGCGCACTCTCGCAGATTTAAGCTATTTGGGATACGTCTGGCGCGGTCCGGCTTTCCTGAGATTATCCGTCCCGTCTTCATGAACCCTCTCTGCCCCAACGGCTTGGCGGCTGACGTCCCCACTGGAGAAGCAAACGGAGCGTTTCTACGGGGCCTTCCCCTTGGCCACTTCGGCGTCGACTACCTCTTTGGGGAGGAGCCAATATATGTCAGGGTGCTCCGCTTTCAATGTGGAGAAGGTCGGCGGGAGAAGCCCGTTCCTCCGAGCCCTTCGCACGTTATATTCGACGAATCTCCGCATGGCGCTTGTTTCTCCAGCCGCGGCTACGAAAGCCCTGATTTTCTCAATGGCCGTTTCGTCATCGAGCTTCTTCACATTAACAAGGTAGGGAGCCAGCACCAACCACACCAGTCTGTGCCTCCCGTCCGACACAGGGTGGGCGAGGAGATCCTCGACGTAGAGATACCCCTTGTTTGTCCTCGGTCTCGGGGAGGGGACATACTTGATCACATCCTCCTTCAACCCCGTGAGCTGCTTCGGGAACGGCCCTTTCCTGAGGTTCTTTACCCCCTCCGCTATGGCAGCAAAAGCGCAGTCCTCAAACATGTCATTGAGGTGGTTGTCGGTCAGGTGAACCACCCCTGCATCGAGCTCCTGCCTCGTGAGCTTCCACTTCTGATTCCGAGAAAGCTCATACTTCGAGACCAGGGCGAGGTATCCCTCGAAGGGCAGCGAATAGCTCGCCCTATCATCCACAGAGTCGTCAAGGCCGACTGACGTACCGAAGCATTCGGCCAGAATGCCTACTTTGACACCGGATTCCTCCTTCACGAAGAATCCTTTTGCTCTCTCTGCTTCCTTCTTGGAGAACTTCGAGGTCAACACCGGGTCCTGGCTTGCCACGAGAGCTGCGGCAAAGAAGCTGGAGAACTCGACGAGTTCCGAGATGTGCGGCTCGTACTTTGACCTGCCAAGACAGTTTAGGAGTCTGTACTGAGTTTGTTCGACGACCTCCCTGCTCGCGAGCCCGTCCTCCACGGGGATTGACTCGAAGAACCTTCTCGACCTGGGGGCGAAAGGATACCTCAGTTCGAGGTCTGACAGCAACGGCTCGCCGTAGGGCAATTAACCCCACCGGAGGTCCCGGCCAGTCAAGGACCTTCTAGCCTTCCTTGGCCGTCGAGACGATTGAAAGCACGTCCCTGTCTCTTAGCACGTAGTTGGTTGGGAGGTGCAAACCCGTCCTCACATCGATCGCGTACAGCAGGCCCTTCACGAGGTCCGTGTGGATATCCCTGGCCAGGTCCTCCACGGTGGACCCGCTGGGGAGAAGATAGACGTCGGGGAGTATCCTGCCGTTCTTGTCGGACAGCTTCTGTGGGTCGTAGACCGGGTACACCGCATTCTCGCGCAGCAACTTGAATATCACTGAATTGAGCGCGAACTGTACCCCCGTCCTGAGATACTCTCCGAACACCTTTCTCCTTATGTATGCCAACGCGCTCTTCTGAGCATCATTCAGGTCCTGGGGCTTCAGGATTTCAAACCTCTCCTCACCCGGAACGTACCTGATCAGCCCCTTTCCTTCCGCCCTGCGAAGGGTCAGTTCCGCCTCACCGCTCGTCGGGACTACAATCAGGCCCTTGAACTTCTCGCGCAGTTTCCGGAAGTTCTCCGCGGCGTAGGGGAGGTCCATCTTGTTAGCGATTAGCAGGGTGGGTTTCGAGTATTCGCGCAGGGACCAGCAGAAAGTCTGGATTTCTTTCTCGTTCCAGGAGTCGAAAGCCTTGTCTTCGAGCATGGCGTCTTTCATGGCGAGAATGACGTGCTCCTTCCTCACTCCTAGCCCGTGCATCACGTCTTCTACCGCACTTGGAATCCCGTACCCCGGGGTTTTCGAGAGCTTAGAGATCTTGGGCAGGTTCTGGTTGAACAGCTTCGTATACCAGAGCACCAGTTCAAGCTCGACATCAGCGAAGTCGGCCGTGGGATCTCCGGTCCCAGGCTCAGATATCTTGCCGTCCTTGTCCACGCTCCCCGAGGCATCAACGACGTGCAGAAGCGCATCTGACTGGGCGGCCACGCTGAGGAACTGGTTCCCCAACCCTTTCCCCATCCACGCTCCTTTGATCAGCCCGGGAAGGTCGGTAACCTCCACCGGGATGAACCTCCAGCCGTCTTCGCACTTCGAATTGGTAGGGTTGTCGGAGACCCCAAACTCCTTGTGCACGCACAGCGTCACAACGCTAGCGACCCCTGTCTCCGGGGTCTTCGTCGTGAAAGGGTAGTTGGAGACCTCCCCTGAGAGCAGGGTCATCGAGTTGAACAGCGTCGTTTTCCCAGCGTTTGTCTTACCGATCAGACCGATTCTGATGGGCGTCTAGAATCACCACTTCCCGCGGTGCCCCTACAGGATAAAAACAGTTGTGCAGGCGTGCCGTTAGGGCGAAGGAGCCGAGCGCCACGCCCGTATCGCCTCGTACCAGAACACCGCAGCGGCGACCGCCAGCGCAGCGGAGAACCACTCTACGACGGGGACGGGTTCGAAGTCTGGGTACCCCACATAGGCGAGGTACACGGTAAACACGGTAAAGACGACCGCGTAGAAGACGAACCTGGGGACGATGAGGGTCCTTACCCTAAGGAAGTCCCTCATGACATCCACCTTCACCTCTCCCACCACTTCATACTCTCCGTTGTTCTCAGAAACGAGCCCGAGGTCCTTTAGTTTGTTGAGATGGTATTGAGCCAGCGATGGATTCGACATTAGCAGGGCCCGCTGAACCTCCCTTACCCCCACCCTGCGCTTCTTCAGGGCGTAGACGTAGACGCGGAGGGTGTTCCCCTTGAGCTCCGCGTCGACCATGCCCTGGGTGCGCTTCCCGCCCGTGTTGGGGGGTTGCTGAGGCTGTTTGGTCGGCTCGCTCATGAGAATGCCATCCTCCATTCGCTTTCCGCTTTGGCGTTCAAAAACATTGGTCGGTCATACCCGGCACGACCTCTTGGAGACCATAGGACAGGGCAATGGCGAACGTGCACGTCGAACGCAAGTTAGCTTCTGTACCTTAGTAGAGCTCCGACCCCTCCAAAGGTCTTGAACATGCTCCCTTCTTCTGTCCCCGATGAGATGACTTCGACCTTCGACCCAACCTGGAAGGCCATTTCCTCCAGCACGTCCACCAAGTCCTTCTCTACAACCTCGTAGTCGGTCCCCCCACACTTGGCGCACGGCGTGGACGTCATTTCTTGGCGCTGCTGGATCTTCCTCGAAGTCAGAACAGTCTCCGTCTTCACCGTCCCGCACTTCTTGCACTCGGCGTCGATCCTGACCGTGTCGAGATCATCTGAAACCAGCACCACGTCAGCGCTAGCCTTCTGGAGGGCTTCGATCACCCTTGGAAGACCATAGATTGCTAACCCTCCTTGTCTGTTGACCTCGCCTAGGAACTTCTGCACCAGCTTCTTCTCTTCTATCAGGCGGACATCCTTCAGTATGTCTCCGGCCTTCTCGACCAGCTCCCTGACCCCCTCCCTTCCTGAATAACCTAGGTCCAATACAGCGACGATCTTCTTCTGCAGCTCGTAGTGAAGGTATCCTCCCTTGAGGAACTCATCTTTGGTCGGCCCGGGTCCGCCGACAAGCATGCCGGTCACCTTGTTGCTGTCATTGAAGACCCGCGTCGCGTGCTCCCCCACTCTGTTGAAATAGTATGTCAGCTCCATCTCTCTTCCGCGCTCATACCTCCTCGCCGATTGACCGCCTTTTCTTGTCTTCCCAGAGATGCCCGACGTCAGCAAGTCTGCTATCTCCAGTCTGTCCCCGCTGAGAATTCCCATCCCGACTTCACTCGAATCTATGGCGAGAATTCCATACACTTTCTCTTCTCTGAGCATGTCCCGGAGCCACTCCACGTGAAAGTGGTCGTCGCACTGATACAGGTACTGAGTCACGGGTTTAGGTGGAACGATTTCCCACACGTTGACAACCTCGCTCCCAGGCCCGTTTGTCGGGAGCGCCCCGGAGAACACCACTAGTCCGTTGTCAGGCGCGACCCTGTACAACTTGAGCCTCTGCATAGCCTTGGTCAGGGCGTCTTGGACGTGATTCCGCGTCGTGTCCGACTTGATATTCCCCGCCGTCCCCCATTCATCGCGGAGGTTGGCGATAGCCTCGTGAATCGGCTTCCTTGGAGGGATGTAGAGCGAAACCAGCTCCGTTCCCCTTCCTTCCTTGTTACTGAGCTCTGAGATGAGCTTTCTTACCTTGTATAGCCTAACTGAGTCTGTCTTTGACAATGCGGAGCTACCTCTTCGTCAGGCCGGGGAAGCGGACATGAAGGGAGAGGTGGCGCTCATTGGAATGGTGAAAATCTTCCTCACCCATTTATAAAACCTATCACATCATTAACGTGCCTAGGTGAGGAATTACCACATGAAGACTGTGCTCCGCATCGGAGGTTCGGTACTCGGGTCCCCCCCATCATCGAAGGTGGTGAATGCCTACGCCGGGGTGATAGCCGACCTCAACTACGAGGGGCATTCCGTCGCGGTGGTGGTGGGAGGAGGCAAAGTGTCCCGCGACTACATCAAATCAGCTGCCGAAATGGGCCTGTCCCCCTATCAGCAGGACACGGTGGCGATACACGCGTCAAGACTCAACGCCAGGCTGGTAGCGATGAAACTCGGAGGTGTCAGCAGCGTTCCAACATCCATAGACGGGATGCTGCTGAGGCTCGCGAGGAACAGGGTGGCCGTGATGGGGGGATTGAAGCCTGGGATCACAACCGACACCGTCGCTGCCTTCGTAGCTCAGAAATGGAGGGCGGACATAATGGTCAAGGCTTCGGACCAGAACGGCATCTACACCGAGGACCCTCGGGTAAACAGGAGGGCCAAGAAGCTGGACAAGATCACCTATGAAAGGATGAAGCAAATCTTGGGCGGGTCCCACAGGCCGGGCATCCACAGCATCATCGACCCCGTGGCCGTTGACCAGCTCATCGAATCACGAGTAAAATTGGTCGTCTTGAACGGCATGGACCCCAAGGGTGTCATAAGGGCGGTCCATGGCGAAAGGATAGGAACGGTTGTGAGTTGAGAGGGGCAGCGGGAGCGAAGAGAAACCAGAGTTGGTCTCTCCGGTAGTCTACATCTGTCTAATCGCGGCCGTCTTCGTAGCCTTCTGGTCCTCTCTGGTCGAGGCGACCTACCTCACGCTGCGCCCGTTTTCACTGAGTTCGTCAATCGGGAGCGGGTCGACCAGGGCCGCGGTGGCGTTGGAAATCGTGAGCGAGAAGACAAGACTCGTGAGCGTCACCACATTCGTAGACACGATTTCCAATGTGGTGCTGGCGACGACCATCGGGCTGATCCTATCGGAGTACTTCGGTCCAATAGGCTGGGTGTACAGCGCCGTAGGTGGGTCGTTTGTGATCATGACGCTCCTTTACCTTCTTCCCAAGGCCATCGGAATAGAAAACGCTCTTCGCATGTCCATGACCCTTGCCCCTTCCACCAGAGTCATAATGGGAGGGCTCGCGCCTGTCGCAGTACCCCTTGCCAACTTCGCGAGGAGCCTGTCCGAAAGGCTGGTGGGGAAGCCCGGTTACAAGGAGGTTGACCTTGCCGCCGAGTTCGAGGATGTCGTCAGCATGCTCGAGAGGGCAGGTCACATAGAGCCTGACGCGGGAAGGTTGCTCAGGACTCAGCTGGCGTCGTCAAGGAACACGGCTGCCAGCGTGCTCACCCCCATCGGTGAGATTGTTTCCATCGACAGCAACGCCACCGTCTTGGAAGCTCTAAGGAGCATGGGCCAGTCTAACCATCCCCGGATGCCGGTCTACGACGCGAAGAGGGAACTGTACATCGGAGCCGTCACATCGCAGACAATCTCAAAGGCGGTGTCGAGGGATCACATCGACTTCCTCATACACGACTACATGATTCAGCCTGCAAAGGTCAGGGAAGACGACGGTCTCCCCACCGTGATTGACAAGATGCAGGACGCAGGGGCGACAATAGCATTCGTATTCAACGGGGACAAGATGGTCGGGATGATCACGCTGTCTGACATTCTCGAACGGCTTCTCGGCGTGAAGGTCTAGGGCTTCCTGGGAAGGGCGAGGGCGTTGAGCTCATCAAAGCTTATCGCTCCATCGACCAAGGTACCGTACGTGCCCTTCTCGCGGATCTCTTCCGATGCCCGACGCAGAAGCCCCATGGCAGCATAGGATGCACTCGGTCCGAAGCTCACCCGTGCGACACCCAAACGTTCCAGCTCCGACACTGGTGGGAGCCCCTTCCTGACCATGACGTTGGTCGGGAAATCGAGCGCCCGAACGAACCGGGAGATTGAAGACGCATCTGTCAATCCCATCGGATAGACGCAGTCTGCGCCGAGGTCTCTGAATGCCGCCGCTCTCCTGATCGCCTCCTCGAGTTTCGCGTTGTCGTCCCCTGGGGCATACCGCAGAGCGTCCGTCCTGGCGTTGACTACAAACTGGATCCCCAGAGACTTCCGCAGTCGGAAAAGTGCTCGAAGCCGGGCCTCCTGTTTCTCCAGAGGGAGCAACTTCTTCGTGCTGTGGACGAAATCTTCGATGTTTATCCCTACCGCGCCTGCGGAGATGACGGCCCTAACCATCTTGGCCACGCCCGCTGGAGTGTCCCCGAACCCTCCCACCATGTCGACGCTTAGGGGGACCGAGAGCACCTTCGCAATCCTCTTCACAGCAGAGACGAACTCCGTGCTCGGAATGCCTTCTCCATCCGGGTACCCCAAAGAGACCAACATCCCTGCACTAGAGGTGGCGATGGCAGGAAACTCTTCTTCTTCGAACACCCTGGCGCTCGGGACGTCCCATGCGTTGGGAAGGACGAGGATTCTCTTCCTTTCATGAAGCGCCCGGAACGTTTCCGCCTTCGAGGCTTGCGAAACCATTCGGACAGGTCCACGGTGGGGATGCAGTCCTAAACTCTTTCTGAACCAGAAACCTTGGGCTATGGGAGGGCGGTCAATCCCCAGCCAGAGTCAATTCGGCCTGCTCTTCTATGGGGAGGTTCACGGAGCTCACGAAGAGGCGGCAGCCCTTGTGGGCTGGTACCTCGGCGAAGTAGATCGTCTGGCGATGAGTCTGGCACCACAGGAACTCGAGCCCTGCCAGGGACCGCGCAACAAAACAATTCTCTGACGGCTTGTCGGCAAAGGTCGGTCGCTTGAAGCTCCTGCTCGATGGATTCCCGCACTCCCCCACCTGCGGCATTATTCCCAGAGGGAACCAGTGGTGGCACTCCACACAGGTAACCCCCCCTGTTTGACTCCGCCTCGCTCTGGGTCCCGAGTCTCCCGCAGTTGCGGGCGAGAGCGCCTTCGGGGCGAGGTAACGCTCGCTCCGCTTTTGGTCGCTCAAGGGGCGATAGCACTCTCCCAATTCATCACAGCCAGGATATGTAACCCAATGGACGGAGGAACTGCAGAGCTAACCGCACTCCCTGGCAATGCGACCCGAACGTGTTCGGGTCGAAGAAAGTATTGAACGTTTGCTATCGTGTAACCGTTCGAATATTCAAGTCCGCAACTATTGCTGGACAATCTGAACAAGGCGCTTGACAACTTCTTCTTCCGTCCCTTGGATGAATTCCATCCTCCTCTCCGGGGAACGCATCGCGGTCAAGCCTGTGACTTCGGTTCGAGAACCCTCCAGACCAACGTCCCCAGGGGAGAATCCCAGGTCCTGCATGTTGAAGGTGGTGAGCTTGAACTCCTTGTCCGCCCACCTCTTTCTTCTGAAGTCAGGGAACCTCGGCGAGTTGCATCCAAGCTGCACGCTCACTAGGATGGGTGCCGGTACCTCAACGACCTCGTGACCGTCGGTGATTTCGCGCTTGGCGCGAAGCTTCTCTCCTGCCATTTCGAGTTCGCTGACATAGCTCACATAGGGAAGGCCCAACCATCCCGCAACGCTAGGTGGAACCTGTTCCGTACTCCCATCGGCCGACGCCTCTCCGCAGTAGACGACATCAAACGGCTTCAGTTTCGCTATTCCGGCGGCGATCACGCGCGACGTCGCGTACGTGTCTGCTCCAGCGAAGAGCCTATCGCTGAGAAGGACGGCATCATCCGCTCCCATGGCAACGGCGAGCTTGAGGAACGGTTCGAAAGAAGGCGGCCCCATAGAGAGCACGACCACCGACCCGCCTAGGACGTCCCTCATCCTCAGAGCGGCTTCAAGCGCGTTCTTGTCAGCGTCGTTGATTTCGTTCTCTACCCCTTCCCTGATTATGGTCTTCCTCTGCTCGTCGAACTTGATCTGCTCTATCTTGGGGGTAATCTTCATGCAGACGATCTGTTTCATCGGGATTCCCCTCCAGAGGTTTCGAGCTCGGAGATTAGCCTTGGAATCAGCCTGGTGGCGTCCCCAACCACGCAGAAGTCTGCATGCTTGAATATCTCTGCTTTGGGATCGGAGTTCACGGCTACCACCCTCTCCACGTTTCTGAGGCCTGATGTGAAGTGTGCAGCTCCACTGACACCTACCACTATCGCCAATTTGGCGCTAAGACTCGAACCTGTCGAGCCGACGACCAGATTTTTCGCGACCATTCCCTTGTCTGCGACAGGCCTTGAGGCGCCGAACGCCGACCCCGTCGCGCTGGCGAGCTTCTTTGGCACTTCGAGGTTGTCCTTGCACCCCAGTCCAGCGACGACGACTCTTTCGGCTCTCCCTACGTCGGCACTACGTTCAATCCTTCTTTCAACCACAACGGACCTGATGCCTTCTGGTTGCAGCCTCACAGGGAAAGCTTCGACCGACCCTGCCTCGTTTGTGGGTTGAGGGATTCTGAACACCCCTGGTCTCACGGTCGCCATCTGCGGTCTCCCCTTCTTGCACTTGCAGACCGCGACGATGCTCCCGCCGAACCCCGGGACCGATCCGAGTAAGGCACCTGTTCCACCTTCAATCTCCAAGTCCACCACGTGTGCCATCAGCCCCGTGCGTAGCTTGACCGCAAGCAGACCGGCGAGCGCCGTCCCGTCGTGGGTCGCCCCGATCAAGAGGATGTCTGGGTCAGACGACTTCACCATCTCCTCGACCACCGTTGCGTAGGGCTCGGGGGAGAAATCCTTCAGCAATGGGGACTCCGCCGCAAGGATGGCGTGGGCCCCTCTGCGGGAACCGAGCTCTGCTGCATCATGCACATGATCGCCGAGAACTGCTCCCGTCAGGCGAACGCCAAGCTTGTCTGCAATCTCCCTTCCCTTTCCGAGCACCTCCAGCGACGTGTCTTCCAAGGTTCCTTCGGCCCGCTCGAGGAAGACGAAGACACCGCCCTTGCCGACCATGGATCAGACCCCTCCCTTCCCCACGGAGTCGGCCAGAATCTCGGCCACGTCCCTGACCTTTACGCTCGAACCTACAGTCTTGGTTCCATCCTCGAAGTTCAACACGCAGAACGGACACGCAGTGGCCATCACGGACGCGCCCGACTCCTGGGCCTGGACGACCCTTCTGTGGCTCGGCCTCCCTCCCTCGAACTCAACGAACATCCCTCCTCCCCCCCCACCACAGCAGAGGGCGTCACTCCTGTTGTCGTCCATCTCGATGAGCTTCGTCCCAGGGATGCTCTCCAACAGCTTCCTGGGCTCCTCGTAGATGCCGCCGTATCGGCCTAGGTAACAGGGGTCGTGATATGTGACCGTCAGACCATCCCCGTCGGGGGTGTGCTGGGGCTTCAGGACACCCTGGTCGAGAAGCCTCCCCAGGAACTCGGTGTAGTGGAAGGCAGGAGGGACGCTTCCGAATTTTGGATACACGTCCTTGAATACGGCGCTGCTGTGCGGAGAGACCGTGATGATGTCCTCGGCTCCCACCGACCTGAACGATTCGATATTCGCTTGGGCGAGTTCCTCGAGGAATCCATTCTCCCCAATCTGGTACACCTCGTCTCCTGAGCTCCTCTCCTTGTCCCCCAGAATCGCGAAGTCGACCCCGGTTGCCTCGAAGATTTTGACGAGAGATCGGGCAATCAGCTGGGCGCGCGGGTCGAACGAGACCGCGTCGTCCAGGTATAGAAGGTGCTTAGCTTGTTTCCCGACCTTGAGGTTAAGACCCTCTGCCCATCGCCCCCGGTCGTTCTTTTTTCCATCCCAGGCCGTCCCCTCTTCGTAGACGCGCCAAAGGGCCTCCTCCAGCTTGTGGGGAACCTTCCTTTCTCCATAGCTCATTTCCCGCAGCGAATGAATCACCCCGGTGATGTCGACCCCGCGAGGGCATGCCATTTCGCACTGTCTGCACGTGACGCAGTGCCAGAGGGCTTCGTTTACCGCCAGCTCCTTTATTCCAAGCTGGGCCCCGCGCATAATTTTGCGGATCGGAACATTCATGGGGCAAATCGCAGTGCACGTTCCGCACTGGTAGCAGGCGAGCAGCGTACCGCCTCCGCTTCCCGAGATCGTCCCCCTGAAACCGAGGTCTACCGATTGAGCGCTCATGACTACGCTCCCCTCACTTGGACCTTGACCGTCGTCGACTGCAGCTCCTCCGCGGGGAGTTTCGAGACCAGGGAAGACATATCCCTGGCCTTGTCAGCAAAGCGCTTAGGCTCGGCTGCGCTGACCCACCAGAGCTGGAGCCTGTCGGGGTTCACTCCCTTGGCCTTCAGCTGCGTTCTCCATCTCTCGATTCTTTTCTCCGTCTGCAGGTTCGCACTGATGTAGTGGCAGTCTCCTGGATGGCACCCCGTAACCAGTACCGCTCCGGCTCCTTTAGAGAACGCGTACATGACGAGCTTCTGTGAGATTCTGCCCGAACACATCGTCCTGATTATCCGAGTGTTCGACGGATACTGAATTTTCATCACCCCTGCCAAGTCTGCACCGGCATAGGAACACCAGTTGCAGGCATAGATCAGGACCTTCTCATTAGCTCCTTCAGCGAGAGCCGCGTCTACCTGGGCCGTTATCTGCCTGTCAGTGAACCCTTCCTGGGTGAGGGCGCCTTCCACGGTGCATTCGGCCACGCAGGTGCCACAACCCTGGCAAGCGGCCGTCACGAACTCGATGTTCTTCCTAACCTCTCCCAGTATAGCCCCATACGGGCAGACAGGGATGCATCTCCCGCACTTGGTGCACCTCGCCTGATCGACTATGGCCACGAACGGTTCTCTTTCTATCTCATTCTTGGAAATGACGACCGAGGCCTTTGCCGCTGCCGCGAGCGCTTGGAGTGCAGACTCCTTGACGCTCTTGGGATATTGGACGGTCCCCGCGAGCATGACTCCCTGTACCGCCGCTTCCGCAGGACCAAGCTTCGGATGGCTCTCGAGAGCGAATCCTTCCTGGTCGATGGAGACCTTCAACTGCTGGAGGACGTCCACGCTCTTTCCCATCTTCACGTCCCCTTTCTCCTGCTGAGCCCCACATTGAGGACCACGAGGTCGCTGTGGAGGCTGACTTCGCTCCCGCTCAACTCGTCCTTCACAACGAGCTTGTCATCCGTCAGATGGACTGAGTCTTGAGGGGCTGACACCTGCGGGTATTGGTAGAATCTTACCCCAAGTTTCCCGGCTTTCTCGTACTCTTCCTCTCCGAAGCGGGAGAACGTTCT
>Ga0187772_10000871_pt1 | contig 13863 bp, 12 predicted proteins | sample 0116_SJ02_MP15_2_FD_133137 | JGI IMG/M metagenome (GOLD analysis project Ga0187772, IMG submission 133137) | Tropical peat soil microbial communities from peatlands in Department of Meta, Colombia - 0116_SJ02_MP15_20_MG | ecosystem: Environmental > Terrestrial > Soil > Wetlands > Peat | place... | reverse complement strand
GGCGTTGGTGCCGCCGAAACCAAACGAATTCGAAAGCGCGTAATCCACCGTGGCTTTGCGCGCAACATTCGGCACATAGTCCAGATCGCACTGCGGATCCGGCGTTTCCTGGTTGATTGTCGGTGGAATAATCTGGTCCCGCAACGCCATCACGCTGATGCCGGCTTCCAAACCGCCCGCGCCGCCCAGCAGATGCCCGGTCATGGACTTGGTTGAGCTCACCGGCAGCTTCTTGCTGCTCGCGCGCTCGCCGAACAAGCGTTTCATCGCCGTAGTTTCGATCACGTCGCCAATCGGCGTGGAAGTGCCGTGTGCGTTGATGTAGCCGATATCTTCGGGCGAGAGCTTCGCATCTTTCAGCGCAGCGCGCATTACGCGGAAGGCGCCGTCGCCATTTTCGGCTGGCTGCGTGATGTGGTAGGCATCGCCGCTCATGCCGTAGCCCACAATTTCCGCGAAAATCGGCGCATTACGTTTTTGCGCGTGCTCCAGCGATTCGAGGACCAAAATGCCCGAACCTTCGCCAACCACAAATCCGTCGCGGGCCGCATCGAAAGGACGGCTGGCTTTTTCCGGCTCGTCGTTCCGCGTCGAAAGTGCGCGCATGGAAGCAAATCCGCCAATGCCCATGGGCGTCACGGTAGCTTCGGTGCCGCCGCAGATCATCATTTCCGCGGCACCGCGCTCGATGATCTTAAAGGAATCGCCGATGGAGTGCGCCGAAGCGGAACAGGCCGTCGCCGTGGCAGAGTTCGGACCGCGTGCGCCATAGCGAATCGAAATGTGACCGGAAGCCAGATTCACAATCGCCGATGGAATGAAAAATGGAGAAATCTTTCCGGGGCCGCCCTGCACCAGCTTGATGTGCTCACGTTCGATGATATCGAACCCACCGATGCCCGAGGCGACATACACGCCCACTTCGTCCAGATCGGACTGCTCCGGCTTCCATTCCGCCATTTTCACGGCGAAATCCGCGGCGGCCAGGGCCACCTGGATGAATCGCCCCATTTTTTTCAGTTCTTTTTTCTCGATCCACTGGAAAGGATCGAAATTCTTGATTTCGCCCGCAATTTTGCAGTCGAAATCAGCGGTATCAAAATGAGTGATGCGGCTGACACCGCTCTGGCCGGCCACCAGGTTTTTCCAACTTTCCTCGGTGCCTATGCCCAACGCACAAACTATTCCAACGCCTGTAACGACGACACGGCGAGTCAATGCACTTGCTCCTTCATGCCGGGATTTCCCTGCGGCTTACTTGCCCTTCGAGTGTTTATCAATGTACTCGATGGCATCCTTGACCGTGGTCATTTTCTCGGCGTCCTCGTCCGGCACCTCGATGCCGAAGGCTTCTTCGAACGCCATCACCAATTCCACCTGGTCGAGCGAATCCGCGCCCAGGTCGTCCACGAACGACGCGGTAGGCGTTACTTCCGCCTCATCGACTCCGAGCTGCTCGACGATAATTTGCTTCACCCGTTCTTCTACACTGGCCATTCCAGTCCTCCGCGACCTGCTGTCGCACTTTCTTCGTTCAAACTATTCCACACCACAATCCGGTTTTGCGGCCGGCCTACAAACTCGTCTGCCCTTGCCTGGGTAACCTTGTCATTCTAGATTCCCAGCCCACACAAGGTCAACTTTCAGGCTTGTTCTGAACCCTCACGCCAAATACATCCCACCGTTCACGTCGAGGACGTGGCCGGTGATATAGCCCGCTTCATCGCTGGCCAAAAAGACGATCGCTGCCGCGACGTCCCGAGGGGTTCCCATACGTCCCAACGGAATACGCTGCTTCAACTCTTCCTTCACCTTTTCGGGCAGCACGTCGGTCATCGGTGTCTCGATGAAGCCGGGAGCCACGGCGTTCACGGTGACATTGCGCGAAGCAATTTCCATGGCGATTGCCTTGGTCAGTCCAATCAACCCGCCCTTCGCGGCCACATAATTGGATTGGCCGGCGTTGCCCATCTGCGCGACGATAGAAGCAATGTTGATAATGCGCCCGGAGCGAGCGCGCATCATCGTGGCCAGCGCCTGTTGCGTGCAGAAATGCGCGCCGGTCAGGTTCGTGCGGATCACTGCGTCCCAATCTTCTTGCTTCATTCGCAGCGCCAAGCCATCCCGCGTGATTGCGGCGTTATTCACCAGGATGTCCAACTTCCCAAACTTTTCCAGCACGCTCTTAAATCCCGCCTTCACCTGTTCCGCATCCGCCACATCCATCTTCACCACCAGCGCGGCAGAGCCACGAACGGCGATCTCCTCGGCTAGTTGCGCGAGTTTGTCTTCATTGCGCGCGGCGATAGCGACATTCGCGCCCTCCTCCGCCAGTGCCAGCGCGGTTTCGCGTCCAATCCCCTGCGACGCACCGGTAACCAACGCCGCTTTTCCCGCCAAACTAAACATTCCTGCTCCTGCCTCCGCTGGCTTTAAAGCACAGTTTTCAGTTCCCAGTTCCCAGAACGCTTCAGGCTACCGTGGGGGCTGAAGCCCCCAGCTCCTGAAGAAAAGACAACTCGAAGGAAAAATCACCTTCGATGAAGCGCACAGCTTCTACACAACTGAGCGAGACGTTACTGCAAACTGATAACAAAAAAACTGATGACTGACTACTGAAAACTCTTTTTTCTTCTCACGCGGCGTCGGTCTTGGCGCCCGTGATCTTATCCAACGTAACCGCCAGGCTCTTTTCATCTTCCACGTTCAAGGTAGTCACCGAGCGCTCAATCTGCCGCATCAGTCCCGTCAACACCTTCCCGGGACCAACCTCGACAAAAGTGTTCACGCTGTCATCCAGCAGCGTGCGCATGGACTCTTCCCAGCGCACTGGCATGGTCACCTGGCGCGTCAAGCTGCTGCGCGCCTCGTCGCCCTTGCTGATTTCGTCCGCGTCTACGTTAGTCACCAGCGGAATCTGCAGGTCAGCAAATTTCGTTGTGGCGAGGTCCTTCTCCAGTTTCTCTTGCGCCGGCATCATCAGCGCGCAATGGAAAGGAGCAGATACCGCCAGCACCACGGCGCGTTTGGCACCGGTTTGCGACGCAATTTCCACCGCGCGTTTCACCGCAGCAGCGCTTCCCGAAATCACCGTCTGTTCCGGCGAGTTCAGATTCGCGGGCGAGCATACTTCGCCCTGAGCGGCCTTTTTGCACACTTCGAGCACTACCGTTGGCGACAAGCCCATGATCGCCGCCATGCTTCCCTGCCCCGCCGGCACCGCTTCCTGCATGTAGGTGCCACGTTTGCGCACAATGTTCACGGCATCCGCAAAATTCAGCGAACCCGCGGCCACCAGCGCGGAATATTCGCCCAGGCTGTGCCCAGCCACGTAGTCCGCGGTGATGCCCCGTTCCGCCAGCACGCGATAAGCGGCCACGGAGACGGTCAAAATCGCCGGTTGCGTGTTGGCCGTGAGCTTCAGCTCTTCTTCCCTGCCTTCAAAGCAAATCTTCGAGATGGAAATGCCCAACGCCGCGTCGGCTTCTTCAAAAACCGCGCGCGCCACCGGATACTTTTCTGCAAGTTCTTTTCCCATGCCGGGATACTGGGAAGCCTGACCTGGAAATATGAATGCGACTTTACCCATACCTTGCTCCTCTCTCCTTTCCTCACACTTTCGCGGTGGTCAGGGAGAGCTCCTGTTCGATTTTTTCGTTCACGCGCGCACGGGCAAGACCCGCCGCGACGCGAATGGCATTCTTCATGGCATTGGCGTTCGATTTACCGTGTGAAATTACGCACACGCCGCGGACTCCCAGCAACGGTGCACCGCCGTATTCCGAGTAGTCCATCGTCCGCTTAATGCCCTTCAACGCACCCCTAGATAAGACATAGCCCAATTGCGATGCCAGCGAGCCCTTGTATGTCTTGCGCAGCAGCTTGACGATTTCCATGGCCAGCCCTTCGCAAATCTTTAGCGCGATGTTGCCCACGAAACCATCGCAAACAATCACGTCGACTTTGCCGGAGAACAGATCATTGCCCTCCACGTTACCCACGAAAAGCACCGGCAAATCCTTCAAACGTTCATAGACAGCGCGAGTCAATTCGTTGCCCTTGATCTCTTCTTCCCCGATCGAGAGCAGCCCCACGCGCGGCTTCCGGCTTCCAAACGTCAACCGGTAGTACAACTCGCCCATCACCGCGAACTGCAGCAGGTGCTCGGGTTTGGAATCCACGTTCGCGCCCACGTCCAGCAGCACCGAAACGCCACCCTTAGCGTTGGGAAACGGCGCCGCCAGCGCGACCCGGTCCACCGATTCCAGCGTGCCCAGGATGAACTTCGCCGTGGTCATCACCGCGCCGGTGTTTCCCGCGCTGACGAACGCGTCGGCCAATCCATCCTTGACCAGGCGCAACCCCACGTGCACCGAACTATCTTTCTTTCGCCGAAATGCCTGCGCCGGGTGATCCTCCATGGTGATCACTTCGCTGGCCGGAACGATCTCCACGCTCGCCATCGGCCGCGTCAGCCTGGCCAGGTCCGGTCGAATCACATCCGGCTGGCCTACCAGGAGCACGCGAACACCATATTCCTGCGCTGCCAGAACACTTCCCTCTACTTCAGGCAGAGGTGCGTGGTCTCCCCCCATGGCATCGACCGCGATTGTGATCATGGAAAATTTCCAGTGACTCTGGCAAGTTCGGTGGACACAGCTCGCACTGTGCCGATCAGGACTTCGAGAGCCCGGCTATTACCCGCGTCTACTTCGTGTCGTGCACCGGTCGACCCTTGTAATACCCGCAGTGGGGGCAAGCCCGATGCGGCTGCTTCATCTCGTGGCAGTTGGGACACTTGGCCAGAGCTGGAGGGAACAATCCGTCATGCGCGCGCCGGTTGCTGGTACGCCGCTTTGAATGTCGCCGTTTTGGATTTGGCATTCTACTGCTCCTTATTTGCGACCTGCTCGCGGCTACACACAACGCCTGACCGATCCAGGTCGGATTCTATGGGCTAACAGCCCGAAAATCTATTGTTTCTTGAGCCAGTCCTGCTTTAGCCGCGCGAGGGGAGCCAGACGCGGATCGGAGGAATGCGTTTCACAACGGCACTCTTCATGGTTCAAGTTGGCCCCGCAGCTGGGGCACAACCCCCGGCAATCGCTCTGGCAAATCACTTTCATCGGCAGTGACAGCAACACCTGTTCCTTTAGCACATCGGCCAGAAACAGACCTTCTCCTTCGAAAAATCCTATCTCCGTGTCGTCATCCTTCAACCGCTCCTCTTCATGCCTGGTGCCCTTAGGAGTCGGTTGATAGAAAAGGTCAAAATTCCGGTGAATATCCTCGACTACCGGCTCCAGGCAGCGAGCACAGACCATCTCAATCTTGGTCTCCAGCTCTCCGGCGATGCGAATCTGACCATCGAGAAGTTCCGCCGTGGCAGTCACTTCCAAGGGCTCGACCTGTTTTACTTCGCTGGTGCCGTAATCGATACTTCCGGGAGCATAGCTCTTCCGGATGCGCACTTTGCGGACGGCAAGATCTTTGACGTCGAGGAACATATCTTCTGCGCCTCCGGCGCGTACGCTCATGCCTTCCCATTATTTCGGCACTTGCGCTCTAAGTCAAGAAAGTGGCAGCGGGAAATCTCGGTAGATTGAGGTGAAAGCGCCAGGCTGGCTTCCTAGTACTAGCTCGGGGACGCGCGCACCGTTTGATGAGAAACTAGGCCTTCTTCAGGGGCTCCTTTATATAGCCGCCCACCACCTTTGCGTATTCCGGGAAGGCCACCTCCGGCTCCTGAATATCCGGGTGCCAGACCTTCTCCCATTCGAAGCAGTAGTAACCCTGGTAGCCCATTTCCCGGAGCGCCATTACTTGTCGTTCAACCGGAACTTCGCCGGTTCCCGTCAGCACATATTTGCGGCCCTTCCCATCGGGCACGGAGTCCTTCAGGTGGGTGTGGCGAATCCAGGGTCCCAGCTCCGCCACCGTGTGTTCGGGCTGCTCGTGGCCATCCACAAAGGTATGGTGGGCGTCCCACAACAAGGCCACATTCGTTGAATCTGCCCGCGTCAGTATCTCTTTCAAGGTGGGTGAGTCAACGAAGTCTCCGTGCGACTCGATAAGCACAGTGACTCCTCGTGGAGCGCCATATTCGCCCAGTTGGTGCAGTCCATCGACTACCCGTGCCAGCACTTCTTCGCGCGGGCCATTTATTTTATTGCCGAATACGCGCACGTACGGCACCTGGAGCGCGGACGCCAAATCGATGAATCGCTGGGCGTCCGCCAGTTGCTTGGCGCGCTCGGCCGGTTCCGCCACGTGCATCTCCGCTGAAGAGCCCAAGTCCGAAATTTTCAATTGATGATCCGCCACCTGTTTCTTGGTCCGCGAAATCTGCGTCGGCGCGAATTCCGGCCGCGTTGGCAGGTCCATGTTTCCCATCAACCCGCGCAACTCAATGGCCTCGAATCCGTACGCCTGCGCGAATTCCAGAATTTTGCTCCATTCCCACCCCGGGCAGCCCAAAGTGGAAAAAGCCAACGGCAATGGCGCCTCGCTCGCCCATGCAAAGCGGCTTAGCAGCGCCGTGGCTGTGCTTGCCGCTAGAAATTCCCGTCGCGCTAATTTCATAGTTCACACCTCTTCCCGCCATAGCGTTTTTCGTTTCACCACAGTGGCCGCAGAGTTGCCGCTCGAGATAGCAGAGGAATCTGCAGATTCGTGAACGAGCCTCTGTTTCCTCTGGGACCTCAGTGGTCTCCGTGGAGAAGATTTCTACTTCTGTGGATGCCTCACACCCGAGAAATTACCTTGAGCAACCCTTGCATCGATTCCGTACTGGACTGCTCCTTGTTTTTCGCAGCATTCAGGTAATGTGTTTCCAGCGACATCGTGCCTTCATACCCGTCGCGAATCAGTGCACGGAACTGCCCCACAAAATCAATTTTCCCTGAACCGATGGGCATCCACTGGCTCTCTCCGGGCTTGGCGCCGGGCGCCGCATCTTTCAAGTGCAGATGCCAAATGCGCTTCTTGTCCAGCGCGTCGTAGCCGTTCGGAAACGGGGTTTCGCCCGCATCATATGCGTTTCCGGGGTCCCAATTCGCTCCCAGCGCAGGGGATTGCACCACCTTCAGCATCGCTGCGGCCTCTCCGCCGGTGGCCACGTTACACGAAAACTCATTTTCCAGAACCAGTCGAACTCCCTCGCGCTGCGCAACCGCAGCGGTGCGTTCCAACTCTCTTGCGACCCGTTCAAACACCGCGTGGGGGTCCGCAACCCGCAGGAACGCAAAAATCCGCACTTTGTCCGCGCCGAAATCCTTGGCCCTCGCGATGGCCCGCTCCAAGATGGCATTTTGCTGAGAAAAATCCCCGCTTTGCAGTGGATCGGGTTTACCTTCGGCGAATTTCGATTCCGTTCCGGGTAACAGCGTTTTGAAGCACGGCGAATCGATCACAGAAACTTTCAAACTATGTTTGGCCAGCAAGTCCTTGGCCCGCTTCACGTCGTCTGGGGGCAGGTCCATCACATATCGGCCCCATAAAAAGCGCAATTCTACCCAATTCAGTGCAAAGCCTTTAGCCCAAAGCAGCGCACGCTCGAAATCCTGTGTGATTTCGTCGGTGATCACGCCCAGCTTGAATTGCTGCACATCCGCTGCTCCTGTGGGCAACGTACTCAGCAGTGTCGCAGCCGTGCTCCCGGCCACAAATTCCCTACGATTCATTTTTCCCCTCGCTCGGCCTCATCCTAATGGCCAATTCCGCAAGCGTCAATCAAACCAATCCGCGAAACCAATCAGCGAAATTGGGAATCCCAGAATACACGTGCGAGAATAGAAAAACCGGAAAGTGATTCCGGCGAGAAACAGCATTGGTCTTTCGGCTTAAATTTACCAGGCTACTCTTCGGTTGCGCCTGCCCTTCCTCTCTCTTCTTCGCGGCCCAGGCTGCGCCGGCACAAGAGAAGGCCATCCAATTCACGGACATCACGAAGGCTGTCGGCATTCACTTTACCCATTTTAAAGGCAATAACGGCATATCGATTAATTTGGAAGAATTCGGCCCCGGCGTTTGTGTATCCGACTATGACGGCGACGGTTGGCAAGACATCTACTTCGTTAACACACGCGATCTCTACAACCGCGGGATCAAGGTGCAAAACGCGTTGTACCACAACAATGGGGACGGCACCTTCACCGATGTCACCGATAAGGCGGGTGTGCCCGGCACCGGCTTCGGTCTCGGCTGTGTTTGGGGCGATTACGACAACGATGGCCACCCCGATCTGTTCGTCAGCCAATACGGCCGCAATGTGCTCTACCACAACAATGGCGACGGTACGTTCAGCGATGTCACCGATAAGGCTGGAGTCGCAGGCATGGACTTCGGCACCTACTTTCACTCGGGCGCTGTGTTCTTCGACTATGATCGTGACGGAAAACTCGACCTCTACGTCGGCAGCTACGTGGCCTTTCCTCCGGACGCGCAACGCTACTGCAAGCTAGGCGGCGCCGTCAGCAGTTGTCCTCCAAGCGCCTATCCGGGCAGTCCCAGCATTCTGTATCACAACAACGGCGACGGAACGTTCACCAATGTGACCAAGAAGGCGGGAATGTACCAGCCGAATGGCAAGAACCTGGCCGTCGGTGTGGGTGATTACGACAACGACGGCTGGCCGGACCTGTTTGTCGCCAATGACGGCATTAGTGCATATCTCTACCACAACGAGCACAACGGTACCTTCAAGGAAGAAGGCTCGATGTCGGGCATGGCCTTCACCAGCGCCGGTTTGACCATGGCTGCCATGTGCATTTCCCTCGGCGATTACAACAATGACGGGTGGCTGGATCTGTTCATTTCTGATTTCCAGGGCAGCTCCGACCACATGTGGAAAAACGACGGTCAGGGCAACTTTGACGAGGTGAGTGACAGCGTTGGTCTCACTGTGCCGACTCGCAACATTCTCGGCTTTGGGGGCGGGTTCTTCGATTACGACAATGACGGTTGGCTCGATCTGTTTGTCGCCAACGGTCACGTATATCCGGAAATCGAACAGGTTCTTCCGGAGGTGCACTACAAGCAGATCAATTCGCTATTCCACAATGACCGCCATGGCAAATTCATCGACGTGACGAAAAGCGCCGGTGAAGGATTTACCGTGCCGCACATTGGCCGTGGGGTGGCATTCGCCGATTTTGACAACGATGGATTCATGGACCTAGTCGTCGCCAATAACAACGATCCTCCTTCGCTGCTGCACAACAGCGGCGGCAATGGAAATCACTTCGTTTCTTTCAAGCTCATCGGAACAAAGAGCAATCGCGATGCCATTGGAGCGCGACTAAAAATAACCGCGGGCGGCATGAGCCAAATTCGCGAAGTGCAAAGCGGCGGAAGTTATATGTCGCAACACGATCTGCGGGCTCACTTCGGACTGGGCGATACCAGCAAAATCGATAAGCTCGAAATCTCCTGGCCCAGCGGTGCGAAGCAGACCTTCACCGATTTTCCTGCAGACCAGTTTTACAGTATTGAGGAAGGCAAGGACGAGCTTGGCTACCAGCCATTTGTAAAATCTACGAAGGGCAAATCCCCAGCCACTGATACGACCAAATCCACGCCAGCCCATTCTTCTCCCTGACGTTGTGCGGCGCCTGCATCTCGGAACAGGAACACAAGCAGAAGCGTGCTAACATGCAGCGCAATGGCTTTACTCCCGGAGTATTTCGAATGAGACCCTTCCTACGCGGCAGCGCGCTTCTTGCCGTCTTATTGCTGGCGACTCTTCCTCTGGTTGCCAGCACGAAAATCGTCCATCGTTGGGTGTTGACAGGCGAGCCCTTACCGCAGTTCCACCGCATGCTGGTCGCCAGCATCATGGAAAACTATGTGGTTCGTCAGGAATTCGAAGACCAAATGAAGACGCTGCTGGCCAATTACGGCGTCGAAGGCGTGCAAAGTTATATGGTCCTGCCGCCGAGGAATGAAATGATGGAGGGCGAGCTGAAGCAACGCATCAAAGAAAGCTCACTGGACAGTGTTTTGGTGATTCGGCCCAAGTCGGTTCGCACTGAAACGCAAGAAGTGGTTACCAGCGGCATGTACACACCTCCACCGGGCTACTACACCTTCTGGCCCTACTGGAACACGGTCTATACTGGTTTTTATCCCACTAGCTCCTACACCAAGGAAAACGTTGTGGTGCGCGTGGAGTTTAATCTCTACAGCACGAAAGACGAGAAACTGATTTGGAGCGGCGAAACCGACACTATTTATTCGAAAGACTTCGAAACACTCGGCAAGAACTACGCGCGGACCCTCGTCAAGCAACTGCAAAAAGACAAGATTATCCGTAAAAAGTGATTCTCGTCTTTCATTCAAAATTTCGGAATTCGTCCGTAGTGCAAATCCGCGATTTCGACCGAAACGGCGCCTCCTGGCGTCCCAGAGCGGAGAAATCCCTCTTCGCTTTCAAAGGCAGGCTTTAGTGTCGTAGCACCAGGCAACTGGCAATCATGTCGTGTAGCGCCTGCTTGCGCTCGGTAATTCCCGCCATGATGTAGCCGATACCCAGTGGAATTAATCCGGTGATGAGCTTCGCAAAAAATCTCCCGCTGGCGCGCGCGAAGCTGACGCGGTTCCCCGCTAAATCCGTCACATACAATCCGAGCGCTTGTTTGCCCCAAGTCGCCTGTTTCTCTCCGCTTTCCAAATAAGCGAAATATAACCAGTGACCGATCAGCGCCACGCTGCCTATCACCAGGATCAACGACACGAATGCCCCAACGGCGAAAGGATTGGGCGGGCTGCCCATTTCTCGGCTGAATGAACCCAAAATCGCTGCTCCGCCCATTAGAAAGAACAACGGCACTACCAAGATCAGCATCGCCAACGAGACAATAATGGAATCAATAATGTACGCCACAAATCGCAGCCAAAAACCCGCGTAGGTTACGTTCGTGGCATAAACAATCGCTCCCACTCCGGCGTGCGGCGAAACCGCTACGGGCATGGCGGGTGTTGCGGTTGCCAGGGGATTGCGCGCTACTGGATTTCCGCAGGATTGGCAAAACGACGTATCGGCTGCAAGGGCGGCACCGCACTTGGAACAAAACACAATCGGCCTCCACACGTATCTACGACAAACTGCATCGGTTGCGCCTATTCTCTTACAACTTTCCTGCGTGGAGGAAAGAATTTATTCGCAGCCTTCTCGTTCGAACTGGCCCAAGCGTTTTTCCGCATCCGCGTTGCCTTTGCGCGCCGCGGCGCTTAGCAGGATCCGCGCCTGATCGCAGTTGTGGGCCACCCCCTCGCCGCGCCAGTACAGTTCGGCCAGTGTCAGTTCCGCGCCAGGATTGCCCTTTTCGACGGAAATCCAAAGAAGACGCACCGCCTCCGAAAGATCTGCATCGCGATTCTTGTCATGAAGCAGTTGGACCGCATGGGCATACTCTGCGGATCCGTTTTCCAATGCGCTATCCGGCTGACCGGTAGACGCCACGTCGGCACTTGTCACTGAGTTCTTGCTGGTCTGAGGCAATGAGGGAACCGTCGTGCCCAAGGGGTGAGTGCCCCCCAAACTTGCATCGGGATTGCTCGTTCCCGTCGACGCGGTCGGCGGTGTCGTTGCACTTGGCGGCGAACTCGTTTCGGCGGAATTGGTCTCACTGGACGCAGGTTTGTCTTCAGCAGTGGGCGGGGAGGCCTGTGTCGCTGCACTGCCGCCCAACTCTCGACCGAGCCAAATCAGCCCTTCCCCGAATTCCTGGTGATATACAGAGAACGCCACCGCCAGGGCCAGCAATGCCATGATGCCGATTGCTCGCGACAGCGTGAACCACTCCGTCCCGTTGCCCTTGGCAGTTTGCCCTTCTCCGAACTCAGAAAGCGACGGCGGCCAGCCCGGTGTTTTCTCGCTCATCGGTGGCTGGATGAGGATGTCTGATATGTCGGGCAATATTGAAGCGTCTAGCCGGTTGCTTCGTTCTTCGCGCGCCACTGGACCGGCATTGTCCGCAGCGGGCGTTTCGTCTGCACGCTGATCCCGGAGAGGTTCGAACCGAATCTCCACGGGCTCTTGCGCCGTCATAAAATGTGGCAACCCCGGAAACGGCTCTGGCTTCACGTGGTACGCAACTGGTTCGTGCGCCGCGGGTTCCGTTTCTGTTTCTTCCTCGTGGAGCGGCTTCGACTCCGGAATCGCACCTGATGCATCCGTATTCGGAATCTGCTGCTCTTGCTGCGCGGGAGGCCTCAGCGCCCAATGGGGCTTTGTAGACGGCTCACGGGTGGGCTCGCGGCGAGGCTGTAGCGGACCACGAAGTTCCCCGCGCAACTCCTCGAACGATTGCGCTTCACCAAGGGCTGGCTTTTCGGGTTCTGGATTTTCCAGCGTGCCATCGATCCAGCTTTGTAACAGCGCGTGCGCTTGCGCCGGAACTTCCACGAAACAAATTCCCGCCACGCGCCCATTTTCCTCTATCCACAGAATTTTGCCCTGCCCTTCAATCCGGGCGTTCGCATTCAACGCGAATGAAAATGGGGTTTGCTGACCGGTTTGCACCGGCATCATCGCTCGTAGGGAAAAACCTTCGGCCGAAAGATCGCGCATCATTCCGCCGTTGCTCGGCCCTAATTCCACATAAATCAGGCTAGGCGGGGTTCGACGCGCATTCTTGCGGCGCTCGCGGTTGGCGGTGCTGGGGGCCATACTTTAAGGTATCTTAACTCGGGGTCCGGCTGCTTCGATATACGGGCTTGCCCGATGATACAGGGGTATTGGTACTGCCGCCCGTCATTCCTTAAGATGCGCCTGCCACGGCAAGAATCTACATTCCCTTTTGATTCCGGAGTGGTAGGATTTTGTTGCTTTTCCCCGCCCCTGACTTATCCGCAGTGGAAACTGCAGGTTGCATCCGCCCGTAAGGAGTAGTTCATCATGCGTTGGACACCCGGTGGAACCAGCGGAGACATCGAGGATCGTCGCGATCAAAGCGGCGGCGGGGGTGGGTTTGGCTTTGGCGGCATGCGCCTGGGACTCGGCGGGCTGCTTCTTCTCTTTGTCCTGAGCCTCATCTTCAAACAGAATTTCTTTGCCCTTCTTGGCGGCGGGGGTGGGCCCGCCACAGGGTCGGCTGCGATCAGCAGGCCGGACCCAGCCCGCGACGAAGCGGAAAAGCCCCTGGTGCAGTTTGTGTCCTTTGTTCTGGACGATACCCAGAAAACCTGGGACCAGTTACTACCTCAGCAGGCCAACACTCCCTATCGCCATGCCAAGCTCGTGCTGTTTCGCGATTACACGGATTCCGCCTGTGGCGGCGCGGAATCGGCCACCGGACCGTTCTACTGTCCCGGCGACGAAAAGGTCTATATCGACCTGGGTTTCTACGATGAACTGAAGCGCCGTTTCGGGGCGCCAGGAGAGTTTGCGCAAGCTTATGTTTTGGCCCATGAAGTCGGCCATCACGTTCAAAAAATCGTGGGTATAGAAAGCAAGGTGCGCCAGTTTCAGCGGCAGAATCCCGGCGCCGTCAACGCCACGTCCGTGAAGATGGAACTACAGGCAGACTGCTTCGCCGGCGTCTGGGCTCATTCCACGCAGCAACGCGGTCTGTTGGAGCAAGGGGACGTGCAATCCGCCTTGGGCGCCGCGGCCGCGGTCGGCGATGATCACATTCAACAAATGGCTCGGGGCCGCGTGCAGCCGGAAACCTTCACCCATGGCACTTCTCAACAACGCATGGATTGGTTCAACCGCGGACTGAACTCCGGCAGCATTTCCGCGTGCAACACTTTCGCGGAATAATTCGCGATCGGCTCGGCGTCACAAATTCGGCGGCACCTTCTGGGCTCCAGGCTCACCCGGATCGCGCATCTTTTCGATGGCGGCTTTTGCGGCTTTCG
>Ga0187772_10000870_pt1 | contig 13873 bp, 13 predicted proteins | sample 0116_SJ02_MP15_2_FD_133137 | JGI IMG/M metagenome (GOLD analysis project Ga0187772, IMG submission 133137) | Tropical peat soil microbial communities from peatlands in Department of Meta, Colombia - 0116_SJ02_MP15_20_MG | ecosystem: Environmental > Terrestrial > Soil > Wetlands > Peat | place... | reverse complement strand
TCACGCATGAAGTGGGTTGAAAGCACTCGTTTAGCGACTTCCGCCGCTTCCACGGCCTTGACTGATTCCGCCAGTTTCAGTTGGAGAGCAACCTTGTCAATCACCGAGCCTAGTTGTTTGTAGGCGCTCTCAAGGTTTCCGGCGGCGATCTCCCTTGTGTCTAGCGTAAACCCGAGCGATTCCAAGACCGTGTGTGACCCGAGCCTATCTTGCACCGTCTCGATAATTCGCGCCTCGGCCTTTGGGTCGGCTCGGTTTTGTGTATCCTCATAAAATTGTAACGGCAGCCGTTGCACGCACTCGATGTTGAACGCTTGGCGCGCAATTTCGCGAGGCTTAATCCCAATGGTTAGAAGTATCGGTGCATCCATTATCCCTCCAATCCTTGAAGGTAGAAATTTCTTCGAAAAGTTCAGGAGAATGTCGAGCGCCAGGCTGACTGAATCCTCGTCGCCGTCGCAATCTCTACGCTTAGCCGCGTGCCAGAACGGATGTGCGAATATAACGTTGGCTTTGGTGAACCCTATAATTCGACCTATGACCCCCACGGAGGTGTGCGGCGAAAGACCGATGACCAATTGACCCATGAGGTCATCCTTGCCCTCAGCATTGTAGAATGGAGGAAGGCCGTAGAGGCCTTGCAGTAATGCGTCGATGAAATGAGCCACTTTAACGAAATAGTCGCCGCAACACTCTGGCACGATGATATCATGGACTTTGAGGCTGAGGACCTGATCCGGCGATACTAGCCGCCTGCCGTCCGAGTCGGCATCGTAACCCATCTCCCTGAGTTTCTCGACCTCCGCGCCTACCTCGGCGGGTTTGAAATGCGTCAAGGGGGCATTGGTTGCGTCAAATCGTATGGTTCCATCCTTGAACATAGAAACGTCATACTTTGCTCTGAGAAGGCCCTTCTCAAGCGGTTCCGTCGTCCTAGTTTTATTGGTAAGGCCCCGGACACACTTTACCGCCTCAGGAGTCGCCGAAAGCGCTAGCTTTCGCTTAGCTGAATTGAGCAAGTCACGAATGGAAATACTCCTCTGACTGAACGCTTGCGTTGCGCCTTTGCAGGAAGGGCAGTGTGCGTCAAGCGTATCGATGCCGCACCTCGGACACGTGAACGCCTGCACGGTTTGTCCGCCGCACTTCTCACAGACCGTTAAGTGAGTGATATTCGCGCAACCGCTGCACTTACGATACGCTAAATCAACCGAAATAACCGAATGTTCTCCAATAGCTTCGACCAAATTTCTTCTCGCTCCTCCCGCCAAGCCCAAAGGAAACAGGCAATGAACAACGGGACGCATCTCTCGCTGCTTCGCCTTCTCGGGCCTACCCATCCTTGCGCCAACGTAAACCGGAGCCTTTCTCATGACATGAATACCCGAAACGCTAAGGATCTTCTCAAAAACATCTTTCCCACTAGCCGTTACCTCTTGCGAGCCCAATCCAAGGCATTCAAACAAAACTACGGCATCTTCGTCGACTACCAACATGTCTGCTCTGACATTATGCGGAATACAGAGATTCTCAAGGATCTCCTTGGTAACCCGCTCGTTCTTGGTAACTATCCTGGAATGTGACAGCGTCGTCCGTTTACCATCTAAGAGGATCTCTCGAAGGTGGTCGAAGTCTTGTGGAGCGATGTTCTCCCAGAACCACGTATACCTAGGATGCAGCGGTGTGATTGAGCGTTTCGCCATATCAACCGCCTCCGCAGCGGCAAGATCCTCAACGCCTGCGAGGATCTTCGCGAGCTTAGCCTCCGGTATACCGACGTGATTTGCAAAACTCTGCAGATCCTGATAATGTGACGCTTCAAGCCGTACTAGGTGATTCCACCATTCTTCGACGAATCCCGAGGGGAGCAAGGGGCGATTATTCTCTAGGAATTCGCCGAACCCAACGAGGATGTCTCCCAAGAATAGGATCTTATCTATTGACCCTAGGAGCGCTTCAGCCCGGTTCGGGTCGGGTAACCTAACTACGGAGCCGTCCTTCAATTTCACTATTGGCGGTTCGATCGAATCAACCGCGGCTGCCACCCCTGCTTTTCCAGGTTTCTCCAGTCGTAGCTGAGTGCCTATGGCGATAAACTTGCCAAGAATCACCATGGTCGACGGGTGAAACCCTACAGCGGCTAAACCAGTGTTTCTAGCCCTTCCATATCTTAGCCTGAACCCGCCCTTGAATTGAGGGAAGGAGAATATGGGCCGCCCCGCTAACACGTCCTCCATGAACATGAACTCTCTTGCTTCCTCGGCTTCAGCCACGGGGGGCTTGATCTCCCTCAGCCAGCTCCAACCCTCTATCCCCAAACTATCGATTATCTTCAGGACCTTCTGACTTCTTCCGATCAATCCATCATTAACCACCCGCAGGGCTCCACCCCTGACCCTATTGGTATCGACTCGGGGAACGTTCCTATACGCTGAAACCTCTACAGGATCCGTTTCCACACCGTTAACTTCGACCGGAAGTCGCATCACAGCGTTGAACAACTCTTCGTCGGAAACTTTGAACTGAAATCGCACGACCTCACGTTCGTATATTCGAAGTTCTTCCACGAACCTCTTCGCTTCAAGTTCAGTGGCCCTGTACCTTCCCAAACCCAGCTGGTGACGCACATAGTCAGCGATGACGAGAATCAATGCCATGTCCGTACCGCCAGCAGACCTGATGGGTCCGGCAAAGTACACCGCCAAGTACTTCGAACCGTCTTGATTCGTTCTCACCTTTACGCTTGAGATGCCTTCGATCGGCGCGGCGGTAACCCCCTCATCCAATATGGCGGACGCAGTCCGCACCGCTTGTTCAGCCGCGTTTTCACCCTCTAGCCCAAACTTGCCGAGTGAGATCTCCTCAGCTATCTTCAGGGCAACTAGCTCACGGGTCATCAGCAGTGAAAGCTCACGGATCCTAGCCGCCACTGATGACGGCCCAACAGCTTTCTCAACACGTTCTGCGACATCGAATGTTACCAAAGGTTCGGGAACATCGGATGGGTCGTACCCCTTAGCCCGCGCCTGCCTAGCCACCGCATAGATTTCGCCAAACTCCTGTTTCAACGTCTGAAAGTACAGTTCCTGTTCGGCGCTAACGGTTACGTCCAATCGACTGACCGGATTACAGAATAGGGGGCCCCTTCTTTAAGACTAAGAGACCCTCCGGCTTTTGGTGCGGACGAAAGCACTAGCGTCCTTAAGGCGGGCTCTCGACCGCGGCTGCCGGCGCTTGCGCTTTATCTCTCCCGTAAAACGAGTCGGTGAACATGCAATACACATCGACGATCTGACTAGACGGCGTAGCCGCGAATTCTCGTTTCAACCCGCACGCCCCACACTGAACAACGGCGGGTCCCGAGCCCTCGGGAAGTTTCACTCGTATCGACTCCTCGCCACAGACGGGGCATGTGAATACGGTTGGAAGTTTCTTCTTCACAACCTTGATTACCCTTCTCCTCCGTCTGCCCAAATTCATCCCCTGAAACTCTGAAATGACACCTCCTCGACTTATTTCAACGTTCTATCAGACGAGAGCCGCGACCTTTACCCAGCCATAGAACTCTCCGCGCAACGAGCGACTAGGAGTCGAACGGGGCGGCCTCACGACTTTAGGGAGTTATCCAGGCGGCGCACGGCAATTGGAATGGCTTAAGTGAATACAAAACTGTATCCGTCTGGGTGTGTCCATGGGAGAAGAAGCCGACGCCTACCTAGAGGCCCGAAAGTCCATCACTAGGACGGTAAACAACCCCATATCGCAGCTTCTGATGAACCACAGCCACTTGACCCCCGTACAACTTGAAACTCTCCTAGCCGACTCGATTTCCAATGAGAAAGCGTTGAAAAAGGCTCAAAGGCGCCTTTTCAGGCCGTCAGGAAGCGTCACAAGCCGCGGTTCATATAATCGCACCTTGATTCAAGCGCAAAATAACGTAATCCGCTCAATCTACACGATTTTACTCATCGGGTACGTTGGACTCTTCGACACATCGGGCCTGCAGCCCTTCCTCGAATTGGCTGACAACCTTCAAACCTATGTCGAGGAACTCAAGACCCAACAACCAACGGAAACATTGGCGCTACAACAGTTGGAAACGAGATTATGGGACACGGTCTCCGCTCTCGCTCGCCGCCAAAGCTTCAAGGACACGCTTTGATGAACCAAAATGGAGGCGTGATATCACATGATATTACGCTGAGTCTTCCTAGCAAGTCGATAAGCTATGTAACTGCGTGACACGATCAGAAACCGTGAAACGTGCTTCTTTAAGGAGTTAGAGGAAGAAAATAGGCGAAATACGTGATGTCATCGTGAGCTGGTTTGACGTCACCTAACTATCACGTAGCAATCATTGTGACGTCACACACCTGATGTGACATCACGCATGTAGAAGACCTTAAAGCTTCAGTCGTTCGGCTCCTCACATAACCTTGGATTTCCTCGCCCCATCAATAGACGTGCTCTCTATCCTGTCCCTGTGCGCAGTTGCCTTCATAGGCTTCAAGGCGGTTCGGGCATTCCGGCAAAGTAGGCAAGCGGTAATCGAATCCGCATCATTGCTGACCGTTATTGTGGACGCCTTAACTTCCAGGATTCAACGGTCAGAGTCCGCACTTGCCAATTTACGATCGGAAGTTGCGGTCGTAGCGCGACATGGCGACAAGCTGGAAAGTGAAGAGAGGAGGCTTAACACAACATACGAACAAATCCAGCGTCAGCTACAGGAGGCATTATCAAACGACAAGAAGCTGATCATGGAGCTCGAGCAACTGAGGGTGAAAATGAACGAGCCAAAATCAAGCCATTCGATTGATGGTTTACCAAGCCGCGAGAACTTTGCGACTGCTCTATCCGATGGAGACATTGTCTCGGCTTTGACCTCGACGGAACGTCTCACGCTAGAAATTCTAAGGGTTGAAGGATCCAAAGGAGCACCTGAACTCAGGAAGCGCTTGAAGAAGTCTAGGGAACATACTTCCAGACTGATGAAGAAGTTGTACATGGAAGGGTTCGTTAAACGAGAATCAAATCATACTCCCTTCAGGTACAAACTGAACGATGAGGTACGGTCAGCTTTGGAAACAGCTAGCGATCAACCTACGGAGGAACAACCCGCGACGCCTTGAGCCGGTAAAACCAATGCGCCGGGGATCCAGCCCTTTCCAGTGTGCCTCGATCCGCGAGCCGCGACAAGTAGGTTGAGACAGCGCCTAGCGCGAATTCATCCCCCCACGTCTCCCGATAGGATTGGCAAATCTGGCGAGAATCAAAAGCATGCTCAGGAGGCTGCGTGTTGATAACGTCCATTAACTTACCCATCTTGCTCTCATAGGTGAGAGATGGTGTGGGCGAATGTTCATTGGAACCGGCTACGATTTCGGCGTACTCAAGTAGTCGACTGACTTTGTCAAGCGTGAAATCTCCTTCGATAGCCAAGCTATGCTTTGTACCGGAGCGATCGAAAAACTCCAGCTTGATCCGCTTCTTCATAGCCAAGATACACTAACTCAACATGTTTTAAGTTAACGTGTTATGTTGAGTTAGAAACGCTTGTGTTTCACCGGAATTTTCAGCCGTCCAGTGGAAAAGGAGGGGTTATTATAACGTTCCACAGATGACAACATCTTAACTGCGATAAAAGTCGCTTCGACCAGATGACCCTAACCCCTTGATTTCAACTGGACAAACTAAACATAATGAGGAATGCGTGCTGTGCATCGACGTGAATAATTAGAGTGAGAAGTACAACTAAGTTAATGCCACGGCATTTATGCAAGAAAGTAGATAGTCACACCGACTTATTATTTCATTAGTTAAATTCAACACGTACCCGACTGACTCGTACTGGACTGGAAATTGACGGGTGAGGGGGTTCTCTACTGCACTTTTCAGACATGTTACAACAATTTTACAAACTCATAGCGGGCAATGTAGCTAATAGCTCCAGTGGCTATAGTTGATTTTCTTGTACAACAAGGATTAGGTACGGTTCAAGCTGCAACAGCTGGATTACCACTGGAGGAATGTTCAGATACCCCAAGTAGACGCCATGGAGACACTGTTCGATAAGTTTCTCTCAAGCGCCAAAATCTTCGCAGATCGGGATGTCCTGCGGCATGATTACATGCCGACCCACTTACCCCATAGAGACGAACATATCCAACGCCTTGCCGGCATACTAGCGCCCGCGCTACATCAGTCGAAGATTTCCAATGTCTTTGTGTACGGTAAGACCGGGACTGGCAAGACAATTGTTACAAAATTCGTTCTCGACAAGTTAGAGAAGAAGGCGACAGAGATCGGCGCGCCGGTGAAGATCGCTTACATCAATTGCCGACTAGCAGGAACGAACTATCGTGTTCTTGCTGAGATTTGTAGAGCGATAGGGGTAGAGGTTCCATTTACAGGGATCGCGGTCGGGGAGCTGTTGGACAGATTTTCCAACGGTATTAATGCGGACAGGACAGCGCTGCTGGTCGCACTTGATGAGATTGACGCACTGATTAAGCACAATGCCGACGATTCTCTGCTCTATGAGCTCACCCGAATCAATGAGACTTTGAGCGCTTCTTGGATTAGCATAGTTGGAATCTCCAACGACCTTCACTTCAAGGAATTTCTAGATCCAAGAGTTCTAAGTTCCCTCAGTGAAGAGGAGGTCGTCTTTAGGCCGTATTTGGCAGATGAGCTGTTTGACATTCTGTTCGATAGAACGAGGCTAGCTTTCCTTGAGGCATCCCTCGACGAAAATGCGCTCCGGCTTTGCGCCGCCCTCGCGGCGGGCGAACATGGTGATGCTAGGCGCGCGTTGGACCTCTTAAGAGTGGCTGGGGAATTGGCTGAGCGGGAAGACGCCGGACGTGTGGTTGAACAACACGTCCGCCAAGCGCAGCAGAAGATTGAACACGACCGCGTCTCTGAGGTATTGAAGTCCCTGCCGGTTCACTCAAAAATTCTGTTGGTCGGAGCATACTTGTTGAGTAATCATCTTACAGGCGGCGCAATAACAGGCGATGTCTATGAAGTGTACCATGAACTATGCGGATTGAGCGACTTGGAACCTCTGACACAGCGCAGGGTGAGCGGCCTAATCAATGAACTGGACGTGATGGGAATATTGAATGCGCGCGTCGTTAGTTTCGGGCGGTACGGCAGGACCAAGAAAATAAGAATCGGAGTCTCTCCAAGAGTTATCGCTGACACATATGCCGAGGACAACCTTGCGGGGAGACTCTTCGGATACGTTCCAAAATCCCTCCAAAAGCTCGAGTCCCCAAAGCGCGCTTAGAATTGTCGGAGTCGATGGCGGCACTGTCTCAAGTGGACGGTCGGGAGGGACCGTCCTAGTCATCGTACTCCTAGAAGGATCACGAATATCAGACCTACGACTGGGCGAGATCGATGTTGACGGGGTCGATGCCCAGCGAATTCTAGTCTCTCTCCTCAGAGCACTTTCGTACGACATTGTGATGCTGAGCGGCATTTCGTTCGCCGGCTTCAACCTTGTAGACATCAAGTTGCTTGCGCGTAGAGTTGGCAAGCCCGTGATCGCAGTGATTCGCGAGAGACCGGACAATAAGGCTGTCCGGGACGCCCTGAGAAAGCATTTTGTTGATTGGAGACAGCGTTGGAGGGCGGTGAAGAACGCAGGGCGCATCCATTCCTGTAGGCCGCTTGCCGACGAACCCAGATTATACTTTGAAGTGAGAGGGTGTTCACCGGCCTCGGCTAGGAAGATCATTCTTTCTTCGTCTACCATATCCAGGTTACCTGAGCCCGTGAGGGTTGCGGGGCTCCTCGCGAAAGGTCTTCGCGGCTCCGGGATCAGGACTCCATGAAGTTGATCAACCGCACCTGCAATGTTTGCAGGTTAAGCGCGGTCAATATGCCCGGCGTCGGAACGAGGCCAACCCTGCGTTGATAGTCGGTCTGCGCCTGCCAGGCCCCGGAGTTAATTATCTGTGTCCCACGATAGTTCTCATGTCTGACGACGTGAATATGCCCTGACTGGAAAACGTCAGGTACTTTTTCAATGACCAGATGATCTATCCGTTCGGGTGCTATCGAGGTTCTGTTCCCGTACTCGGAGGCAAGGTGCCTGCACTGCAGCTGCAGTCTCATGGCTTTTTCAGGTTGTGTAAAACTCATGCTTGGGGCGCTGGAGATCACGTCATCTAGACTTCGCCCGTGGTGGAGTAGGAACCTGACCCCGTGAAAGGCAACTTCAGACGGGTTGCCAAGAGATAGGAATTCGCGAGATTCGTAGAGGGGTTCTCCAAAATCCTTGGGGATCGGAGGTTGCGGCAAAGCCTGCCTGACGGGGTCGTGGTTCCCCGGAATCACGACGGTTTCGATGTAGTCCGGAATTCGTCCGAGATATTTTGCCGCCTCTCGATACTGCTCATATAGGTCGGTGATCGCTAGTTCATGCTCCTGCCGGGGATAGATTCCGATTCCGTCGACCACGTCGCCGCACACTATGAGGTATTTGGTTCTTTCGGCAATTTCGCGTTGGTTTGCCGTCCCAACTCTAAGGTTTAGCCAGTCAAAAACTCTGCCGAGCTCCTTACTTAGAAACTTCTTGCTCCCCGCGTGCAAATCTGACAATAGTATAGCCCAAACCTCTTCGTCTGCTGGGCGTGCTTTGTGGTCTGGAATGTCGGGGAGAAGAATCTCCTTAGCGACAAACAAGTCGCCTTTCGCCCTAACTCCAATCACGCAGACCACCTGATCTAAGGGTAGTCTCTGCGCCGTTTCGTATGCCGCCCTTTCCTCAGGCGAGACTAAGACCGTAGCCGTGTCTTCCAAGTCATCCAGCTGAAGAAATAATCTCCTCTGCCTTTCTCGCTTCTCCATGACCATTGCGAAGAATTTCACTTTTTGATTTTGGGTTTGAGCCAGGGCTGTCCCTATGGACGTGGCGTCACGTGAATCACTCCGCGCCGCGAATGCTTTACACAGCTTTTGGAATCGGTCTCTAAAATAATGCGAGAAATCGTCTAGGGTTCCGCCTGTTCCAATTTCCTTCGACGTATCCCTGAGAACTTCACATCTTGCGACTATTTGCTTCGCAGGAATGGTTTGCGAGACCGAGGCTGGGTTCTTCACAGATTCCAGGAGGAGGCCGGGTTTCGACAACTCAAGGAGCCGCTGTTTAGTTAGTATGCGGGCACCGCTGGGGCTGTCGCTAATTGTTAGTAGGAGATTTCTCTCGAACTCGGACGCTTGAAGGTCATCCATGGTTCTGAGATAATCGTATGCAGATCGATCAAGTTGATACCCTGCCGACGTGAGGTCCTGAACAAAGCGCCGAAGGTGTTCCACGGGCACGGGCTCCAATCTACATGACCCCATCAGAACAGAATAACTTGTCGATAGTCGATAGTACTTTTATTCTGCGATATGTAAGCTACGGACAGGAATCAAACATCGTCGTAACCAAGATTATACTGAGGCCAGGGAACAACAAGGTTGAGTGAAAGTCAAAGGGTCAAAACGGGAATCAAAGGCCTCGATGAGCTAATTGAGGGTGGCTTACCGATGGGCTTCAGTTTTCTTTTGCTCGGTGGGCCTGGGACCGGAAAGACTACCTTCGGTGTGCAGTACTTGTACAAGGGAGCAACCGAGTACGGAGATGGCGGAATGTACGTTACCTTCGACGAGCCACCGTATTCCATCGCAGGCAACAGCGAAAGGTACGGTTGGAATCTGCTTGAGCAGGAAAAGGCGGGCAAGATAGCCTTCGTAGATGCTTCACCAATAAAACTTGGTACAAGATCGGCAACATTCGTGCCCCCATCACTTGGTCAAAGCTTTCTCGGGGGAACGAAGTTCAACATCGAGAGCATACTCGCAGCGATCAAAGAAGTCAAACAGAAAGTAAACGCTAAGCGCTGCGTAATCGACTCGATCTCAGCGCTCATGCTTCAATACAGAGACGAGTTTGAAATTCGCCAGCAGACGCTTAAGCTGATTAAGGATTTGACTGAGATGGGCCTAACGACAATAATGCTGGCCGAGAACCCGGAGGATAGGCAGGACATGACGCATTTTGGTGCGGAAGCCTTCCTCGCTCAGGGGGTAATCGTCCTTCATATGTATAGAGTTGAGGAGTCTAACGTCAAGGCCCTTGAAGTTCGGAAAATGCGGGGAGCAAAACATACCGACAGATTGTGCCCATACAGGATAACGGCCGAAGGCATCGAGGTTTACCCGGAAGAAACCGTGTTCCGCTCGGTTTGATGGCGGCTGACGGTCGGAAATTGTCGGAGTACGAGTTGACGGCGGAGGAAGAGGAGAGACTAATCGGCAATATCGCGAAGACCGTCGTCGACTATGGGCTTGAAGCCCCTGCGATCATGTTCTTTGAGGTGTGTAGACCTTTGTCTTTCATTGGGGCCCAACTCGCGATCGTTGCTCTAGGGCCGTTGCAGCGGTTGTTTCAGGATATAGGCCCAAAATACACTGGGTTATTCATGAAGAAGGAGAATGTTAGCAAGATCATAGAACGCATAGAGGAACTATCTGGGCCTAAGCCTTCTCGGGCTTAGATTTCGTCGCGTCCAAAGTGCTGTTGGTGCGATTTCGATCCCTGTATATGTAGTAGCCGAAGACTGCAAGAAATACGACTATCGCTAACGGCGCGTAAGCGCCTTCTTGGGGAGTTCCCATCCCTAAGGCTCGCCAGGGGAAGGCGGGGTCGCCAAGGAGAAACTGCACTCTCTGGATTATCACCGCCATACGTCCCAGAACAGTGCTTCCAAACACGGCGCCAAGCGTCGCTAGAATGAAGTACTTGCCAACCTTCGTAAGACCCCCCCAAACCCCCTTCTGTTCTTTGTGCAAAATGAAGTAGCTAAGCGACAGGATCGTTCCAGCAACTAGGACCACATTATCGAATGTGACCAGTGCGCTTCCGTTAATTATCGGCAGCATTGTCGCGCTAATCTGCCGCACAAAGAATTGTGCGAAAACACTCCAGATTGTAACTCCTAACCCGTAACCAATCGATAGGCTAAGCGGCAGTCTGTACAGGGCCGAATACTTCTTCGTAAACTGGGCGTAGAAGAGCGCTCCGATGGCGACGGGAATTATGAATGTCAGGTTTCCGTCAACGAAGATCGGGTTCAATGCCTGGTTGATGAAGAGGCGCAGGGAAGCGGCGAAAGCGTAGCCGCTTGCGAGGCCGATGAAGATGTATTCCGCAAATCTGAAGAATGAGCTTTCCTTGTAGAGGAAGCTCAGCACCATCAAAGTAACAAAGACTCCGACCCACACTCCTATTAGGTCAACGACGGTCATTGCTCACTTACCCCGTTTAGTCATTCTTCTACTGAAGAAATAGGCCATGTTGGCGAATACAACCATAACAACAATCAGCAGCTGCGACGCGGAGAGCCCCACCATGGCGGAGGATGCTCCACTAAGTCCTCGGCAACAATTGTATTGCTGGTAGACTAATTCCTCGTACTCAGCGGCGGCCCGTATGCTGAATAGAACGCCCACGAGTTGACCTGAGTTGAACAGCGGCATCATTCCAGGAGCGATTGTAGACGTCGCTCCAATTGCTACGGGTATCTTGTATGGCCCCTCCCAGTATTGGATGTATGAGTAGGCTGCGCTGCTGTCGTCATCGAAGGTGATTACAAGCGAAGCTACTTTGATGCCAGGGAACTGTTTGATTATTGGGAGGTTGGCCGTAGGATTTCCACGCGTATCGAGAGGCAGGAACTTGGAGATGCTCGATGGTAATCCGATTAATGTGGCAGTGTTGGGAATATAGCCGAGGTCTGCGTAGTCGACACCATACGTCTTGTTGCCTTTATTGACGGTGTCCAAAACTGCTTCCGCCAGTGTTGGACCGTTATTGTCTTGCGCGACAAAGAGTATCTTAACTGGTCGTAGGAACAAGTGTTGTGTGACTATTATCGCTTGGGGGTGTAGTTCCGGGACAACGCTTGTTGCGTAGTCGAAGCTCTCCACGACGAGGCTATTCGCCGGCAGTTTTTCAATGAATTGAAACAAATCAAGCGTTGTTACGCTGATTGGAACAGGCACAGTGCTATGTGTAAGAACGGGCAAGATGATAACCGCCAAGAGAAGTAAGTATACCAATCTCGGATCGGATTTGAGGGAGGCTGCCAATGATTCTCTCTCACCAATCATATCGGATTAATCTTCGTACGCTAAACACGATGATTCCGAGGGCAGCGGCGAGAAGGATCCCTCGCTGTCCGGCTGTGTTAGGAAACGCCAAAATCCAGTCACGAATCGCACTGAATCCCGGCCAAATCACGTCTGCAATAGGCGTCTGACCTAAAATCACGAGCAATCCCGCGACCAGAAGGATCGTTGCTTCTACGGATCGCGCCCGGAAAGCTCGATATGCCGCTGAAGCTATGAAAAATGCAAGCAGGGAGAAGATGCTTGAGTTTATGTTTACTAAGATCTTGTAATAAAGGAATTCCCAGATTGGGGTAGAGAACTGGATAACACTGCTGGGTATCACTGTTGCATTCGGATCTAACGCGAATGGTGAGGCAATAAGGCTGAAGATCAACATACTATAGAGGCAGATAAGGAGAATTACGCTAAACATCCACGTTGCGCGCTTTCTCTTGATGTTGATCCAATGAACTCGAGTAAGGTTGATCACCCCTATCGCGAACGCCGCCGTTAGCACAGCGGTTATGTAGGTTAATAGCTCGTCAGAGACGCCCTGTAGGTTGACGCCGGGAACCGCAATGTAGTAGACGATCGCATAGAAGAATCCTAGGCCGAAGATTATTATTTGGAGTCCGAGGTCTCCGCGACTCATCTTCTTCTTTTCTTCAGCCATTACCTAGCTTCTCCTTACAGCCCCAATAGGTAGACTAGAAAGGAGTTACCGAAAGTCAAGAGAAGTGCGCCCGCAAGGATTAGAAGGATTGCGAGGATCTTTCCCGCGTCTGGGCCGACAAGTTTGGAAATCGCGTCGGGATCTGAAGAGAGGTATCCCTGCGCCGTATACAGTTCCTCACCGATCAGGGTTTGATCACAGGTTGTCATGAAGAAGGGCAATTGGTCAGTATTTGTGGTACCGCCGAATTGGTAGAGCGCCTCTGTCCTACCCGTCTCCGCGATCTGCAATGCTTCCGCCTGGAAGAGGCCGACGAAGAAGTTGACGGCTGGTTTTTCTCGTCGTAAGATGCCCATTACACCGGCAGCGTAGGCGAACTGCCGGGTGGACACGTAGCGGACCATGTCCGCCGTGAATTCTTTCTCTTTACCCGCCTTGATGTAAGCTCCTTTCACCATGTCTTCAGTCATTTGCTGCACTTGGAGGTCCGAATTTGCCACTATCAACTTAGCGCCGTGCTCAAGGCAGTGGTCGATGATATACCCAAGAAGCGCTAGTCCCGCAAGCGTGTCCGGGTCAGTAATCCCGCCCGTCCCAGGCGTGAAGAACACGGGGCGTTTGAGCTTGGCAGCCTCCTCAATCCACCCGTCGATTCTATCAAGACCAGGTATCCCCCTCGTCTTGAGTTTCCGCTTGGAGGCGATCCTACTCGCTTCATAGATCGCGACCAACACGATAATGAGTAGAACAGCCTGTGAAGTGCGGCCGGGTATCAGCTCGATCATTAAGCAAACACGCAAACGTGCACGCTGTATGCGTCGGTTTGCTTAAGACATTATCTGTGTTTGATCCTAAAAGATCCGCCTACGAGAACGATACGATAGAAAAAAAGGTGCGCTAAACAGGTCCGACGAGCGCTAAGAGGATTAAGCTACGCTTTCCTCTTGGTAAACGTTCTTGTCGCGCTGCGCCAAACTCATCTTAACCTTACGCTTCTTTGCCAACCCAACTCACCTCCACGCTTCCTGG
>Ga0187772_10000869_pt1 | contig 13887 bp, 11 predicted proteins | sample 0116_SJ02_MP15_2_FD_133137 | JGI IMG/M metagenome (GOLD analysis project Ga0187772, IMG submission 133137) | Tropical peat soil microbial communities from peatlands in Department of Meta, Colombia - 0116_SJ02_MP15_20_MG | ecosystem: Environmental > Terrestrial > Soil > Wetlands > Peat | place... | reverse complement strand
TCTGGGGCAAAGACAATATCTTTAAGCAATACATTGTCGAAAAAGGCGACGTCGATGCCATCTGGTCCAAAGCCGATTACATCGTCGAAGGCGAATACACAACTGGAGCCCAGGAACAGCTCTACATCGAGAACAACGGCATGATCGCCAAATACGACAGCGATTCCGGCATCACCGTCTGGGGATCGCTGCAGTGTCCGTACTACGTGCACAAGGCTCTGATGAAACTGTGCAACCTGCCGTCAGACAAGGTTCGGGTCGTGCAGACCGAGACCGGTGGCGCTTTCGGCGGCAAGGAAGAATATCCCTCGATGATCGCTGCGCACGCGGCCCTGCTCGCAATGAAATCCGGCAAGCCGGTGAAGCTGATCTATGACCGAATGGAAGATATGGCGGCGACTACCAAGCGCCATCCTTCGCGCACGCGGCATCGCACAGCGGTCAGCCGCGACGGCAAGATTCTCGGCGGCGAGATCGAATTCGTCATCGACGGCGGAGCCTACACCACACTCTCTCCCGTCGTTCTCTCTCGCGGTACCATTCACGCCGGAGGTCTATATTACTGGCCCAGCATTCGCATCCGCGCCAAAGCCGTCGCCACCAACGCCCCGCCCCATGGCGCTTTTCGCGGGTTTGGTGCGCCCCAGAGCCTGTTCGCCATGGAGCGCCACATGGATCGCATCGCGGCAACCGTCGGCATTTCTCCGATCGAGGTTCGCCGCCGCAATTTTCTGAAGCCCGGCCAGACTACAACCACCGATCAGACAATCCGCGAACCCATCGATCTCGACAAGTTGCTTGACCGCGGCCTTGCGCTCGCCGACTACCACGCAAGAAAGTCGAGATTCCGGACAGGGAATCAGTCATCTGCAGTCAAGAAGGGGATTGGCATCGCCACATTCCTGCATGGCGCGGGCTTCACCGGATCGGGCGAACGCTACCTCGCCTCCGTGGTCGGCGTGGAAGGCCTGGCGGACGGCCGCGTGCGTGTTCTCGTCTCGAGCACCGAGTTCGGACAGGGCACCAAGACCGTCCTGTGCCAGATCGCTGCCGAAACCCTCAGGCTTTCATTCGACGACGTCGAGATTGCCCAGCCCGACACCGAACAGGTTCCGAACAGCGGACCCACGGTCGCCTCGCGCACCGTCATGGTTGTGGGGAAACTCGTGCAATCGGCGGCGCGGGGAATTGAGCAAACTCTCATTGCTTCCGGCTTGCTCGATCCCGGCTACGCGCGCGCGGAATTCCGTGAGGCCTGTGCGAGATACGTCCGCGAACATGGCGAATTCAAATCCTGGGCGCAATTCGAAGCCCCTCCCGGCATCTTCTGGGACGACGAAAAATATCGCGGAGAGGCCTACGCTGCCTTCGCCTGGGCCGTTTACATCGCCGAAGTCTCGGTCGATCTCTCCACCTACAGCGTCTCGGTCGACGACTTCGTCGCGCTACAGGAAGTCGGCCGTGTTCTCCACCCGGTGCTGGCGCGCGGCCAGATCATCGGCGGCGTCGCGCAAGCCATCGGCTTCGCCTTGTACGAAAAAGTCGTTTGGCAAAATGGCCGCATGCAGAATTCGCAGATGACGAATTACATCATGCCGGCCTCCTCAGACCTGCCCCCCATTCGTGTCCACTTCGAAGAACTCGGCAACGTGCACGGTGCGTTCGGCGCCAAAGGAATCGGCGAATTGCCCACGGATGGCCCCGCGCCCGCCATTGTCAATGCCGTCGAAGACGCGCTCGGCATCAGCTTCCGTTCCATTCCGCTGCTTCCCGAGGACATCTTTACCGAACTCGCCGCGCATTCCCAATCGCAGGTCGACCCTCTGGTTCCGCAGGGAGCGCGATGAGCATGTCGCCGGTGCAGTGCGAAATCTCTCTCACGGTCAACGGAGAACCGAGGACCGTTCGCGCCTACCCGATGGACCGCCTGCTCGATGTTCTGCGTCATCAACTCGGCCTGACCGGCGCGAAGGAAGGTTGCGGCGAAGGGGAATGTGGATCCTGCTCCGTGCTGATGGACGGTACCCTCGTGAACAGCTGCCTGATCCCAGTTCTGCAAGCCGCCGGAGCGAACCTCGTCACCATCGAAGGCCTGGCAAGAGCCGGACATCTGAACGCAGTGCAACAGGCATTTCTCGCGTGTGGAGGCGCGCAGTGCGGCATTTGCACGCCAGGTATGATCATGGCGGCTTGTCATCTCCTGAGCCGGAATCCTCAGCCGACGCGCCACGAGATCAACGAAGCGCTCTCCGGCAATCTCTGCCGCTGCACCGGTTACGCGCAGATTTGCGAAGCAGTCGCCGAGGCCGCAGCTCATGGAGACGCAGCATGAGATCCAATCCTGCTGACTTCGAACTTGTCGCGCCGGGAAGTCTCGCGGCCGTAGTGTCGCTGCTCGCCCACACACCCGGCGAATGGCTGCCCATCGCCGGCGGCACGGACATCATGGTGCAATACGCCGCTGGAAAGCTCGCTTCCCGCAAGCTGGTCAGCTTGTGGAACCTCCCCGAGCTGCGCCGCATCGGCGTCTCAGCGGATGAGATCACTATCGGCGCCGGTTGCAGCTATACTGACCTGCGCTCAGATGAAATCGTTGCTCGCGAGTTCCCGCTCCTCGCCAGTGCTGCCGGCTGGACGGGAGGCATCGCCAATCAGAACCGCGGAACGCTCGGCGGCAACATCGTCAATGCCTCTCCGGCCGCGGATTCTCTGCCCGCCTTGCTCGTGTACGACGCCGAATTGATTCTGATTTCCGCGCGCGGCGAGCGGCGTGTCCCTTACACCGCCTTCCATACCGGTTACAAGAAAACTCTTCTCGCGCCGGATGAATTAATCCGCGCCATCTGTCTCTCCCGCCGCTTTTCCGGATATATTTCCTATTCGCGTAAAGTCGGCGCGAGAAACGCCCAGGCAATCTCGAAAGTCTGCGTTGCCGCGCTGGGACGGCTGTCCAACGGCGTGGTCAACGACATCAGGATCGCCGCAGGCAGCGTTGCGCCGGTACCGCTGCGGCTTACTGCCACCGAAAGTGCATTGCGAAACAAGGTGATCGATCGAGCCCTCATAACGCAGGCATGCGAAGCCGCAATGCACGAAATCCGCCCGATCGATGATATTCGCTCGACCGCTGCGTATCGCTCCGCTGTGCTGGCGAATCTCGTCGCCCAGTTTCTCGAAAAGCTCGCTGCCAACCAACTACTCGCAATCCCCAAGCTGGGCCGCTGGAATCAGCTTGCCTCTGAAGAAGCTGTGCACAATATTCTGCCGTGTTGCGGCTCAACCGCGTGGGCTCACAAAATGGCCGCACGCCGGCCGCTGCCCGACGAGTCATCTCTGATCGCCGCCTCCGACGCAATCTGGAATCATCTCCCGCCGGAAGATTGGTTGGAGGCCTTCTCCCGACACCCCCGCATCGGCGAGCGCAAAGGCACGTCGTCAGCCTCGGCCCAGTCTGCCGTCTGGTCGGCGCAGGAGCAGCAAAATGTTGTCGACGCCGACCGCGCCGCTATGGCTGAGGCGAATCGCGAATATGAGCAGCGCTTCGGCCGGGTCTTTATTGTGTGCGCGACGGGCAAATCGGCTTCGGAGATCCTCGCCATCCTGCAACGCCGCCTGCGCAACGACGATGCCACCGAATTGCGCGAAGCTGCCGAAGAACAGCGTAAAATCACCAATCTCCGGCTCATGAAATGGCTCGAGTCATGATAAGAATCTCGACTCACGTTCTCGACCTAAACCGAGGCAGGCCCGCCGCCAATTTGCCTGTCCGCCTCGAGCGGCAGGAATCACCGGGAACCTGGCGCGCCCTGCAATCTGTGGCCACTGATCCCGACGGCCGGTGTGCACAATTGCTTCCCGTCGGCGAACATCCTCCCGGCATCTATCGCCTCGTCTTCGACACGGCCAGCTACTTCGCCGGAGAAAAAACTCAGGGGCTCTATCCCGTCGTTGAAGTCGTCTTCGAGGTGCGCGAAGGAGAGTCCTCGTTTCACATTCCCCTGTTATTGACTGCGAACGGTTACACCACTTATCGCGGGAGCTAGTGTGGATTTTTCAATTCGAGAATGGCTGAACCTCGGCTTGCGCTGGTTTCACGTCTTCGCCGGGATCATGTGGGTTGGCCAGACCTACTACTTCACCTGGCTCGATGCCCAATTCACCCGCCTCGAGAAGAAAGCCGCCTCCGGTGGCAAGCCCCCGGCGATCTGGATGGTTCATAGCGGCGGCTTCTACGCCGTCGAGAAACAGAAATCTCTTGGCGTCAGTGCTGATCAGGTCCGCTGGTTTCGTTGGGAGGCCCTGATGACCTGGCTCGGCGGCATGGTGCTGCTGGTGCTGGTCTATTACTTCGGCGCCGGCCTCCTCGATCCTGATGTCGCCGACATTTCGAAAAGTACGGGTATCATAATCGGCCTGGCATCATTGATCGTCGGATGGCTGGTCTACGACGTTGCCGTCCGCTCGCCCCTTGGACGGTCGCAATCCGCCTTCGCGATTTTTGCCTTCGTCATGACTGCCGCGGCTTCCTGGGGACTCTTGCATGTGTTCAGCGGTCGCGCCGCCTACATTCACATGGGAGCCATATACGGCACGATTATGACCTTCAACGTCTGGTCGGGTATTCTGCCCGCGCAGCGCAAAATGATCGCCGCGGTCGCCTCCGGCCAAACGTTCGACGCCGCATTGAGCGCGCAGGCCAAGCTGCGTTCGAAGCACAATACATTCATGGCGGTTCCCGTAGTCTTTCTCATGCTGAGCAACCATTATCCGGTTGCTACCTACGGCAACCGCTACAACTGGCCGGTGTTGATGACGCTGGTCGTCGTCGGATGGGCAGCTGCAAAACTGATTCGTGAAGCTTGATTCGTTCGGGTGAAGGCGTGGCCTGTTATTTGCGCAAACGAGCGTGGATCAATCAAAGGTGATAAAGACGATCGACGGTGCGCGGCTCGCGCAAGAAGGCATCGCGCGTTGCCGAAAGCTCGCCTCGTTTTCGGAGGATCCCGGCAGCACGCGCCGCACTTTTCTGTCCGCGCCCATGCGCGATGTACATCGCGAGATCACGAACTGGCTCGAGCCGCTGGGCGCCTCGGTGACCATCGACGCCGCTGGAAATCTTCGTGGGCTCTACTCGGCCGACAAGGCCAACACGCCACGCCTGCTGATCGGTTCGCACCTCGATACCGTCCCCAACGCCGGCGCGTTCGACGGCATCCTCGGCGTCGTGTTGGCCGTCGCTCTCCTTCGCGCACTCGACGGCCGCAGGCTTCCGTTCGCAATCGAAATTGTCGGGTTCTCCGACGAAGAGGGCGTACGCTTCGCTGTGCCGTTCATCGGCAGCCGAGCCGTCGTGGGCCGCCTCGAGGAAGAACTTCTCAACTCGCAGGATGCGACGGGAATCTCCGTGAGACAGGCGATTGAAAATTTCGGCCTGAATCCCGCCGAAATCGTCCACGCTCGCCTGACCGACGATGTCTGCGGATACCTCGAGTTTCACATCGAGCAGGGGCCGGTGCTCGAAAAATTGGGACTGCCCCTCGCCGTCGTCGACGCCATCGCCGGCCAGAGCCGGCTGGAATTCACTTTCACAGGCCGCGCGAATCACGCGGGCACGACGCCCATGGATATGCGCTTCGACGCCGTTGCCGCCGCTGCCGAGTGGATCACCGCGGTCGAGCGCGAAGCAAGGGCAGTCGCTGGCCTGGTCGCCACCGTCGGTTCGTTCGCAGCCCGTCCCGGCGCGAGCAACGTGATTGCCGGCGAGGCACGGCTCTCTCTGGACGTCCGCCATCGCGAAGATGCAATTCGCCATCGCGCCGTCGAAAAGCTGACCGAAGAGGCTAGGCAAATCTCCCAGCGCCGCGGCTTGTCAGTTCACAGCGCCACTCGTCTCAATCAGCCGGCAGTTGCCATGGATTCATTTCTCAGCGATCACGCCGAACAGGCCATCCGGAACGCCGGTTGCAAGCCGTATCACATGGCGAGCGGTGCCGGGCACGACGCCATGATCCTCGCGGAAAAAGTTCCCGCTGCCATGATCTTTCTCCGTACGCCGGGTGGCATCAGCCACGATCCGGCCGAATCAGTCGCTGTCGAAGATGTCGAAAAGGCAATCAGCTCTGGATTGCAATTGTTGCACCAGTTATCCTCCTCTTCTGAATTCCTGACCAGGACAAGGACCGTCCGTGCATAACTCTGAGCAATACAATCTCGGCCAAACCCGTAGCTCGCATCAGCTGAATCATTGCCTGCTGACGCCCGACACCTTCGTGCGCACCCAGCTTCCGGGTATGAGGGCTTGCGCAGCCATCGTCCACGCCGGACCGGCCATGGGCGCGGCTTTTACCGAATATACAGCTGAATTTGAGGCGGCTGGCGAGCTCGGCGGGACTTCTGCACAGCGCTTCCTCTACGTCCTCGACGGTACGGTCAGCGTTGAATTGAACGGCAAGAGTGACGAACTCGGCGCGCGCGGCTACGCGTACATTCCTCAAGGCGCGCCGCATCGCGTCGTCGCGGTCAGGCCCAGCCGCGCCCTGGTCATCGAAAAGGCTTATCAGGCGCTGCCTAGCGTCACCGCGCCCGAAGCAATTCTCTCCAGCGAAGATTCAGTTGCTTCGCACGCGCTCAATGACGATCCCGACTTGCAAGTGAAATGCCTCCTGCCCGATGAAATGCGTTACGACTTTGCCGTCAATACGATGGTCTATCGTCCCGGGGCCGCGCTCAGCCAGGTCGAAATGCACATCATGGAGCACGGCCTCATCATGCTCGAAGGTGGCGGCACCTACCGTCTCGGCGACTCGTGGTATGCCGTCACCGCCGGCGATTTCATCTGGATGGCGCCTTGGTGTCCGCAATGGTTCGCCGCCATCGGCAAGGTTCCGGCAAAATATCTCATCTATAAAGACTGGAACCGCCATCCGCTTTCTCGATGAAGATCACAATTGATCAGGATCGGTTGCTGTCCGAGATCGAAGCTCTCGCCGCTTTTTCCGACTCCGAGCCTCCCGCCGTGACGCGGGTGGTTTTCTCACCCAACGACCTCAAAGCCCGCGCCTGGATGCGTGAGCGCTGTGAAGCCGCCGGACTCGCCGTCCGCCAGGATGCGATCGGCAACACCTTCGCCCGCTGGATCGGTTCGGACCCGTCAGCGCCCGTCGTCGGCACCGGTTCGCACATCGATGCCATCCCCAACGCCGGCAAATATGACGGCGTGGTCGGTGTGCTCGGTGGACTTGAGGCCATCCGTGCACTGCAACGCGCTGGATTCCATCCCAAGCGCTCGATCGAGCTGATTGTCTTCACCTCCGAAGAACCGACGCGTTTCGGAATCGGATGCCTCGGAAGTCGCATGCTCTCAGGAACTCTTTCGGCTGACGCTGCTCGAGGGCTGTCCGACAAAGATGGCGCCCCTCTCGAAGAAGTCCGTATCGCTGCTGGACTCACCGGCGCGCTAGAAAAGGTGAAACTTCCATCCGACTATTACAGGGCGTTCGTCGAGTTGCACATCGAGCAAGGTCCGTTGCTCGAGCGCGAGCGTATGCCTTTGGGAATCGTCGAGAGAATTGCCGCTCCCGCCAGCCTGCGCCTGACCGTCGAAGGCGCGGGGGGCCATGCCGGTGGTGTTCTCATGCCCGATCGCCGCGATGCTCTGTGCGCCGCTGCTGAATTGATCCTGGCTCTAGAGCACGCGGCGAAATCGAGCGGAGCGATCGATACGGTCGCAACCGTCGGGATCTGCGACGTTTTCCCGGGCGCGGTCAACAGCATTCCCGCCACAGTGCGTCTCTGCGTCGATATCCGCGACACTGATCTCGCTCGCCGCAACGGTGTGATGCATTCGCTCGATCAGGCCTGCCGGAGTGTCTCGAACAAGAGAAACACGGTGATTAGCTCTGAGCTATTAAATGCCGACGCGCCCGCGGAGTCCGATCCGAGTGTCGTCGCAGCGCTGCGTACCGCCTGCCAGAAACACAGCCTCAGCTTTCTTCCCATGACCAGCCGCGCCTACCACGATTCGCTTTTCATTTCTCGAATCGCCCCCATGGCGATGCTGTTCATTCCCTGCCGCAACGGCTTCAGCCATCGTCCGGATGAATATGCTTCGCCGGAAGACATCGCGCGCGGAACCCTGGTCTTGGCCGAAACTCTCGCAACCCTCGCCTCTTAGGATGTCCGAGCCGGAGCAGATTCCCGAATCTTCGCGTACCCCGGCTTGATCGTCTTGTAGATCACATCGCAGCGCTGATCGTAGGGCAGGAACGCGCTCTTCATCGCGTTGATGGTGATCTTCTCAAAATCATCCAGAGTCAAGCCGAACGTTTCCGACGCCGCTGCGAATTCCTTCGTCATGGTTGTGTCGCTCATCAACCGGTTGTCGGTATTAAGCGTGACACGGAATTTTTCCTGATACAAAACCTTGAATGGATGCTGTTCCAGCGTCGGCGTCGCTCCCGTGTGCACATTGCTTATCAAGCAAATTTCCAGCGGAATTCGTTTGTCGAGAACATACTGCGCCAGGTCGCCCAGCTTCACCGCCCTCCCATCGGCAACCGCGATGTCGTCGATCAGCCTTGTTCCATGCCCAATCCGATGGGCGCCGCAGTATTGAATCGCCTGCCAGATCGATTCCTTCCCGAATCCTTCGCCGGCATGGATCGTGATATTGAAGTTCTCGCGCTGAATGTAATGAAACGCGTCCACGTGTTTCTTCGGTGGAAATCCGCCCTCCTCGCCCGCCAGGTCGAAACCCACCACCCCGCGCGCCCGGAAATCGACCGCCAGTTCCGCCATCTCGAGCGAGACATTCATATTCCGCATCGCGCAGATGATCAGCCCCGAGCGAATCCCGAACTCCTGCCTTCCACGAGCCATCCCTTTTAGCACTGCCGCGACCACTTGTTGATGCGTCAACCCGTTCCGGGTATGAAACACCGGCGCGAATCGCGTCTCGTAATAGACCACGCCATCATTTGCGAGATCCTCGGCCTGCTCGTATGCGACGCGTTCCAGTGCCTCCTCGGTCTGCATCACCGCGATCGTGTGTGCGAATCCCTCCAGATACTTTCCCAGACTTCCCTGATTCGCGCCCTGATGGAACCACTGTGCCAGCGCATCGGCATCACGTGTCGGTAATCCCGCATAGCCCGTGCTCTCCGCCAGTTGCACAACTGTCTGTGGCCGCAGAACACCGTCCAGATGCTCATGCAGCAGCACCTTCGGCAATTTCTTCAAAACGGAATGTTCGATTGTCATCAGCCGGTCAGTCCAACCAAAATTGGAGAATAGTATCCCACAGAGAAAGCCGTATCTGGCTGAGAAGGTCTCAGAATGATGTGTGAAGAGACGACGACAAACGGACGCCATACCGCTCTACGAAATCATGCAGTCATGGGACTCGTCATTCCGAAGCCCTGCGCTTTTACCCGCAGGGCGAGGAATCTCACGTGCAGTACTGTCGTGCCGTCGATGAGATTCTTGCCTGGACCTCGCTAGCTCGTGAAACGTCCCCGTCGGCGCGCTTCTTCGCACGCCTCGGCCGGGTCGCGCCCGGTGACTTCTTTGTACCATGCCGGATGGAATGTCCACGCCCAGGCTTCGCTGACGGCGCCGCGAATCATCGCCTGAAATGTCCCCGGTTCGCCGATCGTGCTCAGATAGATGTGAATGAAAATTCCGCCCAGCATAATCAGCGCAGAAATATCGTGCAGGATGTAGCTGGCCGCGACCGCCCAGCGTCCAAACGTGCGCGCGCCCATCCACAAAATTATTCCTGTAATCAGATAGACAACGCTTCCGCCGACGATCTCCCAGAACTGCAGTTTCTGGCCGCCGTTAAAAAATCCCGTCTCCGCCGGCTCCATCTTCTCTGTGCCGCTGATCGTCTTTTTCAGATTGCGCATCCACCGCGTGTCAGCAGACGTCCACTTCATCGGGACAATCCAGTTCAGCGCCTGCAATCCGAAGAAAATCACGAATCCCAGCCCGAACCACGGATGCATCTCTCGCGCCAGCGGTCCGCCGCCGAAAACCGGTGTGAACCAGCGAAACAGCCAGGGCAGATAAATGCCAAATCCCGAAAACAGCGCCAGAAAGAAAAACACCGCGACCATCCAGTGCAGGAAGCGTGTATACACGCGGTGCCGCAGCAGTTCTCCTTCGTACACTTCGGTCTGCCCCATCTGATCGAAAGTGCGGCGCGCTCCGTCGTCGAATCGCTGAATCGCACTCGACATCAGGCATTCTCCTTCTTGATCGGCGGCTCCGGCTGTGTCCGCCGCGGTCCCACGGTCACATAATGGAGCAGAACTCCCAGCCCGCCGAACAGTGCCAGCGTTCCCAACACCGGCTTGAACAGCCACTTCCACACCGTGTAGCTCCACGGGATTACCGGATTCTTCGGCAATCCGCCATATCGCTCGGGATTTTCCGCATCATGCAACACATAGACGACGTGCGTCCCGCCGATCGATTGCGGATCGTACACGCCCGCTTTCTCGAATCCGAAATTCTCGCGCAGTTGCCGGGCCCGCTGTTCAGCAATAAATTTCATGTCGTCTTTGGTGCCGAACTTCAAACATCCCGTCGGACAAGCCTTGATGCATGCCGGTTCTAGCCCCTGGCCCACGCGGTCCGAGCACAGCGTGCACTTGTAAACTTTCTTCGTCGCCGGATTGAATTTCGGAATGTCATACGGGCATCCCGAAACGCAGAACTCGCAGCCGATGCAATTCTCCTGCTGGAAATCGACGATGCCGTTGGTGTACTGCACGATGGCTCCGTCCGCCGGGCACGCCCGCAGGCATCCGGGATCGGCGCAGTGCATGCACTGGTCCTTGCGCATGAGCCACTGCACCGTGCCATCCTCGCGCTGGTGCTCGTTGAACTTGATCAGGTTCCAGAAGTGGTAACTGGTCGAGGGCATCGTCTGATACGTGTTATCAAACGTTGTCGGCGTGAATGGCATATCGTTCCACTCGACACACGCCACCTCGCAAGCTTTGCAGCCGATGCAGATCGTCGTATCTACCAGCTTGCAGACTTCTGGATCGCGCTGCATGTCGAAGCCGGCCGCCGGCCCCGAGTGCCCCGAAATCTGCCGGATCTGAAGTGTCTTGCGATCGCTCATGCTCTTGCCCGCTCAAAAAATCGCTGTGGCATCACTTCGAAACTTTGAAACTTTGAAACTTTCCTCCTACACCTTCTCAATCTTCACCAGAAATCCCTTGAACTCCGGCGTAAACGCATTCGGATCGATCACCGTCGGCGTCAGCTGATTGGTCAGCGTCTTCGCCGTCTTTCCTTCATCCTCTGCGATCCCCCGGAATCCCCAATGGATCGGAATGCCGATCTGAAACATTTCCTTCCCATCGATCTTCATGGCCCGGATACGCCGCGTCACCATCGCCTTCGCGATGTATTGTCCTCGCGCGCTTGTCACCCGGATCTTCTCTCCGCCGCGAATGCCCATCTGGTCGGCCAGTTCCGCCGGTACTTCCACAAACGGCTCGGGAACCAGCTGCACGTTCATGGGATTGTTCTTCGTCCAGTAGTGATAATGCTCGGTCAGCCGGTAGGTCGTGCAGATCACGTTGAATCCTTGATCGACCGTCCCGTACTTATCGAGATCGGTTTTGTATTTCTTCACCACCGGATTGTTCGACTGATTGGGATGAAGCGGATTTGCGATCGGGCTTTCGATCGGCTCATAGAATTCCGGGAACGGCCCATCCGCCATCGCTCCCAGCGGCACAAACAACCGCCCCACACCCTCCGGATTCATGATGAAGGGACCCATGTGATCTTTCGGTTGCGAGTCCGGCTTGAAATCCGGAACATCGTTGCCCACCCACGCCTGCTTTGCCTGATCCCACCAGACCTGACGTCGCGACGGATCCCACGGCTTGCCTTCCACATCGCACGAGGCGCGGTTGTACAAAACCCGCCGATTCATCGGCCATGACCACGCCCAGTTCTGATAAATCCCCAGTCCCGAAGGATCGTCCGTTCCCCGCCGCTGCGTAAGCGCGCCCGCTTCAGTCCACGATCCGCAATAGAGCCAGTTGCCCGAAAGCGTTGTGCCGTCGTCCTTGAGCCACGCGAACCCCGGCAGTTGCTGCCCGGCTTTGATCGTCTGATTCGTCTTCGGATCGGTCAGATCGGCGAGCGCCTTGCCGTTGATCTCTTTCGCCACTTCCGCCAGCGACGGGTTGTAGGGATTGGTATACGCGAACGTCGCATTTAGAATCGGGTCGGAGAACTTCCCGCCCTCTTTCTGATACAGTTCGCGCACTCTTAGAAAAATCGTCGCCAGAATCTCCTGGTCGAGCTTCGCCTGTCCCGGCGGGGGCAGCGCAACATTTTTCCACTGCAGCCAGCGCGCCGAATTCACAAACGTTCCGTCTTTCTCGGCAAATCCCGCGCCCGGCAGCCGGTACACGGTGGTATCGATCTTTTTCTGCTCGTCAACAGAAATTCCCGGGGCGCGCCAGAACTCGCTGGTTTCATCCGGATAAATCTCGCACACCACCAGCCAGTCCGCCTTCTTCAGCGCGTTGATGTTCTTGTCCGAGTCGGGGCCGATCATCACGCCATTCATGCCGAAGGCGAACAGGCCCTTGACCTTGCCTTCGTACATCTCGTTCCACAAATTTACCCATGAATAGTTCCGGTCGGCCTTCGGCAGATAATGAAACGCCCAGTCGTTCTCTTTCGTCGCCGCCGCGCCGTACATCGCCTTCTGAAACGACACGGCAAACTTCGGCGTGTTCGACCAGTAATTGAAGGAATCCCAGGGATCGGGCTTCGCCGCAGCCGGCGTAATACGCTTGAGATAAGCCGCAAAATCCGTGTCAGCGGGAGTCGGCACCTTCAAATAGCCCGGCAGGATGTCGAACACTCCCGCCATGTCGGTCGCGCCCTGAATATTCGAGTGCCCGCGTAGCGCGTTCACCCCGCCGCCCGCGCGTCCCACGTTGCCCATCAGCAATTGCAGCATCGCCGCCGTACGGATGATCTGGGTGCCGAAGCTGTGCTGTGTCCATCCCACCGCATAAATGATTGTGGCAACTTTTTTCATGTCGCCGTCTTTGCGCACCGAGGTGAACAGCTCCGCTGCTTTCAGGAACTGATCTTTCGGAATTCCCGTGATGCGCTCGACCATCTCCGGCGTGTAGCGCTCGTATTGCTTCTTCAACAGCTGAAACACGCAGCGCGGATGCTCGAGCGACAGATCAAAAGCGATCTTCGGCGGCAGCGCCGGCGCTGGAGGCGCCGCACTCTTCGCCCCCGCGGGCGGCGCAGCTTGCTGATATTGCTGCGCCGGCGTCGCCGCAACCGCCTTTCCAGTCAGATCGCCGCCTTCCTCATAGTTCCACGAAGATTTGTCGTAGGTCTGCTTTTGAGGATCGAATCCGGAGTACAGCCCATCCTCCGGCAGCTTGAACTTGTCTTTAATCAGGAACGCGGCGTTGGTGTAGTTGAGGAGATAGTCGTGCGCGATTCTGCCATTCTGAATCGCGTAGTTGATCAGCCCGCCGAGGAAAGCGATGTCGGCCCCGGCGCGAATCTGCAGATACAAGTCCGCCGTCGCCGCCGTCCGCGTCAGCCGAGGATCGACCACGATCGTCTTCGCATTGCGCTGCAGTTTGGCTTCAATTGCCCACTTGAAACCGCAAGGATGGTTCTCGGCCGGATTCCCGCCCATGATCAGCATCAAGTCGGTGTTCTTGATGTCGATCCACCCATTGGTCATCGCCCCGCGCCCGAATGTTGGCCCCAAACTGGAGACCGTAGGGCCGTGTCAAACCCGGGCCTGGTTTTCCAGGTAGCAGACCCCCAGGCTGCGCATGGTCTTGACGACCAGATAATTGAACTCGTTGGTGT
>Ga0187772_10000868_pt1 | contig 13889 bp, 13 predicted proteins | sample 0116_SJ02_MP15_2_FD_133137 | JGI IMG/M metagenome (GOLD analysis project Ga0187772, IMG submission 133137) | Tropical peat soil microbial communities from peatlands in Department of Meta, Colombia - 0116_SJ02_MP15_20_MG | ecosystem: Environmental > Terrestrial > Soil > Wetlands > Peat | place... | reverse complement strand
TCGCAGATCGATCGAAGAGGGATCCTTTGACTCCGCGATCTGGCACACCAAAGAACGCCAGGGAGGAAAAAACCGGGTCGCTCCTCTCGGGACGACAAATTTGTGCGAAGGAGAACGCCAGCCCGGTTCATGGAGTGGCCTCGCGGCGAGAGAGTCCGTGGCGGCCGGCTTCTTTGAGTTTGCGGACGCACTCGCGCAGGGCAGAGCCGGCGGCCTCCGGCGTGGCTGCATTTTCGATTTCAGAGACAAGCGCGGAGCCGACTACAGCGGCATCCGCAAGGCCGCCGAGCACACTGACGTGGCCGGGTAGCGAGATACCAAAACCAACGGCGATAGGCAATTGTGTGAATTGGTGAACGCGGCGCAAGAGCGCGGGCAGTTCATCGGAAAGCGAATCCTTGGCACCCGTGACGCCGGTGCGGGAAATGAGGTAAAGAAACCCGGAACTGGCTTGCGAAATAATTTTCAGGCGCTCGTCGCTGGAGGTTGGCGCCGCGAGAAAAATCGTGTCGAGATTGTGGGCATGCAGATTGCGGCGATAGTCGCCGGATTCCTCTGGAGTGAGATCGGTGGCAAGCACACCATCAGCGCCGGCGTCGGCCGCGGTCGCAGCGAATTTTTCCAGACCCATTTGCAGGACGGGATTGTAGTAGCTGAAGAGCACTAGGGGAATCTGGCTGGTCTGGCGAATGCGCCGAACGAGAGCGAGAACGCCGGCGAGCGTTGTGCCGGATTTGAGCGCGCGTTCGGAAGCACGTTGGATCGTGGGACCATCGGCGAGGGGGTCACTGAAAGGCACACCGAGTTCGATCACATCCGCGCCACCTTCGGCCAACGCCAGGACAAATTTGTGCGTAGCGTCCAACGTCGGATCGCCCGCGGTGATATAGGCAACGATCCCCAATTCGCCGGCGGCTCGCAGTTCGGCGAAGCGTTTGGAGATGCGAGTCGAGTTGGGCGCAGACGCGGTCATGTTTTTGGCCAGATTAAAGGAGGCGCTTATAGGTGTCCATGTCCTTATCGCCGCGGCCAGAAAGATTGACGATGACCAGATCGGTTGGCTTCAAGTGCGGGACGCGCTCAATCAGGCCGGCGAACGCGTGTGCGGATTCTAGCGCGGGGATGATGCCTTCCGTGCGCGAGAGGAAGAGCGCGGCCTCGAGGGCGGCGGAATCAGAAACGGCAGCGTATTCGGCGCGGCGCTGATCAGCGAGCCATGCATGTTCGGGCCCAATGGCGGGATAGTCGAGTCCGGCGGAAATTGAGTGGGTGGAAGCAATCTGGCCGTCTTCGTTTTGCAACACGTAGGTGTAAGTGCCCTGGAGCACACCGGGGCGCGCACCGGTGAAACCTTGATGAGCGGCGAGACGCGCGGCGTGTTCTCCCAGGGAGTTGCCGCGCCCACCGGCTTCGATGCCGATCATCTTTACATCAACGTCCTTCAAGAATTCGTGGAATAGGCCAATCGAGTTGGAACCGCCACCGACGCATGCGTAAAGATGCGTAGGCAGCCGCTTTTCTGCAGCTAGAATCTGTTCGTGGGCTTCGCGGCCAATGACGGCTTGAAAATCACGGACCATGGTCGGATAGGGGTGCGCGCCGAGGACAGAACCGAGCAGGTAGTGGGAATTGCGCACGTTGGTGACCCAGTCGCGCATGGCTTCGTTGATAGCGTCCTTTAGCGTTTTGCTGCCGGATTCGACGCCGACGACTTCGGAACCAAGCATGCGCATGCGTGCAACGTTAAGGGCCTGGCGAGCCATGTCCTCAGTGCCCATGTAGACCGTGCATTGCAGACCGAGGTGCGCGGCAACTGTGGCGGAGGCCACTCCATGCTGCCCGGCGCCCGTTTCGGCGATGATGCGCGGCTTGCCCATTTTGACCGCGAGCAAGCCCTGGCCGATGGCGTTGTTGATTTTGTGCGCGCCGGTGTGCAGCAGATCTTCGCGTTTTAGGTAGATGCGCGGCCCGCCGAGCTTCGCGGTGAGGCGCGAAGCAAATTGCAGAGGCGTGGGGCGCCCGGCGAAATTTTTCAGTAGCGTGTGAAATTCAGCCTGGAAGGCGGGATCCGTTTTCGCCTGCTGGTAGGCACGCTCGAGTTCGTAGAGCGGAACCATGAGCGTCTCTGGGACGTAGCGGCCACCGTATGGGCCGAAACGGCCAGGAACGTAGGCAGGAAGGGTGAGTCGAGTGCTCATGAGTTGAGCCTTTTATTGTACCTTGCGAATGGCGGAAAATTGCAATTTGCGGAGACGATTAGGAAATTTCGCGGGAGGCGCGCTGAACTTCGTCGAAGAAGGTACGGAGTTTAGCGGGATCTTTTTTGCCAGGGCGCTGCTCGACGCCGCTGGCCACGTCGACCGCATAGGGGCGAACGATACGGATGGCCTCGGCGACATTTTCGGGTGTCAAGCCGCCCGCGAGGATAACGCGCTGCGTTTGTGCCGCGGAGCGAGCGAGGTGCCAGTTGCCGGTGGTGCCGCTACCGCCATATTGGCCAGAGAGCGCGGAATCGAGGAGAAACGCCGAGGCGCTACGATAGCGCGAAAAATCTGGATTGGTGCCAGTGCCCTGCCCTAGACGCAGAGCTTTGATCACCGGCAGGCGGCGGGCGACCGCATCAACAATTTGTGGGGCTTCGTCGCCGTGGAGTTGCGCGCCAGTAAGGCACAAAGCCTTACACAACGCGACGATGGGAGCTTGAGCCCAATTCACGAAAACCCCAATGGGCGCCACAAAGGGCGGGAGACGGCGAATGATTTCGCTGGCTGCGAAGGGCGTGATGCAGCGGGGGCTGGCTTCGTAGAAATTCAGGCCGATGGCATGGGCGCCAAGTTCGGCGCAGAGTTTGGCATCTTCGGGCTTGGTAACGCCACAGATTTTGACGCGAACCATGGTTGACAGTTTAGCGAGACAGGAAAGAAATAAGAAGTGCCGCGCGGGATGCCAACTGTGAGTGGTGGTTACACAGGTGGGGCCAGGAGTTGGAGGAGGGCGGCAGCGGGGTGGGGGGCTTGCATCAAATGTTCGCCGATGAGGAAAGCATCGAAGCCGAGGGCGCGGAGGGATAGCAGATCGGCGTGACTGCGCAGGCCGGATTCGGCCACAGCGATGCAATGATCGGGAATGTGCCCGACCAGTTCGCGCGAGGTCTCCGTGTTGACCGCGAGGGTCTTGAGATCGCGATTGTTGATGCCGAGGATACGGGCGTCAGCGGCCAGCGCGCGGTCGAGTTCGGCGCCGGTGTGCACTTCGACCAGCGGTTCCATGTGGAGTTCGCGGCCGAGAGCGATGAGCTCGCGGAGGAGCGCATCATCGAGAGCAGCGACAATCAGGAGAAAACTGTCGGCATCATTGGCGCGGGATTCCCACACTTGCCAGGGATCGAAGATAAAATCCTTGCGTAGAGCAGGAATCGCGACGGCTTTGCGAGCTTCGCGAAGATTCTTGAGCGAGCCGCGGAAGAATTCGCCTTCGGTGAGGACGGAAAGCGCGGCGGCACCGGCAGCTTCGAGAGATCGGGAAAGCGCTGGAGCATCGAAAGGATCGCGGATGATGCCGCGGGAAGGCGAAGCCGGTTTTAGTTCGGCGACGACATTAAGGCTATCGCGGGAAAGAGCAGCGGCAAAATCGCGAACAGGAGATGCAGCTTTTACGCCGTATTTGAGCGCGGTTTCGGGAAGGACGCGCTTGCGATGATCGACCTCGGCGCGGCGCGATTCGAGGATGCGGTCGAGCACCGTGCCAGTGTTGGATGGAGTGTTCATGTATGCTGGAAGCAGGATAGCAGATTCAATGACCAACGATCGGGGATCGGTCATCAAATAGCCTGGGAGACCGGATGAGTTACAGCCAGAAATATCGAGCGTTGCTGGAAGGGATCGTGGAGGAGGCGGACAGGATCGCGATGAAATATTTCCGGACCACGGAGATGGGAACGGAGAAGAAGGGCGACGGCAGCGTGGTGACCATTGCGGATAAGGCCGTGGAGGCGATGGCGCTGCGGAAAGTGGCGGAAAGCGGCCTGGAGATCGACGTGGTGGGCGAAGAAACGAGCAAGGAGATTCCTCAAGGACCGGCGCGCGACGGGCGAGCACTGATGATTATTGATCCGATCGACGGAACCGAAGAGTTCTCGCGGGGGATTCCGACGTTTGGAACGTTGATTGGGATTGAGGAGAAGGGCGAGATCGTGGCGGGAATCGTGAGCGCGCCGGCGCTGTCGCAGGGAACGCGCTGGTGGGCGTATCGGGGAGAAGGGGCGTATCGCGCGGGGAACCGCATTCACGTTTCACAGCGAAAGAGGCTAGACGACGCAATGTTTTTTACTACGGGCACGGGATGGGCGAAGAACATGGACGCGCGGATGCGCATGCGACGGATGGCGGATGCGGCGCGGAGCAGCCGGTCCATTGGCGGATTCTGGCAGCACATGCTGGTGGCGGAAGGAGCGGTAGAAGCGGCGGTAGATTGGCTCTCGAAGCCGTGGGACCTGGCGCCGCTGGGAATTATCGTAGAAGAGGCGGGGGGAAGATCGACAACGATTGACGGCGAACGGACGATTTACAAGGGAAGATTCGTCAGCACGAACGGCATCCTGCACGAACAGGTGTTGCGGCTGTTGCAAGGAGACGCGTCATGATGCAGATAAAACGCGTGTACGACAAGCCGGAGAAAGGCGACGGATTCCGAGTGCTGGTGGATCGATTGTGGCCACGCGGCCTGACGAAGGAGAAAGCGCATGTAGATCTGTGGATGAAGGAGATCGCACCGAGCGACGAATTGCGCAAGTGGTTTCACCACGAAGAGCGGAATTGGAGCGAGTTCGAGAAGAAGTACAAGACGGAATTGGCGAAGAAGAAGGAATTGTTAGGAGAGTTGAAGAAATTGCAGAGAGAACACGGCACTGTGACACTGCTGTATGGAAGCAAGGACGAGAAGCAGAATCAGGCGGTGGTGCTGGCGCAGGTGATCGCGGAAAGTGATTTAACTCTCCGGCGAGGCTCGAGTTGGGAGACAAGACGCCAGGGTTGATATCCTTCGTCGCATCCGCCTTCGCGCTGCGCGCTACGGATAGACGCTCCTCAGGATGACAAGTCTTTTCAATTGGGCAAGTAAAGGGAAAAATTGAAAGCGAAAAAGGTGCTGGGGATCATTACCGATGAGGTGAGCACGTGCCGGAAGTGTGCGCGACTGACCGAGTATCGCGAGAAAGTGGCGCGCGAAAAGCGACGGGCCTATCGCGATTGGGAATATTGGGGGCGGGGCGTGCCGGGATACGGAGATGCGGATGCGAAGCTTTTCATTTTGGGGTTGGCGCCCGCAGCGCACGGAGGGAATCGCACGGGGCGCGTGTTCACGGGCGATCGCTCGGGGGATTTTCTGTTCAAGGCGCTGTATGAAGCGGGCTTTGCGAACCAGCCGACTTCGATAAAACGCAGCGATGGGTTGCGGCTTAAGGGCGCATATATCGCGGCGGCGGTAAGGTGCGCGCCCCCGGAAAACAAGCCATTGCCGAGCGAGATTCTAAATTGCCGGGGGTATCTGGAACGGGAGTTGGCGATTTTGCGGCCGAAGGCAATTCTGGCGCTAGGAAAGATCGCCTGGGATGCGTATCTAGATCTGTTGCGGAGCGAGGGGAAAATTGCTGGGCGCGGTGGATACAAATTCGCCCACGGCGCTGAAGTGGAAATTACTCACGAGCTGCCACGGTTGTTTGGTGTGTATCATCCGAGCCAGCAGAATACGCAGACTGGACGCGTGACAGAGGCGATGTACGCGAAGGTGTTGGGGCGGATTCGAAAGTTTTTGGACGAAGAGTGAGTTGTCGGATTTCGCTGGCAGGGTGGAGTGGGTAATTGGCGGATGGAGTTTGTGGCGCTGTAGGAGTCAGTGAACTTCCCTTTCTTTTCATAAATCTGCGAGCGATTTAGAGAACGGGCGATGGCCAGGGGTGTGCATCCGTGTGTGTGCGCGGAGGACGGTGAACCATGTGGAAGTGCAGTTGGAATTTGGCGGCATTCGGCCCGGCGGTGGGTTTGTTGGTGGCGCTGGCGAGGGGAGCGCAGGAAACGACGAGCGAACTGCCGACGAGTCCTCCGTACACGGCACACGTGGCGGACGGAGAGAGACACGGCTTGCCGGAGGAGGCGTTTGCGGTGGTGCCTGGGACGCGCTTCCTGGTAGTTCTGGAAACGGAGATGAACACGGGAGAGTTGAAACGAAACCAGGAATTTCGCGTGCGAACCGTGGAACCGTTGGAGGCGGGACAAGGGATTTATCTTCCGTCGGGAGCGGTGATTCGCGGCCATATCAGCCGGGTGGAATCGGCGGGGGTGGCGGGGCGGGCCAAGCTGTGCTTGACGTTTGATGAGATTCATACGCGGTTCGGGAAATTGCCGATCGTCGCGGAAGTGCTGGGGTTGCCGGGCGACCATAGCACCGCATCACAAGCGGTAGTGGGTGGAGTGATCCGGGGCCGAGGCAGTACACAGAAGGACGCGACGGAGGCGGCCGCGGCGGGAGCGGCGAAGGGGGCGTGGAAAGGCGTCAAAGACAAAGACAAGAAAGTGGCGGCGGAGGCCGCGGCGCTGGCCGCTCTAGAGGCGTATCTGATGGAAGCGGGGCGAGGGCAGGAGTTGGATTTGCCGAAGGGGGCGAAGTTGGAGCTGGAACTGGAGCGGGCGTTGTACCTAGTGAAGGACTAAGAATGTGTTTGCCTTTTAGCTATCGACGACCAGCGATTTGAAAAATCTGCTCATTTTAAAGAACTTAGGGCCGCGAATAAGCGACTTGTTCTGTACAGCTTTTAGATCTGCTCATTCTATAGGTAGTTAGCGGTTCGTCGATTGTCTGGTCCGCCGACCGTGGACTGCGGCTGTGGATCGATCGCAAAATAAAAAATACCGAGCGGGGCTCAGCAGCGGATCGACGCAGTTTTTCTACCCAACAAGGGGGACACGGCCATCCTTCCATTGTCAATAGAATAATATTATACAAAACAACAGGCCGTCTTAGATGGCGGACGGTACAGGGGCGAAGGTAGGGTCGTGGTGGTGACAATATAAAAGCGGGTCCCTCGCGTTGCTCGGGATGACATTCTTGGGGGAGTGAGTGTAAGACGGGGTGGAAATAGGTGCATCGACCGCGAGGGCGACGTGTGGGGCGCTCGGCGTCAAGACGCTAAGATCGAAGGGGGGCCTCGCTGCAAAGACTTCGGAATGACAGTTTCTTTTTTGAGGGAAGAAACATCCGAGGTTGTACTGGCTGGAAGACTCGCCTGGCCGGCCTAAAGCCCGGCCACTACACAGGCAGGAGCAAGGCGCAGGGAGCAGCTCTTCGCAACTACAGAGCGAAGGGCGAATTACGGGGCAGCGGATTGGAGGGGGAGGTGGGCGGATTGCCAAGCGGCGACGCCGCCCGCGATTTCGCTGACGTCGGGGAAATTGGCGCGCTGGAGGAGACTGGCGGCGATGGAGGAGCGGTAGCCGCCGGCGCAGTAGACCAGCAGGGGGCGACCTTTGGGGAGCATGGCGAGATTCTCGAGAAGATCGCTGAGGGGGAGGCTGAGGCTACCGGCGATGAATTTTTCCTGGCGCTCGCGGGCCGAGCGAACATCAACGACAAACGGCGGATGAGACGAGGTGAGACGTTCGGAGGCATATTGCGGGCTGAGATGTTGGGTGGTGACGACAAGAGCGGGCCACGCCTCGAGGGCTCGCAAACCATTTTCGAGATAGCCCGCGACATTATCGAAACCGATACGGCCGAGACGTGTGGCGGATTCGTTCTCGCGCGCGGGGTCGGCGATGATCACGATCGGCGCGCTCTGGCTGAGAACCGTGCCAGCCCAAGTGGCATATTGACCATTCAGGCCGATATTGATGCTACCGGCGAGGTGAGCCGAAGCAAATTCATCGGGCTCGCGGGTGTCGAGGATTTGCGCACCTTGGGCTTGTAGTTTAAGGACGGCATCGAGAGGAAGGGGCTTGAGTTCACGCGCGAGAGTTGTGTCGAGAGTCGGACGCTCCTTGCTGTTGAGGACCGCGTCGTAGACGAAATAGGGAGGAGCCTCGGGCTGGTCGGCGGTGACGAGAGCGACGAAGGCTTGCTTGCTCATGGGCTGGAGCGCGTAGTTGAGGCGGCGCTGCTCGCCCATGGTGGAGACGGTTTCTTTGCTGAGGGCTTTGCCGCAAAGAGAGCCGGCACCGTGAGTGGGATAAACCAGGCTGGCGTCGGGCAGGGGGAGCAATTTGTTCTGGAGGGAGTCGAAGAGAAGGCCGCCTAGATCCGTGGCGGACCAACCGAGCGCCGCGCGAAGGTCTGGGCGGCCGACGTCGCCGATGAAGAGAGTGTCGCCGGTGAGAACAGCGTAAGGCTGCGAAGCATTGGTGTCGAGATCGAAGACGAGAAGCGAGACGGATTCGGGAGTGTGGCCGGGAGTTTCGAGGGCTTGAATGCGGACGCGGCCGAACTCGACAGTCGTGCCGTCGGCGAGCGGGGTGAAACGATATTCGGCTTGTGCCTTGGCGCCGAGATAGATGGTGGCGCCGACGCGATCGCGAAGTTCGAGATGACCGGCGATGAAATCGGCGTGAAGGTGGGTGAGGAAGACGTGCTTGATCTGGAGGCGGTGTTCGCTGGCGAAGGCGAGATAACGGTCGATGTCGCGCTGGGGGTCGACGACGGCGGCGATGCGGGTGGATTCGTCGGCAATGAGGTAGGAGGCGTGGGCGAGACAGTTGAGATAGAACTGCTGAAAAAGCATGGGAAGAGAGTACAGGAAACCAGTGGCGAGTGGCTAGTGGAGGGGGCAGGCAAGACGCAGAGATCGTGCGGACATGGGGCGCAGCATGCTGCGCCCCTACGGAAGGAATGCTGGGGCTGCGGACGCGGCTACTTGGGTTGGGCTACCAGACGGAGGTAGGGACGGAGGGTTTTCCAGCTCTGGGGATAGAGTTTCTTGGCTTCGTCGTCGCTGACGGCGGTGGTGATGATGACGTCTTCACCGGGCTTCCAGTTCACCGGAGTGGCGACCTTGTGCCTGGCGGTGAGTTGGAGGGAGTCGAGGACCCGGAGTACTTCGTCGAAATTGCGGCCGGTGCCCATGGGATAGACGAGCATCAATTTGATTTTCTTGTCGGGGCCAATGACGAAGACGGTGCGGACCGCGGCGTTGTCGGCGGCCGTGCGGCCCTCGCAGCATTCCCCGGCTTCGGCGGGCAGCATGTTGTAAAGCTTGGCGACTTTGAGTTGGGGATCGCCGATCATCGGATAATTTACCTTGTGGCCTTGCGTTTCCTCGATGTCAACCGCCCACTTCTGGTGGCTGGAGACGGGATCTACGCTGAGACCGAGGATTTTGCAATTGCGCTTCGCGAATTCTTTTTCCAGACCCGCCATGTAGCCAAGTTCGGTGGTGCACACCGGAGTGAAGTCCTTGGGATGAGAGAAGAGGATGGCCCAGCTATCACCGATCCATTCGTGGAAATTGATGGGACCTTGGGAGGTCTCTGCGGTGAAATTGGGAGCTTCATCATTAATACGCAACATAAATTGATCTCCTAATGCGAGGCATTCGCGAGGGAAATGCCTGGAACAATGCCGGTGCGAGGTGAGCGACCGGAATGCACGCAGGTTAAAAACAGTGCTCCTAAAAATGGTAGGGGATGGCGACGGGAAGAGTCAAAGGTTTTGATGAGGCAGTGGCGAGTGGCGAGAAAGAAGACAGACATCAGTACACAGGCAGGAACAAGACACGGGGATCGTGCGGACATGGGGCGCACCATGCTGCGCCCCTACGCAGCAAACGCAGCGGGAGTGGAGTGCAGGCTTGGCAAGTGGGAGACCGCTTGTTAAAGTCGTAACACCCACCCGAAGTTGTTCAAATTGTGTTGGTTGTTCATGAGGACTAGGGCATGGCAGACGAAAATCGAGCAGTGCGGACGGTGGAAACGGGAGAGCGGAAAGATCGCATCCTGATCGTAGAGGATGAAGACAACGCCAGGAAGGGCTACGAGCAGTTGCTGCAACGATGGGGCTACGAGGTGGTGGGAGTAGCAAGCGCCGAGGAAGCGCTGGCGCGATTCAATACGTTTCAGCCGGACACGTTGATTGCGGACGTAGAATTGCCGGGAATGAACGGCTTGGATTTGCTGAGACAATTAGGCGACGAACTGAAAAATGTGCCTGCGATCATCATCACCGGAAAAGGGAGCGAAGAACGAGCGGTGGCGGCGATTGAGTCGGGCGCGTTCTGGTATATCGAAAAGCCGCTGAAGCCTCCAGTGCTGAGGGCACTGCTGGACCGGGCGCTAAGCAAAGCGCGGGATGCGTTGAATCTGGCGGTATTGCAACGGCAACTGCGCGACTCTGGACGCCTGGGCGATCTGGTGGGCGGGTCGAAGGCGATGCAGGACGTAATGCGCGTGATTGAAATGGCGGCGCCAAGTTCGGCATCGGTGCTGATCACCGGGGAGACGGGATCGGGCAAAGAAATTGTGGCGCGGACGATTCATAAGTTGTCGCCGCGCGCGGGTGGGCCGTTTGTGGCGATCAACTGCTCGGCGATCCCGGAAACGTTGATGGAAAGCGAAATTTTTGGACACGAGCGCGGGGCATTTACGGGCGCGGCGGAGCGACGCATCGGCTGCTTCGAACTGGCGGATGGCGGAACGCTGCTGCTGGACGAAATCGGCGAAATGCCCGCGCCGACACAGGCGAAACTGCTACGCGTGCTGGAAGACCGGAAGGTGCGAAGGCTGGGCAGCAAGACGGAAACGCCAGTGGATGTGCGAGTGCTGGCGGCGACGAACAAGGATCCAGAACAGTCAGTGGCAAACAGAGGATTGCGGCAGGATTTGTATTTCCGGTTGAACGTGTTTCATATCCACTTGCCACCATTGCGCGATCATCGCGAGGATATTCCGCTGCTGGCGGAGCACATTTTGCGGGACGTCAATGCAAAACACGGAAAGAACGTGAAGGGGGTGGGCGCGGAGGTGCTGGATATTTTCATGAGCCACACGTGGCCGGGAAATATTCGGGAACTGCGAAACGTGCTGGAGCGCGCGGCGATCATGAGCGAGAAGGACTTGATTTCGCGGTCGTCGCTGCCGGGAGAGTTTGGGAAGTTGTCGCAAAAGAGCCCGAGCGACCTGTCGGGTATAAAATTCCCAGTGGGGACCACGGTGGACGCAATGGAGCGGGAATTGATTCTGCAGACGCTGCAAGCCACGGGGAATAACAAGACGCGCGCGGCGGAGTTGTTGGGCGTGAGCCTGAAGACGTTGCACAATAAGTTAAAGGAATACGGAAGCGAGAAGGCCGAAGCGGAGTCCTAAGACAAAATGCAGCTTGGGCTGCGAGCGAAATTGACGATGGTGATGACCGCGCTGGTGGCGCTGATGGTGGCGTTTCTGTCGCTGGTCTTTCTGACACAGCAATTACAACAAGCACTGCAAGATACAAACGACCGAGCCGAGCAACTGGCCAAGCAGGTGTTCGACTGGGCGGGGCACGCGGACGAAGACGCGAAGTTGAGAGGGCTGCATCCGGCGTCGGAGGACCCCGGGGAAGTGCACGACTGGGTGCAGAACATATTTCAGACCAGCGACGTGCTGAACTCGGAACTGTCAAATGCTGCGGAGTTGGCGTCGATTTATGAAGTGACCATCGTGGATAGGAATGGGCTGGTGCTGGTGTCGAGCGATCCGACGCTGGTGGGAAAAATCGCGCAGCGCAGGCAGCCACTCTCGAAGCTAGTGGACAGCCCGATCGTACGGCAGATCCGCATTCTGGCAGGAACGCCGGAAGTGTATGAAGTAGAGCGACCATTTCTGGTGAGGGGCGCGCCGTTTGGGGAAGTGCGCGTAGCGGTGCAAACGGGATTGTTGCTGAAAAATCTGGAACAGCAACTGCGGCAGTGGATCATGATTGCGCTGTTGGCGCTGATTGGGTCAACGATCCTGGCCGCGCTGGTAAGCGGGGTGGCGCTGGCGCCGATCCGGGACATCAGCGATCAACTGGACCGCATCTCCGCCGGAGAATACGACACAGCCGCAACAGCGACAGAAAAAACGGTAGAGAGCACGGACGAACTGGGACAGGTGCGGAGGAAAATCAAGCAGGTAGGGCAGCAGTTACGGGGAGTTCACGAAATCTTTAGCTCGTTGCGAGAAAATATGAATTCGGTGATGGCGGGGCTGGAGGACGGGCTGATCTTATTCACCCGCGACGCCCGAGCCGTCATGGTGAGCCCGGCGGCTGAGAAGTTTTTGGGCGCGCCCGCGTCTAACTTCTTAGGGAGACGGGTAACGGAGATCTTCCCCGAAGGGCATCCGCTGTTTGACGCGCTGCGGCTGGACGGGGATCAACTGAGGGAGGTCGCGTCAGAGACGGAACTGCTGACGGAAGACGGAGTGAAACGAGTGGGCGTGACAGTACAGGAGATCCAGGGAGCGGGAGAACGCATGGGGGCGATGGTCACGCTGCGGGATCTGGACTCGCTGGAGAGCATCAACACGCAACTGCAGGTGAGCGAACGATTGGCGGCGCTGGGGCGAATCACCGCGGGCGTGGCGCATGAAGTGAAGAACCCGCTGAACTCGATGAGGCTGTGGCTTGAAAATTTAAAGGAATCGCTGCCGCCGGAAACGGACGACTCGGCGAAGCAAGCGGTGAACGTGCTGGACGCGGAAATCGATCGACTGGATGCGGTGGTGAAACGCTTCCTGGATTTTTCGCGGCCGATGGATGTGCGATTGGAGCCGACACAACTTTCCGGATTGTTGCAGGAAGTGCTGGAAGTGGCGGGTCCCCAGTTGGAACGAGCGAACGTGCAAGTGGCGCAACTGTTGCCGATTGATGTGCCGGAAGTGTTTGGCGACCGGGCGCTGTTGAAGCAAGCGATTTTGAACCTGGTGTTGAATGCAGTAGATGCCATGCCGAACGGAGGGCAATTGCAGTTGACGTTGAGCCGGCGCGGCGATATGGCGGAAATCACGGTGGGAGACACAGGAAAAGGAATACCGGTGGAGCACCGGCAGAAGGTGTTCCAGTTGTTCTTTACGACCAGACCGGGAGGAAGCGGAATTGGATTGGCAAGCACATTCCGAATCGTGCAGTTGCACAACGGCTCGATCGACTTTACGTCGGAAGTGGGCCGCGGAACGACATTCCGCATCGAACTGCCTTTAGCCGCGTGAAGCAACGGTACCGGGACAAAGAGGCGGATGAAGACGAAAAGCGAACTGACGAAGATTTGTCGTGCCGCGGTCTGTGGGTGCTTGGTGTGGAGCGCGGGATGCGACGAACGTAAGCCGCAGGCCAAGCCGGTGGTGAATTTCATTGCGGTGGTGCATCCAGTGATTCCGCGGGAAACGACGCCCGCGCTAGAAGCACCCCCGGACTTGTCCGCAGAAGTGCCGGAGCTGCCGGAATTAGGATTGAACCGAACGCAGCCGGCGAAGCCGCACGTGGCGCCTGCGCCCGCGCCGGAGCCAACGGCAGAGAAACACGTTGAACCAACCATAGCGCCGGAAGTGACCACGGAAGAAATGATCGCGGCGAAAACGCAGACGAAACACGACCTGGATGTGGCGGAACACAATTTGACGATGGCGCAAGGAAAGAGCTTGAATCCGACGCAGCAGGACCTGGCTTCGAAAATCCGCGGATTTGCCGATAATGCGCGCGAGGCGATGCGGGCCGGGGATTGGACCAAGGCGAAGAATTTTTCGAAGAAGGCGGAAGTGCTGTCGGAGCAATTGGTGGAAAGTCTGTAGGGCCGCGCTGCGATGCGGGGAGTGTTTGCGCATCACAGCCGGCAGCGCGGATTTGCATTAGAGTGGCGGCATTATGAACACATTTGATGCAGTGATTGCAGGCGG
>Ga0187772_10000867_pt1 | contig 13893 bp, 10 predicted proteins | sample 0116_SJ02_MP15_2_FD_133137 | JGI IMG/M metagenome (GOLD analysis project Ga0187772, IMG submission 133137) | Tropical peat soil microbial communities from peatlands in Department of Meta, Colombia - 0116_SJ02_MP15_20_MG | ecosystem: Environmental > Terrestrial > Soil > Wetlands > Peat | place... | reverse complement strand
TCGCAGAAGTGGTAGCAGGTCTTGCAGAGCACCGTCGAGAGAGGGTTCTCCCGCAGGGTGAGGAGGGCGGCGCCGTCGAAGTCCCGCTCGCCGATCAGGATGTTGTAGCCGCGACAGTCCTGCGTGATCGGACAGCCCTGGACGCAGTAGGGCATCGCGCACTGCAGGCACCGCTGCCCTTCGAGGACCGCCTCTTCGAGCGTGTACGGCTGATCGATCAGGGCGAACTTCGTGACCCGCTCCTCACGGTTCTCCTCGCGGATCGGAACTCGCTCGTATCGGTCCATGGTGGGGCCGGGCACCCGGTCGGCTTCCGGCTCCCAAAACTACAGCCGGGGGTCTAAACGTCTCGCCTCTGCACGTGCTAGACCTTGTCACTGCCCGGTCCGTTGCGGCGAGCGGCTCGCCAGCCGCTCCTCCGCGCTTGCTCGTCCCCGATTGGCGGCGCGATCTGGACTAGCTCCGTGCCGCAGGGGTGCGAACCGGCGGGCGGGTTCGGGAGGGCCGGTGGACGAAGATCCAGAGGAGGAGCGCGGCGCCGAGCGCGAGCGCGCCCCCGATGACCGTGTCCAGTAAACGGGTCGCTGCGAGGGCGGGACCGCCCGCGTATGCGAGGCTCAACAGGACGATGATCGCGATCGTCACCCAGAGAGCGTAGATCGTGTAGTTGACGGCCCGCGTCGCGAAGGCGAGGGCAACGACGGCGGGGAGCACGAGGAAGAGAATCCACGGGGTCTGGGTGAACGAGGTGACCAGGAACGCGACCGAGGCTCCGGCGACCGTGCCGAGGATGCGGGCCGCCGAGAAGGACACGGTGGAGGCGAGATCGACGCGCAGGGCGACAATGATCGTGAGCAGGACCCAGTAGTCACGGGCGAGGCCGAACTCGTAGCCGATCAGGAGACCCGCCCCCGCCGTGAGCCCCACGGCGATCGAATGGACGGCCATAGTTCGAAGTCCGAGAGCGGGGACCGGCCCGTCGGGGGGGCCGAATCGGCTCGGAACGGTTCGTCCTGGTACCGGGATCGCCCGCTCTGCCACGGTGACCACGAGGGCTGCGAAGCCGCCGAGCAGAATCGCGAGCGGCCGCAGGGCGAATCCGAACCATGCCGTGGGCGGAATGCCGAGCGGGAGCACGAACATCACCGCGGCGATGAAGCTCGTCAGCTGCCACCGGGGAGACGCGCCCGGAAGCAGAATCAGCGCGAGACCGATCGCGACGAAGGGCGCCTCCTCGGTCCTCGGTAGCGGAGCGAGGAGAGTACCCAGAGCGAACGCCCCCGCGTTCGCGAAAACTCCGACGAGGAGCACCCGGAACTCCGCGGTCTCGGGCCGGCTCGGCTCGTCGAAGAGGAGGTTGAGCGCGCCCATGGTCACGAGCACGCCCGCTTCGACCAGCCCGACCAGGTACCCCACGACGACCGGTACGAGGACGACGAGACCGCAGCGGATCCCACGTCGCACGTCGAGGCGGTCCGCGCGGAGCCGAAGGAGGCCCTTCGAGAACGTCTTCCAGGGAAACGTCGGCTCGGCCACGACTGCGCGGTGAGGGCGGCGGGCGTGTTATAGCGGTTCCCGTGGCCCGGTCGAGGGACCGGGCGGGTCCGGCACCGGATCCCGCATCTGCACGTCTTAAGAGAGGGCCCCTAATCGTCGAGCGTGGCCCGGTCTCGCCGTCTCACCGCCATCATGTTCACGGACATGGTGGGCTTCACGTCGGCCGCTCAACGGCACGAGGCGGTCGCCCTCGACCTCCTTCGGGAGCAGGAGGGCCTCGTGCGTCCGATCGTCCTCGCCCACGGGGGACGTGAGGTCAAGTCGACCGGCGACGGTTCGCTGATCGAGTTCTCGAGCGGCCTCCAGGCCGCCGAGTGCGGGGTGGAGGTTCTGACCCGCCTTCACGAACGGAACCGAGCGCGCGAAGTTGAGCCGATCCGACTGCGGATCGGACTCCACATCGGCGAGGTGGAGAGCCGGGACGCCGACATCTTCGGGGACGCGGTCAACATCGCCGCTCGCGTCCTCTCGGTCGCCGAGCCCGAAGGGATTGCGTTGACCGAGGAGGTGGCGCACCTCCTCGAGAACAAGGTCGCCTACCCGGTGGAGGGGCTCGGCGCGAGGGGCCTCAAGGGCGTCGACCGCCCGATACCGGTCTACCGCATCGTCCTCCCCTGGAGCAGCCCGATCGTGCTCGTGCAGACCCGGGTCTATCCCCGGCTCGCCATCCTGCCGCTCCGCAACATCAGCCCGGATCCGAGCGACGCGTACTTCGCGGACGGGCTCACGGAGGAGCTGATCTCGGTCCTCGGCCAGATGCGGGAGCTCCGGGTGATCTCCCGATCGGCCGTCTCGCGCTACGGGAGCCAGGACCGCCCCCTGGCCGCGATCGGACGGGAGCTCGGGGCGTCGGCGGTCCTCGAGGGGAGCGTCCGGAAGGCCGGCGATCGCCTCCGCATCTCCCTTCACCTCGTCGACGTGGCGACGGAAGAGGGCCTCTGGTCCCAGACCTTCGACCGGAAGCTCAACGACATCTTCGCGGTCCAGGCGGAGGTCGGGGAGCGCACGGCGGCGTCGCTCCGGGTCCGCTTGCTCGGCTCGGAGCGGGCGGCCCTGAGCCGTCCGCCGACCGAAAACCTCGCCGCGTACGGCCTCTACCTTCAGGCGCTTCACGAGATGCGCGGGCGCGCCCCGGGATCGAACGCCCGCGCGATCGAGCTGCTCCGGCAGGCGATCGAGGCGGATCCGAGGTTCGCGGTCGCCTACGCGATGCTCGCGCACCGCCTCCTGGGCGGGATCGGCGAGGATCGGTCCGCGCGAGAGGTCGCGGACGAGGCCCGACGTCTGGTCGAGAAGGCGCTCCAGCTCGATCCCTTGGCCCCGGAGGTGCACTCCGCGAGAGCGAACCTCGCGATGCAGATCGAGCTCAACTGGGCCACCGCGGAGGCGGAGTTCCGCCGGGCGCTCGAACTCAATCCGAGCGATCCCGGCGCGCGCAGCTGGTACAGCCTCCTGCTCCGCACCCTGCAGCGTTATCCGGAGGCCCTCGAGCATCTTCGGACGGTCGTTGAGCTCGACCCCCTCGACCCCGGTCCTCGCGCCTTCATCGCGAGCATTCTTCGGCTCATGGGCGACGCCGCGGGGGCCGAGGAGTACGTCCGCACCCAACTACGTCCGACGATGAGCTCCCGAGAGTACCAGGAGACTCTCGCCTATACGCTGGCCTACTCGGGGCGCAATGCCGAGGCCCTTCGAGAGCTCGACGCGGCCCCCGCACCGGAAGGGTCGTCGCCGAGCATGGACGCGGTCGTCTTTCGCGCCCGGTTCGGGGAACCGGCCGGCGCCCGTGCTCTGCTCGAGGAGCTCACGAAGAGAGCGGCCACGAAGTACGTGACCCTCTCCGAACTCGCGATCCTGGCCGCCGCGTGCGGCGACGCCGATCGGGCGATCGCCTATCTCGAGCAGGACTGGACGGAGGGCGACCGGGGACTCTGGTTCTACTACCAGGGACTCGGGTTCGACGGGATCCGGTCCGATCCGAGGTTCGTGAAGATGCTGGAGCGGTACCGGCTGCCGGTCTCCGCTCCCTTCCTCCGCACGCGTACTGTCCTCTGACGCCGCGAGCCACCGGTCCCGAGCGGGCCGTGGGAGCCCGCTCGATCCTGGAACCACCGGCCGGACGTACGGGGCACCCGATGGGGCCCTTCCGGCGACCCTCGGCATCGCCGAACGCACGAGTCATCGTCTTGGGGCGGCCGGTAGTGCCCGCCTCCGGTCCGTGAATGCCCCGACCCACCCCCTCTCCGCCCCGTCGGGTCCAGAAGCTGCTGAAGGAGATCCTGATGTGGGCGGAGGGCCAGCCCTCCCTTCGCGGCGTCGCCCTCTCAATCCCCGGCGAGCACGAACCCGCGGACCACTTCTCCGATCTCGAGCTGCTCCTGCTCCCCAGCGACGGGCGCGCCTCCCAGAGCGTGCTGTCGGATCTCGGATCGCAGCTACGGTCGGTCGCTCGCCTCGACTTCTCCCGGATATCCGTCTTCTATCTTTCCGACCCGTTCGCCAAGGTCGAGCTGGCGATCGCGGCGCCCGTCGCGCCCGCCGCCGCCGGGGAGTCGATAGAGGGCCCCGACCCCGCCCGATCGGGCGCGACGGTCCTGTGGGCGAGGGACGAAGCGGCGAGCCGCGCGCTTCAGGGGGCCGCTTTTCCTCCGCCGATGGACGGAGACGCGCGAAAGCCCGGCGACGGGACCGCCCGCTTCCTCTATAGCTACGAGTCGTTCCATCCGGCGTTCCATCGCACCGATCACCTCGAGGCGTTCTACCGGTACGCGGTGGCCTTCCACGAACTGGGTGGGGTGCTCAGTTCGGTCTACGGCCCGAAAGCCCCGATCGACCCACGGGGGCGCCTCCTCGACGCTCTCGATGCCGTCGATCCGGAGCTTCGGCGGCGTTTCGACGCGTGCGCCCCCGAGTGGGGACGGGACCTCACGCCCCTCCTCTTGCGCAAGGAGCTCCTTTTCGACCTCTTCGAGACCGCCCTCGGGGATCGGTCCGGCGCGCCGTCCCCGATGCTCGAGACCGCCCGAGCGATCCGGGAGTACGTTCGCCGGCGGTATCCTCCGTTGCTGCGCTGGCGAGATCTCGCGGGGCGGGGTCCCATCGCCCCGCGCCGGGTGTTCCGGGCCGCGCGTCTCGATCGGTATCCCTCCGAGGTCCTGAACTCGTTCCTTCGGAACGAAGGGATCCGGACCGTCCTCGATCTGAGGACCGACGAGGAGCTCGCGAGCCATCACTACGCCGCGGGAGCCCTCGAAGGGGTCCGCTACGTTCGGCTGCCCGTGTGGCCCTCGGCCCCCTATCCCCGGGGCGCGAACGAGGTACAACGCCTCCGGTTCCTCTACCGGCACATCCTCGACGATCCGGCCTTCCCGGATTGGATGACGCGATTCCTCTCCGAGGTCGCCGAGCCTTCCGCGCTCCCCCTCGTCGTCCATTGCTACGCAGGGGCGGACCGCACCGGGATCCTCGTCGCCACCCTCCTTTCGCTCGCGGGGGCGTCGGAAGAGGAAGTGGTCGAGGACTACCTCATCACCTCCGCCCATGTCCGTCGCGAGTACATCGACGCGTTCCTTGACGAGCTGCGCCGCCGGGGCGGGGCGCGAGCATGGCTCGAGGCGAAGGGGGTGTCGAAGCACCTCCTCGAACGGGCGGTGCGGTCGGTCGCCCCCGAGCGGTGAACCCCGGCTCGCCGCGTCGACGCAAGGGCCTCCCGTCGGCGACCCGAGAGCTCGAGAAGGGTCGCGAACGGCGGACGGCTAGAGGGGCGAACGAGGGGTCGGACTCAGGCGGACTCCGGAGCGGGGGCGGTCGCGCCCGGCTGAGGACTCGGCAGGTTCGATTCGTGGGCGACCACGATCGACCAGCCATTGGGACCATGCTGCGCGATCCACACCGCGAGCACCGGTCGGTCGGGCCGAGCGCTTCCATCGGGGCCCGTGAGCCCGGCGAGCCGCATCGGCACATCGACGGCCACGAGGTCGGACGCTAGCACTCGCAGCCGGGGCGCGTCCGCCGTCCGGTGCGTGCTCCGAAAGCGACCCTGGAACATCTTCTTGTGTTGGTCATGGACGGCCGCCCGCCCATGGAGCGTCTGGCCCTGCGCGTTCGTCACGTCGGCGTCCTCGGAGAACACCGCCGCGAACTTGTCGGCGTCGTGCTGGTTCCACGCGTCGACGTACGCCTGAACGAGTGCCGGGATCTCGGTGTCCGCGCCCATGGAAGCTCGAGGGAACGCTAGCCCCCCGGCAGAAAAAGACTCGCCCGGTCCGATCTCCCGGAGCGGAGTCGAGCGCGGGCGGGTCGGTTCAGGCGCGCACCGCGACCGGGAGGTGGCGGCGGAACCAGTTCGCCGTCTCCTCCGCCACGGCGTCCAGAGCGCCCGGCTCTTCGAAGAGATGCGACGCGTTGCGGACGACCACGGTCGCGTGGGCGGCGGCCAACTGTCCCGCGGTCTCCCTCGCGATCGCGAGGATCGGGGGATCGTGACCTCCCACGAGCAGGAGCGTCGGGGCTCGGACCCGAGGCAAGGCGTCCGCCGCGAGATCCGAGCGGGCTCCCCGAAGGACCAGCGCGTGCACCTCCCGGGGTCGCTCCGCGGCGGCGAGCAGCGCGGCCGCCCCGCCGGTGCTGGCCCCGTACGCTCCGACCGGAAGGGAGGCCATCGCCGGCTGGGCGGTGACCCAATCGATCGCCCGGACGAGCCGGCTTCCGAGCCGCGCCGTTTCGAAGCGGTACGCCATCGTCCGCTCGTCCTCGGCCGCCTCTCTCGGGGTGAGCAGGTCGAGGAGCAACGTACCGAAACCCTCCCGCTGCAGACGCGCCGCGACGTATCGGTTCCGAGGGCTCCGTCGACCGCTGCCGCTCCCATGAGCGAAGAGCACGATCCCAAGAGCGCCGCGCGGTAGGCTGAGGTCGCCGAGCAGTCGATCGTGACCGAGCGGGATCTCGACCGGCACGTCGGCCGCAGGCACGTCGGAGTCTGAATCCGCCCCCCGATCGACCATGGAACTCCTCCTCGAGGCCGGGGGCGAGACGCCTGCCCCAGGACCCACCCACGGACTCCGATCGGGGCGGATTAACTCTCGGGACCCCGGGAAAGCGGAGCGGGTCGAACTCCCGAACGGGTGCGGCTTTGAGGCTGCGGTCGTCGGACCTTGCGCCACGCCGTGTCACGGGGGAGAAGCGCCTTTGTGGGGTCGGCGGCTTGTGCGTCGCGAGAGACCTGCGAGGGGACCATCCCGCGCGGTAGGGACGCCTCGCAGCTCCCGGGGGGATCGCGTCCGTGGAGTACAAGTGGACGGTCCTCTCGAACACGACGCTCGGCGCCCTGATGGCCTCCGTCAACGGGACGATCATCCTGATCTCGTTGCCCGTGATCTTCCGCGGGCTCGACGTCGACCCGTTCCTCCCGAGCAACTTCACCCTCCTCATCTGGCTCCTCCTCGGGTACGGGATCGCGACCTCCACGCTGCTCGTCACCTTCGGGCGGATCTCGGACATGTGGGGTCGTGCCCGGATGTACAACCTCGGGTTCGCGATCTTCGCGGTCGGGTCCGTGCTCCTCTTCCTCACTCCCAACACCGGGACGACCGGCGCCTGGGAGCTCGTCGGGTTCCGCGTCGTCCAGGGGATCGGGGGCGCCTTCCTGTTCGCCAACTCCGCGGCGCTGATCACGGACGCGTTCCCTCACTCGGAGCGAGGGAAGGCGCTCGGCATCAACCAGGTCGCGGCGATCGGCGGTTCGGTGCTCGGCCTCGTCCTCGGGGGGCTCCTCGCCGGGGTCGGGGACGTCCACTTCGGGCCGTTCGTGCTGCCCGCGTGGCGGGTGATCTTCCTTGCGAGCGTGCCGTTCTCGGTCGCGGGGACGATCTGGGCCTACCTCCAGCTCCGGGACATCGGCGCGATCCGGACCGGCCAGCGGATCGACTACATCGGGAACGTCACGTTCGGGGTCGGGCTGACGCTCCTCCTCGTCGCGGTCACCTACGGACTCCTGCCTTACGGAGGACAGAGCACGGGTTGGACGAACCCATGGGTGACGGCCGGCCTCGTCCTGGGCGTCGCGCTCCTCCTCGCGTTCGTCCTCGTGGAGACGCGGGTCCGGGATCCGATGTTCCGGCTCGGTCTCTTCCGGATCCGGGCGTTCGCGGCGGGGAACCTCGCGGGGCTGCTCGGCTCGATCGCGCGCGGGGGCGTGATGTTCATGCTCATCATCTGGTTCCAGGGGATCTGGCTCCCGCTCCACGGCTACTCGTTCTCCCAGACGCCGTTCTGGGCCGGCATCTACATGCTGCCGATGCTCGCGGGCTTCGTCCTCATGGGCCCGTTGAGCGGGTGGCTCTCGGACAAGTTCGGGGCCCGTTACCTCGCGAGCGCCGGCATGGGGATCAGCGCCCTGACGTTCGTCGGCTTCCTCTTCGTTCCCTACAATTTCGTCTACTGGGAGGTCGGTCTGCTCCTGTTCGTCCAGGGGTGCGGCATGGGCATGTTCGCGGCGCCGAACACCGCGGCGATCATGAACGCCGTCCCGGCCGAGCATCGGGGCGCGGCATCGGGGATGCGCGCGACGCTGCAGAACGCCGGCATGCAGATCTCCCTCGTCCTGTTCTTCACGATCGTGATCGTCGGTCTGTCGAACGGCCTCTCGGGGTCCGTGTCGGGCGCGCTCTCCTCGGCGGGGGTCACCGGACCGGCGGGCGGAGCGATCAGCCGCCTCGTCTCGTCCGACCCCACCGGCGCCCTCTTCGGAGCGTTCCTCGGCCAGAACCCGATGGCCCTCTACCTCGCCGCGCTCCCGGCGGGGCTCCAAGCCCAGATCCCGCCGTCGGTCATCGCGGCGCTCACCGCGAAGGCGTTCTTCCCGAACGCCGTCGCGCCTGCCTTCCTGCAGGGGATCGACCTCGCCTTCGAGGTCTCCGCCGGGCTCACCGCCGTCGCCGCGATCGTCTCGCTCCTCCGTGGTGGGCGGTACGTTCACGAGCTCGACGCGCCGGAAGCCTCCGAGCCGGCGGCCCCGGGCGCACCTCCCTCTCCTCCGGTGGCGGCCGGATCACGCTGAGCCGTTCCCCTCGCCGGCGCGGCATCGAACCGGAACGGGGGCGGGAGGTCCCGGGCCGTCGGTTCCCCGGCGGCGCGCGCCCCGCGTTCCGAGACCCGTCCCGAGTCCCGTTTGGCGGCGACCTCAAGTAGGTGCACCGCGCATGTACGGTGCCGGTGGACCGCGACCCGGCACGCAAAACGTCGCAGTACCGAGCCTCGGACCCCCACCGCTCGCGGAGGTCGGATCGCCCATGTCGCTGGCCGACGTAGTCGCCCACCACGATCCGGTCGCCACGTTCTACGGTGGCTACGATCAGATCGGGATCCGTTGGGTCCGTCGTCAGCGCGTCCCCTGGGCCGGGGTGGCGATCACCCTCGCTGCGATCGTCCTCATCGTGTTCGTCGCGGCGGACGTCGCCGCCTTCGAGAGCCGGCCGGCGGTCGTTACGGTGACCACGGTCACGTGGTACGCCGAGACGATCGACCTGGTCAGTGGCCCCGGGTTCACGATGCACTCGGGTCAGCACGTCACGCTGCCGTTCCAGTGCATCTCGATCTGCTTCCCGTTCACGGGGGCGTCCGTCAACGCGCCGTTCCAGCTCGTCGGGTTCACGCACACGCCGCCCCCGGTCCAGAACGTGAACGTCACGGTCCAGGCCCCGTCGGGGGCGTATTCGGGGCCCTTGACCATCGTGCTGACTTTCACCTACTGAGGGGTCCGCTCGAAGGGCGACCGGGCCGGATCCGTCCGTCGTGAGTTCGGCCCTCGGAGCTGGGCCGGACCTCACCATCGACCGACGGGCCGGAATGACCCGATCGACTCCGAACCGCCCGCACGCCGATCGCCCGTCCGCCTCGGGTCGATCGGCACGACAGAGCCGGCCCGGTCCGGCGTTGATTGGTGTCCGGGCGAACGGGAGGGGTCGATGGGACGTCGGAGCGTGCGGATCGCACCCTCACGGCTCTCCGCTGGGTTCGCGCTCGAGGGCACCGCCGCTCTCGATACCCTCCTGACCCGCGGGGCGACGAACCCGGAAGCGACCGTGGGGTTCGCCCTCCCGGCGATCCTCGGCGTCGCCGGACTGATCGCGCTGCTCGTCGCGCGGGACGAGTGACGTTCGGTCCACCCAGTCCGGGCCGGGACGGCGGACCGCCTCTCTCGGCTCGGCATCGGGGGTGGGATCGGGGCGGTCGCTGTCGAGGCCCACGCGGCGGTCGTCCGTCGAACGCGGGCCGCGCCGCCACCGTCGGCCGGGAGCCGTGGAACCCCGTCCGAGCGACCCGGCCGTCCCGATGCCGCCGCCAGCGGGGAAACGGGGGGGACAGCTCAGGCCCCGCGAGGTTCTCACCTTCGACGGCGAGGGGCCCGACGGCGCGCCGGGGGCGCCGCCATCGCCGGCTCCCACAGAGCGATGTGGTTCCCCTCGGGGTCGGCGCCGATGAAGCTCCAGCCCATGCCGGGGACCTGCATCTTTCCCACGACCTCGGTCCCGCCCGCGGATCTGAACCGCTCGATGGCCGGGTCGATCTTGTCGACGAGGACGAAGTTGCGCGGTCGATCCTCCGGTCCCATCCGGGGGTACATCCCTCCGCCGACGCTCTTTCCTTCCGGGCCCGTCCGGATGAGGCGGTAGTCCATGCCGGGCATCTCGGTCTTCGTGAACTCCCATCCAAAGACCTTCGCGTAGAAGTCGGAGAGCGCGTCGATGTCGTTCGCCGGGATCTCGAAATGGACGATCGTTTGCGCGACCATGGGGTTCTCCCCGGGCTCGAGGCGCCCGGCGGATATGAGGCCCGTCTCCGGAGATTACCGTTCGGTCGGTAGCTGCGGACTCCGGTGGGAAGGGGTCTCGGGGCGGGTCGCGGCGGGGGAGCGGTACAGCTCGGAGCTGAGGTAGCGGAATCCGGAATCGACGAGGAGGGTCGCCACGGTGGCGCCGGGGCCGAGCTCCTTCGCTTCCTCGATCGCCGCCACCACGTTCGCCCCCGAGGAGGTCCCGACGAACAACCCTTCCTCGCGCGCGAGGCGGCGGGCCATCGCTTCTGCCTCAGAGGTCTTCACGGGCCGGATCCGGTTCACGAGCTTCGGGTCCCAGAGCGGGGGAACGTAACCGATCCCGATCCCCTCGATGCGGTGCGACCCGGTGGCTCTTCCCGAAAGGACGGCCGACTCCTCGGGCTCGACCGCGACGATGCGGATCTTCGGATCGTGTCGCCAGAGCGCTTCGGTGGTCCCATGGATCGAGTGGGCCGTCCCCACGGCTTGGACGAAGGCGTCGAGCCGGCCCTCCGTCTGCTGCCAGAGCTCCTCGCCGAGGGCATGGTATCCCGCCGCCCCGTCACGATTGCTCAATTGGTCGCAGAACCAGTGGTCCGGCTGCGCCCCGAGGCGCCGGGCGGTCGCGACCATCTCTCGGATCAGCTTCTCGGTGATCTTCCGGTCCTCGCTCTTCACCTCGCTCACCTCGGCCCCGAACGCCTCCATCGTGAGGCGCTTCTCGGGGCTGAAGGCGTCCGAGAACACGATCCGGAGCCGGTACCCTTTCGCGGCGCAGACGAGGGCGAGAGAGATGCCGGTCGTCCCCGCGGTGTATTCGACCACCGTACCTCCCGGGCGCAGTCGCCCGTCGCGCTCGGCCGCCTCGATCATCGCCCGCGCCACGCGGTCCTTCATGCTGCCGGTCGGGTTCGTGAACTCGAGCTTCGCGACGACGCGCGACGATCCTTCGGGGACGACCCTGCGGAGCGCGACGAGCGGCGTGTTCCCGATCGCATCGAGGACGCTCCGGGAGGCGGCGGGGGGTGGAGAGGTTCCGGAGGGGCGGTCGACCATCGGCGGTGAACCCCTTTCTCCTAAGTTAACCTCGCGCCCGGTCGAACGCGCCTCCCACCGACGCGCTCCGCTTTCACCGGGGCCCCGCGGGGGGCAGCCCGGCGCTCACCCCGGCTCGGCGATCCGCCGGGCGCCCGCGGAATCTTCAGCGGCCGTCGCCGTCCCGAGGGAGGGATACTCCCGTGGACCGGCCTTCTTCCAGGCAGAGCGGATCGTGTTCGAGATAGTCCCCGGACCACCGCCCGCGACCGTCAGCTGCCCGCGATAGGTGCCCGTCAGGTTGTACCCCTTCACGTGGCCGAGGACGTAGCTGTACGTGCCGTTGACCACGCCGACGAAGTCGATCGTGCTCGAGGTGAGGCAGCTCTTCGTTCCGTTGAACGTCACGCACCACCGCGTGCCTGACGGCAGGCCGGTCTCGACGAACGCGACCGTGTAGTTCGTGACCGAGAACTTGACGGTCCGCTTCACGGAGGCCCCGCTCACGGTGACGGTCCCCGTCGACTTCGCGTGGAATCCCGAGAGGAGCGCGACCGAGTAGGCGTACGTGCCGTTCGCCGCGCGGAAGGAGATCGCCGTGCCGTTCGCGAAGAGCGTCTCCCCCGCGAGCGTGACGCTCCAAACGGTTCCGAGCGGGAGGCCGGTCTCCCGGAACGTGACCGCGTACGTTCGCGGGAGCGGGGTGAACCCGACCGCGACCACGATCGCCGCCCCGTTGATCGTCACGGTCCCGAACTCGGGCGCAACGCCGAAGCCGGCGACCTCGCCGATCGCGTACGGCTGGAGCGACCCGTTCGGTTCGACGAACGCAAGGCTCGGGCCGCTCCCAGAGCGCCCTACCCCGTCGAGCCGGACCGACCACGGGGTGCCGGCCGGGAGACCGGACTCCTCGAAAGAGACGTTGTACGTCGTCACCCGGAAGGTCGGGGAGAGGAGGGTGAGCGAATCGGAGTCGTAGTTCGCCACGTAGACCGTGCCGCTCGTGGGGTCCGTGGCGACCGCGACCGGACCGGTGCCGACCTCGTAGCCGCCGACACCGGTCCCCGAGGTCGAGTTGATGACCGTGACGAGGTCGGAGCCGAAGCTCACGACGTAGACGTCGCCGTCGGCCGGGTCGTAAGCGCTCCCGAAGACCCCGACGCCGCAGGCGACGCTTCGGTTGAGCTCCGTCCCCTTCGGGCCGAGGATCGTCACGTTGTCGGACGCGTAGTTGCCGACGAAGGCGTCCCCGGTCCCGGGGTCGACCGCGATCGTGTACGGCTCGCTCCCCGACGTCGAGTTCCGGATCAGGGCGTTCGTCTTCGCGTTGAGGACCGAGACGTTGCCGGTGTCGTACTCCCCCACGAAGAGCACTTTCGAGTGCGGGTCGTAGGCGATCGCGCCGGGCGCGGTCGAGAAGTTGAGGGAGGTCACGACCGAACGGGAGGCCGGATCGAGGACGGTGATGTTGTGGGACCCCGGGTTCGTGACGTAGAGGTCGTGGTCAGCCGCGTCGTACGCGATCCCCCAGGGCTCGACACCGGCCGGTAGGTACCCGACGATCCGACCCTCCGCGGGGTTCACGATCGAGACGTTCCCCGCATAGTAGTCGTCGACGTAGAGGTCCTTCGTGGCCGGGTCGTACGCGACCCCGTACGGCGTCGTGTCGAGGGGCACGAAGCCGACGACCCGGTTCGAGCTTCCGTTCACGACGACGAGCTGGCTCGAGAGGAGGTCCCCGACGTAGAGGTCGCCGTTCGCGGTATCGTAGGCCATGTCGTACGGCGAGGCCCCGAGGAGCGCCGAGCCGACGACCCGATAGGACGTGGCGTTCACGACGCTCACGTTGTTCCAGACGTAGTCGGCGACGTAGACGTATCCGTTGAGCGGGTCGTACGCGAGCCCCGACGGGTTCCGGTCGACGGGGAACGTCTTCACGACCGAGCCCGAGGCGACGCTCACGACCGAGACGTTCCCCTCGATCCCGACGAAGATCTCACGGTCGACGGCGTCGTAGGCGAGCATCATCGGCGTGTTGGGGAGCGCGACGGTCCCGACCACGCGGCCCGCGGACGGCTCGAAGACGCTGAGGTTGTCGCCCGACGCGTTGCCGAGATAGAGGTCCCCGCTCGTGGGCTCATAGAGGACCGACGACGGCTCGAACGAGAGGGAGATGTTTCCGAGGACGGTGGCCCGGGCGGCGCTCACGATCGTGAGGTTGCCGCGCGTCGCGCTCGGGCTGCCGGACGGGACCGACGGGATGTAGAAGTCCCCGTTCTCGGGGTCGTAGACGATCCCGTTCGGCCCGGCGACCGGGAATCGGCCCGCGCCGAGGCTGAACGTCGACTGGAGCACCCCGGAACTCCCGTTCAGCACGGCGACGAACGCCGTGCCCGTCGCATTGGTCCCCGTGACGAAGAGGTCGCCCGTGACCGGGTCCGGCGCCATCGCGAGCGGTTCGATGCCGATCCCGACCGTCCGCTCGG
>Ga0187772_10000866_pt1 | contig 13913 bp, 14 predicted proteins | sample 0116_SJ02_MP15_2_FD_133137 | JGI IMG/M metagenome (GOLD analysis project Ga0187772, IMG submission 133137) | Tropical peat soil microbial communities from peatlands in Department of Meta, Colombia - 0116_SJ02_MP15_20_MG | ecosystem: Environmental > Terrestrial > Soil > Wetlands > Peat | place... | reverse complement strand
GCGATCACCGCTCCGGCGCGAGAAGCCAACGCCTCCGCCAGATGTCTCTCGTCGTCCACGAAGACGAGATGCTGAGGCCCGGCCGAGGCAAGGCTCGCCACGCCCTCCACTTCCCTGCAACCCTCGCCGATCAGGCGGGCGCCCACCGCGTCAGCAATCTGGGAGACCGATCGCTTCATGCCACCACTGTATAGCAGGCTGGCTTGCGGAAGGAAAGAGGAGCGCAGCGATACGATGCACCTCGCCCGCATGCGCCGGGCTATTCTTCAGGTCTGTTCTTATGGAATCACAAGATCGGGGAGCAGGTCGCACTGCCCTGGCACATGGTGAAAGTGCCAGTCATGCCCTTGCTGCCGCCGCAGTCGGAGCTGCCAGTCAACTTCCACCCGAACTTTGGATTAGCGGCCGATGGCGAGCCCGTCACTGCTCCGTCGGTTAGCGTTCCGATTGTGCCCGGAGTCCCGCTCGACGTGCCTGTGATCGTACCCTGGAGCGTCAGCGTATTGCCTGCCGGTGTGCCGGAAACGATCTTGTAGGTCAGAGTGCCACTAAACTGGCCGTTGGCCAGAGTTTGCGCGTTGGTCACGGTGCCAGTCGCAGTCTGTCCGCCCTGGAAGCACGCATTGTCGTTAATGAAGTTGAGGTACGTGATATCGAGCGCGCCAAGGTTAGCGAATTGGAAGGTGGTGACGAAGTTTATCAGCGTGCCTTCCCCCGTGCCGCCGCTAAGTTGCGCCTCCCAGTTTCCACTGACGTTGGTGTTCACCTGCGTGGTTGGAGGGGGTATGACGCCGCATCCGGCCACGGCAATTTCGATCGCCACCAGGCAGAGGGTGGCTAACTTCTTCATGCACGTTCTCCCATGCGAATCAGTCTGGTCTTGGATCACTAAGAGAATAGAGAGATGCGGCCAGTCGAGTCAATGGATGCATGGCTGAGCGTCCTGGGTAAGACTACGGACCGGCGGCCGGCGCCCTTGACGTGCACGGTGCGGAGCGCATCGGCAGTCAAACAATTTGAGCAGGCGAGCAGAAAGAAAGTCAGGTCTTGACACTAATAGTCGGACTCCGATATAACGGACTCCGACTATGAAGGAAGATTTTGACCAGTTCCTGCCTCTCTCCCCTGCCGCGCTACATATCCTGCTCTCCCTCGCCAGCGATGACCGTCACGGATACGGCATTATGCGGGAGGTCGCCCGTCAGTCGGACGGCCGCTACAAATTGGGTCCCGGAACGTTGTACGACAATCTGCAAAAGCTCCTTGACCACGGCGTCGTGGAAGGGCGGTCTCCGCGCTCTCCCGGGGATGATCCAAGGCGCCGCTACTATCGCCTTTCGCGCTTTGGCCGAGGACTCCTGGCTGCGGAAATCGCGAGGCTCGAAGGCGTGGTGCGCGAAGCCAGACAACATCTCAAAATTCGCCCGGAGAAGGCATGATGACCCGTACCTTGTATCGTTGGCTCATCTGCGTGCACCCACCTGCTTTTCGCCTACGGTTTGAGCAAGAATTTCTTTGGATATTCGACGAATCCAGCGCCGCATCAGGCACAACGGCGCTCCTGTATGACGCTGCCATCTCGCTGCTGCGGCAATGGCTCATGCGGTCGGGAATATGGAAGTGGGTGGTTGGAGGTATCGCCGGAGTGATTTACCTGCTTATCGGATTCGGAAGCTTTTTGTTCAACTGGCCGATACGCTGCCCGTAACGCCGAACTGTGGGTCGGTCATTCCTGATGAAGAGGCCGGGCACATGAAACAGTGGATTCGTAGAATCGCATACGCTCTTCTGATTCTGCCGGCCCTAGCCCTGCTGGCGGGCTTCATCTATGAACACATCGGCAGAGCCAGGGACGCCAGCCAGATGCCTCCACGAGTTGGACAGGCGGTTGACATTGGTGGACGTACTTTGAACCTCTACTGCTCGGGCCAGGGCACTCCGGCGGTAATTCTTGAAACCGGAGGCAACTCGCCGGGTTACGAGTGGATCGTGCTGCAGTCCAAAATCGCCAGGTTCACCCGCGCGTGCTGGTACGACCGCGCGGGCGTCGGTTGGAGTGATCCGCCAGCGTCCCCGCGAACCAGCGCCAGCATTGTGAATGATTTGCACGAGGCCCTACAGCGCGCAGGAGTTCTGCCGCCCTACGTGATGGCTGGTGGTTCGGTCGGGGGCGAATATGTCCACATCTACGCGGCGCGCTACCCGTCGGAGGTGGCGGGTCTGGTGTTGATCGATTCATCGGTTCCGGACATGCATGAGCCCGACTTCGCGCTAGCGCCTATAAATCGGATGTCAGGCAGAACAAGACACCTGATTTGTATGGCTCTACCGACAATGGCGCGACTCGGTATCATTCGTTTCATCGTGACTCGCGAGCAGCGCGACCCTCCGGCCGATTTCACTCCGGAGCAAGCCAAGACATTGGTGGAGCTCGAAGCACAACCGAAGGCGTTCATTGCCGATGCCGAGCAGGGTTGCGCAGCCACCGACGAAGGCAGAATCGTTCCGAGGGAAGGCGGCGGAAACCCCGATATCAACGACGCCGCCAGAAACGCAGGCAGCTTGGGTGATCGCCCGCTCGTCGTGCTGACAGCAGGAAGGTATTGGGCTCCTGACGGCTTCGAAAAGGAAGCAGCGGCGTATCACGAGATCTGGGTGCATCAATTGCAGGCGAGCCTGGTGCGCTTGTCAACCCGCGGCCGGCAAGTCATCGTCGATGCAGGCCACGGCATGGAGGAATCGCCGGATTCCATCGTCACCGCAGTCCGCGAGGTGGTCGATGAAGTGCGCGTAAACAACAACTGATAGCTGAGGCTGCATCCAGCAAGATTGCTTAACGTGAAGCGTAACCGTCTACCCTCTACTTTTCCGGGGGCGAAGGACGGCTGGCTGGCGGTGTGACGCTGCAATTGCGTGAGGTAGTCGAGCTCGCGAAGGGGAATCTGGGTGTAATCGCTGACTTCAACACGTGTTGGGCCCGTTATAATCACGCCGATGGCCAGCGATCCCTTCCTCTCGTGGGCGAACCGGACAGTGCTGCGGCCGGCGCGCGAAGAGCCCTACCTGAGCATCCAAGATATTGTCGTATTCGTCCGCGATCTGGATGTGAGTAAACGGTTTTACGTGGAACAACTGGGCTTCGAGCTACTTACAGAACAACGCCTTCCCACTGGCGAACGCTGGATTGAAGTAGCTCCTCCCGATGGCAGCGCGAATCTCGCGCTGGTTGAGCCAAAGCCCGAGAGCCCGGAATACAACCTGATTGGCGGCTACCGTTGGGTTCTTTTCATGACCGAGGATGTCCACGCCAAGTACAAAGAATGGAGCGAGCGCGGCGTTCATTTCCTAACTGGTCCGGAGACTCCAGGGTGGGGCGGCACGTATGCGCGTTTTGAGGATCCGGATGGGAATGCGTTTGGCCTGGAAGGGTTCGATGAGGTGAAGCAAAACCTGGAGTTGCGCCGCCAAGCGCACGCCGAAAAACTTGAAGCCGAACGCCGCACCGCCCAGGAACTGGAAATAGCGCGTCAGGTGCAGGCGCGGTTGTTTCCGCAGATTCAGCCGGAGTTGAAAACAGTAGACTATGCCGGAATCTGCCTGCAAGCGCGCCAGGTGGGAGGGGATTATTTCGATTTTTTGAATCTCGGGCCGCAGCGGTTGGGGTTGATCATCGGCGATGTTTCCGGCAAGGGAATCGCCGCAGCCCTGCTGATGGCGAATTTGCAGGCCAGCCTGCGCAGCCAGTCGGCGCTGGCCTTCGATCAGCCGGAGGCGTTGCTCCGGTCGGTGAACCGCCTCTTCTATGACAACACCGGCGACAGTGCCTATGCCTCGCTCTTGTTTGCCGAGTACGACGAGACCACGCGGCGACTGCGCTATGTCAACTGCGGCCATTTGTCCGGTCTCTTGGTAAGAAGCGATGGCAAGGTGGATCGGCTCGAGTCCACCAGCACGCTTCTGGGGCTGTTCAGAGAGTGGAATTGCTCGATGCAGGAGCTGCGGCTCTCTCCCGGGGACGTGCTTGCGCTTTACACTGATGGGATCACCGAAGCAAGCAACGAGCACGGAGAGGAATTTGGCGAACAGTGCCTCATTGAGTCGCTCCAGCAACATCGGGATCTGCCGTGCCCAACTTTGTTAACGGCAATCGTGGATGGTGTCCGGCGATTCAGTTTTCAGGAACAACACGACGACATCACGGCGATCGTCGCGAAGTTTAAAGACTGCTAGCGTCGGCTGGATTGGCGCTTCCCGACTCTTACTCACTATCGGCGGCGTGGTCCTGAGCGACCGCCATCCACCCAGTCAGTCGGAACCATGAGACATTCGGTCGGCATTCCTATCTGAGACCAGGGTTCTTTCGTCACGCGGACAGTTGTCGCTTGGACTCGCACTGACGATGAATCGCGCCATGCCACTGACCAGTGCCGCGTCTCTATTTTTCCGGCTCCAGTCCCCGGCTGACCCGAAACACGTGTCCATCGGGATGGCGGAGGTGCATCTCGCGGACGTTCCAGGGCATATCGGTGGGCGGAAATGTGATCTCCAGTCCTGCGGCGACACAGTGCTCGTGCATCTCATCCACGTCGTCCACCCAGACCGACATCCAAACGCCCTTGTCGCGCTCTTCATCTCCGTCAATTTGAAACGTGGTAGTGTTAGCGCCGCGGCCCCGGCCTCCCTGTGCTCCCTGACAAAGAAAGATGCATGCTTCCCTGCCCGATCCAACGGCGCCAAACGTGGGAGGCGTTCCCCACTCCCACAATTTCTTCCATCCCCATTTCTCAAACCACGCAAACGTGCTGGCGATGTCGGATACGTTCAAGATTGGAGTCAAGCCTTTGGCTTCCATAGTGGAGGCAGCTTAACACCTAGTGGATTGGGTTTGGTGAACCTGCTGCAAGAATCCGGATTGCACGATCATCCGTGTCGCATCCCGCGACTAATCTTCCAACACCCCACCTCACCTTCCAGGGTCGAACTCGTTCTTGTAGGCTTCCCAACGCTGGCGAATTCCGGCGAGGATCGACTGATACTGCGGATCGGTGCGCAGGCTCTCGTAATTCTTGTCGCGCTCGAACCAGGGATAGTTCACGTCTCCCAGTTCGGCCGTGCGCCGGAGCCAGTCGAGAGCTTGTTGGTGTTCGCCGAGCAAGGCATAAATTCCTCCCGTCCAATAGGCAGCGTCGCCGTCGATGACTTCCTCACGGCGATAGTGGAATATCCTCTGATCGATTTTGTCGCGCTCGCCGCGCGCAGCGTAGACGAATCCCGCCGTCAAGATGGGCGCATTGTCGCTGGAGTCGCCGGCGAGTTGCACGGCATGCTCCAGATTCGTTTGGGCTTCGTCGAGCTTGCCTTCGTAATAGAGCACTGCTCCGAAGTAGGCGAGCGCCTTGTATTGATCGGGATTATTGGCAACGAGCTGGCGCAGTTCCTGCTCCGCCTCTTGGGCTTTACCCATGTAAAGCAACATGCGGGCGTGCATCCAGCGAGGTTGGAGCAGAGTCGGATTCAGTTGCTCAATCCGGCGGTAAGCCTGCTCGGAGAGTTCATTTAATCCGGAGTAGTAGGAGGAATATCCCAGCATTTGCCAGGCGTTTTCATTGTTGGGCGCGACCGCGACGGCCTCTCTCGCCGTCCGGATCGCCTCCTGCTCTCTTCCTTCCTCTGCGTAAGTGCCGCCCAAAGCAATCAATCCTTCAGCGGATTGAGGATTGATGCGCAAGGCATTTTCGGCAGCCGTTTGACCAAGCTTCACGTTTTCCGCGGCACCCTCTGGAAAATTGGCGCTGCGCAGCAAGTAAAGTTGTGCGAGCAGGGCATACGCGTCGGCGAAATTCTTGTCGAGAGAGATCGCCTGCAAGAGCCGTTTCTCCCCTTTCTCAATACTATCGAGGCGCGAATAGACCATGTATTCATTGAGATAGAAGCGGCCCTGCAAGTAGTCGTTATAGGCATCAACATTCGTGGTGACGGGCTGGGCGATTGACTTCTGCTCGGTTGGAGAAAGCTGAACCTGCAGCCCTTCAACCACTTTGCTGGCGACCTGATCCTCAAAAGTAAGAATGTCGGCGCTGCGCAGATCGTAGCGCTGCGACCATTTGGTATTCCCGCTGTGACCGTCGATGAGCTGCACCGTCACGCGGATAACTCCTGCCGAACGCTGGTAGGTTCCCTCGAGCACGCTCTCGACCGCTAGCGCCTTCGCCGCTTCAGTTGGGTCGGGAGTTTCCTTGGCGTACTTCAGAACGGACGTCGTGGGCCTGACGGCCAGATTTTGCAGGGATGTGAGTCGGCTGATGATGGCGTCGGTGATGCCGATCGCCCACGCGTCGCTGGTCGCTTCCGAAATGTCGTGAAATGGGAGTACGGCGATGGTTTGCGGCGTCGCAGCCGTAGATTGAGTTGACGATGCAGAAGCTGCACCTGCCGGCGCTTGCGACTGCTCGTGGGCCTGGTAAGTGCGGACAGCCTGTACCGCGAAAAATCCGGCCACCGCAACTGCAGCCGCCCATGCCAGAGTCTTCAAATAAAGGCCCCGTCCCGGCTTCGTCGATGTTGTGGCCGGAATCTGAAAACGCTGCGTCTCAGTGTCGCGCTTGACCCGCTTCAGGTCCGCTCGCAGCTCGGCCGCTGACTGGTAGCGAGTCTCGCGATCCTTCTCCAGCGCTTTGACTATCACGTCTTCCAGCTTCGGAGGCAGGTCGGCATTCAAGCGCACCGGCGGCACAGGAACTTTGTGGAGGATCCCGTCGAAAATCACGCCAGAAGCCTCGCCGCGGAAAGGCAGCGCGCCGGTTGCCATCTCGTAGAGGACGACCCCGAAAGAGAACAGGTCGCTGCGCGCGTCCAGTTCCTTCGCCAGAACCTGTTCCGGCGACATGTAGGCGACGGTGCCAACAGCCGAGCCGGGGCTGGTGAGGTGCGGGTCGTTTTCCGAGAGCGTCTTTGCGGCCGCGACTTCGGTGGCGGAGGTGGCTGCAGGCACAACCTTCGCGAGCCCGAAGTCGAGAACTTTCGCGTGCCCGCGCTTGGTCACAAAGATGTTGGCCGGCTTGATGTCACGATGTACGATGCCCTGCCCGTGCGCCGCGTCGAGCGCGTCGGCGATCTCGATGGCCAGGCCGAGCATCTCGTCGCTCTCCATTGGACGCCCGGAGATCCGGTGCTTGAGGGTCACGCCGTCCAGAAATTCCATCGCCAGAAAGGGATGGCCCTCGTGCTGGCCGACCTCGTATATCGTGCAAATGTTGGGATGATTCAGCGCTGAGGCCGCCCGCGCCTCGCGCCGAAAGCGCTCCAGCGCCTGTGGATCGCGGGCCAGTTCCTCAGGAAGGAACTTCAACGCGACGGGACGCCCGAGTTCTGTATCTTCGGCTTTGTAAACGACACCCATGCCTCCGCCGCCAAGCTTCTCGACGATCCGATAATGCGAGATGGTCTGGCCGATCATTTCTGGATTCCCGGCTGATCGAAAGCAGACGCAAGTTCGCGCAGCCGCGCGCCCCGGTTCAGAGCAAGCTCAGAGCAAGTTCAAGGCAAGCCATCTTAGGTGCGCGGTTTGAGCAAAGTCAACGAGCGCGGGCGCGCTGCTCCAGCAGGTCAACCAAGCGGCTGAGGTCGGGATAGCCGGCGCCGAAGCGGCGCGTGAACCAATTGCCACCACGCTCGGCAATCCGCTCCCCGTCGGCGAGTACATCGAACTGTCCGGTCTTTCCCGGGACCGTTGCGGCATCAATTCCGAGACGCTGCTTGATGAGGGTCGCGAGACTCGCGACCTTGGACTGATTGTTCTCTCAGGTTGGGCAATAGACGATCTCGATTTTCATCACGCTCTCCAATCTGCTGCGTGGTCAGTGTGACGACAGCCCGGGAATTTTGCAAGGAGCTGCCGGAAATGCTTGACAGTCATACCTTATTTCTGCAATTATCGAAATATGCGAGGGATTTTCCCAAGAAAAACGACGGCTGAACAGATTGCCAAATATGCCGACATGTTCTCGGCCATGGGTACGGAAGCGAGGCTGCGCATTATGCAACTCCTGCTGTCCGCTCATCCGGAGGGCTTGGTGGTCGGAGAGATCCAGGAAGAACTGGACATCCCGAACTCCACGCTGTCTCATCACCTCGACAAGCTTAAGAACGAAGGTTTGGTCGAGGTTAAGAGGGAGAGTACGTTCCTTCGCTACTCCGCCGACACCGACGCGCTGCAGGAATTGTTGCAATTCCTCTATGCCGAGTGCTGCACGCGCAACAAGGCGCTCAAACCGCAAGACATCGTGCAGATCTGCACATAGGAGACCTACATGAGTACCGTCGATATCAAGGCTGTTGTGCAGGAAAAATACGGACAAGCCGCCCTACGGGTGAAAAGCGGAGGCAGCAACTGTTGCGGCGCAGCCCCGGTGAGCGGGGCGTCCTGCGATCCGATCACGTCCGACCTTTATCACAGCGCGCAAGCTTCACAAATTCCCGAAGAGGCCATGCTGGCATCGCTCGGCTGCGGCAACCCAACAGCGCTCGCCAAATTGAATCCCGGCGAGATCGTGCTGGATCTGGGGTCGGGTGGCGGCATTGACGTTCTGCTCTCTGCCCGGCGAGTCGGCCCTACCGGCAAGGCATACGGTCTCGACATGACGGACGAAATGCTGGCGCTGGCGAACGAGAACAAACGCAAAGCAGGAGCCGAGAATGTCGAGTTCCTGAAGGGTGAGATCGAGAACATTCCTCTGCCGGACAATTCTGTCGATGTCATCATCTCGAACTGTGTTATTAATTTGTCGGCTGACAAGGATCGCGTGCTGCGCGAGGCCCTCCGCGTCTTAAGACCGGGCGGCCGATTCGCCGTATCTGACGTAGTTACACGCGGCGCCATTCCTGACGAAATCCGCGAGAAAGTTCTGCTCTGGGTGGGATGCATTGCCGGGGCACTCGACGAAAACGAATATCGTGCCAAGCTGGGTGCGGCGGGCTTTGACCAGATCGAAGTGGAGCCCACCCGGATTTACGACATCGAGGATGCCCGGGAGTTCCTCTCTTGTGCCGGCGTCGACGTGGATAGTATCGCCCCACGAGTGGGCGAGAAGTTCATGAGCGCATTCATTCGAGCAGTCAAGCCAGCGCTGCTTTGAATGCCCGCTGTGAGCCGGCAGGTTGCGACTAACGGAGCCTACGTGGAGAGGAATTACAACGTTCTGTTTCTTTGCACCGGCAACTCAGCGCGCTCGATTATGGCTGAAGCCATCCTGAACTCCAAAGGCAAGCCCGCGTTCACGGCCCGTAGCGCCGGTAGCCATCCCACAGGAACGGTCCGTCCAGAGGCTCTGCGCCAACTTGAACAAGCGCACCTCCCAACCGGAGGCCTTCGCAGCAAGTGTTGGGAAGAATTCTCAGCGCCGGGTTCACCGAAACTGGACTTTGTCTTCACCGTCTGCGACCACGCAGCCAAGGAAGTCTGCCCTGTATGGCCCGGACAGCCGTTGACCGCGCATTGGGGGATTGCCGATCCTGCCGCGGTTCGTGGCCAACAAGCGGACATCGAACGAGCTTTTCGCGACGCTTTTTTTCTGCTGGACCGGAGAATCAGCTTGTTTCTCTCTCTTCCCTTCAACGCTCTGGACAATCTTGCCTTGAAAAGAGAACTCGACAATATCGGCATGACGTCGATAACGTCCCGCGGCCGGGTTTGAGCAGTCCCAACTCGAGCCAGCCGTCCCGTGCTGGCATGCGGCATTCGCCGGCCTTGCTTCGAACGTATTAAAGTATCCGTAACATGTCTGTGAGAGGCTCTTTCCCGTCTCACAACGCCAATCGTCCAGCCTGGTGGTTGAAAAGGAGACCCATTTGTCGCTCGATCGGAGCCCGTCTTTTGCATGCTTCATTCTGCTTTCGATCGCGGGCATAGCAGTTCACTCTCTTGCGCAGAGCGCCGACAACCTGGCGCAGGTGAGGAAGCTGTACGTCGAACCCCTGGGCCACGGCGAGCATGCAGACGAAGTGCGGAAGCAAGTCCTGCATCAGCTTCGAAGGGATTCCACGATCGCGGTCGTAGAGGAGGCGAGCCAAGCCGATGCGGTGATGAAAGGCACGGTGCAGGTGTGGACTGCCGGTCTTGTTTCACCGAATCCCCATTCACACAGCCGTGAGGCGTTTTACCAGGGCTTCCTGTCGGCCGAGATCGTCGGCCGAGATAACCAGACGATATGGTCCTATTTGGTAACGCCTAGCCGGTTTGCCTGGAACGGAATCAGCGAAAATCTCGCTCACCAACTGGTGAGCAAACTGCTCGCGGACTTCAAGGAGAAGACTTCCTCTGAAGAGGCAGCTGCCGCTCCCGCACCGGCCACCGCGCCGGTATCGCTGGAGAGCGCCGGGGGTACGTTCCCGGCGCCGTTGTACCAGAAATGGTTCGAGTCGTTTCAGGACAGCCACCCCACGGTGCGCATCCGTTACTCCGCAGTCGGATCGGGAGTGGGGATTCAGCGCGTGAGCGAAGGCCAAACCGATTTTGGCGCCTCTGACATGCCACTGTCCGATGAGGCACAGGCGCAAGCTCACCAGCGCTTCGCGCAGATCCCAACCGTGCTGGGCGCGGTGGTGCCGATCTACAATCTGCCGGATTTGCGACGGCCCATCCATTTCACGCCGGAAATCCTCGCGGGAATCTACCTTGGGCATATCAGGAAATGGAATGACTCGCTCATCCGGGAGGCCAACCGCGGCGCATCGTTGCCGGACGCAGAGATTGTGGTGGTCCATCGATCGGATAAGAGTGGCACCAGCTTCGTGTGGTCCGACTACTTGTCGAAAGTAAGTCCGGAATGGAAATCGTCTGTCGGAGTTGGCGTGGCCGTGCCATGGCCGGTGGGCATTGGCGCGGATTACAACGAGGGAGTCGCGGCCGCGGTTCACCAGACCCCCAATTCGCTTGGGTATGTCGAATTCATTTATGCGATCCAGCACGAACTCAGCTTTGCCCCGGTGAGAAATGCAGCCGGTGAATTTGTCAAAGCCGATATTGAGAGCGTCAGCGAAGCCGCTCGGAATGCGGGCGTTCCGGAGCAGGATCTTCGCATCTCGATCACGAATGCGCCAGGAAACAATTCCTATCCGATCGCGACATATACCTGGCTCCTGCTGCCGGAACATGTTCAGGACAACAACAAGAGGGCGGCACTGCGGGAACTGCTCGAATGGATGCTGACTTCGGGCCAGCGGGACTGTTCGGGACTTGGCTATGCGCCGCTCCCGGCACCGGTTGCCCGGCGTGGTTTAGAGTTGGCGGACCAGGCCCTTGCGAATTCACAGACCAAAGCGAGTCAATGATGAATCGAATCGCAATTCTCTGTTTGTCAGCCGTCATCGTCACCGTTCTCGCGTTCGGGCTTGCGCCGCAGAACCCACCTGCGTCTTCGGCCCCGCCTGCTTCGCCTGACGCGCCCGACACCAATGTCGAGAACGACGTTGTGTACGCGACGGTCAGCGGGACGGTCTTGCATCTCGACGTCTACCAGCCTGCAGACCGCGGCAAGGAAAGACAGCCGGCTGTAGTTCTGATCCATGGCGGCGGATGGTCGAGCTTCGACAAGAGCACCATGCGCGGGATGGGACAATTTCTGGCACGCGCGGGATATGTCGCATTTTCCGTCGACTATCGCCTGTTTCACGGCACGGAAAACCGCTGGCCGGCACAACTCGACGACGTGCAGCATGCGGTCCGATGGATCCGCGCCAATGCGGCGAAGTATGGCGTAAATCCGGATCACATCGGGGCCCTCGGCCACTCCGCCGGGGCGCAACTCGCTGCCCTGCTGGGAATGGAAGACACACGCGACAATTCCGACGCGGCGCTGGCCCAGTTTTCCAGCCGGGTGCAGGCAGTGGTGGATGTCAGCGGCCCCACTGATTTCACCACGGGCCACGACGCAGAGAGCAACTCTTTCTTTGCCAATTTTCTGGGAGCGGATTTTTCCAAAAACCCGGAGTTGTGGCAGGCAGCTTCGCCCGTCTATCACGTCGCCAAGGATGACGCGCCGTTCCTGATCGTACACGGCACCGAGGACCACGATGTTTCCATCGCGCAGGCACAGGAACTCTACGACAAATTGCAAGCCGCGGGCGTGCCGGCTTCCCTTGTGAAAGTCGAGGACCAGCACACCTTTCGAACTTCCGACGCGCGCCGCCGATTGGCGGTCGAGTCGCTCGAATTCTTCAATCGCTACCTGATCCAGGGCCGATAGGTCTGGGTCACCCGCGACTACCAGACTCTGGGGATCAGGCGGAAGCGCGTGGAGTCGCAATATTCCGAGTAACCGGGCAGATCGCGGCGCAGCATTCTCTCTTCATGAATCAGCCGGTACATCAGGACGGGCACGATCAAAGCGAACAGCGGCAGGGCGACATAGGAGCCGAGGGCCAGAGGAGTCGCCAGAAGCGTCACCGCCATTCCGGTATACATAGGGTGGCGGACCAGTGCGTACGGGCCCGTCTGAATGACGGTTTGTTCTGCCTCAACTCGAATGACGCTGGCGGCGAAGGTATTGGTCTTCATCACCCAAAACGTCAGCCAGTATCCAACCACGACGCCCAGTTGTCCCGCTATTACGACGACCACCGGCACGGGACCCAGCCATGCCCGCGACCAGCCGAAGCGAAAATCGAAGCCTGTGAGAACAAACCCGCAATACAAGATGAGGCTAAACACGCGCAGCAGCCATTTCTGGTGCGGATCGATTTCCTTGCTTTGCATCCGCCGGGCCAGCAGTTGCGGATCATTCCGCAGCAGGTCTACGAAGAAGAAGAGCCACAACACCATTGTCGAAAGTACAAAAATCCAGGCTTGCCAGAATCGCAGTGACCATGCGGGCAGAAACAACAGGCCGGCCATAAAGGCGAGTGTCAGCGTAAAGCGCAGCGCGGCTCGATATTTGAGTTCCATCGTCATAACGTGCGGGCTGGTTTTCGCCACTCCGAGTTTACCCTTGCCAGGATAATTAGAACCTGCTCTCAGCTTCGATACTTAGCCCTGGGGTTCCCCCGAAATGAATCCGCGAGTTCGCGCCCAGTAATCCACAGCGCAAATGTGACAACTGTCACTGCTTTTCTTCTCGCCCTGGCGCTAGGGTAGGCTGTTTCCCGGCTTTCCGGTTCGAGCTTCCTTCGAGCAGACTTCGGTTCCGAGGTCTCCCCCATGCACGGGAGAAATGTTTCTCGTCTGCTCGTAATGATAGGTTTGCTGGGTTTGTCGGGCTCTCTGCGCGCCCAAGCTGATCCGCCGCCTCTTTGGCAGGACGTTCCGCTGTCCTCTTCGCCGCCAAGCACGCCTACACCGCCCTCGGATCCACGACTACCCAATCGGCCGGTTGTGACGCCGGGCGATCCATGGGGAATCGTCGATCTTGCCGAAATCACACGCGCTGCAGGAATGATCTTTTCGGGCACCGTGACGGGCATTGCGCGCAATCCCTCCCAGGAGACCGAAACCGTCGCAGTCAGGTTTCATGTAGAACAGGCGATTCGCGGAGTCACCTCTGGCCAGGAGGTGACCATCCTCGAGTGGACGGGCGCGTGGGTTGCCGGCCAGCGCTATCGAACCGGTGAGCGAGTCTTTCTCTTTCTTTATCCGACGAGCAAGTTAGGGCTTACCAGTTCGGTCAGCGGAGCAATCGGGCGCTTTCGAATCGATCCAGGAGAACACGTCTGCCTCTCCGCCCAACAATCTCTTGCGTTCCGTAAAGATCCCGTCCTGGGTGGGAGGTCGCGCGTCAGTCTCAGCGATTTCGCCCGGGCGGTGCAGCGGGCCGGTGAGGAGGAATGAGCGTCACGAGCGCGAATGCAAGCGTCAGCCGCGCGCTAATGAATGATGTAACCGTGAGCGATGTGATCACGAACGACGTGACCATGAAAAACAG
>Ga0187772_10000864_pt1 | contig 13922 bp, 13 predicted proteins | sample 0116_SJ02_MP15_2_FD_133137 | JGI IMG/M metagenome (GOLD analysis project Ga0187772, IMG submission 133137) | Tropical peat soil microbial communities from peatlands in Department of Meta, Colombia - 0116_SJ02_MP15_20_MG | ecosystem: Environmental > Terrestrial > Soil > Wetlands > Peat | place... | reverse complement strand
GGCCATGGTGATGGCCGCAACGGCGCTCGGCGCGCCCGCGGCCGGCGCCCAGACCTGTCAGCTTAGCATCGCCGTGAGCCCAGCCACGGTCAACTATCCCGGCCATTTGCCGGCTGGTGGTGCCTCAGAGTCGTTTGGAGAGGTGCTTGATCTTAACTACTCCGCCTCCATTGCGGGACAGACCATCCAGGTCCAGTACCTCAACGGGTCAAATTGGGTCGATGTTCAGAACATCACGGCGAACTCCGTTGGCTTTACAGAGACTACGCTGAGTCTAACCACGGCTTGGGCCCGGCTTGGATCGAACACACTGCGTGCCTCAGATTCGTCCTGCTCCTCAGCGCAGGCGAGTTTCTCCGTGGTAGTGAACACAACAGCGGTATCGGGTGACGTCGAGGCGTATCTTCTGGTCGTACTCCTTGGTGTGGGGTTTTACCTGATAGGCAGGCGGACGCCCTTCAAGATCTTCCTCGTATTCGCGGCCGCCGTCTATCTGGTAATCGCGCCATTCACCGGCCAGAGGTACGACATCTACTTCCTCCTCAGCTCGGGAATCAGAATGCTGCAGCATGTGAACCCCTTTTTCGCCGGAAGTCCTCCGGTCTATCCTGGTGCGTTGAAATGGGCCTACCCGCCACTGTACGCGGTCTACAGCGCCGCATCTTACCTGCTCTACCAGGCACTGACAGGAGCATCGATTCCGAGCGTCTCGTCGCTAACGTGGCCCGGATTCCTCACCTCAACCTACAATGTGTGGCTTGCGTTCGTGCCGAAGTCCCTGCCGGCGCTCGTGTTCCTCCTCAAGGTCCCGATGGTCCTGTCTGCCCTTGGCACGGGAGCTCTCCTGGCAAAGATGACCGGAAGCAAGGCTTCTGGCATCTTCTGGATAACGAACCCGTTGGTGATTCTAGTGGCGGCAATATGGGGGCAGCTAGACCCAATCGCCACTCTACTGGCTGTCGCCGCGATCTACTACTACGGCCGGGGGAAACAGTACCACGCGTACCTTCTGGCCTCGCTGGGAGCCGCCGTAAAGATCTGGCCAGCCCTGCTCGTGCCGCTGTTCCTGGTGGGAGGCCTCCGACGTGAGGGGCGCCGGTCTCTGAAGCCTCTCACGGCCGTGCTCCCCTCTCTTGCCGTAACCCTGGGACTTTACGCGGCGGTCGGGAACTTCTTCGAGACGCTAGCCGTGTTACTGTACGCGCGAGGGATACCGTCGTACGCAGGCCAATTCAGCGTCAATGGCCTCACGTGGCAGCAGGCCCTCGCGGTTTTGGGGGCCCCGGCTGTGCCGATATTCCTAATCGTCGGAATCCCAATCTACGGACTGATACTAGCATGGATGTACTGGAAGAGGGACGGCGATGTCACCAAATGGCTCGTGGTTTCAATCCTGGTCTTCTATCTGACCTACAATTATGTGAACCCGCAGTACCTCTACTGGGTCCTCCCGTTCTTGATTCTACAGGGAAGGAAGCTCGCCTCGTGGCTCTTCACCGCGCTCCCGGTCGCATACGTCGCGTTCTCCTACAACATCTTCTACTTTGTTTCGCCCGCAATACTCAAGGACGAGTTCTCCATCGGCCCATCAGTCGTCGAGCAGCTGAAGCTGTCGGGCTTGTACAGTATGTCGCTCCAATACTTCGCTGTTGTTGCAGCCGTGCCCACGTTGGTCTACCTGTTGCTCTTGAGGCAGGAGCTCAAGGCGCACAGGGCCGCCACTCCGACACCCCTCTCGCCAGCAGGGGTCGCGAATTCCGGCTGAGCTCACGCGGGGCTATCTGAGCCTGCAGGAACGGGCCCCGAGGATTGCAGACTCCGGTAAATCTGCCTCATGCGTCTGTAGCGCTGCGACTCAAAGATACAGTGATCCGTTCCCAACATGGTGACGAAAGCCCGCCCCGTATCTCCGCTTCTTGCCAACCTCCTGTTTTCGAGCATCGACCTGACCTTCACATACCTGCCGACCGTGACGAAGAAGAAAAGGTTAGCCAGCCGAGTCAGGCTGGACGGAGGGCTGCGCACGACCGCTGACCTCACCGACTTCACGCGACTGGCGTAAAGCCCGGGAAAGAACCTTTCCATCCACTTTGCTTTTCGCAGGAGAGCATCATACTCAGACCGGCCTTCGAGAACGATCGCATTGAGTCCATCCCGGGCGAACAGCGCATCCTGCTCTCTTTCGAACATGTTGCCGGCGAACCTGAAATCCATGACGCAGCTCACGTTTGCTGCTGAGTATCCTGCAGAGACCAGCCTTGTGAACCGAAGTAAGAGAAGTGCCTTCGTGAAGAATATCCACGCCTCGTCGACCCCGGTCAGGCAGAACAGGTCGAGGTCGTCGGATTGTTTGACCGAACCGTAGGATGTCGAACCGCTCACTGCTATGACCGAGCAACTTCTCTGCCAGAGGCGCCTGGCTAGCGCAGCTGCCAGTGCGGTGTTCCTCGTCGCCTGCTTCTCCTTCTTAAGCTCCTCGGGAATCGACCTTGGGCTGCCCTTCTCGAGGACATATCCAGATCTGAGCTCATACTTCTTCAGCTCTGGATAACGCGCGAACGCCTCCTCGAGCTCGGCGAGCGTTGCGTCGGTGCTTAGAAGAAGACTTAGGTCGCCGAGCGAGAGCGGGGAGTCATTCAGCCTGGCCACGTCGAACAGGAGGTCTATCCTGCTGATGTTTTCGTCACTAAGCATCGATGGTCTCACGGTACCTTGTCCAGACGACATGCCTTGCAGGCCAGAATAGTCGGTCGAGGATGGAGAGGCACCCGGACACGATTTCCGTGACCACCGCCAGCGGCAGCGTGGCGAGCAGGTCGGGTCTGGAAGCAAGCGCCTTTCCCACCAACCTTATTGCAAGCGGAGGATTCGTCCACATTAGCGACTCGATGGTCCTTGGTGCCCTGCCGAGACCTCTCCAAACCTGTGCATGGCCGAAGAGAATCCTTCTCCTCTGCTGTACAAGGTCGGAAATCCGCGACGGCGTATCGATGCCCACGCGAGAGTCGCCGGAGAAGACGATGCGATAGCCGCGAGAATAGACCAGGCCACCGATGTACGCACCGTCGTTCACGACGTTCCTAGGCAGCTCGGTAAGGAGGCCGGTCCTGACCACCATGAGCTCGTCACAGTTGTGGTTGCTAAGGCCAGCGTGATTGAGCTCGAGGGAGGAGACGTTGTGGGCGGTCCACATGAGCTCGAGTACCTTGTGGGTTGCGGTCTCTCCTGATGGAAGAATCGGAAGGGCCGAAACGGACCCCACGTCTTGGCGCGAGTTGATTTCCTGAAGCAGCCTGGATATAGAGCCGCGCGCCGGGGTGGCGTCTGAGTTGACCAGCACCAGGAACTGCCCATCGATATTCCGTATGATTTGGTTGACGGCCTCAACCTTGCCTTGACGCTGGGTCTCCTCTATGAGAAGAATCCGCTTGTCGGACAGTGACAATCGCTCAATCTCCCTCAAGAGGGAGCGATGGCATCCACTCGCAACTACTACGATCCGCCTGAGGATGAGCTCTCGCGGGTATGCTTCGCTCTGTATGGCCCTCAGGAGCCCCGGCAGATTGGAGGCGGGGCTGGTTGCGCAGACACCCACGGTGAAACCTACACAATTTTCCCGTTCCAAAGTCGAACCATCCCGATGTCAGATAGTGATTCGAAGTAACGCGAGTAAAGCGGCGAGTTCGAAGCCCCCGACGATCGACATGAAAGGATAGGCCTCGTCGCCGAGGAAAGGAGCGTCGAAGAAGTAGCCCATCATTGTGCCAAGGCTTTGAAGTAGCAGGAGCACCGAGAAGATCAAGAGCCCTACTGGATAAGCCGCCCGGGTGCGGAACGCGGTCTTCCCGTAGATCGAGCACAAGACCACCAGAAGAACAGAGTTTGTTCCTGCAAACAGAATTGCCAGATCCAGCAGGATCTCCAACGAGCCTGAAGTGCCCGAGAGATCTTGTATAAGACTTCTTCAGAATCTCGCCAGAATCTGACCAAGATTCTCTCCGAACTAATATAAGTGGACCGACAGCGCGCCTGGCTGTGCCCTACGACTCCGAGCTTAGGCGCATCCTGTGGTTTCTGCTTGGGGGCGCCAGGGGAGGCGAGAACAGGGCCAGAATACTCCTGGAGCTGAGACATCGGCCGTGCAATCTCAACCAGCTCTCAAACAGGCTTGGCCTAGACTACAGGACCGTCACTCATCACGTGGACATTCTCAAGAGGAACTCTTTGATTACTTCGAGCGGTGAGAAGTATGGTCTCTCCTACTCCCTGAGTCCAGTCCTCGAAGTGAATTTTGACGTATTCGTCGAAATATGCTCTAAGCTTGGCCTGCAGGGCGAAGAGTGAGGTTGGCTGTCAGCCTTGGAAGGGTTAATTCGGAGGATTGGGGACTGAGTCGGTCCTTGTCCTCAGCGGGCCAGTACATCCGGCTGGAGACCGTCGGTCGCAAGAGCGGGCATCCTCACGACGTCCTCGTCCGGTTCATAACGGTGGGAGGCAGTATAGTTGTCTTTCCCCAAAAGGATGGCCGACAGGATTGGGTAGCAAACATCAGGGCAAACCCGTCAGTGAAGGTCTTCAGCGAGGGGAAAGTAATCGAGGGGAAGTGCTCCATCCGGAGAATCCAAGGCCTGCGGGACCCTCTCCTCGGGATATTTACCAGGAAGTACGGCGCTGAGGAAGTGAGGAAGAGGTATTGGGGACAGCAAATCTACGCAGAGATAGAACCCCTCTCGCAGACTGCCGCGGATGACTACGAGGAGCTCGTCTACGCGGACCTAGAGGCAGCCTTCGACGGAGTTGCGGAAACCTATGATCAGCACATCCTCGGAAACTCCATGAACGTGTGGCTCCGCAACAGGTCAGTGACACTGCTGAAGGAGCTATTCAAACCGGGTGACACGGTCTTGGAAGTGGGGTGCGGCACAGGCACCGAGACTCTCAGCCTGGCCCAGCACGGCGTGAAGGTGCTCGCGTCAGACATCTCCTCGAAGATGCTGGATGTACTAGAAGAGAAGGCTAGAGCAGCAGGGCTCCGGGAGAGTGTAATCCCGATTCACGCCAGACCATACGCTCTTATTGAGCGCGTCGCCGAGCTTGGGTATAGGACAGTCGATGGAGCTTACTCGACATACGGCGCGATCAACACAGAACCGAGACTGGACAGGTTGATTCAGGATCTCCACTCGATGATCAAGCCAGAGGGGAAGCTTCTCCTTGGTGTGTGGAACAAGTACTGCCTCTACGAGCTGGTCGGCTACGCGATTAGGATGAGGCCCTCTATGAGTTTCGCAAGGCTCAGGAACCCGGTCCCTGTCGGAAAGTCCAGGTTCTGCGTCACTACCACTTCCTACTCGGTAGGATCTCTCAACGGCTTGCTTTCAAATCGCTTCAAGCTGCTAAGGGTCTACGGTGTGGAAATCCTGCTGCCTCCATCCAACCTCGTGGGGTATCTCCCTCCCCCCCCATTTCTCAATTTCTTGAAGAAAGTCGAGGTCGGTCTGGAGGGGCAATACCCGTGGAACCGGCTCGGCGACCACTTTCTGGGGGTGTATTCCAGGCGTGGCTGACCTGAGCATCTTTGTCTGCACCTACAACTCTTCTCGCACACTGGAGACGTGCCTCACGGCGGTGAGAGGGACTGCGCCTGACGCGAGGCTCGTCGTGGTGGATCATCAGAGCACTGACGACACGGTCGAAATCGCGAGAAGGCACGGCGCGAGTGTGCTCTCGGAGGGGGTCGGGCTCGGACACGCGCGTCAGATGGCCTTCGAGGAGGCAGATACCAAGTTCATGGCGTTCGTCGACAGTGATGTCGAGATAGTCGACTCAGGGTTCTTCACGAGGGCGCTAGCGGAACTAGATACTGTCGGGAAGGGTGCGGTAGTCGGGATGGCGGTCGGCCACAGGCTTGCATACGGTCTCCCCGCGAGCCTCCTCGTCCTTCGCTCGGCGGACTTCCGTGGCAGAGTCATCCCGGACCAAGTTGACGCGAGGGAGACATATTTCATTCAAGGAAGGCTGGATGCCCTCGGTCTGAAAACCGTTTATCTCGCCAACGCCATAATCCACCAGTCTCAGTTCAGGCAATACAAGCCTGAGTGGGAGGGCGCGAACACACGAGTAGCCTGCGGCATCGAAGTTGGCCAGCTCGCATTCGCCCTGAAGGTCATTCTGCTGATGAGCCTAAACAGCAGGAGCGTCCGGAACGTCGCATATGTCCCTATCTTCTACCTCAAGTTTCTTCGAGGGTTCGCAAATCCATATCCGTGGACGAAGCTCAAACGCGCGGAGGTTTGAAGCAGATCCGTGAGAATCCTGAACGAGAGAACCATGTTCAAGATACTCGTGGACGAGAAGGGAGCCATGCTATCTCTCACCACCAAGAAGAGGGCCTACTTCTTCTTCCTCTCGGGGAATTTCGTCGGCGCAAAAGTCGCCCCCACCACGGATCCATACGCCGGCATAGTCGAGGTCTGCGGATACGACATCCCGACGATACTACGTCAATGGGAAAGGCTGCACAGGGTGAAGCTCCCAGGCTGACGGGACAAGTCTCTGCCTGAATCGGCACCCTCTGCGGGTGCGAGTCGGCCTAAGCGGTTAGGAGGAACCGTAATACGGACTTTGGGCTCGAAGGACCCTCGGTCTTGCTGGCAATACGACTTCATGGCCGGGGCGGACAGGGCGCTAAGACGGCGGGCAGCATGATCAGCACCGCCGCCTTCTTGGAAGGCTACTACGCTCAAGACTCTCCAATGTATGGCCCGGAGAGGAGAGGTGCGCCCGTAGCCTCGTTCGTCCGGATATCCACAGAGCCAATCGAGGAGAGAGGGTACATCGCATCTCCGGACGCCGTGGTGCTGCTCGACCCGAGCCTGGCTGAGTTTCCCTCGGTCGACCCGCTAGGCGGGCTCCCCGAGAACTGCGTGGTGATCTGCAACAGCCTTAGGGGGCAGGGGACACGTACAAACCGAAACTCCGTCAGTCTGGACGTGACCGGGCTTGCGCGCCAACTGGTCGGCCGAGACAACGTCAGCGCAGGAATGGCCGCGGTGACCTGCAAGGCCCTCGGGCTCGCCAGAATCGAGAACCTCGTGGAGGCCGTGAGGGTCGAGGCTGGCTCAATAGGACTGAACGAGGATCTCACGGCAAGAAATCTTGACCTAGCAAGGGAGTGCTTTGCTATGACGCCTCAGATGGTTACCATGCAGACCCAAGAAAGGCGAGAGCCCAAGCTGTCAAGGCTCGTGGAGCTTCGGTACGTCGAGCCTGGGTCATCCACTGCAGAAATCAGGGCCACGGGTAACACCTATCAAAAGAAGATGGGCCTCTGGCGGACCAGCAGCCCCGTCATAGACTACTCACGCTGCACGAAGTGCATGGTCTGCTTCGTCTACTGCCCCGACTCGTGCATCACGCTGGAATCCGACCTAACGCCACGCATTGACCTCGAGAACTGTAAGGGCTGCATGGTGTGCGCGGTAGAATGCCCGCTGAAGGCCATAAGAGAGGAGGTCGTGCGCTGAATTGGCGTCTAAGAAGATGCTCACAGGAAACGCCTCGGCGGCCTGGGGAGCACGCGTTTCGGACGTCGACTACATTGTTGCGTATCCTATCACCCCCCAGACCGAAATAGTCGAGACCTTGGCCTCGTGGGTTCGCCAAGGTTCTCTTAGGGCGAAGTTCGTTAATTTCGAGTCCGAGCATTCGATGTTCGCCGCGGCGGGCGCTGCCTCCCTCACGGGAGCGAGGGCGTTCACGGCCAGCTCGAGCCAGGGACTTCTCTACGGGCTCGAATCACTGTATGCGGTCGCGGGCTGGAGGGCACCATTGGTCTTCGTGAACGCGGCGAGGGGGGTGGGGATGCCCATGGTCCTTCAGGTCGAGCATGGGGACGTGCTCTCCGCCAGGGACTCCGGCTTCATACAACTCCACGCCGAGAACTGCCAGGAGGTCTTGGACTTCATTCTTCTCGGGTACAGAATAGGAGAAGATCGGAGGGTGATGCTTCCTGTGATAGTCAACATGGATGGTTTTGTGCTTTCATTCGCGAGGGAACCGGTGGAGGTTCCGGCAAGCGATATGGTGAGGGAGTTCCTGCCACCCTACGAGCACCCACTACCCCTCCTCGGGCTCGAGAATCAGTCCGTCGCAATAGGGCCCACGATCACTGACGGCTACGCCTACAGCTACTTCAAGTACCAAATTCATGAAGCCTCGCTGAAGTCAAAGGATGTCTTTCTAGAGGCGGCGGACGACTTCCGCCGAATCTTCGGCAGGAGCCACGCGCCGGTGGAGTCTTTCATGACCGACGATGCCGAATACGTGTTCGTGGTATCGAACTCGTACAGCACGGTCCTAAGGTCGGAGGTGCGAGCTCTCAGAGCCAGAGGAAAACGGGTCGGAATGGTGTCTTTGAAGATGATACGGCCGTTCCCGCGACGCGAAGTCGCCCAGAGCCTGAAGTCGGCGAAGGCAGTAGCTGTCTACGAGCAGAACCTGGGACCAGGCAGGGGAGGGGCCATCCACCCGGAGGTGACGGAGGCGGTTTACCACGCAAAGGCGCGACCGCAGGTGATTGTGCCGTTCGTGGGTGGCCTGGGGGGAACCCCCCTCGGCCGCCGCGAAGTGAACTACATGTTGGCGAAGTGCGACGAGAGACTCAAAGACGGAGGAGAGCCGGAAGGTGTCTCGCTCCTCTACGCCGAGGAAGACTGGCAGAAGATGAAGAAGTCACTTGTCACTGCGGGACTCCCCAACACGGAGGAGGAGACAAATGATGCAAGGGCCTGACACTGCCTACCGCACGATGAAGGACGTACCAAGAGCGGACTACTTGCGCCCGGGATCGCCCCTCTGTCCGGGGTGCGGAGGCGAGCTCAGCCTCAGGCTGGCGCTCAAAGCGTTGGGTCAGCGGACAATCATAATCCACGTGCCCGGCTGCTTCGGCCCTCTGTCCCTGTATCCCTATTCAGCGGTCAGCAACTCGATGCTGTTCTCCGCTTTCGCCAGTGCGCCCGCGGTCGCCCAGGGCGTTGTCGACGGGATCAGGGCAAGGGTGGAGAAGGGAAGGCTGACTGACCCGGGAAGCAAAGTTCTCGTGTTGACTGGCGATGGCGCCGCCTACGACATAGGACTCCAGTCGACGTCGGGGGCCATACACAGGGGGCTCGACTTTTACTACCTGTGCTATGACAACGAAGCGAACGGCAATACGGGATTCCAGTTCTCATCCTCGACCCCCTACGGGTCTTGGACGTCGACCACACAAGCGAATGGGTCAGCGTTCGGAAATGAATTGCGGAAAAAGGACCTGTTCGAAATCTGGAGGGCCCACAAACCGCCCTACGTTGCAACCGTTGCGGTTTCGCGTCCCGTAGACTTCCTGCGGAAATTCGAGAAGGCCTCGAGAATCAACGGGCCGAAGCTGTTCATAGCCCTCAGCGTCTGCCCCACCGGGTGGGGATCCAAGCCAAGCGAGACTGTGAAGCTCGACAGGCTAGCGGTCGAGACCGGAATATGGCCGCTCAAGGAGGCCGTCAATGGTGATGTGACGCACACATATGTCCCTCGGAAGAGGACCCCAGTCCGCGAGTATCTGCAGAAGCAGAGGAGGTACGACCACCTCTTCAGACCGAAGGAGAACTCAGAAGTCCTGAAACGAATCCAAGACGACGTCGATGAGTATTGGGGCAACGCCAGCTCCTAGCGCACCAAAGAGCCGATCAGGGGTTCCCGCCCTCGGGTAGCGTCTGGCTCTCGCCGTTAGGTCGGTACTGCCATCGCAATCATGATGTCGTTGACGTTCGTCCCGGTGGGACCGGTCATCAGCAACCCGCCCACTTTCTTGAAGAAACTGTTCGAGTCGTTCCTGGCGAGGTAGGCTCCCGCGTCCACGCCTCCCTCTCTTGCGCGTCTGACCAAGCCGCCGTCGGCCACCGCTCCCGCCGCGGTCGTGGGACCATCTATGCCGTCCGTGCCCAATGAGGCAATCAGCGCTCTCTTCATTCCGTCCACCTCCAGTGCCGCAGAAAGGACCAGCTCTTGGTTCCTGCCCCCCAGGCCGGGTCCGTGGACCGTAACCGTCGTCTCACCACCAGCGATTATGCAGCCTGGTGGCCTGACCGGGAGGCCGTATTCGGCCATTTCGAAGAGCATCCCGCCGAAGAGCCTTCCCATCTCCCTCGCTTCACCCCTCATAGTAGTCGAAAGGACCAGGGTGGTGTATCCATTCCTGCGAAGAGATTTGGCCGCGGCGAGACAGGATATCCGATTGCTCCCAACCACTATGTTCTTGACCCGACGGAAGACCCTCGACCCGGCCTTGGGAGTCTCAGCGAGTTCGCCCGCAACGCCTCGCGAAATAGTCTCTCTCACGCCAGCAGGAACCCGGCTCCAGAGACCGTATTTTCTTAGGATGGCCCCCGCCTCTATGTAGGTTGTGGGATCGGGGGCTGTCGGGCCGGACGCGATGGCATCCAGGGGGTCGCCGACCACATCGGAGATTATGAGCGAGAGCACTGCTGCGGGATACAGCGCCCGAGCGAGCCTGCCACCTGAGATTGCAGTGATGTGCTTCCGGACAGCGTTGGTCTCTCCAATCTCTGCACCGGACTTCAGAAGGAGATCTGTCGCGGACCGAACGTCACTCAGGGTGAGACTTTCCAGCGGCGAGGACATCAGTGCGGAGCCCCCGCCCGAAATCAGACACAGCATGAGGTCGTTCTTGTTCGGCGTTCCCACGAGCTCCAGCATCTTCTGGACGCCGGCGACGCCAGACTTGCTCGGGATGGGATGCGAGGCAGGATGGACCTTGATTCTCCGGCAGTCTGGCCGGGGCGTTTGATACTCCGGGACGATCACAAAACCTCCGCTGATCCTATCACCCAAGATGTGCTCGAGCTCGGCCGCCATCTTTCCCGAGGCCTTCCCCCCACCGAGCACAATAACCCGACGAAAACTGGCCAAATCGAGCGCGACCCCGCCGACCCGCAGGGTGTTGCCATTCAGCCGCATTGCCCGGCTCAGAATCAGGCGCGGGTCAGCCGCATCAAGGGCCTCTTGCAGTGCCTGGGTGAGATGACGAAGCTCCTTTCTTTGCTCGACGCCGGCCCCCGTTCCTGACCTGCCGACTTCGACCGTCGATCGTGCAAATCTGCTCAACGCGGCTGACGGGGAGGCGGGTCACCCTTATGTCGTTCTCTCATCGTTTCAGTTCCCCTTTCCTCTTGCTCTTGCCGGACTCGGAGATACCTTAAATCTCATTGGTGATTCAACCCGTACCAAGACTCGGAGGGGGATTGTTTTGGTTGGCACTAGAGACAGGCTGAGAATAAGCGAAGAGAAGCTGGCGGAGGTCAACGACTTCCTGCTCAGAAAGGACAACCCGATGGTGAATGGCCTGCTTGAGATAATCGACAGGTTCGGAGGAGTCGAAGAAATCAACCGCAGAGCCAGTGAGGCGGGCAAGACTGAGAATCTCATGAATAGGTTGAGGAAGAAGAAATCGTCTTACGTCCGTGGACTGGAGTGGCTGACGACAAAACGGGACAAAGAGGCGTTTGTCAGCGTTCCGGAGTATAGAAGAAGGGTCCTAGGCAGAAAGGCGGATTCAATGAAGTTTGACGACTCCTTTGCTGTCACTCTGGAGATCAGCGCCTTCAACTTCTTCCCGTGGCTCATTGACGAAGCGAAGAGATCGATTGCTAGGAAGGAGCTAATGCCTGCGCGGTACATCCGTGTCCGCTCGATGAAGGAACAGGTGGAGGACAACGACATCCTGGCCTTCGCAGCGGCCATGCGCATCATCGGTGCGTCATACGTGCAGACGCTGGACACCAAAGGAACGCTGCCCGGTCCTGATGGTATGCCAATCAATGTACACCTTGGAGGACCTGAAACCATCACGGGCTACTTCGGCGGGGTGGGCGTACCAAACGAATACTCGCTGAAGTGGGTGGAGGAGCTACTCACCTATTACACCGATTGCGGTCTCCCTCAGGTTCTGAACGTAAATGCCGGCACGGTGCTCTTGGGTTACTGGCTCCACAAGCTGGGAGTCGACATAGCGTTCAAGATTTCCGTCTTCATGGGGATCGACAACCCCTATTCCATCCTCTGGGCGCTCTTGACCGCCAAGCTCTTCAGCCGCGATGACGGATCGAGCCCGCTTATCGGGTTCAACCTCTCGAACTCGGTGGGCAACGAGACGATAGAACTAGCTGCCTATGCCCGAAGTGCCTTCGGCTTCGAAGACGTGGTGCGCCTCGAGCATCACGTTACGGAGGCCTACAGGAGCATTGTACGGCAGCCGTACGACCGCACCGCAGAGCTTGTTGAAATCGCAGACCACGTCAGGAACATAGGTGCAAAGCACGAGGGAGGAAATCCCGAAGTGGAGAGAAGAAGGAGTCATCCATCCGACATACTCGACTACTTCATTCCAAAGAGGGATATTAACGGGAAGGGCCTGATGCCCAAGCTGGCGACCAACTACCTCGACAAACACGAAGCGCTAAACAGGACTGCCGAGGCTCTTACAAGGCAGGGTCTGACCTTTCTCGCAGCGGAGAACCTGCACGAGAGGTAACTCGTTCAGCAGAAGCACCGATTTTCCCTATGAGAGCGCGGGGGGCGGGACTCTCCAGCATTCGGGGCAGGGACTCAGTATGCATGATGTGTCCAACGGTCAGAGTTCACTCAGCAACTCCGCCAGTAGTCTTCTCTCGGCCTTCCTGACATGCGCAGAGAAAGTAGACTTCACCAGATTGAGCTTCCTTGCCAGCTCTTCGCTGGTTATTCTTCGGGGGACATCGTAGTATCCTAGTCTGTAGGCAGTAGTCAAGACCCTTCGCTGTTTGTCCGTCAGACGGGCTATTGGTGAGTTCGGAGGGAACCTGGGGTCAGTAAGCGAAGCGATTCTGAACTTAACTCGTGTCTGCTTTGACAGGCCGGTAAGAAACCGCTTTACCTGAGATGAATTGCCAAGAAGAGTGAGCCGCAATTTGCCGTCTTTGAATTCGAAGGGAGTCGAGAGATATGGCATCAATCCTCCCTGCCCGAAAAGTCCGGGACTCCGCGGCACACTTGTTTTGCTTCGTATGAAGTAGGTGAAAACCACATCGGATTCCCTTTCCAGAAGTTCAGTCTCCAACTTGGAACCCTGGAGCCCTTCCAAGGCGAAGATTGCTTCGACATTGAACTTTGGGTCTCTGAGCTCAATTCTGGCAATCACTGCGGACTCCCCCGGGACCATCTTGAGTATGTGGAGAATCTCGATAGACTTGATCTTAGTCAATATGTTAGCCGCCTCTGCGGGTAACGGGCTTCTATTCCCGAATTGTTCGGGTGAAATTTCAATCACGAGTCTGCGCAAACTAGCTCCGTCCATTCCTTGCGGGGGCGTCTTTTTCTCCGTTATGGCGAACATGTTCGCTACAATACTAATCCGATTGCCTATGCAAGCATCATTGGAGGCACGGGGAAGAATGCAGGAGAATCAAGGTGCTCCGGTGAAGGAGAGAATCCCCCTGGATTCTCGCCATCAGAACGCGGGAGAACCAATCGTCGCATCATCCGAATTCGGGCAGAAGTACGACGTGGGCTATGCGAACAGGGCGCTGGCGCTGCTGGCTGTCGTTGCAGGGCTGATCTATTACGTCGACACCATGCTGACTCCCGCGCTGCCGAAGATAGTGGCCGAGTACGGCATTAGCATAGACTACGCGAGCCTGATAATCTCGCTCTACACGGTCTTCGGTGTCGCGGTCATCCCCATATTCGGCAAGCTCGGAGACATTTATGGGAAGAAGCGCGTGATGATGTACATCCTTGTGGTCTATCTGGTCGCGGCCACCGCGACCTCGCTAGCACCGAACTTCAACCTCATCCTGGTCTGCAGGTTCATCCAGGGCGTGGGGCTC
>Ga0187772_10000863_pt1 | contig 13932 bp, 15 predicted proteins | sample 0116_SJ02_MP15_2_FD_133137 | JGI IMG/M metagenome (GOLD analysis project Ga0187772, IMG submission 133137) | Tropical peat soil microbial communities from peatlands in Department of Meta, Colombia - 0116_SJ02_MP15_20_MG | ecosystem: Environmental > Terrestrial > Soil > Wetlands > Peat | place... | reverse complement strand
GGCACGGCGGCTGGTTCGGCCGGGTGGGGGACAACGACAGCCAAGACTGGGCCAGGGGCGCGCTCGCCGAAGCGCTGGGCGCCGAGGCCTTTCTCTTCGGTCGGCGGACCTACGAGTTCTTCGCCGCGCGGTGGCCGGCTCGCAGCGGCGAGTTAGCGGATCGGTTGAACAGCCTGCCCAAGTACGTCGTGTCCTCAAGTTTCCAGGATCCCGAATGGAGCAACTCTACGGTGGTGCAGGGCGACGTTGTCGACGAGGTCTCCAAGCTGAAGCGGGAGCTGAACGGAGAGATCGTCGTCCCCGGCAGCTTCAAGCTCGTGCACGCGCTGATCGAGCACGACCTCGTCGACGAGCTGCGGCTGACGATCTACCCGTTCGTGCTCGGGGTCGGCCGACGGCTCTTCGGCGAGACCGGCGACCCGAAACGCTTGCGCCTGCTCGAGGCCAAGACCATCGGTGACAATCTCGGGTTTCTCGCCTACGAGTTCGTCTCGGTCGGTTAGCGGCGTCTAGGGCAGCGACGGCGCGAGCCCGAAGAGCGGGAACACGCCGTTGTCGCCGAACCAGGTGACCGCGGAGATCCGGTCGCCCTCGAGGGCGAGAACGAACAGCGCGTAGGGCCGCGCGATGCCTGCCTCCGGGTCTGGGAGATAGGCGCCGAACGCGGGCTGCGTGTTGGCCCGCGTCGAAACCAGGCGCAGCGCCACGCCGCGCCGGACGTCGCGGTCGCGCAGAAACACGCCGATCGCGGCGGGGCCCTGGTACTCGCATGGCTCGGGCGGCATGGTCAGCCAGGCGTCGTCGGTCAGCAGGGCGACCATGCCGTCGACGTCGCCCGCCTCGACGGCGTCGGCGAACCGGCCGACGATGTCCCGCTCCAGCTTGGAGTTCGGAAGCGGCGCGCGTTCGCGACCCGCGGCGGGCAGGCGTGACTCGAACGCCGCGCGTGCGCGCTGCAGAAGGCTGTTGACCGACGGCTCAGTCGTTTCGAGCATCTCCGCGACCTCCCCGGCGTGGAACCCGAGCACGTCGCGCAGCATGAGCACTGCACGCTGCTGCCCGGGGAGATGCTGGAGCCCGACGACGAACGCCAGTGCGGTCGCCTCCTTGATCTCGTATCGCGCCTCCGGTCCGGGGGCTTGGTCGGGGATCCCGTCGAGCAGGGCGTCCGGATAGGGCTCGAGCCAGATAGGTTCGGTGACCCGCGTCGGCTCGGTCACCTCGGTCGACCGCTGCCGGTCGTCCGGACGGTGGCGGCGCGCACGGACAGCGTCAAGCGCGCGATTGGTGGCGATCCGGTACAGCCAGGCGCGGATCGAAGCGCGCCCCTCGAACCGCTCGAGGTCGCGCCACGCGGCGAGCAGCGTCTCCTGAAGGAGATCCTCGGCATCCTGGGCCGAGCCGACGATCCGGTAGACGTGGAGCTGGAGCTCGCGCCGATAGGGATCGGTCAGCGCCCGGAACGCGTCCCCGTCGCCGGCGCGCGCGCGAGCAAGCGTGTACTCCGTGGCGCTCGTCACGGTCGCATTCTGGCACCGCCTTCCCGATCGCCTAGAGCGAGCGAGAACTCAGTCGAGCCGGCGAGCGAGCCCGCGCACTACCAAGCCGGCTCCAACGAGGGTGACCGCGCCACCAAGGAGCAAGACCACGTCAAGCCCGGTGAAGGGCAGCGTGCCCGACTTGCCGGCGCTGCTCGATGAGGTCCCCGTGCCGGCGTGACCGCTTCCGACGGAGGAGCACAGCTGCGGGTTGTACGCCTGGCAAGTCGAGCTTCCAGACGCGAACGCGGCGCTCGGCGCGAACACAACAAGCGTCACACCTGCCAGCGCCAGGACTCGGCTCATGTACTTACTCATCTCTCGAATCGTCTTGTGAACCACGCTTCCACCTCCTGTGGTCGGGATTCCCCATGCTCCTATTTCGTCATATGGGGACACGCGCCCTTATCCGCGAGAGACTGAATCGGCGACGGGTAGTTCACCGCCAGCGGCGCGGTGAACCACGGATGTGGGACAGTCCGACGTCGTCCCATGGACTTGCCCTGGACCCGTTGGGTGCGCGTCCTTCGACGCCACCCGGCCGTCACGCAACCGAAGCACCTCGACGACGGTGAGCACCATGATCTTGAGATCGAGGCCGAGTGACCAGTTGCATATGTAGTAGTTGTCCCACTCCACCCGATCGGCGATCGATGTCTGGCCGCGCAGTCCGTTTACCTGGGCCCAGCCGGTTATGCCTGATCTAACCCGGAGCCGATCGTCGTAGCGTTCGATCTCGGTGCCGAACCGGGCGGCAAACGTTGGCCGCTCCGGGCGCGGGCCGACGATGCTCATCTCGCCGCGCAAGACGTTGATCAACTGCGGGAGCTCGTCGAGCGAGGTGTTCCGCAACCACCTACCCACGGCCGTCCGGCGGTCCTCGCCCTCGACGCCGCCGGGCGCGCACCCGTCCGGCGGGACGAACTCGGCCTCATCGCTTGGGTGAGGTTCACGCATCGTGCGGAACTTGAGGACGTCGAAGACGCGGCCGTCGCGTCCCACGCGGCGCTGACGAAACAACGCCGGACCAGGCGAGGACCGGCGCACGCCGAGGGCGATCAACCCCATCAGCGGGGAAATCAGAACCAGCGCCACGGACGCAAGCGACCTATCGAACGCGTGCTTGATCGCGAACTGCCAGCCCCGTGGATCAGTCGAACGGAGCGAGATCAGCGGCAGGCCGCCGACGTGATCGAGGGTTGCGTGGCCGTTGATGGCCTCGAACAGCCGCGGCACGAGCGAAACATCGACGCCGAGCTCATCACATTCCCGCACCCTCTCGACGAGGGCGCGATCGGGCTCGGAGGAGAAGGCCAGGATCACCCGCCGCGCCCCGGTCTGGCGGATCGCCTCCGCCAAGTGTTCCGGCGCTCCGAGAATCGGGACGACCGCCGCCGATCCGTGTCCGACCGTCGGCATCGGATCGGAGTCCAGGACTCCCACTGGGCGCAGTCCGTAACGCGGGTCGTCGGTCAATCGCTTCACCAGATGCTGCCCCACGACACCGCCGCCGAGGATCAGCGTGGGGGTCCCGAGCGCCTGATTACGAACGACCTGTGACCGAACGCTGCGCAGGACGAGGCGCGCCACAACGAGGTAGGCGCCGCCGAACAGCCACAGACGCAGGGTGAGCTCCACCAGATGGTTGCCGCCCATGATCGAGCCGGCGGCCAGTGTCAGCATGGCCGCCGACGACACAGCGCCTGCGGCCTGGATCATGAGGTCAAGGCCCGGGGCGTAGAACCGGTCTCCCGCCCCGCCGCGTAGGTGGAGCAGCCCGATCGCGACGAGGGGGAATAGGACAGCCGTCGCGCAGCCGAGACCGGTCGCACGCGCCGGCGCGGCGAGCGCCGCCGCGCTCGAGCCGAGCGCGAGCGCCAACAGATCGGCGATCAGGACGATGCGCGTCCATAGCCTTGGGTCGAGCACGGGTCGCGTGTCCGCGGCGACCCTTTCGCCCGCCGCGACTCGTGGCACGGGGCGCCGCGCCGGGGCATGCGCCGGCCTCCGGTCCCTCGTTCGTAGGTTGCGGGCTGGTCTCGTACCGCCGAGAGACGCTCGATCACATGCATGACCGCGACCCATATGACTAGGATCGTCACCCACCGCGTGGTCACCGTCAGCGGCCAACCCGGACCGAAGCGCGGGTTACTACGCGTTTGGGCCGCCACGAACCACGGATGCCAGGGCGCCTGAGGTATGCACCGTCGCCGCCGATCACTCGCGAAGCGGCCTGATCAGCGTCCAGTCCAGGGCAACGTCGACGTCTTCGGCGCTCATGGTGCACCGGATGGTGATCAAGAAGGAGGCGATCACGCTCGGCAGCGTGCGCTACGCGCTGACGGCCGGCCGCCGCGCGACGATTGAGGTTCAAGCCGACGCCGGTCAGACGCCAGGCGCTCGCCACTGCCGAGGGCCGTAGCCTCGCTGCCTACCTCTCGGTGGCCGTCACCGATGGGAACGAGTTCACTGCCAACATGACGCTGATCGCGCCGATCCCGGCGAAGCATCGAGCGACGTGCTCGTCGTCGCGCATCAGACCGCCGCGACGCCCGCTCTGATTGAGGCCGTTCGCGAGCGCGCACAACCGTCCCTCGACGTTCTATCTCCTGGTTCCGCGCCGCCGGCACGGCGGGGACAGGATGGCCGACCCGCAAGAGATCGGCGCACACGAGGCGCGCGAGGTACTCCGCGACGCCTTACCTCGGCTCAGCGAGGCCGCCGGCACCGAAGTCACCGGCGACATCGGCGACACTGAGCCGCTGATGGCGATCCAGGATGCTCTCAACATCGGCCACTACGACGAGATCATCATCTCGACGCTGCCGCTGGGCGTCTCTCGCTGGTTGAAGCACGACCTCGTTTCCAAGGCGCAGGCGTTCGGGCTTCCCGTGCACCACGTCCTCGGTAAAGACAGCCGGTTGGCGGGAGCCGCCAACCGATAGCGCCCGACGACCTTACCGGGGGGACGGTCTCGCGGCGGGCGAGCCTGTCCCGCCGGGAACCCCATCCTGACAGGACCAGGCATACAGCCACGTCACTGCCCGCGTCTCCTCGTCAACGTCGCTGACCGCGAGAATCTCGGTCTCGATCTGTTCCAGGTTCCTGCCTTCGAGCAGGGCAAGCTCTACGGCCGTAACCAAACCTGCTGACGTAATCGCTGTGCTCATTTCGTCCCCCCGCAATTTCGGGTACCGATACACGCCAGTGTGCTCTCCGGCGTGTGATGGGGGCGTGCAGAACTGGCCTCGCGGCATTCAGATCGTGTGAACGCCGGCGTAAGGTTGGCGCTCGCGGCCGCGCGTTCACTCCTCGGTCGCGCTCAAGCGGAAGGCATCGCGGAGACTATTGGCGCTAGAGCGCTGGCAGGTTCACGACTCCCGGTCCCGGCGGGGTCCTATAGTCAGCGACATGAAAGCAGTTCTCGTCGTCGTCGCGGCTGTCATCGCTGTGATCGTCGTGCTGAAGGTCATCGCCACGGTCAGCGCGCTTGTCCTCGCGTTCGTCCCGGCCGTCATCGCTCTCGGCGGCGGCTACGCGGTTGGTCAGATTCACGGCGCGCGGCGAGAGCGCCGCAAGCTCGAAGCCAAAGGCGCCGGGCGGCTGCCCAAGTAAAGACGCCGCGGACCAAGCCACGCCGCTTGCATCCGGAGACGGTCCGTCGGCGAGCGGCGCCAGATATCGTGCTCGTCATGTCGGCGCGAGCGCAGCAGGACCGTGTGGTCGTCGCACTCGCGGCCGTCACGTGTGGCCGGCTCTCTCGCGCTGCGACCGTTCGCGCCCGCCGCGGGCAGTGCTCCGCATCGGCCGATCAGTACCGCGTGCAGGTAACCGAGCCGGGGTCGGGGTCGGTCCTAGCAAGCAGTCGGGCCGGCGAACACAGCCCGGAGGTCGTGTTCGAGCACTGGGGCGGAGACGCCGAGATGCTCGCCTTGCGCCCCTCGCTAGTGACGGGAGCGGTGGGACTGTCGGGGCCGCTCGAGCGCGCGCAGGTAGCCGCCCGCACCGTCCGCTACTACGACCTCGACTCGCTGCAGATCGCGTATCCGGACGGGGCTGAACTGCACGCGGGTCGAATCGAACTCGTTCTCCACGGGCCCCGTCGGGGCATCCTGCGCCGCCGAGCCCAGCTGTTGCGCGCCTCGCTCGACGAGCTGCTGTAAGCGCTCACCACGTCCGTATGGGATCGCCAACTGGCCCAGGGCACGCCCACCTGACGGGTACTTGCTCGCAGCCGCCTCGACGTGCGGCGCTTCCGCCTTCTTGGAGACGCGGCACGGCCAGCGCTTGCCGGCCGCGGCGAGTCGCTTGGACTGATTGCAGAGAGGCAGCCGGATCGCACCGGGGCGGGCGGCCGACGCGAGCGCCCCGCTGGCGGACGCAAGCTGGACATTCCGGGATCGATGGCATGAACCCTTATCAGGCTCAGCGGATCCAGAGCTGGTCTGGCAGGACGCCTTGCTCGGCGCTCGCTTGGAAGTTGCCGACGCGGTTGGACACGAAGATGACGTAGCCGGAGATCACGAGTGGAACCTGCGGCGCGTCGTCGACGACGGCGCGGTCGGCCCGGGCCCAAGGTTGTGCGTCCGGCGAGTTGCCCGCCTCGGCGGCCAGTGCGTTGCTGATCCGCGCGTCAAGGCGCGGATCGCAGAGCTCCGCGATGTTGCCATTGACTGGAGAGTTCGGGATGAAGTAATTGCAGCCGAAGTAGGTTTCGATGAGCTGGGACGCGGCCGGGTAGACCGCCCCGTCCTCGAAGGTGAACGCCTGGGCTCTGGTCCGCGAATCGGCGATTTGCGCATACTCCTGGCTGTAGGGCTCCGTCGAGACGTCGCGTAGCCGGGCTTGGTAGCCGAGTTGGTCGAGTAGCGTCACGAGGTAGCGAGCTACGGGGGGTGGTGTTCCGGCGGTGAGCCAAATCGTCACTGAAGTGCCGCACTTGTGGGAGGCCGTGATCAGCCGCCGCGCGGTGGCCAGGTCGGGGGCGCTCCAGACCCCGCTCTCGGTCGGGTCTGGCGTGTACGGGCGGTAGCGCTTGTACCCGGTGAACCAGGGCGTCAGCGTCTGGCAGGTGGGCTGGGCGCCGGTCCCGACGAGGCGCGCGGTCGACCGCGTAGTTGAGCGCTCGGCGGACCCAGATGTCGTTGAACGGTCGGACGCGCGCGTTGAAGATGAGCGAGTAGTCGCACGCGCTTCTCCGGCCTGACTCATGACCGTGAAACTGTCCGTGGCCTCCGCGGAGGCACCGGGCTCGCCCCATCAACGGCGCCAGACTGACACGAACGTCGCGGTCCGCCAGCTCCACCCCGACCGTTGCCGATTCGGTACGCCTGAGCCCCGCGCACCGCGGCGCAACGCCGCAAGCTCAACACGAGTTTCCCTCGGCTCGCGCGACTCGAAGCACCCATCCGTCGCCACGAGCGCAGCTGACCTCCAGCACGCTGCGCGGTTGCTACTAATAGTGCTTTGTTAGGTTTCCGTCACTCATCGTGACGGGCTCGGTGGAGAAGGAGCTTGACGAGGTCGACGGTCTGCTGGCAGGTGGAACAGCGGCCGGTCCAGCACTTGAACAGGGGCTGGAGCAGCTTGACTGCCTGGGGAAGGGTCAGGCCGGCCGCTGGTGATTTGGGTGCTGGCGCTCCAGGGTCAAGAATCCGTGCACCGCGGTCACCAGTGCGGTGTGGTGATACCAACCGAGCCACGAGCGGCCTTCGTAGTGATCGAGGCCGAGCTCGCCTTTGAGTTGCTTGTAGTCGAGCTCGATCTTCCAGCGCAGGCGGGCGAGCCGGGCGAGCCGCTCGGGCTTGGTTGTGGCGGGGAGGTTCGAGAGCCAGTAGTCGCTGGGCTGGTCTTTGCCCTTGGGCCATTCAACGATCAGCCACTCTTCTCGGGACGGAGTGGATCGCTTCTCCCATTCGTGCGCGGCGCGGACGCGCAGAAAGCAGAATCGCGAGCGCATCCGTTTGCCATCGGGCCCGTCGCGGAAGGTGACGGTCTTGAACTGCGCGGGTCCAAGTCGGTTGATCAGCTCGCCGATCTGCTCTGGCTCGCGGTCCGGCCGCGGGCGGGTCTTCTGCCGGCCCTTACCGGCCTGCCGCGGCGCCGGCACCTCGAAGACCGTCTCGGCCGCGAACACGCTGACCTCCTCGGAGACCGACAGCACGTACTCAAGCTCGGCGTCGCCGAGCCGCTCGCGCAACTCGGTGTTCTTCCCGTAGGCGCAGTCACCCAGGATCGGCGCCTTGGCGATCTCCCAGCCGGCGGCGCGCTCGACCAGCTCTGCCGCGAGCTCAGGCTTGGTCTTGAACACCACGTCCTCGGGAATCTTCGCCTTCTTGCGGCGCTTCTCATCCGCGCACCACTCCTCCGGCAGGTACAGCGCCCACCCCAACGGCACCGTCCCCTGACTCCCGACCGCGTGCACCGACACGCCAACCTGACAGTTACCCGTCTTTCCCAGCGTGCCCGAGTACTGCCGCTTGACCCCCGGCGAATCCTTGCCGTCCTTCGGGAACCCGGTGTCGTCCAGCACCCACGCCTGAACGTCGACCTCCGGCGCCACGCGCTCCGCGGTCGCCCTCACCACCACCGCCGGATCCCACGGACTGTCGGCCAGGAACTGCTGCATCGATTGGTAGTCCGCGTCCTCACCCAGTCGCTCGACCAGCGGCTCAAGCGACTTACGAGTCCCGTGCTCGATCAACCCTCGCAGGTACAGACCGCCGTTACGCACCTGCACCCGCCGGTTCATCGCCTCAGCCAACACCTCAACCCCGAACGCCTCCAGCCGTTCCCGCACCGCCAACGGCGGATCAACCTCGTTCACTACGACCACCGGCGCTTCGCTCACTGCCACCATCATGCACTCCCCACGTCGGCAACACGATCGCGAGGAGGATTCGCCGCAAGTAGCGCGAATCCCTACCCAGAAACTAACAAAGCACTACTAGGGGCTGGTGGCTGGGTTTCGCGGCGGTCGTGAGGACAGTCGCCTCGCGATGGTTGGACCCTGTGAGCGCTCGAGCCCGCCAGGCCCGTGAACCTGCCGGCGGCTGGCTTTGCCAGCAGGCGGGCGGTCCGCGCCGGCGCTCCGGTCCGCTACCGGTCTCGGCGCGAGCCCCGGCCGGACCGCTCGCTGCGTTCCCAGTGCTCGCTCCCGCCCTCGGCGACGTACGGCAACAGCGCAAGCTCACGCGCGCGCTTGACTGCGCGCGCGACCTGGCTCTGATGGCGGCGGCACGCTCCCGTGATCCTGCGCGAGCGGATCTTGCCGCGCTCGGAGATGAACCGGCGGAGCGCGGAAACGTCCTTGTAGTCGACTTGGTCGATCTTCTCACGGCAGTATGGGCAGGGCTTGCGCCGACCGGAGGTCGGTCCGTCTTTCCTGTCGTGCCGGGTGCGAGCCGGCCGCTTACGTTGCTTTGCCACTCGGGATTCCTCTGACGATGGTCTGTTTCGTTAGCGGCGCCGAACGGGCAGTCGTCGTCGGCAGCTCGAGCGCCAACGGGAGCGCCCTCGAAATCGCCGGTGCCGATCGGGACGACGCCGTCCGTGGCGAAGACGGTGCAAGAGAACCCATTCCCGTCGCCAGCGTCGTTACGCCCGCTGAGGACTGCACGACAGCAGCGATGATATCGATCGATCGATCAACTCATGCTTCGGTTCGAGTGCGTGCTCCCTCGCGCGCGAAGGTCAACCGGCGTGCGCCGCCCGACTGCGCCGCCCCGCTGGCGGAGTCCTCGATGCGGATCACGTCCGCTTCGGCGATGGCTCGATCGATGTCGCCGACCTCGCCGGAGAGAACCGGCTCGACGCCGGCCGCACGGTTGATGCGGGCTACATCGTTGGCGGCGCGCGGCTTGCCACGCGAACCGTCGCGGCAAATGTTCGGCCGGGATGCTCGATACGGTGAGGGCGGCGACGGCCGACACGACAAGTGTCCGAGCAGACCGACCGACCGGCGGGAGCGACAACGTCAGGCCGCTGGCCCGAGGACCTCCCAGGGAGCAATCCCGCTCGCTTGCCTCTCGCCAACCGCCGTTGCAATGAGGGACGAATGGCGCGGCCGTTCGAGCAACCGCGACTCGCGTCGCCGCGCTCGATTCCACTCCTCGCCCCCGATCGACTGGCGCGTCACGAACGAGCGATCCTCGGTGTCATGCCGCCGCTGGCGCGTAGCGGTGCGCGGGCGCGTTACGGGTGCTGGCGTGAAGCTTCCGCGGCTCCTTCACGGCGCGGCTGAGACGGAGGTCGCGGACGGACCGCCACGAGTTGACCTTGCACGACGCGCCCGGAAGTGACTCAGACGACCCGGAGGGACTGAGATCAGACGTAAGCGCGTGCACACCCTGCCGCCGCGGGAGAGTGTCGACGCCACGGATCGCTCGTCGCCTGTCGCGTTCAGTGGGTGTTCTGGCGCTGCGACGATATGGTACGTAGAGGCTAATGAGGGCGGAGGACCTGACCGAGTTAGAACGCGCTGGACGCCGCTGTGCCGTCTGCCACTCCGGTCGCGCATGGCGTCGGTTCGAAATCGTCCGCTCGGCCGAACGTGGGCCGGTCGTTTTGTGCGGCGGCTGCCGAGCTCGCTTCGGGGATGATCCCCCGGTCGGACGCAAGCCCGAGCCCGCGCCGGAACCAGCTCCCGCCGCTCCAAAGCCGATCTCGCTGCCGAAGCCGCGCCCCGGCGAGCCGCGGACCGAACGGCGCCCGGATCGCCTCCGGGCGGCACTGCGCAAGATGCCCGGCTCGTTCTCGAGTGCGATGGCTGCCCGAGCGGCGGGCCTCACCAACGACAAGACAATCGCCCGGCTACACGAACTAGAGCGACGCGGCGAGGTCCGGCGGGTCGGCAATCGCTGGTCGACCGAACCGCGCCCAGATGACGTTGCCTTGGCGATGGATCGACTTGAGGCGCGGACGAGCAACCTTCGGATCGTCAGGGACCGGGCGCGGGTCGACTGATTAGCGGCTGGCGCGCCGGCGCCGACGATCGACACAAGACCCGCCGCGGTTACATAAGGGTCTGAGAGAGAGAGAGAGTTGGTGCGGAACACCGGGTCAGGCGACGGCCGCGCCGGGTGCGGAACTCTTGAGCGGCCGGTTGGCGCTCCGGCCCCCAGTCGTTGCGCTCACCTTGCTGCAAGTCTCGGGCCAGGGGTTGCGTAGCTGGAATCTGAGTCGTGGCGCGGCACCGTTGGGGCGAGCCCGTTGTTGTTCGATGAGATCGCCCCCGAGGGGTGCGAAGGGGTCGCTAAGGAGTGCTGGACGTACACCAACCGCTCCGGAACCCGGCACCTACACTCCTTAGACGATGCCCTCAAACCGTCCCGACTGCGCCGGCGAGCGCTTCGCCCACCGGTTCGGGAAAGAGCGCGGTGCCTCGCGCCGAGGACCGACTCATCAGCCTTTTCGAACTCGCAGTGGCCAAGGCAGACGAGCGGCGAACAGCGCCACCACTGGAACTGCAAACCCAGCCTCACTCAGAAACGAACTCGATGCCCGTCACACTCGCCTCGCCGCTCGCGTACACCGCCGAGCAAACCGCCCAGACCATCGCCGCGCTCGACCGCAAGGCGCTGCGGTTCCTCGGTAGCGTTCCTCCCGACGGGCGTGTCAGCGTCGCGCAGGCCGCCGACCTCCTCAACGCCTCGCGCCTGCGCGTCTACGAGTTGATGAGCAGCGGCGCGCTGCGATACGAGCCGACCGCCGCCGGACGCTCGCTGCACATCTGCGACGTCGTCGCGCTGCGCGACCGCCGCCGCTGACCGCGGCGCATACTCAGCGGTGTATCGCAACTGCCGCCGGGACAGGCAAGCGGGCGGGCCGCCGATCCTGAAGCGACGGAAACTCTCCGTGGTTTTCGAGTTCTGCTCATGCCAACCGTCGGCGCTACGCAACGTGTCGCCGGAGGGTATTTGCCGGACGTGCGACCGGGACCGGGAGCGAGCCTCAGACGGGCCTGTACGGGCTCCGTCCGGATCCAAGACGCCAAACCGCGGGTCTCCGATCTGCATAAGCCTGCTGGCGGGTGCGGCGCGCCCGAGCGGTCATCGGTAGCCACCGCTGCCGGAGAGGTCAACCGGACCCGCAGCCCGCCCTACCCCGTAACGCGGTCAAGTCTCGACGGCGGCCGACCAAGCCCACGCCTAGCTCGCGTCGTCCTCTGGCGTCATCGCGAGCCGCTGCGACTCCCCGTGGGGCGGATCGCCGGCACCATCACACGCCGCCGCGGACGCTCCCCCGTTCGTCGTCGGGCAGCATGCGAGGCGCGAGCCTGGCGAGGGTTGGACTCCTTGACTTCTCGCTCGGAGGGCGGCTCGCCGGTCAAGCGCATGCCGTCGTACACCACGCGCTCGCCGTGCCTTCCGGAGAATGGCGGGCGAGCTCTCGCTGCGGCGGTTCGAGCTCGAGGAGGCGCTCCTGCGCTGAGAGGGGGGCCGGTCGAACTCCGCGGCCAGCTCGGCGCGCTCGCGCTGCCACCGTGCCGCGGCATCATCCAGCTCGCCGGGTCGCCGTAGCGGTGGCTGCAGGCGCGGTACAGCCGCGGGCGCGCAGCGCGTCGCGCGCCTGGATCCACAACCCCAGCTCGCAGCGGGTCCGCACGACTTCACCGTCGTCGTTGACAACCCGGTGCCGCCAGACGGCCGGCAGCACCTCGAGCGGCGCATCGGCGAGCACAGCGTCCCGAGCTGTGCCAGCTGCGAGTGGCGGGCGTGCTGGGCGTCGCGGCGCTGCTCTCCGGGCCGGTCCGGCGCCGGCGCTTCAGAAACTCGCTGTTTCATCGCGATGTTTGCGAGCGCGGGGGCCGGCGCGGACAGACGTGGGCTGCGCGCTCGAGCTTAGCTCGAGTGCCGTGCACGCGTCTTCGCAGAAAGGATGGGTTGCCGCGTGGAACCTCGAATGAGAGGCTAGTGCCGCCCGCGGTTACCGATCGCGATGGCGCGGTCCCGCGAATCATGCCCGCCTATTGATCTATGTCACGACCGAATAAGAGCGACCGGGCCGAGGCGGGCGATGCCGGATCCGCGGAGCTGGCGTCGGAGCCGAGCGCGAATGAGCTTGCGCCGGGGCTGGCGGCGCTCCACGAGATCGTCTTGCATGGGCATCGCGTCTTTTACCGTTCGGCTGGCAGGGGCCCGGTCGTCGTGCTGGTCCATGGGATCACGTCGACATCGGCGACTTGGGCCAACGTCCTCCCGTATCTGGCTGAGCGGTTCACCGTGATCGCTCCCGATCTACTCGGTCATGGCGAATCGGCCAAGCCGCGAGGGGACTATTCGCTGGGCGCCTACGCCAGCGGCATCCGCGATTTGATGATCGCGCTCGGGCATGAGCGCGCGACATTCGTCGGACACTCTCTCGGGGGCGGCGTCGCAATGCAACTTGCATACCTGTTTCCTGAGCACTGTGACAGGCTGGTGCTGGTCAGCAGTGGTGGGCTCGGGCGTGACATCACAGCGCTTCTGCGGGCGGCCAGCCTTCCGGGCTCTGAACTGGTGCTTCCGCTGCTGGTCAACGAGCAAGTACTCGCGGCCGGCCAAACCGTGGGACGAGCGCTCGGTCGGATCGGATTGCGCGTACACACAGATCTGGGGGAAGTGCTCCGTGGTCATGCCTCGCTTGCGGACCGCGACGCGCGCGCCGCGTTCCTAGCCACCCTGAGAACGATCGTCGACTTCGGGGGGCAGCGGGTGAATGCGGCTGATCGGCTGTACCTCACTCAGGCGATCCCGTTCCTGCTCGTGTGGGGCGAGCGCGACCCGATCATCCCGGTGGAGCACGCGCTTGCGGCCCATCGGGCGCTGCCGGGGAGCCGGCTTGAGCTGTTTCCCGAGGCAGGGCACTTCCCGCACCTCGACGATCCGCTTCGATTCGTCCGGGTGCTGGTCGACTTCATTGACTCGACGGACCCGGCCGAGGTCCATCCCGACCGCTGGAAAGAGGTGTTACGCAGCGGCGTTGAGCGCCCCGAATCCTCGCGGTGACCCGCGGGTGCCCCTGACGCCAGCGCCAGATCGGCGCTCTCGTCCCTGGCGGAGTCGCCGGCACGAGGGCGGCAGTTCATCACCGTCTCGCCGATCGCTGCTGCCGGTCGCCGTCGCCGCTGCTCCAGTGCCTCGAGACTTCACCCAGCCGCCCCGATCGTTGAGTCGGTTTTGGTCACCAACGCGCCCCAGCCGTGCACGCGTGGCGTTGGCCGAAGGTCTTCTTGCGGCTACGGTCGAATTGACCTCCCTGCGCAGGCTCGGGCTGACGGGAGCTTCCCGCAGGCCGCTACGGACGGTTGCCGGTTCTGGCGGCCACGTCGTGGTGAGCAAGAACGTCCGTCGGGATGTCGTGGCGGGGCTGTCCGCGATCAGGTCGCCCGGCCGGAGGTGTGTGCGGGCTGCGG
>Ga0187772_10000862_pt1 | contig 13954 bp, 13 predicted proteins | sample 0116_SJ02_MP15_2_FD_133137 | JGI IMG/M metagenome (GOLD analysis project Ga0187772, IMG submission 133137) | Tropical peat soil microbial communities from peatlands in Department of Meta, Colombia - 0116_SJ02_MP15_20_MG | ecosystem: Environmental > Terrestrial > Soil > Wetlands > Peat | place... | reverse complement strand
GGGAACGAGTGAAGCAGGTCGAGTTCGTGGGTGTTCAGGGCGATCGAAGCGGCCGACCCCAACAGCAGCTCGATACACTTCCGTCGACGCGCGAAGTCCACATTGTCAAACGGTTCATCCAAGAGGACGAGCCGGGGGGAGAAGGCTAACGCGAAGAGGTTTCCGACCAACTTCGACTGTCCGGTCGAGAGCCGGAAGAGGGGTCGGTCGAGCACCGTAGAGAGGCCAAAGGCGTCGATGGACCGCCGAAGCTCCTCACCGGATCCACCCTTCAGACCGGACCAGATGGAGATGAGGCGGCCCACGGGCACGGTCATCAATCGGTACACCTCCTCGAGGTTCGTGCCGACGGCGGTCTGACCCTGGATGGTTCGTACATCCTCCCCCAGGACGTGCACGGTCCCCCGGGTCACGGGCGCGAGGCCCAGCGCTGCCTTCAGTAGAGAGGACTTGCCGCAGCCGTTTGGCCCGACGATCACAATCTTCTCATGGTTGAGCTCGAAGGAAGCGTCGGTCACCGCGTCCACGTCCGAGCCCGGGTAGCGGACGGTAACGTTCCGGAACAAGAGCCGCGGGATGGACTCCTGCTCCGATTGGCCCGTGCGGAGCTCGGTTCGAAGGCCCATCCTGTCGGATCGGGGCGGAGGTTCCTTCATCTGGACGCCGGGCTCCACCGAAGGAAGGAGCCTTGGTCCCCTTCTTAATCACGGCTTTTGCCAAACGCTAATTTATTCTGACCGGTCGGAATTGGGCTGTCCGTGCCGGCCCGGACGAGGACATCGGACCTTTTCTTCGAACTCTCCCATCCTCGCCGGCTCGCGATGTTGACGATGCTGCGAAAATCTTCGCTGCGTCTTTCGGCGATTTCGGCGGAGAGCCAAGTCGCCGCGCCAGAGGCGAGTCGTCACCTGAGCCGCCTCGTCTCGGAGGGCCTGGTCCAGCGGAATCCGGAGGGGACGTATCGCCTTACCGGGTTCGGCCTTCTCGTCGCCGAAGGTGTCGCATCGTTCGATGGGCTGCAATCCCGCCGTGAGTTCCTCCGGAGCCACGACCTCACGGCCCTCCCCCGGGAGTTTGCGAGTCGCTTCTACGAACTCACCGGTTCAGCGGCGGGGTCAAGTTTCAGCCAGACGCTGCGACACGTGGAGATGGTGCTGGCCGAGGCGCGCGAGTTCGCCTGGTTCAGCTCGGACCAGGCGATGGTGGCCGCTGAGAACCTACTCGGCTCGATGCGGAGGTCGCCGGCCTCGGTTCGCGTGTTGCTGCAGAGTTCCGTCCTTCCTCCGACCAAGGCGAGGACCACTCCCATACCCCGCGACGTCCCCCTGGAGGTCCGTGTCCTGCCCGAGGTGAAGATTGGACTGGCGCTCAACGAGAAGGTGGCGGGGGCCTGTTTCGCAGGTTTGCCGGGACCGATCGACTACGCGAACGGATTCCAGGGCACGTCCGACGACTTCCGCGGGTGGTGTGAGGATTTGTTCGAGTACCTCTGGAAACGCGGCAGGACGATTCGCGTGTGGTGACGCAGACGCCTTGCAGTCGGGTGCGAACTCGGGACTTGAACCAGAGGATCAATCCCTCCCGCGGCTGGTTCTGCTGAGCTGGGCATCTGGCCGGCGCTACTCGGGTCGGAAACCATGGGGCCGAAGTCCATCGAAGACCACGTACTCTCGGCGGCCGACCAACCGGAATCCGAGCTTTTCGGGGACGCGCCAAGAACCGATGTTCGGTTCGCCCGCCGCCCAAACCGGTTTCAACCCGGCCGCTCGAAGATCCGAACCGACCAAGAAGGCGGCGGCGGTCGCGAGACCGCGCCGCCGCTCTTGGGGCAACGTGGCGGCTCCGAGATCAACGTGAGCTCCGGACCAGGCCGACGTCGTGATGGTCGACACGAGCTTCCCCTCGGAGACCAATCCTGCAACGACCCCCTCGGCCAACGTGCGAGAGGCGTCACCGTGGCCCATAAAGAAAGATTGGAAGAGCGAATCCGAGCGTTCCACGGCTCGCAAATCCGGCGAACCGAGTCGGCGGACTCCAGGGACGGAGAATCGATGGGGATCGCTCTCAAGTGCGTAACAGCGTTCGCTCACCATTCGCGCGGGGAGTCCAATCCTCGGCTCAAGAAATGAGGTAACTTCTCGCCCGAGACCGGCCTGAACGTTGACACAGTACCAGCCGGGAATCCGAGCGAGCATGGACCAGAGGGCCTGTACGTCGGTTCCCAACGCGACGGGCTCGTTCGGCTCAACGTATCCTCGAACCACCGCCATCGCCGGTGCGGTCGGTGGGCCGACGGCGTACGCCCGACAGAATCCAGACCTTAGTTGACCCGCCGTGAGCGCGGTCAGCGGCGTGTCGCCGACCCAGCGGAGAAGCGCGAGCCGTTCCTCCTCCGGGAGCGCCACCAGACCGGTCGCCTCAGGCAACATCGTCGATCACCGACGAAGCGCATCGACGTCGGGATTGGGATAAGGTCGATGTCCGGCCCGCATTGGCGGGGTCTTCGAGGTGAAGGAGCGGACTTGCGCGAGGGGTCGAACAGATCGACCCCGAGTTCTCGATCGCTGCTTGCTCCCCATCTCGAGGATTCGAACCGAGGTCCGAGGCCCTCCCGCGGCTCATTTTTCATCGAGTTACGCCGGACGCATGGGGTCCATGCCCCGGGCCCCACGAGGGAACTGCTCGGTTCGACCCCGGGCCGAGGACTAATCTAAGCGAACGCAACTTACCGTGGCGGTCATGCCGCGGCGTCTCGCCGCCATCATGTTCACCGACATCGCCGGCTATACCGCGTTGGCCCAGCAGGACGAGGCGGCGGCGTTGCGGCTGCTCCGGGAGCAAGAGCGACTGGTCCGGCCGCTGCTCGCCATTCATCGGGGCCGCAAGGTGAAGTCCATCGGGGACGGCCTACTGCTCGAGTTCGTGAACGCACTCGACGCCGTGCAGTGTGGCCTCGAGCTCCAACGTCTTGTCGGCGAGAGGAACGCTCAGGAGGGTGTCCACCCCCTTCGTCTCCGCATCGGAATCCACCTGGGGGACGTCCAATCACAAGGGAGCGACATCCTCGGCGATGCGGTGAACATCGCCGCTCGCATCGAACCGCTTGCCGAACCGGGTGGCGTGTGCCTTTCGGCCCAGGTATTCGACCAGGTCCGCAACAAGGTGGCGTGCCCGTTGGAAAAGCTCGGGCCGAAGACGTTGAAGGGGGTCCGGGAGCCGGTCGACGTCTACCGAGTGGTGCTCCCGTGGAGTCCGACCGAAGCATCCCCCGAGGAGCCCACAACTCGGGCCACGCCCCGGCTCGCGGTGCTGCCGTTCGCCAACCTGAGCCCCGACCCGCACGACGAATACTTCGCCGACGGGCTCACCGAGGAGGTCACCTCGGAGCTTTCGAAGGTACCCGGTTTGCAGGTCATCGCCCGCACTTCCGTCATGCGGTACAAGACCGCGCCGAAGACGATCGGCGAGGTGGGCAAGGAGCTTCGGATCGGCTCCGCCCTGGAGGGCAGCGTCCGGAAGGCGGGGTCCAAGATACGGGTGACCGCCCAGCTCATCGACGTGGCGAGCGAGTCGCACGTCTGGTCGGCGTCGTTCGACCGAGAGCTCGATGACGTGTTGCGCGTGCAGTCCGAAATCGCGCGGGGGGTATCCGGAGCTCTTGAGCTCCGGCTCTTGCCGTCCGAGCGGGAAGAGCATCGAACACCGTCCCGTTCGAAAGCCGACGCTTTTGCTCTCTACCTCAAGGGTCGAGTCGCGTTCGAGCATCCCGGTGGCGAAAGCGAACTTCGGACGGCGTTGGACTGCCTTCGTCAAGCCGTGGCGAAGGATCCCGAACTTGTACCCGCGTGGTTCAGCCTGAGCAACACCTACCACGCCCTGGGCGACCGGGGCTACGATCCGATGGCGGAGGCTCTCCGCAAGTCGAGAGAGTCGGTCGCGGAGGCGCTGCGGCTGGACCCCCGTTCCGCCGAGGCGCATCTCGCACTGGCCGACATCGCCCATCACGAGTGCGACTGGGCCACGTCCGAACGGGAGAACCGGCAAGCCTTGGACCTCAATCCGAATCTGGTGGGGGCGCATCTGCAGTACAGCCTGCTCCTCTACATTACGGGCCGAACGCGCGAGGCCTTGGAGCACGCCGGGCACGCTCTCGACCTGGACCCGTTGTCGGGCGGCTCGCAATCATGGATGGGGAATCTACTCGGCTATTGCGGTCGCTGGATGGAAGCGACGGCGCACTGGAGGAACGCCATCGAAATCGACGATCGGAACCCATTCTGGCACTCGGGTCTTGGAACCGCCCTGGTGATGCAAGGGTCCATCGTCGAGGGAACGGCGGAGATCGAACGCGCGAACGCGTTGGCGGAGTGGAACGATGCCTACTTGTCGGTGCAACTCGCTTGGGCATACTCCAAGGCGGGAAGGGCCGACGACGTCGCGAGGATCCGCTCGAAAATCGTCGAGGACTCAGAACGGGGAAGGGGAAGCTCCCACTTCATCGCGGGCATCTTCGCGGTCTCCGGAGACACCGAGCGCGCCCTGGAGTGGATCGAGAAAAGTCGGAAGGACCCGGGGGGTTTCCCGCCCACATTGGTCTTCATGCCGTGGTTTGAGAGTCTCCGGACCGACCCTAGGTTCGTGAGAATCTGTCGCAGCTTGGGGCTCAAAGAGCCCGCCTCCCAGCAAGAACTCCAGTAGCGGAGCCGGCAGCTCCGACGAAAGCAGTACTGAAGAGCCCGTCGGCCCAACTTCCGGATGATCCAATGCTCGGCGTCATTGGTTCAAGCCCCTCCCCCAGCTGGGATTCCCCATTGGCGCGCGCTCCCGAAGCGACCTCGCCCTGCCGGTGAGTTGAGTCAGCGCAACTGGCGGAGTAATTGGCCCGCTTCATCATCCCAGCTCGGGCCGTCGCCTCCCCTCACCCACGAACGGCTGTTCCGCAATCCCGCATTGTCCGGCCGTCGTGATTCGGACCAAAGGGGAACATCGCCCCGCAGCCGATCACCTACGGGAGCTGGGCGCTCACGCGCCGGGGTACTCGAATAGGACGATTCGGCACTCGCGACATCGAGCTCCGGGACCGTTCACGATTCCGGTGCTGTTCGAGGGTCCCAAGTGGTCGTCAAAGTCACCCTGCCAGAAGTGTTGAGGGCGCTCCCGTAGCCAGCTGGTTCGATGGAAGTCGAAGTAGAGGAACCCCGGTTCCATGGGACGGCCGCAGCTCGGGCATTGAGCCGGAAGCGGGAGAAGGACCTTCGCCCCGGTCGGTTCCGCGTCCGCCATCGGGATTGTCGACGGCGGGAGCCCACATGAACATTACCGACTCGCGGAACTACGTGGATCGCTAAGGACGGCTCAGTCCGGGAGGCGCGACCGGACTCAGCGGGGGGGTGATGCCACACGCTGAGGACGTGCAGTTCCGACCGTCCGGGTTTCGACCGGGGAACCCCGGTATCGTCGCGTCAGGACGACCCCGAGGATCTCGAGGCCGCAGCCGATGAAGATCAACGCGATTCCGAGGACGACCCAGAGGGCGGAAGCAACGACGAGGCTACCTGAGCTCGGCGCCAACAGATTTTGATAGACCCACACGAGCATTCCCATCGCCACGAGCACCGGGGCGATGATGGTCGTCAGGTGGAACTTCCAGCGAAGGTACCCCGACCAAACCGGGATCGCCATCACCAGCCCGAGCAGCGCAGCGCTCGCGGGGTACCATGGCAGGTGGGTGAACGTGAGCGTGACCGGGGCAGCTCCCGACAGCCCCGAAACGGTCGTGCCTCTGGTTTGAAACCTCACCAAACACAACAGCACCGCGCCAACGGTAGCGGAACCGAACCCCAGGAGGACGAGGAGACGGGCTCGGAGGGTCCTGCGCGCATCCCGCATCCGACGCTCGAGTCCATGGTGTCACGGGCTCATACTTTCGTCGATGGGGTTTTCGGGCGCGGGGTCAGGCTTATCTGCCTACGGTGTATCCTATCCCCCCCGAGGGGATATGCCGGGCACCCAGCGACATGCGATCGAAGCTCGCCTCGCGCGGATCGAAGGGCACATTCACGGAGTTCACAAGATGGCGCACGAGGGTCGAGGTTACCCGGAGCTGGTGCATCAGATCGCCGCGATCCGGTCCTCGCTCGATGCGGTCCTTCAGGCCATCGTCGAAGACCTCGTTCAGGAATTCGTCACCACCGCACCGAACAAGGGCCGAGCGATGCCGGTGGTCGAGGAGCTGCGCGAGGTCGTCGCGAGCGCGCTGTGATTCCGATCGGGCCGCCGGTGCCGGACTAAGGTCATGCCCGTCCTCCATCACGGTGAAGGCGAGGCCGAACACCGCGTTCTGCGGGGGCTGCGGCTCGCGGTCGAGCTGTCGGTCGTCATCCTCGTCATCGAGGCGCTGGGGGCAATCGCCTCGCACAGCCTCTCGCTGACAGTCGACGCGATCCATAACATTCCCGACATCCTCGCCTTTGCGATCTCCTGGGCGGCGCTGCAAGGGACCCGGGGCGGGTCGACCGCCGAGTTCACGTTCGGAAAGCACCGATTGGAGGTGTTCGCCGGTCTGTTCAACGGGTTGCTGGTCCTCGGCACGGGCGCCGTCTTCGGCTACGAGGCGCTCGACTCGTTGCTGCGCTCGGTCGCGTTCGCGGGTCCGGTCGATCCGCTCTGGCTGCTCGCCGCCGCCCTGCCGACGCTCGTCCTGCGCGTGGTGAATCTGACCGTGCTGGGACGACTACCGGGTCGAATCCGCGACCTGAACCTCCGGAGCGTGCTGGTCCACCTTGCGAGCGATGTCGCCATCACCGCCGCCCTTCTGTTCGCCGGGCTCACGATCCTACTTCGTCCGGCCGATGGATGGGCCGACGCCCTCGCCGCCCTCGTGATCGCCGGGATCCTCGTGTACGAGAGCGTCCCGTTGCTGCGCGGCGGATGGGAAGTTTTGACCGAGAGGACGCCCCGGGGCATCTCCCTCGACGAGGTCACCCGAACCGCTCTATCCATATCCGGAGTCACCGAGGTCCATGACGTTCACGTTTGGGCGGTCTGCAGCACGCTGGTCTGCATGACGGCCCACGTCGGAGTGCGGGAGATGTCCCTGAGGGAGGGAATGTCGGTCGTTCAGCAGCTCCGCGAACGGATGGAACGAGACTTCGGGATCGTCCACGCGACCTTCGAGATCGAGGCAACCTAGGGACCTGGGCCCCGGTTCAGACACCCTTCGGCCGGGGCTGACGCGCCCGGTTCCACCGACGCCAAAGGGAGGCTCCCCAGGTCGCGAACAGTGCCGCGATGAGGACCGACACCGCGAACGCTGCCGGACCGATCGCGCCCGCCAGGAACGCGAGGACACCGAAGATGAGGACGAAGGCGGCACCGGCTAGGGCGCACACCCAGCTCAGTCCGGGCGCCCAGGCCATTCGGGCGCTCGGGATCGTGTCCATGGTTTCACTCGACCCCATTCACTCCGATGGATTTCTCCCTGCTGGCCGGGGGCGTGCCGCGGGGTTGGCGGGTCGGTCTGGGCCTCCGACTAGGGAGTCGGTTCGCTCGGTCGGCCGTCAGCAACCGAGGGCGCTGACTCGGACGGACCGAAACCGATTCGCTCGTAATGCTTCAGGCGGTAGACCAGCATCGCGACGAGCCACGTGCCGACGAAGAGGACCACGATCCCGATCCCGACCCATCCCCACACGTCGATCCCTTCGGGCCCCGCCGCGCTGCTGAGCCAGTTCATGGTGTTCCAGAAGCCGAACGGACCTCCGCTCAAGTGGAACTCGGAGGCGATGACCCCCAGGACCTCGATGGTCCCGATGATGAACGCCACCATGACGGAGATGAACGTGAGCGTGAGGTTGTAGAACACCTTGCGAATCGGCTTCGCGAACGCCCAGCCGTAGGCGTAGCGCATGCTGACCCCGTCCGAGGTGTCGGTCAGCACCATGCCGCAGGCGAACATGAACGGCAGGATGAGCACCGCCCAGAGAGGAAAGCCCGCCGCCGCGGTCCCGACCGTCACGGTGATGGCGATGAGCGTCACCTCGGTGGCCGTGTCGAAGCCGAGGCCGAACATCACGCCGACCGGGTAGATCTGCCACGGCTGGTTGACGAACTTGAACAGCCAGTTGAAGTAGCGGTTCATGAAGCCGCGGTTATTGAGCTGCTGTTCGAGTCGTTCGTTGTCGAGCGTGCCGGCCCGGAGCTGCTTGAAGATGAGGTAGACCTCCCAGAAAATGAGCAGGTTGATGAACGCGATGATGTAGAGAAACCCGCCCGAGATCGCGGTCCCGAGGATCGCGCCGACCGACTGGAAGGTCGGGTAGGTGCTGATGATGAACCGCGCGGCGACGACCAGCCCCACGAGCATGCCCATCACGATCGTGGAGTGCCCGAGGGAGAACCACGTGCCGACCGTGTACGGTTTCTGGCCGTCCTGGAGCAGCTTCCGTGTGGTATTGTCGATCGCGCAGATGTGGTCCGCGTCGACCCCGTGGCGAAGCCCCAGCGTGTAGGCGAGGACTCCGAGTCCGATGAAGATCCCCCAGGTCCGGCCGACCACGACGGTCGCGACGAACCCAACGATGGTCGCCGCGACGATCACCGAGAAGAGGATCGTCGCACCCCGCTTCTCCCGGCGGTCGAGCGTGAACGGATTGCCGGGGGGTACCGCTCCGGCCGGAAGCGGGTCGGAAGTCACACCGACACCCACACCCCGCGGGATTTAATGGTTATGCGCTAATCCAAAATCATAACACCAGTGTCGAGCAGCATACCGGCCGACCGTCCCGCAGCATTATGACCTCGGGGCCGCTCCCCGCGGACGGCAAGGTTCATGCCGGCCCAGAAGCACGCTCCGAACCGGTCCGCGCGGGAAGCCGCTTCGCTCCACGTCCCGGCGCGCGGCGGCAGTGTCTCCAAGGAACACGTCGTTCGTCTCGGCGTCTCGCTCGAACCCTCGCTCCTGACCACCCTCGACCGATGGGTGCGGGCGCGGAACTCCCCCAGCCGGTCGGACGCGATCCGGTTCCTGGTGCGGAAGGAGCTCGCCGATGTCGAATCCGAGGACCCGGACGCCGACGCGGTCGGTACCGTCATGGTTCTCTATCGGCACACTACACCGGAAGTGCTCCGGCGGTTGACAGCGGCGCAACATCAATGGGGGACGCACATACAGTTCTCGACCCACGTTCATCTGAAGGGGGACGCGTGCGTCGAGGTCGTGGTCCTCGCCGGCAAGCGCGGTGAGATTCGAGCGGCGGCCGAGGACATTCGAGGCGTGAAAGGAATTCTGCAGGGCGACTACCTCATCGGCGCACCGGGGGCGATCGGGGCGGCCACCGGGCACCACCACCCCCACCGCTCCGGGAATAGCGGAGAGGCATAGGCAAGTCGACGTTGCCGCGGCCGAACCCGGTTCGGTCGGCTGGCCGCGGTGTCGTAGGCGCCGTACGCGTATCGCTGTCGGCGTGGCCAGCGAGGCCGGTTTCAGACCTGATCGGGCCGCTGGTCCGGGATGGCGGCGGAGTCCTTTGAGAGCGCGGACGCCTTCGTCGGTTGGACTCGCCCGTGCAGCCACAGGGCGGAGACGAACGCGGCGATGACGAGGAAGGCCGCCACAAGAAAGACGTCCGCGTACGACGCCGCGAGGGCCGACAGGACGCCCGAGGAGCTGGTCGCTCCCGAGCTCAACTGCTGGAATCGGTCCGCCTGATAGATCGTGAGCAGGGAGATGCCGACCGCACCGCCCAGACTCTGGAAGAACCGGGTCAACCCGACCGCCGCGCCGATCTCGGCCGGCGGTGCCTCGTTCTGGACGGCCACCGTCGCCCCGGCGAGCGCGAGCCCCAGTCCAAAGCCGATCGGAAGGAGCGGCAGGATGAGCCCTCCTACGGGCACAAATCCGAAGGCGAGCCGCCAGAGCGGAGTCGATACGCTGACCGTGCCGAGGACGAGCGCGGCTAGGCCCGAAACCAGGAGCCCCGGGGCGACCATGGCGCGATAGGAGACGCGATCGAGGATCGGTCCGGAGAGCGCGGCGCCCAGGATCATCGGGATCGCGAAGAAGTAGATCACGTCGCGGATCACGGCGGCCGACCCACCGAGCACGAAGCCGACGTAGAGCGAGAGGAACGTGAGCGATCCGCTGAAGACCACACCGAGCAGCAGCATGATGGCGCTCGACGATCCCACGACTCGCTGACCGAGCAGGCGGAGCGGAACGAGCGGCTCCGGATTTCGAAGTTCCCAGAAGAGGAAGGCGAGGAACAATACGACGGCGGCCCCGAGGAGCCCTAGGGTCCCGAGACCGGTCCACGTCCAGCCGTCTTCGGCGATCTGCACGAGAGGGAGCATCAACGCCGCCACCCACGCGGAGAGGAGCGCGGCCCCCGGCACGTCGAACGACCCCCGAGTACCCTGACGCAGGGGACCGACGGCGCCCCAGATGATCAGCAGTCCGAAGATGCCGAAGGGGAGGTTGATGTAGAAGACCCACCGCCACGTCGTGACCGACACGATGTAGCTCCCGAGCAACGGACCCGCCACGATGGCAACCCCCGCCGCCCCCGTCAGCGCGCCGATCACCTTGGCCCGGGACTCGGGAGGGTAGAGGACCGCGACCATCGCGATGGCGACGGGAAACACGGCGCCTCCGCCGAAGCCCTGCAGGCTGCGGAACGCGATCAGCTCGCCGAGGTTCTGGCTCAACCCGGCGAGCGCCGAGCCGGCGATGAAGATCGCGAGGCCGGCGAGAAACACGTTGCGACGGCTGGTGATGTCGGAAAGTCGAGCGAAGATCGGTATCGCGAGCGTCGAGGCGATGAGGTAGCCGCTGACGACGAAGGGCACCCCGTTCTCCTGGTGGAGGTCGTGGGCGATCGTGGGGAGGACGGTCGAGACGACGAGGCCATCCATCGCTCCCATCAGGATCGCGAGAAAGACCCCGACGAGCACGAGGAGGCTCGCCGTGGAAGAGAGGCCTCCGGTCCCACCGCGCGAACGAGCGGGATCAACCCCTACGGAACCGCCCCCTCCCGCGCCGGCCGCGTCGGTCACGATTCTCCATTCGCCCCGAATAACTGACTCACAGTCAGTATAAAATCTTTAGGTCATTTAACCTGCGACAGGAAAGGGATTATACTCGCGGGGTCAGGTTCTCGGGCCGGAGGAGCCGGGACAGGGAGGGTCCATGCCGAAGGTCGTACCGGAATACAAGGAACAGGCCCGGGCGAGGATCGTCGAGGCGGCCGCCGCTGTGTTCAAGCGGAGGGGCCTGCCCGCCGGCACGATGGAGGAGATCGCGCGGGAAATCGGGGTGAGCAAAGGGGCGCTCTACCTCTATTTCCCGACCAAGACGCGTCTCCTCGAGGCCGTCCAAGCGAAGTTCCGCGCCCAGTACATCCAACTGCTCGAGCGTCGACTGGCCCACGGTGACGTGGCCGAGGGGATCGTCGACTCGATCGAGGGGATTCTTTCCGGCGAGTTCGACCCCGGGGTATTTCATCAACTCGTGATGGCCGCGGGGGCCGACCCCGAGGTCCGGGAGGCGATGCAGGCCGACGCGCGAGGGGATCGGGAGGAAATTCAGAAGCTCCTCAAGCGTCTCGAGCGCGAGGGTCGAATCCCGCGGCTGCGGGACATCGAAGGCGTCGTGGACGCCGTGCTCCTCCTCCTTCAGGGCACCTTCATGGGGGCGGCCCTCCGGGGCAGCCCGAAGGAGAGTCGCGAGCAGCTCGTCCGCGCGCTCCGACTGGTGCTCGGTCTCTCCTCCCGCGGTCCGAAGCGAACCTGAATCGGTGCGGACACGGGGGATGTGCCCAGCGCGTGGCTCCGGAATGGGCCGGCGGACGGCTTCCCGCCGGAGAGTTCTCCCAGCCCGGGACCGCTTGCCGCCGGCGGCCAGCGCAGGGGAGCACCCCGAGCGGTCGGAGCGAGGCGGCCAGCCGCTTGCGTCGTAGCCCGGGGCCCGCCGCGCGCGGTGCGCTAGCACGCTCGGGGCCGGGGCGATGACCCACCGACCCTCCGTGGGCCACTCCGGACTGTCGGAGGAAGTTCCGATTCCCCTCCACCTCAAGGTATTTGGGCCGGGACCGAGGACACCGGCCTTCGAGTCCATGAGTGAAGAGCCCGATCCACCTCGATTCCGAGAGCATCTGCGCGAAATGAGGGAAGCCGTGGCCGGCCTCGGGCGTGACGTCAAGACCGACGTTGCCGACGCACCCCGCGTCGCCCGGGAGGGTACCAAGAACGCCCTCGCGCGAGCCGCCGGCGTCCGGCGAACGCCCATCCACGAGTGGAGCGACCCCGTCACATCCGAGACAAAGTAGCGTGGGGGAACGCCCCGCGAGCCGTACGTTCGCGGTCAGGCGGCGGCCGGGGGTTGGCCCGGCGGCACCAGCGAACGGCGCATTCGGAGAAGAATGACCACCATGAGAACGACCGCGGCCAGGGTGATCATGTACCAACCGAGCCCCGGCCCCCACGCCACCGACCAGCCGGAAGCACAGATCCCGTTCGTCGGTCCCGGAGCACAGCTACCCCAGAAACTCGTCTCGGGGGACGGCGACGCGGTCCACGACGCGTTCGGGGCGAAGGCGGCGGTGACGTCCGCTCGGAAAGCCAGCGGCTGAAGGCTCGCGAGGATCGCACTCGCTGCGGCCGTCGCGAGAAGCGCGAGGACCAGGCACACTCGATGGGTCCGGGTTCGCCCCGACGGCAGACCGGCCCTCGCCGGGAGCGTTACCGCCGCGAGGGCGCTGCCGGCGAGCCCGGCCAGCACAAGGCCGGCTCCGGAATAGTACAGTGTCGCCGTACGATTCAGCCCGATCGAAGCGAACGACTTCGTGCCCTGAATCGGGCCGACAGGGGGACCGCTTTCGTACGCCGGGCACGCGGGAGAACAGCTCCCCGTGACCCCGCTGAAAGGAGCGTAGTTCTGGGTAGATTGGCCACCGTCCGGACCCGGAGCGAGCTCGGTTTCGGACCACCACGGGAGCACGAGCGAAGCGCCAAGGAGCAGGACCACCACGATCAGAAGAATCGTCGGCCCCCGCGGCCGGCCGCGCCGCTTCGAGGGCGCCGGGGCAGTCCCCGGGGAGAGCTCGGCGGCATCGGGCGGGCTCATTCGAAGCCCGGACCCCCAACGTGGAATATCGAATCACCAGGTGGAGCCACGGGTGCTTTCGTCAGCCGCGCAGCACGCGGCTGGCGGTAATAAAATAATCCGACGGCATCGCGAGCGGGGCCCCCAGTCGTCGGAGGAATGTGCGGAGTCGGCGGACCTTGGCGTTGGTCGAGGTCCTGCTCATCCCGGCCGTACTTCTCGTGGTCGCGGTTCTCGTCGGAACCGTCGGCCCGTCGTCACCGTCATCGGCCGGCCCGGCGACCTCGGCCTTCGCGTTCGTGTCCGGGCTCGCGGCCTACGACCCGGCGGAAGGCTACGACCTCTGGTTGATGGCCGACGGCTCGACGTGGACGTACGCTCACGGTGACTGGTCGGACATCACGCCGACCTCCGGCGTTCCCGCCGGTATGGAGGACAATTCTCGGCTCGTGTACGATGCCGAAGACGGTTACGTCCTCCTCTACGGAGGGTCGACGGGGACGGTGCTCTCGCATCCCCTCAATGACACATGGACCTTCCAGGGCGGCCAGTGGACGAATCGGACCGGTGAGGTCCGTGGCACACCGCCTACCAGGGTGCTCGGCCTGATGGCCTACGATTCCGAGGACCACGCCGTGGTGCTGTTCGGAGGGACCCCCGTCAACGGGACCACCGGCCCGGTCTACGGCCGCCCCACGAGCGAGACATGGACCTACGCCGGAGGGGTGTGGACCAACGTCTCGGTGCCGGGACCTCCTCCCTTCCCGGGTTTCTACAGCGACGATCCGTTCGCCGGCCTCGTGGATGACCCGACCGATGGCTATGTCCTCTACTACAACGCGCTCGGCATCCCCG